>Ga0163225_100004_pt1 | contig 74235 bp, 58 predicted proteins | sample MSEWel2016_04_06_2_FD_113145 | JGI IMG/M metagenome (GOLD analysis project Ga0163225, IMG submission 113145) | Subsurface microbial communities from deep shales in West Virginia, USA - MSEEL Well Study Marcellus 5H_2016_04_06 ... | reverse complement strand
GAGTTCAGACAAACTACAGAATTAATGCATGAGCAACAAGATTAGTATTCTTATTGTTGAAGATGAATTTATGATTGCCGAAGACATAGCCATGCGCCTGGAGGACATGGGCTATGAGGTAGCTGAAAAAATCGACAACGTAGGTGAAGCGATTGCCTGGCTTGACGAAAACAAGGTGGATATTATGTTGGTGGATGTGAACCTGCGGGGGACCAAAACCGGCATCGACCTTGGCCGCGTTGTCAACGAACGGTTTCACATCCCTTTTGTTTTCCTCACATCGCTTGCCAATCATGAAGTGGTGGAGATGGCCCGCCAGGTAAATCCTGCAGCCTATCTGCTCAAACCATTCAACGACCGTCAGGTAAAAGTGTCAGTCGATATGGCGCTTCAGAATTTTTATGGCGACAGTGGCCGCAAAAGTGGCGAACCCAATGAAGTAAATGAGGAAAAAGAGGAGTATGTGTTGAAAATGCCCGGTTGCCTCTTTCTCAAAAAGAGCACCAGTTATCACAAAGTGAATTTCAGCGATATTCTTTGGCTCGAAGCAGAGAGTAACTATACAACCATCCATACCAAAACAGAGAAATACACCTACTCCGTGGTGTTGAAAAGTTTCGAAGAAAAGCTTCCGCCCAAAGATTTCATGCGGGTGCACCGTTCCTTTATTGTCAACCTCTCCAATGTAACGGGCTTTGAAGGCAATACACTTTTTATTGACAAGACGCGGATTCCTGTAACACGAGCCGCCCAGGAGAAGGTTTTTAAGCACTTCAGAGTAATATAGAACATTAGAAGTGACCTGCCAGCGCTTGACCAGAGCAGCTGACAGGTCTTTCTTCCAGACAAACTGAGATAGAGAGAGTAGTGTTAGGATTTGAGGTTAAGACGCCTCCTGAAGTTGTATTTTTGGGAACCATCTGAAGATGCAGACAGGTTTTTCTTCAGGATGCGTCTTATCCATAATTTGTAAATCTATATGGTAATCCAGATTTATATTGGGTTCACTCAATAAGGTGTCTTCTTTTATTTGGGTTTGATATCTGAAATCGGCGAATGCAGCTGTCCAGAACAAGTCTCTTCCAATAAGTCCGATGGTGGACGGATTTTCTTTTTCAATATCCGGATGTAATGCAGGCGTTTGATGAAATACTTCCTGCCAGTTCATTTTTCTATTGGCCGCCGGAGATACCTCTTTAATCATTATCTCGAACGGTGAATTCTGGTATATATTGGCTCCCCACCACCGCAACTTATCGCCGGGTGCTGCTTTTACGGTAAGGTTGTTTGTACCTTGTCCATCCACCACATGGCGACGATCTGCCATCATGTAGATGTACGAAGAAAAATCATCTTCCTCGTTAAGGGTGAAAACAGGAGCTTTCTCAATCGCTGAAGCAGATTTAATCTTTGCCTGTATTCTGTGGTCTTTTATCAGGGCAGCAGAATCTACCAACACCAACATGCCAATTATATTGCTCATTTTTTGCCTGGTTTAAATGTCAATAACCAACGGCAGGGTTTCCTGGTTTACTCATGGTCTGAAAAGGGGTGGAGTTTTAATCCAATGTGAATGTAATGTCAAGGGTAGGTGATTCCTAAAAGAATGAGTGAATGGATGGAGAAATTGAGTGAATGGTTATTTTTTTAGAGTTGCTTTGCGATGCAATCGTTCGAGAAGTTAATTGAAAAAGTGGATGAGGACTTTATTGCTTCGGGCGTTGCCCTCGCAATGACAGTGCCCTGGATGAAAGAGAGGGAAAAAGAGGGCGGCGCAGCCGCCCCCTTTTCCCCTCCGTCCTGCGGCGTGGGTTGTCATTGCGAACGTAGTGAAGCAATCTCATTTTTTTTACCGGACACTAATGAAATATTTTATTCTTGCTTAAAGAAGTGTTTGTATAAATGGAGATCGCCCCCCCTTGCGGCGTGGGTTGCGAGGGCTCAGCCCGAAGCAATCTCTAAACATCCACACGCAAATATAAATTCAAACCCTGCCCTTTTAGAAATAATAGATAGTCAAGGGTTTACACAAATGGCGATGCGACAAATAGCTTTCTTATAATAAAAACTTTGCGTCATTGTGTTTATGCTTTTTTAACGGGCTAGCGTTATATGTTTAATCAGAAATTAAACCCAAAATTAAAGTACCATCTTACCCGGTGGTCGGTACTGTTACTTCCTGTTCCTACTTGCAAGGGGCCAAGGAAACTGTCGTATGCCAGCATCAGACCATATCCGTAAACGGTTTCTGTTTTGTCCAGACCAATGGGCTCAATTTGCTCAGGCAGATTGATGGTTGAAAACAACACACCTCCCTGCACATTCAGTTGAATTTGTTGAAGGAGGCGGTATCGCAGGTCGATTTCCCCAAGAGCATAGTCTTCCACCAGTTTTTCGCGAAAGGAATAGCCGATAAAATGAACTTCATTGCTGCGGTTGTTAAAGGGAAGCCCTCCGATAAAAGTCAGATCCAGCAGGGGTGCTTCTTTGTTGGTAAATTGCCCGGACAATCGGATGCCGGGAGTAAATCTGCTGCTTACCGGAAAATATTTCTTCCAGTCACCGCCCAATGAGAAATACTGTCTGTTGGGGATATCCGTTAGTGGTGCCACCATTTCTTTCCCGTTGTCACTGCCTTTGTAAAGCTCCTGTGCATCGAAATTGAAGCGGTAGTAGAGATTGATCTTGGAGCCTCTGACAGGGAAGTATCGTCGGTTCAGTGAACTGTAATTAAAGTCGAACCGGGAGGAGAGAAATGTATTCCCAAAACGCTCTACTCCTGCATAAAAAATATCCGAAAATCCACTTCTGTTTTGAAGTGTCGAGTGGGTGTAACGCACAGTGGTTTCCAATTGCCAGTAGGTTCCCAGGTTGGTTAAGAAACCTGCATAAACGGATGTGTATTGTTGTTTGAAGGTGCCATACTTCGACCCGTCATCCAGATAAACCGGCAGGTTATTGTTTTCGTAGGTAAAGCCTGCTTTTGCTGCCGCTATCTGTTTTTCACCCAGGTAGTTGAGCTGGTAAACGTTAAGCCGGGGAGTTTCCGAGATATCGGTGGTCAGGGAGGTGCGTGAAGAATTACCGAAAAGGTTTTTGATGGTCAGATTTGCCATTAATCCTGCTTTGTACTCATTATCGTAGTGCAGGGAAAATTTTGTTTTGGCAGGGTTGCTCTCCTCCACATTTAATACCAGCATGTATCCTTCGTCCAGGGGGTCAAAATGGTAGGCAATATTTTCGAAATAACGGGTGCCCATAGCTCTTTCGATACCCATGCGCATGGTATTACTGGTAATGGAATCCCCCGGTTGAATTCTCAGGTTTCCAAGCAAGAACTGTTGTGTCGTGTTTTTTTGACCATGGATTTGAATTCTGGAGATGATTTTTGTTTCTGAAATGGTTTTGTCAACTTGCAGCAAAGGCCGGGACTCGATGTTCTTCTCGGTTTTTAATTTTCGGAGGGCTTCTATTTGTTCGCGGGCTGCTTCCTCGCCAATTTGAATGATATTTCGGGTCTCGGAAAAACTGGCGGTATTGTATTTCTCTAATGATGGGGAAATTAGTAAATCTGTTCTTTTGATAGCTCTGCGCAGTGCCATATTTCCCCCAATGGTGGCTGATGCCATCAGAATTTCGGGCAGGGTTTGAAGGTCTTTGCTCCCTGGTTTGACGTCATATCCCACGTTTACGCCAATGATGATGTCGGCGCCCATTTTTTTACACAAATACACGGGGAAATTGTTGAGGATTCCTCCATCAACAAGGAGCATTGAGTCCAGTCGAACGGGAGAAAACACTGAAGGTATAGACATGCTGGCCCGAAGTGCTGTGGTCACGCTTCCGTGGTCAAAAACATATTGATTGCCACTGATTAGATCGGCTGCCACGCAACGGAATGGAATGGGAAGGTTGTCGAACGACCCGGTGTCTGCCACATGCCAACTGAGGCGTGAGATGAGTTCACTTATTTTCTGTCCCCTAACCAGCCCTGACGGTATTTCCAACCCATCACGCGTAATGTTAAACTCTACCTGATAACGGTTGTATTCTTCCTTTTCCTGAGGAGATACCGATGAAAGAGGGATTTGGTCGGAAAGTAAATCTGACCAGGATACGTTGTTAACAATTGAGTCCAGCTCTTCGGCTGTGTAACCTATTGCATAAAGTCCTCCAATGATGCTGCCCATGCTGGTTCCGGTGATGTAGTCGGGCACGATGCCTTCTTCTTCCAGTACTTTCAATACACCGATATGGGCCAATCCCTTTGCGCCGCCACCACTAAGGACCAGTCCCACTTTGGGACGTGTTTCCTGGGCAGAGATTTGAAAGATCCCTGTCAGCAAAAACAGTAATGTTATAAGTATTGGCTTTTTCATAATGGTCAGCGGCTTTTATACAAAAGTACAAAAGTACAAGATTCCAGATAACAAGATGTAGATGTCAGGTTAATAATTGATTAAAACAGCATTTTTGATGCGTGAAACTTAAGAAAAGCGTCATTGCGGGCAAAGCGAAGCTATCTCTTTTCAAAAACATAGTTTCTCCGGACAATAGTGACAAAAATTTTAAAATATGTGCATGCATCGTTACGGCTGATCTTTGCAGATAAGTCTAAAACAAGGTAGTCACATGCCCATGCTCCACATTGGCTTAACAAAAAAAGGTGTCTCCACGGCCGTGGGGATTCCATCTGGATAAGTGAGTCTCTGTGTTTTCTATAATTCTCAATTCGTGATGAGCCATGTAATACAATTCCAATGTGATAAAAGGGCTTGCCTTTGAGAAGTGTTCATGAGATTAGCACCATGCTTCAGCATGGTGACGAATGTAACGCCCTCCACCTCTATAGCCCGCTTCAGCGGGCTTCCCAATGCTTCGATCTGTAGGCTTTTTCGGGAAAGCCGGCTTAAAGCCGGCTACAGAAGACTCTTAGCCTTTACGCACAATTACCCGGTCAAACCCGGGTGCTATTCTCATGGGAACTATTAGTTTTGTTCCATCCGCAATGCTCTCAAAACAAGTCTGACTGATGCTTCGGGAGAAAGCCCTGTTGTATCGGCTGTCAGCGATGATTTTTCGTACCAGGGCGCCCTTTGTTCCAGGGAACTGATGATATATTCCAGCAGTTCCTCCTTGTTCTTGCCTGCTATTAATGGGCGGTGCGCTCTTCCCGGCATTAACCGTTCCGTAAGCGCAGGGGCGGATACTTTTAGGTAGATGGTCATTCCTTTGTTATTCATCACTTCCATATTATCGAAGTGACAGGGTACCCCTCCACCTGTTGCAATGACAGTTTTTCCGAATTTTGTGCTATCGTGAACCGATTTTCGCTCAATTTCGCGGAATTTTTCTTCCCCGTATTTTGCAAAAATCTCAGAAATGCTCATTTTTTTCTGTTCCTCAATGTAATTGTCCAGATCGACAAACCGGTAATTGAGCTGATGGGCCAGCAGGCGACCAAAAGTACTTTTGCCGCTGCCCATGAAACCGGTCAGATATATTGGGTATCGCATTTCTTTTGATTTAAAATAGTGAGTTCCACTTTCAACTTCTGTCACCACTATTACTTATTTGATATGAGTGGGTTATGGTTTTGCCTCCACTTGCTTCCGAGTGCAGGAACATATTTATCGGGTATGCATCCTTCAATTACGAGGTTGCTGGCTCTAACTTCTAATAGACCTTATTGAATTTTCTTTTTTAAGTTCCCCTTGGGGGGGGGAATTTAGGGGGCTCCTAAAAAATAGACATCTGACTGTTGTCTTCTTCTCCCTCATCACTGTCTTCCTCATCGTCCTCCGGCTCTTCCGGCTTTGGGGCATCTTTAATGATGGGTTCCAGTTCCATGATTTTGTGTACCTGGTAGGTGGTAAGCCGTTTTCCTTTGGCTTTGTAGCCTTTGATGTTGATAAATTCGGCCACTTCAACAATAATCTTCTCCCGGTCTTTATCTTCGCCGCCAAACTTAATTTCGAGACGTGGGTAATCCACATGTGTTAGGCGTACCAAATGCGATTTGGGATTGTCACCAATATATCGTTGCGGTTTGGTAACCGGTTCAACCTGAAATCGTTTTAGGTAGAAGAAGTCCTGATCTGCATCGTAATAGACGGCTGACCAGACAACTTCAGGGTCATATTTTTCGATGTACAGGATGTTGTCTTCATAGTGGTTGGCCAGGTCATAGTTTGTCTGGTATAGATAACCATTTTTGGTCATGACCAGTATTTGCTCCCCACTGTGAAATTCACCCAGATATTTTCCTCTTCCATCCACATTGAGACGCAGAATTTCCGGTTCGAACCATATTTTCCGACCTCCCAGGGTGCTTTCACCTTTTTTCTTCAGTATGATTTTGTGAATGGGATACTTAGTCAGGATATTTCCCTGGGCACCCCGGCCTTTAATGGTTTGTTCGGCCATATTGAACTCAAAAATCTGGTTGCGTAACCGTGCGCGGGGTTTGAGTGTTATTTTCAGTACTTCAGCTTCACCGTTGGGGTTGGCACTGAAGTAGATGACTTCCGAGCCCTCTTTTCCCTTGGTCAGATTGTATCCTTTGTCGCGTGTAACGCCGGTTACTGCAAATCGCTTCACATAGGTGTTTCCTTGTTTCCCGTCGCGATACACCACATTATAGACGGTGCGTGTATCGTTTCGCTTAAATACGGCAATGTGAATAATGTCTTTCCCCACAAAGGCTTTGTCCTGTACCTTTGTAATCAGGTACCGTCCGTCTTTGTAAAATATGATGATATCGTCGATGTCGGAACAGTTGCAGACAAACTCGTCCTTCTTCAGGGCAGTTCCCGCAAAACCATCTTCTCTGTTGAAGTAGAGTTTTTCATTTTTTACCACCACCTTGGATGCTTCAATGTTTTCAAAGCTTCTGATTTCAGTCATCCGGGGATAGTTCGAACTGTATTTCCTCTTCAAACCTTTGTAATAGTCGATGGCGTAGGTAATAATGTTGTTGAGGTGATATTCGACCTGCTCCAGATCTTCTTCCAGGGAGGCAATGTATTCATCGGCCTTTTTGGAGTCGTATTTCGAAATTCGCTTGATACGGATTTCCATCAGCTTCAGGATGTCATCGCGGGTAACTTTTCGCTTCAGTTGTGCCTTAAAAGGCTCCAATCCGTGGTCGATGGTCTTAATTATAGCTTCATAAGTTTCACAATCTTCAATGCGCAGGTAGATTTTGTTTTCAATGAAAATCTTTTCCAGTGACGACATGTGCCACGACTCTTCCAATTCACCTTTTCTGATTTCCAATTCGCGGGTAAGCAGATGTACTGTGTGGCTGGTATCGTGTTTCAGGATTTCGCTGATGCCCAGAAATGCCGGTTTTTCATCGCGAATCACACAGGAGTTAGGCGAAATGGAAAGCTCACAGTCGGTGAAAGCATAGAGGGCATCAATGGTTTTGTCGGGCGAAGTATTGGTTGGCAGGTGGACTTGTATTTCCACTTTTTCGGCTGTGTTGTCGTCAATTTTTTTTATTTTTATTTTCCCTTTTTCATTGGCTTTCAGGATTGATTCTATGAGGGTGGATGTATTTCGTCCAAAGGGGATGTCGGAAATTACCAGCGTACGGTTGTCCATTTTGCTGATTTTTGCCCGCACTCTGACTGCCCCTCCGCGGAGCCCGTCATTGTAACGTGATACATCCATCATTCCGCCTGTGGGAAAATCGGGATAGAGCTCAAAAGGTTGACCTTTAAGATGAGCAATAGAGGCATCAATCAACTCGGCGATGTTGTGGGGTAAAATTTTGGAGGCAAGTCCTACGGCAATACCCTCAACACCCTGCGCCAGCAGCAACGGGAATTTCACCGGAAGCGTTACCGGTTCCTGGTTTCGTCCGTCGTAAGAGGGTTTCCATTCGGTGGTTTTTGGATTAAAAACCACTTCCTGGGCAAATTTTGTCAGGCGTGCCTCAATATACCGGGCGGCTGCTGCACGGTCGCCGGTGAAAATATTTCCCCAGTTACCCTGCATGTCAATCAGCAGATTTTTTTGTCCCAGCTGAACCAGGGCATCACCGATGGATGCATCACCGTGCGGGTGAAACTGCATGGTGAAACCAATAATGTTTGCTACCTTGTTGTAGCGGCCGTCTTCCATCCTGCGCATGGCGTGCAGGATGCGTCGCTGCACCGGTTTCAGCCCGTCGTTGAGGTGAGGAACAGCGCGTTCCAGAATTACATAAGAAGCGTAGTCCAGAAACCACGTGCGGTACATTCCCTGAAGTGCCGTTACCTTTACCTCAGATTCTGCTTCATGAGATGGTTCTGAGGCTTCAGGAATGTTGAACTCTTCGCTGTTTTCCTCTTCGGGCTCTTCAGGCGTTTCAGGGTATTTATCGTTTTCGTCACTCATTTTTATAGCATTTCTTCGTCAACTACAAGATTGTCAATGATGAAATTCTGTCTGTCGGGGGTGTTTTTACCCATATAAAAATCAAGGATTTCTTTAAAGGCATCCTCTTTCTTCATTTTGACCGGTTCCAGTCGTATGTCCTTATTGATAAAATGGGTAAATTCATCGGGCGAAATCTCTCCAAGCCCTTTAAATCGGGTGATTTCCGCATTTTTTCCCAGTTTCTTCATGGCCTCATAACGCTCATGGTCAGTGTAGCAATAGAAACTATCTTTTTTGTTGCGTACTCTGAACAGGGGTGTCTGTAGGATGTACAAATGTCCGTTCTTTACCAGTTCGGGGAAAAACTGAAGGAAAAAAGTCAGCAACAGCAATCGTATGTGCATTCCGTCCACGTCGGCATCGGTGGCAATGATGACCTTGTTGTAACGCAGAGTCTCCAGCCCTTCTTCAATATTTAGTGCTGCCTGTAACAGGTTGAACTCTTCGTTTTCATAAACTACTTTTCGGGTGAGCCCGTATGTATTGAGGGGTTTTCCTTTCAGACTAAATACGGCCTGGGTGCCCACATCACGTGCCTTGGTGATAGAACCTGATGCGGAGTCTCCCTCGGTAAGGAATATGGAAGTTTCCATTTTTCGCTCGTGGGTGGAGTCAAAATGGATTCTGCAATCACGCAGTTTTTTGTTGTGCAGGCTTACCTTTTTGGCTCGTTCACGGGCCAGTTTCTGGATGCCGGAAATGGCTTTTCTTTCTTTCTCCGAATCCAGTATTTTTTTGTGAATAATCTCGGCTGCTTCCTGATTCTTGTGAAGGAAGTTATCGAGTTTTTCTTTCACAAAATCGAGTACGTAATTGCGAACCGATGCACCATCGGGCGACATGTCTTTGGAACCCAGTTTGGTTTTGGTCTGCGACTCAAAAACAGGCTCTTCAATTTTTATACTAACTGCGGCTACAAGTCCGGAGCGAATATCGGCCACATCAAAATTTTTGTTGTAGAATTCCCGGATGGTTTTTACGTAAGCTTCGCGAAAAGCCAGCAGATGTGTTCCGCCCTGGGTGGTGTGCTGCCCGTTTACAAAGGTGTAATATTCTTCACCATACTGATTGCAATGGGTGACAGCTATCTCTAAATCTTCGTCTTTGAGCGAAATAATCTGATAAAGACCTGTTTCGGTCATTTGCTCATCCAGCAAATCCAGCAATCCGTTTTCCGAACGGTACACTTCACCGTTAAAATGGATGGCCAGGCCGGCATTCAGATAGGTGTAATTTCTCAGCAAAGAGCTGATGTATTCGTTTTTGAAAGCATATTCGCCGAAGATTGATTCATCGGGCAGAAACTCTACGTAAGTTCCATTGCTCTCCTTGGTGGGTTCTACCGGCGACTCTTCCACAAGTTCTCCTTCACTGAAAATAACCCGTTTGGTTTCGCCATCCCGGAAAGCCTGAATGATAAATTGTGAAGAGAGTGCATTCACGGCTTTGATCCCGACACCGTTGAGTCCTACTGATTTTTTAAATACTTTACTGTCGTATTTGGCTCCGGTGTTCATTTTGCTGGCTACGTCTATCACTTTGCCCAGAGGAACTCCACGACCATAATCACGAATCGACATGCGCTTTTCATCCAGGTCGATTTTAATTTTTTTACCAAAACCCATCATGTACTCGTCTATCGAGTTATCCATGACTTCCTTAATCAAAACGTAGATCCCATCATCGGCAAAATTTCCGTCCCCGAGTTTTCCGATGTACATACCCGGACGACGACGGATGTGTTCTTTCCAATCAAGTGTGCGTATGGTATCTTCAGAATAGTTTTGCAACATTGTTTGTTACCTCTCGTTTGTGTATTTTATTGATTTTTAATGGCCTGTCCTGATTGGTTTATCAATAAATTCATCGCGATTATTTATTCATGAATCAGCCAAAACAGTATAATGGTTTTAAAAAAATCATCCAAATATAGCGAAAAGGAAAAATCTTTCGTAATCCGATTTTTGGATTCATCTATCTTTTTGATGCTAATCAGGGGGTTGCTGCCTCAAAAAAAATTCCGGGGTGAATATTTTAACTCTGTGCTACTCGGTGACGTACTCCGTGCCACTCTGTGTAACAACCACGTTGCGTAGCAACCTCTGTGCCCCTCCGTGCTCCATGTGGTTAACTCCTCAAAGGGCAATTCTGTCACCCCTGCCGGGGCTCTGTCTTTTTTATTACAAACATTCGTTCTACCATACTGCCGCCCTGCCGGGGCTGCCCCATCATGAAAAGAAGAACTAAAACAATGTCCGTTTTCACATATTGGATTGGAAAATACCTGGCAATGCCCGAATCAATAGTCTCTTATGCCCAAGGTCTCCGCCCTCTGCTCTTGTCTCCATGCCCAAATAGCTAAGGGCCAATAATTACCGAATTAGTTCAGCCCGGTTGGTGTCCAGTTTCAGGAAGATAAACAAAAGGATGGTAAAGCCCCAGAATGACGAGCCTCCATAACTAAAAAAGGGCAGGGGGATGCCGATTACCGGAGCCAGCCCAATGGTCATCCCGATGTTGATGACAATGTGCATAAAGAAAATGGCAGCTACACTATAGCCATATATCCGGCTGAAATCGGAATGTTGCCGCTCTGCAAGGAAAATAATTCTCAGCATAAGAATCAGAAACAGCACCACTACAAAAGAGGTTCCTATAAATCCCCATTCTTCGCCCACGGTGCAGAATATAAAGTCGGTTGTCTGTTCAGGAACAAAATCGAATTTGGTCTGGGTGCCCTGCAAAAAACCTTTGCCATAAAAACCACCCGAACCAATGGCGATTTTTGATTGGTTGACATTGTATCCTATGCCCTGAGGATCATGTTCCAGGTTCAGCATCACAAGGATGCGGTTTCTTTGATACTCGGATAATACTGAGTCGAAGAAATAATTGGTGAAGTAGGTGTATCCAATCATTCCCCAAAGTACTATTAGCGCAATGCCAACTTGCGGTATTCTCTTAATTAAAACTCTGAAAGCCAAAAAAATGCTGGAAACGGCAATGCCGCTTATCATGGGGATGATGAATCCTGTAAACCAGTCCGTGATTTCTCCTAAACCAAAAATAACCAGAAAACCACCTGTGCCCAGTCCAACAGTGAGAACTGCAAGTTTTTTATGCTTCGAAAGGTAGATGTACCCTGCAAAAAGCAGGAATATTCCCAATATTAAAAATTCGGTGGGATAGAGCAAAGAGGCGGTAAAAAGAATTGCTGCGAGGGCTCCCAAAAACAAAAATATTGGCGACATTCCTTCGCGGAAAAAAACCAGGAAAAAGGCGGAGTAAACCAGGGCCGAACCGGTATCGTTTTGTAAAAGGATGATGAGTGCCGGAATAAAAATGATTGCACTCATCTTAAGCATATTACGCAACCTGGACATTTTGAAATTGAATCGACTCATTACTCTGGCCAGTGCCAGGCTGGCAGCGACTTTTGTAATCTCTGCCGGTTGAAGCCTAATGGATCCTATTTTGAACCATGCTTTGGCTCCGTTGATTTCCAGTCCAAACAGAAGAGCCAATATCAGCAGGAGCACGGAAATGCTAAAGAAAATGTAGGCAAACTCTACAAAAAATTTACTGTCGATAAGGAAAAGAACTCCAATCAGTAAAACAGATAGACCAATCCAGATTAGCTGTTTGCCCGGTTCGGAAGACAGAGTTATTCCGGAAACCGTTTCCGGGTCGAAATTGGCGGCATAAATATTTACCCAGCCAAAAGCAACCAGTATAGCGTAAATGACAACAGTCAGCCAGTCAATGTTTTTATATGTTCTAATCGTTGCTTTCATCCTTGTTTATCAGGTCTGCATCCAACATTCGTTGTTCTATCCATTTTCTGGAGCGGTGTATTTCTTTATTCAGGTATTTCTCGATTATCAGACTGGAAATTGGCGCACCATAAGTGGAGCCAAAAGATCCGTTTTCCACATACGTGGCCACCGCAATTTGTGGGTTGTCTTTGGGCGCAAATGCAATAAAGATACTGTGGTCGTCACCATGCGGGTTTTCTGCGGTTCCTGTTTTTCCGCAGATGGTAATCCCGGGAATTTGGGCTATGCGTGCGGTGCTTCCTGCCCCGCCCCAGATGGCTTGTTCCATTCCGTCCAAAACAGGGATAAAGTTTGCGGAGTCCACACCTACATAATGGAGCTCCTTAAATTTTGATGGGATGGTGTCGTTTTCGATTTTCCGGGCCACATGCGGAATGTACCAATGTCCCCGATTGGCAATTGCTGCGGTCATATTGGCCATCTGAATGGGGGTGGTCAGTAATTCACCCTGCCCTATTGCCAAGGAAATTACAGTGAGTGAAGCCCAACTGCCGGAGTATATCTGATCGTAATAGTTGCTGTTGGGAACAAGGCCTCTTCCTTCGTTGCTTAAATCGGTTCCCAGTCTGTATCCAAAGCCGAAATTCACCAGGTAATCTTTCCAAACGTCAAGTCCTTTCTTCGGGGAGTCGTATTCAGGGTTGTCCAATACATTTCTGAATACATGGCAATAGTATGCGTTGCACGACATTTGAATTGAGGATCGCAGATCCAGCGGACTGGGATGTGAGTGACAGCCAACCGATAAGGCCCGTGTGTGATACCCCATCTGACAGCCAAATCGGGATTCGGGGGTGATAACGCCTTCCTGCAAACCTATGAGTGCCATGAGAGTTTTGAATGTAGAACCCGGAGGGTATCCCGATTGCAGGGGCCGGTTAAACAGCGGGTAAAGGGTGTCGTTGGCTAACCTTGGGAAATTTTCATTTCTCTTTCGGCCTATAAGCAAGGAGGGATCATACGAGGGAGAAGATACCATTGCCAGAATCTCCCCGGTGGCGGGCTCTATCGCTACGATACTGCCCACCTTGTTTTGCATCAGTTTTTCGCCGTATAGCTGAAGCTGATGATCAAGTGTAAGGGTGAGATCTTTTCCTGAAACGGCCGGCACATCATGGCTTCCGTCTCTGAAAGGACCCTTCTGTCGTCCATGAACATCTACCAATACATATCGGGCTCCTTTTTCTCCCCGAAGAGGTTCTTCATAAATTTTTTCCACCCCGCTAATGCCCCAGTAATCTCCTTGTGTGTAATAGGGGTGTTCTTTTAACTGAGCTTCATTGATTTCGCCCACATAGCCCAGTACATTTGCACCTGTTTCATGTTCATACTTCCTGACAATCCGTCGCTGACCGTAAAATCCTTTGAATTTGAAAAGTTTTTCCTGAAATATCCCGTATTGTTCTGCCGGCATCTGCTTATAAAAAACAGATGGCTGAAATGAAGAAATTTGTCGGATGCGGAGTTTGGCATTCATTTCACGGAAGAGATCCCGTGCTTCACTAAGTTCAATACCCAAACTTCTGGCCAGTTCAAGTGTGTCTAATGATTCGGTTTCGCGGGGCACCACCATGATGTCGTAAACAGCCTGATTGGAGACCATTAATTCTCCGTTTCGGTCGTAGATAAGGCCCCGGGAGGGAAATTCTGTTATTTTGCGGCGGGCATTGCTTTCGGCTGAAAACTTGTAAGAGGGATCATAAACCTGAAGCATGAAAAGCCTTATGATATAAACAAGGCTGAACATCAACATTATCAGACCGATGACGATTGTTCTGTTATTGGCGTTTCCCACTTACTTTCTGAGTTTTTATCGATTATAATGTTCTGGAATCTTTTTTTGCAAAAAGCATGGCAATAAGAATAAACACAACGGAGACCACTATACTTATCAGACTTTTTGTTAAGGTTGAAAGAAACAGTTCTTTGTCAAAAGCTTCCACAAAGAAATAGAACAGGTGGTGTGTTGCCACCATGATTACCATATATTTGAAAAACCATCCAAATCCATAATCAGAGGGCACAGGACGGGTTCCTACTTCATAGCCGTCGCGTGGCGAAAAAGAACTGAGGATAAAAGGTCTTAGAAAAGCCATGAATACCGTTGCGGAGGTGTGAAGTCCCAGTGTATTCATGAAAATGTCGATGATTAGTCCGGTGATAAAACCTAAAATCAGCAACAGCCATTTGGGAGTGCTGAAAGGTAAAGTGATGATGAACAGCACATAAAGATATGGGTTCACGTAACCACTGAACTGTAAATTATTCAGCAGCAGCACCTGTAGTAATATAAATACTACAAAGTTGACCAGATATCTTGGCAACAGATTAATCATTTTCACTTAGTTTTTCAAGCTCCAGTTGTTCTTCTGCTTCCAGTTTTTCAACAACGTGAACGTATTCGAGCTTTTTAAAATCAACCGAAAGCAATACTCTTATTTCATAAAAACCTTCTCCCTGGTCAATGGTAACTTCATCGATGGTGCCCACCAGTATGTTCTCCGGGAAAATGGACGAATAGCCACTGGTCACCACGGCATCGCCCACCAACGGCGTGGCATGGGCAGGAATTCCGCTCAGCGTCGCATACCTGTAGGAGTGGCCATCCCAGTTTAAGGAACCGAAAAAGCCGGTCTCCCGCAAGCGGGCTGATACCCGCAACCGGGTATTGAGCAATGAAATAACTGTTGAGTAGCTTTCTGATGTGTTTAATACTACCCCAACAAGGCCTCTGGACGATATTACACCCATATCGGGGCGGATGCCATGTTTAAGGCCTTTGTTAAGAGTCAGGTAGTTGAAATGCTTGTTTACCGAGTTGTTGATAACCCGTGCTGCCGAATAACGGTAGTGCTGGGCAGCAACTGTATCAACTTCAATCTCAGGCAGCATTGGCGCATAAAAAGAATTTTTGTCCAGTTGGTTGCGCAATTCTGAATTTTCTCTGGCCAGTTCTTCGTTCGTCTTTTTTAGTTGGAAGTATTGAATTACCGAACTAAAATTTTTGTATAAATAGCCTGAAACCTGGTTGGATGAACTCAGATAAACTTTCCTGTGGTATTGATTATAATTAAATATGAAATAGAAGCTGACTATCTCCAATAACAGAAACAGCAGAAAAAAATGGTTTCGAATGATGAAACGGATGAAGTTTCTCATCTTGTGTTTTTAAATCTTAATCTATCTCATCAGGAACGAGAACTTGTGACGGTTTTTGAGTGCAATTCCGGTTCCCCGGGCCACTGCATGCAAAGGATCTTCTGCAATGTGGAAGGGGATGTTAATCTTATCGGTCAGTCTTTTGTCCAGGCCTCTGAGCAACGCTCCGCCACCTGCCAGGTAAATACCATTGTTTACAATGTCGGCATAGAGTTCCGGGGGTGTTTGTTCCAGGGCATTTAGGATGGCTGTTTCCATTTTGGAAATGGATTTTTCCAGACAGTGAGAAATCTCCTGGTAGGAAACCGGCACTTCAATGGGCAATGCTGTCATCTGGTTGGGGCCCTGAACGATATAGTCTGCAGGAGGGTCAGTCAGTTCGGGGAGGGCGGAACCTACGCGGATTTTAATTTCCTCGGCTGTGCGTTCTCCAATCTTTATGTTGTGCTGACGACGCATATACTCCATAATATCTGCAGTGAGGTCGTCTCCGGCGATGCGAATGGACTTGTTGGTGACAATTCCTCCCAGAGAGATAACGGCAATCTCCGTGGTTCCTCCTCCTATATCTACCACCATATTTCCTTCAGGAACTTCCACATCCAACCCGATACCCAAAGCAGCTGCCATGGGTTCATAAATCATATAAACCTCACGACCACCGGCATGCTCTCCTGAGTCGCGGACAGCCCGAATTTCAACCTCGGTACTTCCGGAAGGGATGCAGATGACCATAGTCAGTGAAGGGGTGAATAACTGGCCTTTTTTGTTGATCATTTTAATCATGCCACGAATCATCTGTTCGGCAGCATTAAAATCTGCAATCACGCCATCCCGCAAGGGACGGATGGTATATATGTTGTCGTGGGTTTTTCCATGCATCTGGCGAGCCTTCTCCCCGATAGCTTCCAGCTTGTCGGTCCGACGATTCAAGGCTACTATGCTGGGCTCATCAACAACTATTTTGTCGTTCTGGATAATGATGGTGTTGGCTGTTCCCAGGTCCATGGCCAACTCTTGTGACAAGAATGAAAATAATCCCATTGTTTTTGGTTTTATTAATGTTTGAAATGACGGGTGCCGGTAAAAACCATGGACATATTGTGAGTATCACAAAATTCGATGGAATCCTTATCGCGCACAGAACCTCCGGGCTGAATCACAGAGCTTACTCCTGCCTTGGCGGCAATTTCTACCGAGTCGGCAAAAGGGAAAAAGGCATCTGATGCCATAACGGCTCCTTCCATATCTAACTCAAAAGCTTGTGCCTTTGCTATCGCCTGCCTGAGGGCATCTACTCGGGAGGTTTGGCCTATTCCGCTGCCAATCAGTTGTTTGTTTTTTGCAAGCACAATGGCGTTCGATTTGGAATGCTTCACTATTTTGTTGGCAAACAGCAAATCCGTTACCTCCGTTTCTGTTGGAGTTTTGGATGTTGCTGGTTTTAAGTCATTACTGGTTTCTATCTTCAGGTCTTTTTCCTGCATAAGCACTCCGTTAAGCAGAGTGCGGGTATTGTTGTTGTTTATTGTGGCTGGTTTCTGAACGAGGATAATGCGGTTTTTCTTTTGTTTAAATATTGTCAGCGATTCTTTATCATAAGCAGGCGCAATAACTACCTCAAAGAAAATTTTATTGATTTCGGCGGCTACATCAGCAGTTACTTTTTTGTTGGTGATGATGATTCCGCCAAATGCCGAAACCGGATCACCTGCTAATGCTTCTTTCCAGGCATCCGCCAGATTGTCCCGGGAAGCCAGTCCGCAGGCATTGTTGTGTTTTAATACCGCGACGGTGGTTTCTTCAAATTCTGAAATCAAAGATACAGCTGCATCAATGTCTAACAGGTTGTTGTAGGAAATTTCTTTTCCATGCAATTGCTCAAAAAAAGCATCGAAATCTCCGAAAAATGTTCCCTTTTGGTGAGGGTTCTCCCCATACCTTAGGGTTTTGCTTCCGTTGACAGCTTTCCGGAAGGCAGGGAACGTTTTATCGTTGTTGAAATAGTTAAATATGGCTGCATCATATCCCGATGAGACCGCAAATGCTGCAGTGGCAAATGATTTTCGGTCTTCAAGTGAAGTTTCTCCTTTTTGACTTTCTAAAACACTTTGAAGTTGGGCATATTGGTCTTTGGAGGGAACAATTACCACATCTTTATAGTTCTTTGCAGCGGCTCTGATGAGAGAGATTCCGCCAATGTCGATTTTTTCAATGATGTCGGCATGTGAAGCACCTGAAGCGACAGTGTCTTCAAAAGGGTAGAGGTCAACAATAATCAGGTCTATTTCAGGTATGTTATACTCCGACATCTGTTTTTTGTCGTCTGCATCGTCACGTCGTCCCAGAATTCCACCAAAAACTTTGGGATGGAGGGTTTTTACGCGTCCTCCCAAAATGGAAGGATAGCCCGTAAGTGATTCCACCGACTGAACCTTCACGCCCAAACCTTCGATGAATGATTGTGTTCCACCTGTAGAATAGATTTGAACCCCTGACTTATCCAGCTGTTTTACAATTTCATCCAGACCGTCTTTGTGGAAAACTGATATTAAAGCAGATTTTATCTTTTTTGTGGCTGTCATTATTTTTAACAATTTTATCCGGGAATAGACGCAAAATTAAGAAAAAGAGAACATTTAGCAACACCCTGACTTTTTTTTGTGAGCCTGGATGTGATTTTATTTGTTGTACGGATTAGAGCCGATAAAAAAATACAAAAAAAGCTGCCCGAAAGTCAGACAGCTTTTTTAAATTTTTCTATAATCTTTTTTTGATGGCTTCAGTCTCTTCTTCGAACCCCGGCTTGCCAAGCAAGGCAAACATGTTTTTCTTGTAAGCTTCAACGCCCGGTTGGTCGAAAGGATTAACTCCCAAAACGTAGCCGCTGATTCCGCAGGCTTTTTCAAAGAAGTAGAGCAATTGTCCCAGATAATATTCATTGAGTTCCGGAATTTCCACTTTAATGTTGGGAACGCCTCCGTCGGTATGTGCTATCCGGGTTCCCAGTTCAGCCATTTTGTTCACTTCGTCTATCCGTTTTCCGGCCAGATAGTTGAGCTTATCCAGATCGGCTTCATCGCGGGGAATTAATACCCGGTGTTTTGCAGCCCCGACTGTTACCACGGTTTCAAAAATGGAACGTTCACCTTCCTGAATCCATTGGCCCATACTGTGCAGGTCGGTGGTGAAATCGACGGCTGCGGGGAATATTCCTTTGTTTTCTTTTCCTTCACTTTCGCCATAAAGCTGCTTCCACCACTCTGAAACATAATGCAATTTTGGCTGGAAGTTGACCATGATCTCAATCTTCTTGCCTTTTTGATAGAGCAGGTTACGTGCAGCAGCATAAACAGCAGCCGGGTTCTTTTCAAATGGAATGTCGGTTCCCGTAAGGGCTTTCATTTCTTTTGCGCCACGTACCAGTTCACTGATGCTGTATCCGGCAACGGCAATGGGAAGCAGTCCGACGGGTGTCAGAACTGAGAAACGTCCGCCAACATCGTCAGGAATGATGTAAGTTTCAAAACTTTCCTGCTCTGCCAGTGTGCGCAATGCTCCTTTGCTGGCATCGGTAACTGCCACAATGCGTTCTTTTACTTCGTCTTTGTCGTATTTGGTTTCCAGAAGTTCTTTCAGAACCCGGAATGCGAGAGCGGGCTCAGTTGTGGTTCCCGACTTGGAAATCACAATCACCCCGAAAGATTTGTCTTTCAGTAAATCCAGCATTTCGTAGGTGTAGTCCTCTCCGATGTTTTGTCCGGCATAGAGAATTGCCGGATTTTTACGGTCGCCTTTCAGGTGGTCAAAGGAATCGTTGAGTGCATCAATCACAGCTCTGGCTCCCAGGTAACTTCCACCAATTCCAACCACCACCACATAGTCGGCTTTTCCACGCAAACGGGATGCAGTTTTTTCGATGGCCATAATCTGGTTGCCATCAATATTATCGGGAAGGTCTAACCATCCAAGAAAGTCATTTCCTTTTCCTGTTTGGTCGGTCAGTGTTTTGAGTTGTTTCAAAACGTTGTCCTGTTCTTTGTTTATCATGTCCAGGGTGACTTCGGGAGCAACCTGCGACACGTCAATGGTAAGGTTTTTCATAATTGTATAGATTTTATTTTTTGTTTTTTTTGTCAAACCGGGCAATTGGTATTTCAACTTTTGCACATGGTATTTATAGTCTGGATTTTGGCTGATAAGTTATTGAAAAAGACTTTTATAATTTCATCATCTAACATCTAACCTCCAGCCTCTGCTTCCCTATCTCAACTGATCGGTCAGCAGTTTAATTTCAATGGCCGGAGAAATTTTTTCATAAATGATATTGTAAACAGCCTCGGTAATGGGCATGTTCACTTTGTATTTTTTGTTGATTTCCACGATGCTTTTTACCGCGTAATAACCTTCGGCAATCATCAGCATTTCCAGCTGCGCACTCTTTACGGAATAGCCTTTCCCAAGCATGTTTCCGAAAGTGCGGTTTCTCGAAAACTGTGAGTAAGCTGTTACCAGCAAGTCACCCAGATAAGCTGAACTTTTGATGTCTCGGGTAATGGGGTGAACCGTATCCACAAATCTTTTAATTTCCTGTATCCCGTTGGAAATAAGGACTGCCTGGAAGTTGTCTCCATAGCCCAGGCCGTGACAAATACCGGCAGCAATGGCCATCACGTTTTTTAGTACGGCGGCATATTCTGTACCGTAAATATCATCAATTACGGTGGTTTTGATATAAGCACAAGCCAGTTTTGCGGCAAAAATCCTGGCTTTTTTAATATCCTGGCAAGCAATGGTCAGGTACGACAGGCGTTCCAGTGCGACTTCCTCTGCGTGGCAAGGCCCCGAAATTACCGCTATCGAATTGACAGGAACCTCATGATGTTTATGAAAATAGTTGCCGATGATGAGGTTTTCGTCCGGGACAAGCCCTTTAATGGCCGAAACCACAAACTTATCTTCCAGGGACGTTTTTAACGGCTCCAGTGCTTCCTTTAAGAACGCCGAGGGAATGACAAAAATTAGTATATCTGATTTTTCAACGACCTCGTTGATGTCTGTTGAAAAGAATATCTGCTCAGTGTCAAAATCGACTGAAGTCAGATAGTTGGGATTGTGTCCCATTTTCCGAAACCGGTCAATGTGTTCTTGTTCACGGAAGTACCAGTTCAGTCTGTCTGAATTATTCAGAACCATTTTGGCAATAGCGGTGGCCCAACTTCCACTTCCTATTATACCAATGGTTGATTCTTCATCCATGCCTGTCTGTTTTGGTTTCTGCAAATTTATTGATTGATGGGTGCCTAATGCAACGACAAAAGTCATTCATTTAGGGATTGTGCCGAAATAACTTGACGCTTTAGACTTGTTCTTTTGCCCTTTAACTTCCTTAAAAATCCATTAAATAGCTCGCTATTCGCAGTGTTTTCAAGTCGGCAAAGAACAAAATAACTTCGTTAAATCTGTCAATTTATTTCATTACAAACCCTTAGGATTCGCTCCGAAATATCATGACCGCTTAATATTGTTAGTTTGATCTTAGTTCCCATGCAAATTCATTGAATAGCCTGCTATTCGGCATTATTCCGGATGCTAAAGTTCAAAATGGTTTTGTTTATAATGGTCAGCTAAATTCGCGACGACCTCTCAGGGTCCCTGGTCCGATAATTTTTTGGTCTATAGCTATGTGGGGTTAAAAAACCCGGATTTCAAATAAATTGATATTAGTTCTCCACCCAGCTTTTTACTTCATCCGGTTTTGGATTTTGAAGTCCAAGTTTGTGTTTTTTATTGAGTCCGCACAATTCCTGATGAAGTTTGTTGGGGTTGCTTTCTTTCAAATCGTCCACTCTCAGGTATCCTGCTTTGTGAATTACAGGAACCCACTCCGCAGGCACACCGATGGCTGTGAATTTTTCTTCTTCGTCGCGTTCTTTTTTCTTTTCGGGGCGCATCTGGGGGAAGAACAGTACTTCCTGAATGGTGCTTTGTCCGGTCATCAACATGGTGAGACGGTCAATGCCGATTCCCATTCCTGAAGTGGGGGGCATCCCATATTCCAGAGCCCGGACAAAATCTGTGTCGATGTACATGGCCTCATTGTCTCCTTTTTCGGAGAGATTCAATTGTTCCTGAAAACGTGACAACTGGTCGATGGGGTCGTTCAACTCGGAGTAGGCATTGGCCAGTTCCTTGCCGTTGACCATCAATTCAAAACGTTCTGTCAGTTCGGGATTTTCCCGGTGTTTCTTACACAGTGGTGACATCTCTACCGGGTAATCGGTAATAAAGGTGGGTTGAATGTACGAGGCCTCACATTTTTCTCCAAAAATTTCATCGATCAGTTTCCCTTTACCCATCGATTCGTCATATTCCACCTCCAGCTTATCGCACACTTTTTGTAACTGCTCAATATCCATTCCGGAGATGTCGTAACCGGTATGTTCTTTGATGGAATCCAACATGGTAATGCGCTTGTAGGGCCCTTTGAAGTCAATGGTTTTATCTCCCACCTGAACTTCGGTGGTGCCATGCAAGTCAAGGGCCACCTTTTCAATCATTTGTTCGGTGAATTCCATCATCCATTTGTAGTCTTTGTAGGCCACATATATTTCCATCACCGTAAACTCCGGATTGTGTGTTCGATCCATGCCTTCGTTGCGGAAATCTTTTCCAAATTCATAAACCCCCTCAAATCCGCCTACGATCAGCCTTTTTAGGTAAAGCTCGTTGGCAATGCGCAGATAGAGTGGCATATCCAGGGTGTTGTGATGCGTGATGAACGGGCGGGCAGCAGCACCGCCGGGGATAGACTGGAGGATAGGGGTCTCGACTTCCAGGTAATCATTTGCGTTAAAAAACTCCCGCATGGAATTGATGATGCGGGTTCTTTTTCTAAAAGTGTCCCGCACATTGTCATTTACAATGAGGTCAACATAGCGTTGACGGTATCGTTGTTCCGGATCGGTAAAGGCATCGTAAGTTTTTCCGTCCTTTTCTTTAACTACCGGTAAGGGGCGCAATGATTTTGCCAATACCGTGAGGGATGTAACATGAACCGAGATTTCGCCCATTTGGGTTTTGAACACAAATCCTTTGATGCCGATTATATCTCCGATATCCAGTAGTTTTTTAAATACTGTATTGTACAAAGACTTGTTCTCGTCCGGGCAAATATCATCCCGACGCAGGTAAATCTGAATCCGTCCCTGCTTGTCTTTCAGCTCTGCAAATGAAGCACTTCCCATTATACGGCGGCCCATAATCCGTCCGGCCAGACTCACTTCCTTAAAGGCATCCGGGTTCTCATCAAAACTTTTTTTGATGTCTTCGCTGTAGTGGGTAACGGGATATTCTTCGGCCGGGAATGCGTTGATTCCCAGTTTTTCAAGTTCTTTCAAACTCTCTCGTCTGATGATTTCCTGTTCGCTCAGTTCAAGTTGGCTCATATTAATTCGCGTATTGTTTGTTCGATGGATTTTTTATTCTGTGATGATCGGGAAAATTATTCCGGAAATCACTTCGTTTTTTGGTTTTCTAAAACGCCAAAATATTCGTTTTCAGTGTGTTTTTGCCGGTGGCAAATAACTCCCCCAAATGAAAAAAACAGCACAAAGATAGTGATTACCTGTGAAAACCAATTCTTAACCTGTTAACTTCTTAGAATTTGTCTTAATAGAATCGTCCGGTTTAGGATGGGAGGAACTATTATTTCCGCAATTAGATGAGGCTTTGAATAAAACTTTTCGACTTTAAAGTTGTTTTATTTAACTTCAATAGACCGTTAGTCCCGACCCTTCGGAATTATAAAAAACTGATAATTAATTTGTTATAAAATCAAACAAACTGGACACAACTCACTCATAATTAAATATTTGCGTCATCGCGTCTCTGCGTTTAATCTTTTTTTAACGGACTATTGTAATTATTTTTCTTCAAAAACAGGAGTCAAACAATTGACATACAGAATATAAACGGTGACCGGAAAAACCCATCATTGTTATTTAAAATCATTTTAATTAAACTTGCAGGATTAGAATCTTTGGTGAAGTTGAAAAAGACAATACAATGAACATAGTATCTGAGCGAAAAAGGAAGCCTGCGTGGCTTAAAATTCAATTGCCCAATACAGGCGATTATTACTGGATGAATAAAACCATCCGTGATCATAAACTGCATACAATTTGTACCAGCGGTAGGTGTCCCAATTCGGCTGAATGCTGGGGAAACGGCACGGCCACTTTTATGATTTTGGGCGATATCTGTACCCGTTCCTGTAAGTTTTGTAATGTGAAAACCGGGAAACCTGATGCGGTGGATTTTAAGGAGCCATTTCGCATTGCCCGTTCTATTCAGATTATGAAACTGAAACATGCCGTAATTACATCGGTCGATCGCGATGATTTGGAAGACGGTGGAGCGGGTGTCTGGGCGGAAACCATTCGCAAAGTGAAAGAGTTAAATCCCGGAATTACGCAGGAAGTACTGATTCCCGATTTTAACGGTCTCAGGCATCTTATTCAACAGGTGATTGATGCCGGTCCCGAAGTTGTGAGCCATAACCTGGAGACGGTTCGTCGACTGACGCCTCAAATAAGGAGTAAAGCCAAATACGATTTAAGTCTAAAAGTGTTGGAATACATTGCTTCTACCGGGGTGGTGCCCAAATCGGGAATTATGTTAGGTCTTGGTGAGCAGCCCGATGAGGTGCTTAAAACTATGGATGATTTGGTCGTTGTTGGCGTGAAGGTGTTGACAATTGGGCAGTATCTTCAGCCGTCGCCAAAACATCTGGAGGTTGTGGAGTATGTGGCCCCGGAGCAATTTGCATTTTATAAAGAGGAAGGGTTGAAACGCGGGTTTAAATATGTGGAAAGTGGTCCTTTGGTTCGTTCTTCATATCATGCCGAGAAACACATTAATGCATTAAAGTAATGAGTGAGTCATTAACTATTTTTGAAGACCTCGGAGAGATTGATTATAAAAAAGCCTGGGATTATCAGGAAGAGCAATTTTCACGGGTTGTGGATAGTAAACTGTTCAACAGGGAACATCCGGGAGCGGAAAAAGAAATTGAGCATCATCTGATTTTTTGCGAACACCCGCATGTTTATACATTGGGGAAAAGCGGTCTGGCAAACAATCTTCTCATTCAGGACGATTTTTTGAAGAAAATTAATGCTCGGTTTTATAAGATCAACCGTGGGGGTGATATTACCTATCACGGACCGGGTCAGATTGTCGGGTATCCGATTTTCGATCTGGAGCAAATGAAACTTGGAATAAAAGAGTATATCCACAAACTGGAAGAAGCCATTATCCTGACTGTTGCTGAATATGGCATTGATGGAGGACGGCTGGAGGGGGCAACCGGGGTATGGCTGGATACCAATATTCCTCAGGCGAGAAAGGTCTGTGCTATTGGCGTTCGGGCCAGTCGTTATGTGTCGATGCATGGATTTGCCCTGAATGTAAACACCAACCTGGAGTATTTTAACCACATCAATCCGTGTGGATTTGTGGATAAAGGGGTAACCTCTATGCAAAAAGAGTTGAATAAAGAGTTGAATATGGAAGAGGTGAAGGCAAAACTTAAAATTAATCTGAAAAAGGTGTTTGGGTTAAGCTTTATTGCATAGGGATTGTGCCGAAATAACTTGACGCTTTAGACTTGTTCTTTTGTCCTTTAACTTCCTTGGAAATCCATTAAGGGTCTGTAATGAATTAAGGTTAGCTGAAAAAATAAATCTCAGGTATTCATCGAATTATAAAATATTTTCAGGTAGTTTATTCTATTACACACCCTAAATAGCTCGTTATTCGCAGCATTTTCAAGTCGGATAAGAACAAGATAACTTCGTTAAATCTGTCAATTTATTTCATTACAAACCCTTAGAGGCAGTGGGTTAGCTCTCACTCTTTTTTTGTTTGTTGATAACTTTTCGGACAATAAAGGCCGGAATAGTTTGAAAAAATGTAATTTTTGAGAAAATTTACTGTCTCAAATGTGAGTATGTGAAAATGGAAAAAAGATGGAGCATAAAAGAGAATCCCGAAAATGATATTGAAGCTGAACTATCTTCTTTTGAGGATATAGGCCCTGTTTTGGGGCGACTTCTGGCATTGCGTGGTGTGAGAAATAGTGAGGAAGCCCGGTCTTTTTTTAATCCCAGCCTTTCAGATCTCCATGATCCTTTTTTGATGAAGGATATGCACAAGGCTGTTGATCGCATTCAAAATGCCCTTTCCGCAAAGGAAAAGGTGCTGGTTTATGGTGACTACGATGTAGATGGAACAACCAGTGTGGCGCTGGTTTATTCTTTTCTTCGAAAATTTCATTCCGATATCAGGTATTACATTCCCGACCGTTATGAAGAGGGGTATGGTATTTCGGTTAAGGCCATTGATATGGCTGTTGATGAAGGTTACGGACTGGTTATAGCGTTAGACTGCGGCATCAAAGCTGTTGAAAAAGTGGAGTATGCCCTGGAGAAAGGGTTGGATTTCATTATCTGTGACCATCATACTCCGGGAGATACATTGCCAAAGGCCGCTGCCTGCCTGGATCCCAAACGGGCCGATTGCTCCTATCCCGAAAAAAATCTTTCCGGTTGTGGTGTCGGATTCAAATTGTTGCAGGCATTTTGTGTGAACCAGAACATCGATAGCAAGGTGTTGTTTCAGTACCTCGATCTGGTAGTGGTTAGTATTGCCTCCGATGTGGTTCCCATCATTGGAGAAAACCGGATTTTGGCTGATATGGGGCTTCGTAAACTGAATACCAATCCTGGAACCGGACTGAAAAGCATCATGCGTGTATCGGGGATGCTCGGCAGAGAGTTGAGCATCAGTGATATCATTTTCAAAATAGGGCCGCGGATCAATGCTGCAGGGCGTATTGAATCAGGAAAAGATGCAGTAGCTCTTTTGGTAAGCGAGGATGAAAATAAAGCTTATGGTATGAGTCGCACCATTAATGAGTGCAACGAAACCCGAAAAGATCTGGATCGAAATATTACACGAGAAGCTCTGTCTTTGCTGGGAAGTAGTGAATTACAAAAAGAAAAAAAAACAACCGTACTCTTTCAGCCCGAATGGCACAAAGGCGTCATTGGGATTGTGGCTTCCCGACTGACTGAAAGTTATTATCGTCCAACGGTTGTTTTGACCGAATCTAAAGGAATGATTACCGGTTCGGCCCGGTCTGTGGATGGTTATGACCTTTATCACGCCATTGAGGCATGTCAGGATTTGCTGGAAAATTTTGGAGGGCATACTTATGCGGCAGGACTCACCCTTAAACCAGAGAATATTCAGGCTTTTATCGAAAAGTTTGAGAAGGTGGTGGCAGATACCATCCGTCCCGAGCAAATGGTTCCCCATATTGAGGTTGACGCGGAAATTAGCCTGAGCGATATTACAGTTGAGTTTTACCGAAATCTTAAACGATTTTGCCCTTATGGCCCGGGCAATCTTAAACCGGTTTTTGTGACCCGCAACGTGTATGATTTCGGAACCAGTAAAGTGGTGGGCAAAGAAAAAGAACATCTGAAACTGGAACTGATAGAGAGTACTTCTCCTAAAATTATCAAAGGCATCGCTTTTGGAAAGGGACATCTATTGAATAAAATTAAGGAATCGCAGCCTTTCAATATTTGCTATACTATTGAAGAGTGTCTTTATGAGGATCATCAACCATTTCAGTTGATGGTGAAGGACATTAATTTTGAGTAGAAAAGCAATTGAACCACAAAGAAAAAGGTAAACCATTACAGGTTTGGCGGTCTCTGAACCGCCACATTATAACCGTTTAGCAATCAGGTATGGCGGTTTCTTTGCAAGCAAAGCGGCAGACCTGAAGCCGGACTATCCTTTTTGATGCCCCAGACAAAATCCCTTTTGCAAAATGCAATTATGTGGGGCAAAGCTATAAGCATGACAAAAAACGCGGTGCAAGTTTCACTCTGCACCGCGTTTTTTATGGATTATTCAAGCGTTATTTTACCATCACTTTGGTTGAAGTGTTGTCCACTACAACAATATACAATCCGGGGGCTACGTTTACAGAAACGTTTCCGCCTGTATTGTCCTGGCTGTAAACTTTTGCGCCGGAGAGTGCATAAATGGCTATTTTACTACCCATTTGTGGAACGACATTGATGGTTCCTTGGGAAGTAGATACCTTGGCCTCTTCCTTGGGAGCAGTGGAAAAAGTGGAGACATCCGGGCTGATTGTTACGTCGTCTGCATACCAAATGGTTTCAACGCCTGTACCTCCTATATCCCCAGTGCCAGAACAGTTTATTCCAAACACAATGTAAACCGTACCGGAAAGTGTTTGTGAATAAGCATCATTTTGATTAATCGCAATATCAATTGACTCCCAGCCAGTGGAACCTCCTTCTGCACGGTTCCATTTTCCAATAATATTTTCAATCGTTCCGTCTTCATCTGCATCAAAAAAAGCTCCATTTGTGGGAGCGGAACTATAAGCTTGTACAATTATGTCTTTGTAGCCAACATCTCCTTGTTTAAAGTATCCCTTGAAAGTTAACGAATTGTAATCTGCAAGTGTTTTCCCGGCAGCAAGGGTAAAGGATAGTATCGGACCTGCATTGTAGTTGTTAATGGAAAGTTCCATTACATTTCCTTGTCCAGCAGGGATAGGATCAGTGACTACCTGGGCGGTAATGTCTGCAGCAGCCCATTTTGAAGTGCTTATCTGTGTTCCCAAAACCATGCTTTCGAAATCTTCAGTGATTTGGGCCGAAAGCCCAGTTACACATAAAGCCAAAACAATTAAAGAGTAAATTTTCTTCATAATGTTGAATTTTTAAATTTTAGATTAATAAATTAGGTAATGTTAACAAATGTACAGAACAGAACGCAAAAGACCAATAGCGGATTTTTTTTGAGGTTCTTTTTTTATGGGATGACCTTTTGTTGTGATGAATTAGCAAAATCAATTGATTAGTTGTTGATAATCAGCGATGAATAATTCTTTTAGGTGCTTTTTGTTTTGACACACCAGGGAGTAAATTTTATTTGCAGGGGAGAAAATTGATGAATGATAAGATGAGATTTTTTCAAATCAAATTTATTGAGAACAATTGTAGTTTTCAGCTAATCGGGCATCATAATAAAAATTTGTGAATTATTCAGGTTCAAGTCCAAAAATTTAAGGATGTGTTGTATATTTGTACAAAACAAAATAAAGCTGATTAACTATGAGAAATTTGCTTAGCCAACCATTACTTGCCATTGTTTTGTCAGTAACATTGGTGTTTTCAGCCTGCCAGTCGGGCCAGAAAAAAGACAATAAAGGGGAGAATAAAACTGCCACTTCGCAGAAGATAAATAAGGAAGAAATAGAACAGGATGTGCGCGAGTTTGTCTATCCGCTTCCTACTACATTCGAAGTGACCGAGATGCTCAATCGTATTGGAGCTTCTTACATTCTTACTTTGTCCAACCAGGCAGAAAATGTGGATAAATATCTGACCGAAACCAAGCAGGCTCTGAATCTTGGCGTTTATGGTGCCGATTTGAGTTATGCAAGTACCTACAATCAAAAGCAGCAGATTGTTACCTATATGGAGGCATCCAGAAAATTGATTGATGCTTTGAATATTTCAGGTGCATTGCCTTCAGATATTATTGATCAAATAGAGCAAAACGAAGACGACAAGGACAAATTGGTGGAGATTATTACCAATACCTTCTACAATACTTATGAATTTCTGAATGTCAATCAACGGGGTTCCGTGAGTATGCTGGTTCTTGCGGGTAGTTGGGTCGAAGCACTCTTCATTACCACCAATATTTCTGAAGATACCTATCAGAACAAGGAGATGGTGAAGATTGTGATGGAACAGAAATCATCTTTGAATAAACTGCTTCAACTGATGAATAATTATGAATCTGATGTAGCTGTTGCCGGGGTGATAGAGCAGTTGACGCCTTTGGCCGAAATCTACAATATGGTGGAAAACAATGCCATTTCCGAGAATCAGATGAATATGATTATTGATGAGGTTACGAAAGTCAGAAATGATTTTGTGGAATAATCAAGACTTTTATCTCAAAAAGAGTTTATGGCCATTCCGCTGACATTGGAATGGCTTTTTTGTTTTATGATCTTCAGGCAACAGGGGCATCTCTGGATTGGCGAGATTTTTTTTGTATCTTCACATTATTGATTAATGTATCTGTATGGCTTGGTTTTAAAGGGTTAAAGAACTTTTGTGGGTTGCATTCCTTCAAGGAGTGTAGCAGGATTCGCCGACTCTTACCAATCAGACAGATTTTTGAAAAACTCAATTTATTAAAGTATGCCTGCAATGGAACAAACAATGAGTGAAGCTCTTCTGGAGTCCTTGATGAAGCTCTTTGCACTGCTTACCGATATCAAAACGGAAAGCAAGACAGGAAGGGCGCGTTTCATGGTCGAGGATTTTCTGGGGAGACACTTCAATACCGAATATGTTCAGCAGTATCTGGAGAAGTTTGATGAATTTCTGTCCAGATATCATGCCCACATATACAGCAATAATCAGGAACTTATTGAAAAACAGTCGTCGGATAATCAAACCCGGCTCCTGAATATTTGTAATCAGATTAATCAGGAACTGGAGCAGGAACCCAAGATAATATTGTTTGTGCAGCTGCTGGATTTTCTGAAGAAAGAAGATACCATTAGCGAAGAGGAGCACTACTTTGTAGATTTGCTTGCTGAAAACCTGAAGATCGATTCTCAGGACTATGACAATCTGAAGACTTTTATTCTGGAGACACCTGATGCGGTGAACGACAAGGGTTCGTTGCTTTTTATCAGTGGCGATAAGGATGCGCCGGATCCCCGGGTGAAGAATATTTACAATCCTAAGCAGCAGGTGATTGTTTGGGTGCTGCGGGTGCGAAGTACCAAAACTTTTATTTTCAGATATGCAGGGGCACGTAACCTTTACCTCAACGGGCACAAGGTTGAACAAAACAGAACTTACATTCTGGCTGTAGGTGCGGTTATTAAAACTTCACGGATGCCGCCGGTTTATTACGGAAGGGTTGCAGAAAAGTTTATTCACCGAATTGATAAAGCACGCATTATATACAGGGCGGTGGATGTATCCTATAAATTCAATAACAATCAGATAGGAATTCATCGTTTTAGTTTTACCGGACGATCCGGGCAGTTGGTGGGAATAATGGGCGGTAGTGGAACCGGAAAGTCCACTTTGCTGAATGTGATGAATGGAAATTATAAGCTGAGTAATGGTATTATTTCCATTAACGGATTTGACCTGCATGGGGATAAAGAGCATCTGGAGGGGGTTATCGGATATGTGCCACAGGACGATTTGCTGAAGGAAGAGCTGACCGTATTTGAGAACCTCTATTTTAATGCCCGCCTGTGTTTTAGTGACCAGAAGCGGGAAGAGATACTGAGGCGGGTGGACAATGCCCTTCAGGATTTTGATTTGGTGGAAGCTCGTGACTTTGTTGTGGGAAACCCGCTGAATAAGATTTTGAGCGGTGGTCAGCGTAAACGTTTGAATATTGCCCTGGAGCTGATTCGTGAGCCCTCTGTCCTGTTTGTTGATGAACCTACCTCGGGGCTTTCGTCTATGGACTCCGAAAAAGTAATGTCCCTGCTTAAAAGGCAGGTGTTAAAGGGTAAACTGGTGGTTATCAATATTCATCAACCTTCGTCCGACTTGTATAAAATGTTGGATAAGCTGTTAATGATCGATAAAGGCGGATACATCATCTTCAACGGTAATCCAATGGATGCCATTGTTTACTTTAAGAAGATGGCCAATTATGTGAATCCCGAAGAACGCGAGTGTTATGTCTGCGGCAATGTGAAGTCGGAGCAGGTTCTCCGAATCGTTGAGGCCCGGATGGTCAACCCTTATGGAAAACTGATTCGTAAGCGTAAAGTATTGCCGGAAGAATGGTACCGGTATTACCTGGAAAACTTCGAAAGTAAATTTCAGTGGAAGGTTAAACGAAAGCTGGATAGAAAAGAGCCGCTGCCCGATAATTTATATAATATTCCAAACCGGCGCAGGCAATTTTGGATTTATACATTGCGCGATGGCCTTTCCAAGCTCAAAGACCGGCAATATATGCTCATTAATATTTTGGAAGCCCCGGTTCTGGCTCTGATTCTTTCCTTTTTTACCAAGTACCTGGCAGGTTCGGGGGGAGACCCTTCTGCTTATGTGTTTTCAGAGAATGTGAATATCCCTGCCTATTTGTTTATGGCGGTGGTTGTGTCTCTGTTTATTGGATTGAATGTGAGTGCCGAAGAGATTATTAAAGATCGGAAGTTGTTGCAAAGGGAATCTTTTCTAAACCTCAGTCGATTTAGTTTTCTAAACAGTAAAATTTTGATACTCTTTGCTATCTCTGCGATTCAATCTTTAATGTTTGTGCTCATTGGAAATAGTATTTTGGAAATAGAGGGCCTTACGTTGAGCTACTGGCTCATATTGTTTTCTACCGCTTGTTTTGCCAATATGCTTGGGTTGAATATCAGTAGTGGTTTGAATTCTGTGGTGGCCATTTATGTTTTGATACCATTAATTCTGGTACCTCACCTTTTGTTTAGTGGGGTGATTGTTAATTTTGATAAATTGCATAAATCTATTGCCAACGAACATTTTGTTTCCCGAATCGGCGATGTGATGGTCTCCCGATGGTCCTACGAAGCACTGGCAGTGAATCAGTTTAAGAACAACGATTACGATGCCATTTTCTTTGAAGAAGAGCAGGGAATGAGTAATAATTCCTATTATGCAACCACGCTTATTCCCGAATTGCTTAACCATTTGGAGGCGGCAAAATGGTCGGGCAAACGCAATGAATTAAAAGAGCAGATTGCATTTCAGGAAAAACTATACATTGCTTTTCGACAGTTGCATCGCAGTTTTCCTGATTTGGTTCCTGAAGCCGTTGTTCCCTCGCAGACAGAGCCCTGGAGTGATGAGGTATATAAGCAGGCCGAAAATATACTGATCGGGATAAGAGACAATTTTAATGGTGAATATCAGAAATGGAGCAGGAGACGTAATGCCGAGATGGAAAAATTAATCCGTGATTTCGGAACACCTGATGCGGTGCTGGCTTTTAAAGAGGATTATCACAATGAAGCGTTGTCTGATATCATGCTAAATAAGAAAACTGTTGAACAATTTGTTTTTTCGGAAGGCAGGGTGGTGAGAAAAAAACATCCCGGCTATATGGAGCCGGAAGGAAAATGGGGAAGAGCCCACTTCTACGCACCATCCAAACAACTGGGGCCCTTAACAATTTCAACTCCGTGGTTTAATATGATGATGGTGTGGATGGGGGTAGCCCTGTTGTATGTTGCACTTTATCTGGATCTGTTGCGAAGGGTAATTAGTTATTTCGAAACATTTAAACTCCGCCGTTTACATCGTCGTTTACAAAAACTTGGAACCTGATAAAATAAAAACGGGCGTTTCGAATTTCGAAACGCCCGTTCAATTAAGGCTTAATGTAATCTGGTGTTGAAATATATAACTATTCTAAACCAATTTAACATCTACAGCGTTCAGTCCTTTACGGCCTTCTACGAGCTCGAAAGTAACATCATCGTCTTCCTTTACCTTGTCAATAAGTCCGGAAGCATGTACAAAATATTCCTTTTCTGATTCGTCTTCTTTAATAAATCCGAAACCTTTAGTCTCATTAAAGAATTTTACTTTTCCTGTTTTCATTTTAATAAAATTTGTTTGTTAATCATTTCATGAGTGATTTGAGATAACCATCGGGTTCTTTTACCACATTGAATATCAAAATCCTTCATGAGGTTTATTTCTATACAAATAAAAGAACATTCCTGGAATTTTGCATACTTTTTTTGAAGAAAATATTCATTTTAAGTGTTTTTATTCTAATTGGTTTTGTTATTTTTAACATTGCTTTTCTTTCGATGGAGCAAAAACACACACTTAAAACTTAAAAACATGAAGAAATTAATTATTCCAATGGCGTTGGTTTTTATCGCAACAACATTTGCTATGTGTACAACAAAGGAAAAAAAGGACATTGGTTTACAACTCTATTCACTTAGGGGTGCAATGACTGAATCACCTGTGGAAACCATAAAAAAAGTTGGTGAAATGGGCTATACTTTTGTGGAGGCTGCCGGTTATGGAGACGGGAAATTCTACGGAATGGAGCCTGCTGAATTTAAAACTTTGGTTGAGGAAAGTGGCATGAAGTTCCTAAGCTCTCATACCGGACAGGAACTTCCCGATTCATCCACCTGGGAATCAACCATGGCGTGGTGGGATCAGTGTATTGAAGCACATTCCGCAGCTGGTGTAAAATATATTGTTCAGCCTTGGATGGGTGAGAAAGGATACAACTCGCTTGATGGATTGAAGCAGTACTGTGAATATTTCAATGAAGTGGGGAAGAAATGCCGGGAGAATGGAATTATTTTTGGCTATCATAACCATGATGGTGAATTTGCCGAACTGCAAGGAGAGGTGATTTACGACTTTATGCTTCGGAATACCAATCCTGAGAATGTATTTTTTCAGTTGGATTTATATTGGATAAAAGAGGGCGGCAAAAATGCCGTTGATTACTTTAACAGTTATCCCGGGCGTTTTCTGCAACTTCATGTAAAAGATGAAAAGGAACTCGGAGCCAGTGGAGAGATGGATTTTGAATCTTCATTCGCTCTTGCAGATAAAGCAGGAGTTGATTACCTGATTGTTGAAGTCGAAAAGTACGATTTCGATCCTTTGGTTAGTGTTGAAAAAAGTCTTGAATATCTTCAGAATGCAGATTTTGTGAGGAGTTCTTATTCCCAATAGTCCGTTAAAAAAGCCTAAACGTAGAGACGAAAAGGCGCAAAGTTTTTATTATCAGGGAGTTACAAAACATCCTTAATGTGTTACAAACAACTTGTAATCAGGTGCTTGCAATAGTTTAACGGAGTGGGCTTACGAATGAATAAGAAAAAGCCCGGAATTTTTGGTGGCGTTTTTACCCCGTCTATACTGACAATTCTCGGGGATTGGTGGTCTGAAAAAACCGGATAGCAATTTTTCTGAATATTTTGAGGATTTGAAGAATAAAACAGCCTCCATTTAAAGAAAATTATTTGTGGTTGCTTCCCATGATATCGCTTTCAAAAAAATTCTGAGTTGATTTTAGTGACAATCAGGGGCTTTCGATCTGATAGTGCGGGTTCCCGCCATTTTACCTGCTTGCAGAGGGTGTTTTCTGCGATGTGGGTTGAAAGTTTAAATTTGTAAGTTGTTTGCACGGTTTTGTAAGTGATTTTTTTTGTAATTGACTGTAAGTCAGTCTGACAACGGGTTGCTGTTTGCCTGTTCTCCTTTTTATTTGTATATTTGCAGTAAATTAAGGATTTTTTCCACCCCCCCCCCTCGAAAATTGCTTCCTTTAATGGGCTGTTTGCCCTTTTGTGATTTTTTGAATTTAGCGTGGCACCCGAAGCATGTCTTTTTGTTTTGAAAAGATGTGTAGGTGTATCGACGAAGTATTGAAAAAAAATATAAAAACTTTGGATGCCTATGAAATATCAGATCTATTCATTGCACAATTATCGAAAAATACCCCAAATTGAAAAGTTTAGTGAACAGGATTTAAAGAACATTGATGTAGTTGGTCATGTATTGCCCTTTAAAACCAACAATTATGTCGTTGATGAACTTATTGACTGGGATAATTTCCATGAAGATCCGATTTTCATACTGAATTTTCCGCAGAAGGGGATGTTGCATACCGAAGACTTTGAGAATATGGCTTCGGTACTGAGTGAGGGAGCCGACAGGGTTGAATTGAAAAAAGCGGCCAATGTCATTCGTCACAAAATGAATCCGCACCCGGCAGGACAAGCGCAAAATGTTCCCGAACTTGACGGACAAAAGCTTTCCGGAATTCAGCATAAATATGATGAAACCATGCTGTTTTTCCCTACTCAGGGTCAAACCTGTCATGCTTACTGTACCTTTTGTTTTCGATGGCCTCAGTTTACAGGGATGGACGATCTCAAATTTGCAATGAATCAGATCGATTATGTCATCGCATACCTGAAGGCACATCCCCATATTACTGATATTCTCTTCACAGGAGGTGACCCTATGGTGATGAAAGCCTCCATTCTGGATGGATACATCACCAAATTACTGGAAGCGGATATTCACAATTTGCAAACCATACGAATCGGAAGCAAGTCCCTTTCTTTCTGGCCATACAGATATCTTACCGACAGTGATGCAGATGACGTGTTGAGAGTTTTTGAAAAGGTGACCAAAGCCGGGAAGTCGTTGGCTTTTATGGCACATTTCAATCATTACCGGGAGTTGGAAACACCTGCACTGGAAAAGGCTGTCGCCAGAATTCGTGCTACGGGAGCTCAAATTCGAACGCAGTCTCCATTGCTCAACCATATTAATGCCGACAGTGCTTGCTGGAGCGAGATGTGGCGAAAGCAAGTGAAACTGGGCATGATTCCTTATTATATGTTTATTGCGCGGGATACAGGGGCCCAGGAGTATTTCGGAGTGTCTCTGGCACGATCCTGGGAGATATTCCGGGAGGCTTATATCAAAGTGAGTGGAATTGCCCGCACGGTTAGGGGGCCGAGTATGTCCTGCACCCCGGGAAAGGTTCGCATTGTTGGTGTGAGTGAGGTAAAAGGCGAGAAAGTTTTTGTTTGTGAGTTTATTCAGGGACGCAACAGTGACTGGGTAGGCCGTCCGTTTTTTGCCAAATATGATCGGCGTGCACTGTGGATGGACGATCTTAAACCTGCATTTGGGCAGGAGGAGTTCTTTTTTGAAGAAGATTTGGCCCGGATGATGCTCTAAAAAGAAACAAATTCATTGAATGCCTGCATCAGAGATATATTGGTGCGGGTTTTTTTATGATTTATTGTATTTTTGATTCCTCCTTGAGGTCAACAGTCCGTTAAAAAAGGCCTAAACGCAGAGACGCAATGACGCAAAGTTTTTATTATCAGGGAGTTGAACAGCAACTCCACCAGATTGTAAGCAATTTGTAATCAGGCGTTTTAAAAAGTTTAACGGAGTATTGTGAGGTATAAAGGAGATTATTTGACTGTTTTAAGTGAGGGTGCTATGTCTTTAGATGGCTTGAGAATATTGAGATTAGCGGGTCTCTTTTAGGTATATTCAAGAGCATTGAGGGGCAAAAGAACAATTTTCGGTAGCCGGATTATTTTGGCTCAAACTTTTTAATATTTGGAATGAATTTACAGTAAAGCGCTTCGGTGACCTGCCCGATATGGAAAATGAAAAAAAAGCAATAAAATACTTAAAGCTGGCTGCTAAAATTGTTTTGAGTGGTGCTATTTTATGGTATATCTCAACAAAAATTGATGTTGCCCAGATAGGCTCGGCTATGCGGCGGGCTAAATTTGGGTGGTTGCTGGCTGCTTTGGGTGTTTACACTCTTTCTCAGGTTGCTGCTGCCTTTCGTTTAAATACACTCTTTCGATTGATTCCGGTACGGATTTCACAACAAGCCAATATCAGGCTTTATTGGCTGGGTCTGTTCTACAACCTTTTTTTGCCGGGAGGCGTCGGTGGAGATGGATTTAAGGTTTATATCCTCAATCATTATCTGAAAGTTCCGGTGAAGCGTTCTCTGGGGGCTATCTTTGCCGACCGGTTGTCCGGACTAACCATTATTGTGACATTTTTGCTGATTTTGGTGCAGTTTATTGATTACACGATTCCCTATAAAACCTGGTTTTTGTTGGCTATTCCTCTGCCTCTTGTCGTATTTTATTTTTTTATGAGGTTGATTTTACCCCTTTTTACCAGGGCTTTTTCGGTGATTAGTTTCTGGTCAGTAGTGGTTCAGGGAATTCAACTACTTGCAGCCGTATGTATTCTTTATGCCCTTGATGTGGAAAATTCGGGAAATTATGATGATTACCTGTTTCTTTTCTTTTTGTCTGCGATTATGGCATCTGTCCCCATTACACTTGGAGGTATCGGAGCCAGGGAGTTTACTTTTTTGATGGGTGCTGAATATCTTCATCTACAGCAGGATCTGGCTGTTGCTCTTAGCTTATTGTTCTTTTTGGTGTCAGCTGTTTCAGCTCTTCCGGGAATTTGGTATTCTGTGCGTCCGAGAAGAGTTTTGAATCATTTCAGCGAGTCTCAGAAATTTAAACCTTCCAATTGAGGATATATCTTCTCTTTGAATTGCTTCATCATGTTTTCACGTGCTTCGCGCAGTGCATAATTGTATCCGCCCGGACGCATTCCTTTTATACCGGATATGGTTCCGTTGAAAATTTCTGTTTGCGTATCTGCTGTGAGAACCGAAATGTATAGATCTGCAAATACAAGATAAATTTCATACCCATTACCTTTTTTTATTTCCCCTTCTCGGAAATAGGTGTTGGTAATCACGTGATATTTAGCTTGTTCCGGGGAAGTGGTGAAATTAAAAAAAGTTTCATTTAGCTGCGATTTCAGCCGGTTGGCAAATGGTGCAGATGAGGTTTCACTTCCAAAAATGCTCTCATTGGCTTTAAACCAGGCTGTTGATTTTTGGAGCTCAATGTTAAATGAAGCGTGAGTGATACTTCCTTGTGGCAGGAAAAATGACACCAGCGGACTTTCAATGTTTTCCTTTTGAAGAAGTGCGGTGTGATCAAAAGCGGCTGTCACTTTCTGTTTTTTTCGCGAAGATTCCAGCTTCTGGATATAACTGGAAGCTTCTCCGCCCGGATTGGTTGTTACTTTTTCCTGCAGGATGCCTGCACCTTCCGTGAATCTGAAATGCAAAGGGAAATTGTGTACCGGGATTTTTCTGCCCGATGGGAGAAAGTATTCAACCTTTACTTTCAAAGGACTTTCCATACTCTTGGAAAATGAAATATTATAGTTTGGATTTTCAGGAGTGATGGCAATTTGGCCGAAAAGACTTCTTAAATCCTGAACGATATCTGAACCAAAATTGATATTCCCGTCGATGGTTTTGTAGGTTAAATCGTCGCTTAGGTGATTTTCAAGTGCTTCAATTGCTTTAAAGTATGCTGCCAGCGATGCTGCTATTTCCTGATTCTCTTTAAGCTGTCGGGCTTCAAGGAGGTAGGATGCAGCCCTCTTTTTTGCCATATTCAGATCCAGTTCATTTCTCCGTCGATACTCGTTTTTGTTTAGCCGCATCAAAACCCAATATTCCCTTTTGTTTTCCCAGGTCTGTACTTCATAACCGGATAAGTTTTCTTCGGCAGAAGTGCTGATTTCTGATTCGAAAGTTTCCTGAAAACGGTAATTTTCCTCAAACTGGCGCAAAAGGGAGTTTGCAGAAACATTCACCTCAATTTCTGAAGCCATTTCTCTGAGGGCATTGGCTCTGGCTTTTTTGGCATAGTCGAGACCCGCGTTTTGACTTTTATAGGCCATTCCGATTCCAATGTAATACTCTTTTTCAGAGGGGCGCTTTTTTACCCATTTGGGCTTGGCAGCCTGAGCGGTTGATATCCCGGTTAGGAGAAGCACCAGGGTGAGGAGATAAAATCGACGGGTCATATTTGTAGCTTTTTAGTGAGGTGTTAAGTTCTTTTATAGCCTTGCTATTATGGTTTGTCTGTTACAGGCTGAGAAGTCTTCAGTATTCTCTCAGGCGCTATTAAAGCTATTTCCGCAATAATTGTTCCACAAGCGGAAGTATTTCTTCGTATTCAAATCCTTTCGATGCAGCATTTCGGATTACAGCTGCTTTTTGTTGAATGGGTTCTTTGTTTTTCACTTGTTTTATTTTCTCTTTAATTATTTCCTGTAATTGGTTTCTGTACTCTTGCGGGTCAATCTGTTCCAGGGCTTTGCTGATGGTGCTTTGGTCAATCCGTTTTTGTCTGAGTTGCCACTCTATTTTTTTACGTCCCCATTTGTTGAAGCGGAATTTGTCGCGTACGTAAAACCTGGTGTAGCGTTCTTCATCAAGAAATTTTTCTTCTGTCAATTTCTGTAATATTTTTTCAGCCTCATCTGATGGAATGTCCCATTTTCCCAGCTTTTTTTGAATGTCCGAGCGACAGTATTCCTGACGGGAGCAGAGTAAAGATGCTTTGTTGAGCGCGGTTTTGTAATCCATTTATCGATGGGGTTTGTTTGGTGATAAAAAACTAAAATAGTGATTTTTTGAATGCTTCGTCGGTCTGTTTTTATATTTTTAAGGATAATGAAGGTTTTGAAGATTTGTTTGGTGTTTCTGTTTCTTTCGCTTGTCTCTTACGGTCATGCACCTGAAGAGCGGAGTTCTGTGCGTTTTTTTGACCGGGTAAATGCAGGGAGGACAACTACAGATTCGTTCTTCCAAAATTGTGTATTTGCTGGGTGTTCAACCTGTAGGAGCCGGGTTAAACTTTTCCTGGAAATTTTTCTTATCCAACGCTTATGCGCTTTGCCGTTGCTATCCTTCATTAGGTGTGCCGCTCAACTACTGGAACTTTGGGGTTCCCGAGCCGGGCAATGCCGTTTCTGCTCTTTTTTTCGTGGAGCCGGTGCTTTTTTCTCCTTTCGGTGTTGATGTGGCTATTAAATCTGGATTGGGCTTAACTTATCTGGATAGTCCTTATGATGTCTTGAACAATCCGGACAATATTGTTTACAGTACATCAATTGCATTTCCATTGGTTGCCGGCATATCCCCGGGTTATCCTTTGTCGGAAAAATGGTCGTTGCGAATGTTTGCAAATTTTCAGCATATCTCAAAAGGAGGCACAAATCAGTCCAATTCGGGAATAAATTATTCTTTCTTGAGTCCGGGGTTGGCACGAAGTCTCGATTTGCAGGACATGCCTCCGCCACCGGAAATTGATTCTTATGATGCTTCAAAAAGCGAAAAAGGGTTCGCTTTGAAACTTATTAAAGGGCTAAAGGAGCCGGAGGAGAGTGAAAACAAGGCTTCTGTCATGGAACCTACAGCCAATATGATTATCAGGTTGCCCGCATAAATGGATGGTCAGCAGATGTTATGGGGGAGTGGGGCAACAGCAGAACCGGTTCGTTGTTGAGGGCCAACGGGCAATTAAGTGCCATCGCAGGCCATCATTTTTGGCCCGGCCATTTTGATTTCGATCAGACTGCCGGATTATACCTGGTGCGGGGACATTCAACCCACTCCTGCCGGTTTCAGTATTACACCCTCGATTTTCGATTAAACCAACTTGTTGACAGAGGGGTGGAACTCAAAGCGCATGGACAGGTTGCTGAGTTTTTGGGTGTCAGGGTGTCGGTTTCCTTTAGTAAACTTGTTTAGCTATGTCGAAAACGCAATTTGTGGCCATCATTGTGTAAAAGTGAATCAGATTAAACCCGTTGGCCAGTAATTCTTTGGCCTGATGGATTGACCATTCCGTACCAACTTTAGCAACCTCTTCATTGGTCTTGCATTTTTGAAGCTCCCGGCTAAGTGGTTCAGGGAACTCGGTATGGAATATTTCAGGTAAAACATTTACCTGACTTAAGTAATTGATGGGCTTTAATCCGGGAACAATCGGTACTGTGATTCCTGCTTCTCTGCATTTTTGCACAAACTCAAAAAACCTGGAGTTGTCGAAGAACATTTGTGTGATGATGTATTCCCCACCCGCATCTACTTTTTCTCTGAGTCGCAGAATGTCTGCTTCCAGGCTGGTGGCTTCTTCGTGTTTTTCGGGGTAACCGGCTACCCCAAAACTGAAAGGTGTTTCGAATGGCTCCATGAAAGTTCCATCCAGAAACTGCCCTGTATTAAGGTTGTTCACCTGGTGGATTAGGTCAATCGCGTATTTATTGCTGTCTTCACCGGGTTTTACGAAGTGGTGGCGATCGGAGTTGTCGCCACGCAGGAGTAACAAGTCATGAATGCCCAGAAAGTTCAGGTCTATTAAAGCATATTCGGTTTCACTGCGCGTAAAACCGCTGCAAATCATGTGGGGCACCACCGGAATTTTGTATTGGTGCTGAATGGATGCTGCCACCGCTACGGTTCCCGGTCTTTTCCGGTACACATGCGGCACATTTATACCCTCTGCATTGGGTTTGTAAACCACTTCATCACGATGCGAGGTTATGTTGATGTATAAGGGATTAAACTCTTTGAGTTTGTCGATGGTGTTGAAAACTTTCCGAATGCTGTTCCCTTTTAATGGTGGCAATAGTTCAAAGGAAAATGAGGGTTGATCGCTGTTTCTGATCAATTCTGCAACTGGAGGCATAAATTCAGCTTTTTAGTGTGAGGTTGCTTCTGAAGGTTTTTTGTTGTCAATCTTCCCGGAATCCGGGATTTTTAAACCGTTATCTATATCTAATAGATCGTTAGATTTTTAGATATAAGATTTAAGATAAATCCTATAACGTTGATAATCTGCTTGTTAGGACAAACACCTCGCAATTCATAAACAATTAAGCGTTAAGTGATTACAAAAGTTTAACGAACTATTGTGTATCAACTTAGCTTGGGTTTCAAAATCTTAAGCTTTATGGTCATGGCAAAAAATAATTCTTTTAGGAGCAGACTTCAGCGTGCAAAATTAAAATTAATATGCCTAATTGCTAAATTTGCTTACAATTTGATGTGTTTTTTAAAAGAAATCAATCAATTTTTTAATTTTTCCGGGTTGCGCCCAGTTCATAGTGCCTTCCATTTTATAGGAGAGTAGAATCTTTTCGATGATTGGGTTTTGAAGTTTTTTAAGAATGGTCTTTGCTTCTTTTTCCGAACTACAAGGTATAAATGCCTGTAGAGCTTGGTTGACCTGCCATTTTCCGTCAAATATTTGTGGAGAGAACCGTTTGCGACCATAGGCTTCCCATACAATTTTGTAGGGTGCAAAATTATAGGGTCCTACGCCCAGCATCGCCCACCATAATCCTTTGCTTATCCAACTGTTGATGAGTATTCCTTTGCGTGCTTGAAGGCGATCTGCCATCAGATTCAGGTAGCTGTGCAACTCCGGCCAGTAGGTGATTTCTTCCCTGGAAACCGGACGTCCGTCGTGTGTGTATGGTAGCAACACCCAGGCCTTTGGAGTTTTCTCTTCACGAAAGTTAGACGCTGTCAGGAGGGGATAAATAAACTCTGAAGGGAGTTTTACTTCCTGGTTGAGCAGGCAGGTTTTGTCGTCTGATTGCCGGCATTCCTTAAAGAAAAAGATGTCGTTGGCACCACAGGTGTTGAGGCCCTGGCGTGGACTGTTCTTTTTACTTAATGGAATTTTGCTAAACTCGTTTAGTTCTGCATGCTGTTTTTTGTTGAAAATGCTTAGCGGGGCCGATGCAGATGTAATTGGGGCTGCCTGAAATTGTTCCCATTGGTTGTTGTTAAGGATTTTGTAATTGATGGGAAATTCTGCTTTTTGGTCTTTTTTGAAGTGAACCAGTCCGTAACGGGTGGAAATTTTCTTAAAAACATCTTTCTTGTTGAAGTCAAACACTTCGATGGGGGCAAAATCAGCAGTGTTTGTTGTGTAAGAGCGAAAAGATTCATGGGCTCCGTCGTTGAGTAAAAGCGACAATGGCATGAAAAGGTAAGCATTTCCGTTGGGGCGGAGGAAGTTTTGAATGGCTGCTTTGATGATTAGTGCCGCAAGGTCAATTCTGGAGTGTCCCAGCAATAAATTCTTTTTGTTGCCTGTCAGGTTGTACTGTTCAAAATAGGGTTTGATTTTTTCTTTGTAGGATGCCGGAAGATCGTTGAAGTTTTGCCAGGGAGGGTTTCCAAAAATGATGTCGTATGGCTTGGGAGGAACCTCAAGGATGTCCCGGTTGCTGAAATTTTTGGACATGTCCAGGTCAAAATGTTGGCTAAATCGTTTAAGGGCTTCTTTGAAATGTTTGTTGTTTAGTTCATTGCCAAACAGGTTTAGTATTGGCATATCCTGAATTCTGGAACCTGTCTCAATTCCATACCGGATCAGGGCATCCAATAAATGTCCCTGTCCCATGGTGGGATCGAAAATAGTCGCTCCATCCATCCATTGTTGGAAGATATTGAACCGTTCTATGGCAAACCAACCCCAGGGAATTGGGGTGAAAATATCCCCAATTCTCAGGTCGGTTTCGGTCGCGGTTTTTTTTTCTTTTCCCATTAGCACGAATAATGCAGATCCTGGGTTATTTATCGGCCAGATTGATGGGAATCCATTTTTCGAGTTCTTCAGGTGTCATATTTTTTCGACTGGCAACGTCTGCCACCTGATCCGGTTTTATTTTACCCACGCCAAAGTAGATGGCATCAGGATGTGCCAGGTAAAGTCCGCTGACCGAGGCATTGGGGTACATGCTGAAATGCTCAGTCAATGTGATCCCTGCGTTTTTTTCTACACTCATCAGGTCAAACAGCAAGCGTTTTTCACTGTGGTCGGGGCATGCCGGGTACCCCAAAGCAGGTCGGATGCCCCGGTAGCGCTCACGTAATAAATCGTCGTAGTTGAATTCTTCATCCGCGTTGTAACCCCAGAATTCTTTCCGGATCCTGAAGTGCATGAGTTCAGCAAATGCTTCCGCCAGACGGTCGGCCAGCGATTTTAACAGGATGGCATTGTAGTCATCGTGATTTTCTTCGAACTCAGAAATCCATTTCTCGATTCCTTCGCCGGCACTTACGGCAAAACCGCCAATATAATCGTTGATGCCTGAATCCTTGGGGGCAATAAAATCTGCCAAAGAGTAATAGACTTCTTTACCCTGTTTTTTCTGTTGCTCGCGCAGAAAATGGAAGGTGGTTTGTACCGTTGAACGTTCTTCTCCGGAATAAACTTCGACGTCATCTCCCACGCTGTTTGCAGGGTAAATTCCGATGATGCCGTTGGCTTTGAGCATCTTTTTTTCTTGTATGGTCTGCAACATCTGTTGGGCATCTCTCCAGAGTTTCAATGCTTCGCCTGCCTTTTCCTTGGCAATTTTCGAGTTGAAATTTTCAAGCCATAGCTTCTCGGATGCCTTGTCTGTAACGTTTTCTATGCCACGATAGTTGCCGGTGAGACGCCAGGCATGGAAAAAGAAGGTCCAGTCGATAAACGGAATGATTTCCTTAACCGGGTAATCCGAAAAAGATTTGATCCCCAGAAAGTTGGGTTTCTTTACCGGGGCTTTCTGCCAGTTGGTTTGCCATTTCTTTTGGCGGGCGTCACCTATAGGCAGGTATTCTTTGGTTTTCTTATTTTTATTGCTCTCCCTCAGGTTGTGGTATTCTTCGCTGGTTTTTTTGTTGAAATTCTCGTGTTCTCTGGGCGAAAGCAAGGCCCCCACCACCTGTGCACTCATGGAAGCGTCTTTTACATAAACTACCGGGCCGGAATAGTGCGGGTCAATTTTTACAGCGGTATGGATTTTTGATGTGGTGGCTCCTCCAATAAGCAGGGGTTGTTTCATTCCGCGTTGTTCCATTTCGCGGGCCACATTGCTCATCTCTTCCAGCGACGGCGTAATCAGTCCGCTGAGGCCCACAATATCGGCCTCCTGCCTGATGGCTTCGCTCAGAATTTTCTCTGCCGGAACCATTACGCCCAGATCTACCACATCATAATTGTTGCATGCCAGAATAACCCCGACAATGTTTTTTCCAATGTCGTGGACGTCACCTTTGACAGTTGCCATTAATATCTTTCCTTTTTTGGTATTGGCATTACCGGAGGCTCGTTTTTCTTCTTCAATGAACGGTTCCAGCCAGGCAACGGCTTTTTTCATTACGCGGGCAGTCTTCACAACTTGTGGCAGGAACATTTTTCCTGATCCAAAAAGTTCTCCGACTATGTTCATTCCGTCCATCAGTGGTTGCTCAATGATGTCGAGCGCAAACTCATATTTTGCTCTGGCTTCTTCAAGGTCTTCTTCCAGATAGTCTGCAATTCCTTTGATTAGACTGTGGTGCAGTCGCTCTTCCAGCGGCTTTTCGCGCCAGCTGTTCTTTTTTACCTCTGCTCCGGAGGCTTTCTGATCTTTTATCTCTTCTGCTTTTTCGATTAATCGCTCAGTGGAGTCGGGGCGTCGGTTAAGAACAACATCTTCTACCAGTTCGAGTAAATCGGCAGGAATCTCATCGTAGATTTGAAGCATTCCCGGATTAACAATCCCCATATCCATTCCTGCCTGTATGGCATGATAAAGAAAAACAGCGTGCATGGCTTCCCGCACCTGGTTGTTTCCACGGAAAGAGAAAGACAGGTTGCTGACGCCTCCGCTAACTTTGGCATGTGGGAGGGTTTTCTTTATCCATTTGGTGGCATTGAGGAAGTCTATTGCATAGTTGTTGTGTTCCTCAATTCCCGTCGCAATAGCCAAAATGTTTGGGTCGAAGATGATGTCTTCAGGAGGAAAGCCGACATCCTGAGTGAGCAGGTTATAGGCTCGTTGACAGATTTCTTTGCGACGTTCCAGCGTATCTGCCTGTCCTTTTTCGTCAAATGCCATTACAACCACTGCTGCACCATATTCTTTGATGGCTGTGGCTTGCTTCAAAAATGCTTCTTCTCCTTCTTTGAGGCTGATGGAGTTAACCACCGATTTTCCCTGTATGCATTTTAATCCTGCTTCCAGAACTTCCCACTTCGATGAATCGACCATCACGGGAAGTGCTGCAATGTCCGGCTCTGCGGCCATCAGATTCAAAAAGGTGACCATTTCCTTTTTAGCATCCAGCATGGCATCATCCATATTGACGTCAATAATTTGAGCGCCTCCTTCAACCTGGTTTTGAGCAACAGATAAAGCTTCTTCGTATTTTTCTTCTCTGATGAGACGTGCGAATTTTTTGGAGCCTGCGACGTTGGTTCGTTCACCAATATTTACAAAATTGGTGGTTCGATCCAGAACCAGCGGATTGAGTCCGCTCAATTTGGTTTTTACTTCTGTTTTTCCGGGGATGTGTGGCTGCGCATCTTTGATGTACCCGGCGAATGCTTTAATGTGTTCTGGAGTTGTTCCACAACAGCCTCCTACAATATTTACCAATCCCTGATTCAGGTATTGGAATATTTTCGGCGCCATTTCGTCGGGTGTTTCATCATATTCACCAAATTGGTTGGGAAGCCCGGCATTGGGATACGCGCTGATGAAATGTTGGGTTTTTTCACCCAGTGTTTGAACATAAGACCGGAGATCCTCTGCTCCAAATGAACAATTTAGTCCGATGGAAAACAATGGAAAGTGTGAAATGGAGATGAGGAAGGCTTCAAGTGTTTGTCCCGATAAAGTGCGCCCGCTTGCATCGGCAACCGTAACGGATACCATGACGGGAAAATCAGTCAGACTGCGCTTCTTTAGTACTTCTCCAATCCCGAATAAGGCGGCTTTGGCATTCAGCGTGTCAAAAATGGTTTCCAGCAGCAGGATGTCGGCACCGCCGTCAAGAAGACCTTCAGCCTGTTCGGCATAAACGGCGGCCAATCCATCAAAAGTCACTGCCCGATAACCGGGATTGTTGACATCCGGACTCAAAGAAGCGGTCTTGTTTGTGGGGCCCATGGAGCCTGCCACAAAACGGGGTTTGTCAGGAGTGGAATATTTGGCTGCTGCTTTTGAAGCTAAAAGAGCAGAATGCTTATTCAATTGATAAACTTTGTCCTTCAGACCATAGTCGGCCTGAGATATACGGGTGGAATTGAATGTATTGGTTTCTATGATGTCCGCTCCGGCTTCCAGATATTTTTCGTGAATGGTGGTGATGATATCGGGTCGGGTGAGCGATAACAGGTCGTTGTTTCCCCGCTGAGAATTAGGGTGACTCTTAAATTCCTCTCCTCTGAAATCTTCTTCAGTAAGCTGGTATTGCTGAATAAGACTGCCCATAGCCCCATCGAGTAGTAATACTCTTTGCTTTACCAGTTCTCTTAATAATGCTGTTTTACTCATAGTATTTCCAGGTGCAACCCTATAGCAGTTGTCGGGTTGTCCCTGTCGGGGGCCGTCAATTCTGCTACAGGTGGTTAATGATTTGTTTTGTCATAAACGGGTTCGGTCTGAAAAGCATCTTTATTGTCAAATCATTTGTTGTTGGAATTTTTCTGAGCCTTTATTGTCAGGAGGTTAATTCCGGCATAAAAAATTTATGCACCATGATGTTGACAAACGGTTACTTTTTTCCACACCCATAAATCAACCCGACAAAAAGTTATACCTAAGTTGAGCGATACAAGTTTTGCGAAGTATCGCTCAACTTATCCCGAAGCATCGGAACCGATTTTGAAAATGTTGGATTTCACCAATATTTTTAGTGAAAGCCTTGGGTTTTCTTAATCGTTGAGCGGAATCGCTCAATTTGGGTCGTAGTTGATTGAAATGCAAAGTTAAAGAAATATATGGTTTTAGCACAGCCGCAGCTCCATGGGCTAAGGGTTGGTAATGAAATAAATTGACAGATTTAATGAAGTTATTTTGCTCTTTTCCGAATTGAAAATATTGCGAATAGCGGGCTATGCAATTGATTTTCAAAAAAAGTTGAAGGGCGAAAGAGCAGGTTTAAAGCCGCAAATTATTTCGCCACAATCCCTTAATGGAAAGATTTGCCCGAAGATATAAGGGTTCTGCTCCGGAAATAAAACAGAATTATTCCCGAAGCAGAGATTGATTGATTTATTCTCGTCCTCTGATTTTATTTAATTCATTGAGGTGTTGACGTGCCATGTTCTTTTCCTTTTCCAATGCCCGCTTCCGGTGGACATCGTATTCTTTTTCCAGGTCGCTGTATTTCTCTTTCATCTCTGCAGTAAGATGATGGCTGCGTTTGAAAAGAAGAAAAAGGAATGCGGCACCTGCTGCAAGAATGAGAACCAGCCCCCACATTATTGAGTTATACTTGCCTTTTGGGAGTTCAGAACCGAGAAAGACAATGCTGTCTTTTTGATTGATGGCCTTGTTCAACTTCTCGTTGGTGTTTTCCAGATTGTTATTGAGTGTTGTGATTTGGTTATTGAGGGAGTCAATTTTTGCGTCTTTTTGGCTGATTGTTGATTCGAGATTGGCCAGAGAGTCCAGTACATTTGATTTTAATTTGTATAGCCAATTGGTGCGAACAACTCTGTATTCCTCGTATTTGCTGGATTTCTCAATTGCATAATCAAATTGCCCTGCTATGGGACCCTTGTCGAGGGTGGCTTCGTTTTGGTCATTTTGGGCAACCATTGGGGTGCAGATGAGAAGTGTGGATAAGAGCACTGTTGCAATTTTGTTTTTGATCATGGCCTTGATATTATCAGTTTTTGAATTTGAAAATTTGAGACAGGAAAAGCACCGGATGGAAACATCTTAAAAAAAGAACCAGCCGGTAATTTCCTATGGTAACGTGTAAGGCAGGGTAAAATTGTGTGAAATGTCTGTTTTTGCATTCCAAAATCAAAGTTACAAAAAAACCACCCCTGAATGAGAGGTGGTACAAAAAAATATTCAAAAAGACCATTTTTTTAGTCGAGAGAGCCAATCATTTTTGATGGGTCCACCCATTTGTCGAACTCTTCGGCTGTGAGGTAGCCCAATTCCAGAGCAGCTTCTTTAAGTGTTGTTCCTTCTTTGTGGGCTTTTTTGGCAATTTCTGCAGATTTGTAATAGCCAATGTGCGTATTCAAAGCAGTAACCAACATTAAAGAGTTGTCAAGATGCATTTTGATGCGGTCGTGGTTTGGCGTGATACCGGCAGCGCAATTGTCGTTGAATGCGACACAAGCGTCACCCAATAATTCAGCACTCTGCAGGAAGTTGTAAATCATAACGGGTTTGAAAACATTGAGCTCAAAATGTCCGTTCGAACCACCTACTGAAATTGTTACATCATTACCCATTACCTGGGCACATACCATGGTCATGGCCTCGGCTTGTGTTGGATTTACTTTTCCTGGCATGATGGATGAACCTGGCTCGTTTTCGGGAATCAGAATTTCTCCAATTCCTGAACGGGGACCTGATGAGAGCAAACGAATGTCGTTGGCAATTTTCATCAGACTCACGGCCACCTGCTTGAGTGCTCCGTGACTTTCTACAATCGCATCGTGTGCTGCCAGCGATTCAAACTTGTTTGCCGCTGTTTTGAAGGGCATTCCGGTGAATTTTGCAATGAATTTTGCAACTGTTACATCGTAATTATTTGGGGTGTTCAGGCCGGTTCCTACTGCAGTTCCACCAAGAGCCAGCTCTGAAAGGTGTTCCAATGTGGCTTTGATTGCTTTTAGTCCGTAAGTAAGTTGGGCGGCATATCCTGAAAATTCCTGTCCCAAAGTAAGTGGAGTGGCATCCATCAGGTGGGTGCGACCAATTTTAACCACCTCTTTCATCTCTTCAGATTTTTGCTGAAGGGTATCTCTGAGTTTCTCAATTCCGGGAATGGTTTTCTCCATCAGTATCTTGTATGCAGCGATGTGCATGGCTGTGGGGAAAGTGTCGTTGGACGATTGTGACTTGTTGACATCATCGTTAGGGTGAATAGGGCTTTCTCCTTCACCAAGTTTTCCTCCATTCAATACATGGGCGCGGTTGGCAACCACTTCGTTGCAGTTCATGTTTGACTGGGTGCCGCTACCTGTTTGCCATATAACCAAAGGGAACTGGTCATCCAGTTTTCCAGCGATAACTTCGTCGCAGACTGCAGCAATCAGATCTCGTTTCTCCGCCGGAAGCACTCCAAGTTCTTCGTTGGCAAAGGCGGCAGCCTTTTTAAGGTAGCCAAAAGCATGCACGATTTCGATGGGCATTGATGCCGAAGGGCCAATGGGAAAGTTCATTACAGAACGCTGTGTCTGGGCTGCCCAGTACTTGTCTGCAGGCACTTTTACTTCACCCATGGTGTCTTTTTCTATTCGATACTCCATTTTTTATGATTTTGAGTGTTATTTATGTTTTTTTTGCTAAACGATGTTTAGTTCTTTTTAAAAACATCTTCTGCTCCGTATTCCATTAAAAACGCCTTGATAAATCCGTCTATCTCTCCGTCCAGAACAGCTTGTACATTGCTGGTTTCATACCGGGTGCGAACGTCTTTGACGAGTTTGTAGGGCTGAAGGACATAAGAACGAATTTGTGAGCCCCATTCGATTTTCTTTTTCTGGGATTCGATTTTGTTTTGTTCGTCCAGTTTTTTCCGCAACTCGATTTCGTAAAGTTGAGATTTCAACATTCGCAGGGCGTTTTCTTTGTTGCCCCCTTGTGAACGAGATTCGGTGTTTTCAATAACAATACCGGAAGGGGCATGGCGCAATCGCACTCCCGTTTCTACTTTATTGACATTCTGGCCTCCGGCACCACTGGATCGGAATGTTTCCCAGGTGATATCGGCCGGGTTGATTTCCACCTCGATGGTTTCATCAATCAGTGGAATGACAAAAACCGAGGAAAAGGAAGTCATTCGCTTGTTGGCTGAATTGAAAGGTGAGAGTCTTACCAGGCGATGAACCCCGTTTTCACTTTTCAGGTAGCCATAAGCAAAGTCTCCTTCGAACTGGAGGGTGACCGATTTAATTCCGGCTTCATCTCCCTCCTGAAAGTTGGTTTCGGTAACTTTGTACCCCTGCTTGTCGCCCCATCTTAGATACATGCGCATGAGCATTTCTGCCCAATCCTGGCTTTCGGTTCCGCCTGCTCCTGCATTGATTTTCAGGATGGCCCCCATGCGGTCTTCTTCTTTTTGAAGCATGTTGCGCAACTCCAAATCTTCCAGCATTTCTGATGCTTTCCGGAATTGGTCGTCAACATCGGCTTCTTCTGCTTCACCCTCTTTTAAGAACTCCAGAAGCACACCGGTTTCTTCAATGGCATTTTTTATCTTGTCATAGCCATTGACCCAGCTTTTGAGCTCTTTGATTTTTCTCATCTTGAGCTCGGCTTCTTTAGGATCGTCCCAAAAGTCGGGTGCCTGAGTTCGCAGTTCTTCTTCTTCTATTTCAATCTTTTTTCTATCGATGTCAAAGATACCTCCTTAACGCAATCTCGCGTCCTGAAAGGTCTTTCATCATTTCTGACGTTACCATATCTGTCGTTTTTTAGTTTGTTTTTGCAAAGGTAGCAAATTAATTGCCATGCGGTGCCTCCTTTAACGGTCTGAAAGCGTGGAATGAGCAACCCTTACGTTGGTGTGAATTTCAGTCAGGGCTCAATTAATGATTTATTTCTTTAATTGAGCTTGATTAAAAAAAAGCGGGCAACAAAAATGGTTGTCCGCTTTTAAAGGGTGAAAGACCGGATTCGAACCGGCGGCCTCCAGAGCCACAATCTGGCGCTCTAACCGACTGAGCTACAATCACCGTTTTAATGTGCGTGCAAAGGTAAAATTTTTTCTATTAGTTTTGCAAATGTTTCTTTAAAAAATGCGACCATTGTTGCTAACGGTGGATTGTTTGGCCTTTAAAAATGTTGAAAATGAAGTTTTTCCCTGTTGAGCCGGAAATTGACCGGCAAATTGAATCTTTGATGCACCGGATTCGTCACCTCAAAGATGGTGAAACAGCCGAGTTGATTGAACGGTCCGGTGCTCATTATCATGTAAATTACGGGGTTTCAATTATTCACCTTCGAAAGCTGGCTGCTGAAGTTCCTAAAAGCGCAGCGCTGGCGAGTCGCCTTTGGGCCAGACAGGTCAGAGAGACGATGATTGTGGCCACGATGGTGGTGGATTTTGAGTGGTTGCCGGAAAAGGAAATCCTGGAATGGGGGGAGATGCTGAATACCATCGAACTTTCAGAGCAGTTGGGCCGAAATCTCCTATCCGAAAAGAAAGTCCCTCCTGAATTCCTGATTCAATGGTTGAAGTGTGGGCAGTTTTATAAGCAATATGCTGCAACAATGGCTATTGGTTGGCGAATGCGCATGTCAGGAGATGAAGGTTTTCAGGAATTACCGGGAATTTTGTCCGATTTAAAATCTTTGGCTTCAGAATTTCGTTTCATGAGAGCCATAGGGTTTGTATTAAAAATGGCCGGCCGGTTTTCATCCTTTCAAACGCAGGTACTTAATGAGGCAAAACTGTGGCAAGAGGATGATAATTCTTATGTTGCTGAAGTCGGGAAAGATGTGGCTTTTGAACTTGAGGCTTTTCAGTAGCGTGTCATAAATCAGTTTTTTTGTAACAGAGAGCTTTTAAATTTGTGAAGGCAATTGAGGCCCTTTTCCCACCATCACTCCGTCAATTTTAGGTTTTTATAACGAATTGTTGTTTTATGCTTCCGCACGAAGAACATTTTAAGAAATTCAGGGAGAATATTATTGGTTTCGATGCAACCATCGATACCCCCAACGGAGAAAAACCATTGGTTTATGCCGATTGGATTGCTTCCGGACGTCTCTATAAACCGGTGGAAGAGCTGATAGTGAATGTGATAGGTCCGATGGTGGCCAATACCCATTCCGAATCGAGCGATACCGGTATGGTGATGACCAATGTTTATCGTCTGTCGCATAGGATAATAAAAGAGCATGTGAATGCTCTGAAAGATGACATTATCATAACTGCGGGGTATGGTATGACCTCGGTGGTCAATAAGCTTCAACGAATTTTGGGAATGCGGGTTCCGGAACAGGCACAACGCTACTGTCATTTGCCGGAAACAGAGCGACCGGTGGTTTTTCTTACCCACATGGAGCACCACTCCAACCACACTTCGTGGCTCGAAACCAATGCCGATGTTGTGGTATTGGAGCCGGATGCCGATATGCTCGTAAATTCCAAATCTTTAGAAAAGGAGTTGGAAAAATACAAGAACCGGGTATTGAAAATTGGCAGTTTTACGGCCTGCTCTAATGTTACGGGAATTGAAACTCCTTATCATCGTCTGGCCGGCATCATGCACCAGAATGGTGGCTTTTGTTTTGTGGATTTTGCCGCTTCGGCACCTTATGTTCCTATAAATATGCATCCCGAAGATCCGTTGGAGCGATTGGATGCCGTGTTTTTCTCGCCACATAAGTTTTTGGGTGGTCCCGGTAGCAGTGGGGTGGTCGTTTTTAATTCAGCACTTTATCACAACAAATCTCCCGATAACTCCGGTGGCGGAACAGTGAACTGGACCAATCGCTGGGGGAAATATCAATACATTGCAGATATTGAAGCCCGCGAAGACGGAGGAACTCCCGGTTTTCTTCAGTCCATCCGTGCAGCATTGAGCATTCGATTAAAAGAGCAGATGGGGTGTGACAAGATGGTTGAGCGCGAAAAAGCGATGATTCAGAGGATTTTTAAAGCCTTCAGAAAAATTCCCGGATTGACTATATTGGCAGATAGGCAGGAAGAACGCCTCGGAGCCATTTCTTTTTATATTTCCAATATTCACTTCAATTTGGTTGTTCGTCTGTTGAACGACCGGTTTGGAATCCAGGTCAGAGGGGGATGCTCCTGTGCCGGAACCTATGGCCACTATCTGCTTCATGTTGATTATTATACTTCCAGTAATATTACCCGACGAATTGATATGGGGGATCTTTCGGAAAAGCCAGGCTGGGTACGTCTTTCGATTCATCCTGTGATGTCTGAATCTGACATCGATTATATTATTGATGCTGTGAGCCAGATAGCCCGTCATGCGGGTGAGTGGGCGGAGGATTACGAATATCATCCCTGGGAAAACGAATTTTCTCACAAAGAGCAACCGGGAAAGACTATGGACGATTATCTTTCATGGTTTCAGTTTTAGGCGGTTTAACCATTTTCATTAACTTTGACCCTTGTTTTATTCGGCTGATTTCAAAATTATTTTAATATTCTCTTATGCGTATTGTTGAAGTTAAAACAAAAAAACAAAAGCGGCAGTTTCTGGATGTTGTTGGTTCAATATATAAGAACGACGACAACTACGTTCGGCCTTTGGATGTGATGGTTGAGGAAATTTTTGATCCTTCATCCAATGATTTTTTTGCTCATGGTGATGCTATTCGTTTTTTGCTCCTTTCAGACAACGACGAGGTAATTGGACGAACCGGTGCTTTTATTAACGAGAAAAAGGCTTACGGCTATTCACAACCAACCGGAGGCATGGGATTTTTTGAATGTATCAACAATCAGGATGCAGCATTCATGCTTTTTGATGCCGCCCGTGATTGGCTGGCTGACAGAGGCATGGAGGCAATGGATGGCCCCATTAATTTTGGGGAAAATGATACTTTCTGGGGACTTTTGGTGGAAGGATTTAGTCCCCCGGCATTTGGCGTTCAGTACAATCCGCCTTACTATGTCGATTTTTTTGAAGCCTATGGCTTTGCCAAATATTTTGAACAGGTAACCAACCATTTGGACTTGCAAAAACCTTTTCCCGAAAGGTTTTGGAAGATTGCCGGTTGGGTAGGACGGAAACCGGGTTATGAGTTTAAACATTTTACCTGGGAAAACAGTGAACAGTTTATAAAGGATTTCATTGAGGTATATGATGATGCATGGCAGTTTCATGAGAATTTTACCCCCATGCAGGCAGAAACACTCCGGAACTCCCTGAAGGAAGCGAAAGACTTTATGGATGAGGAACTGATTTGGTTTGCCTATCATGAAGGTACACCCATCGGATTTTTTGTGCAGTTCCCTGATGTGAATCAAATTATCAGACACTTTCACGGGAAGATGAATTTCTGGAATAAACTCAGGTTCGTTTATTTGAAATGGCGGAAAGCAATGACCCGCAGCCGTGTCGTAATAATGGGAATTCGTCCACGATGGCAACGAAATGGCATTGAATCGGGAATTTTCTGGCATCTGAGAAATGCCGTTTCCAAAAAGCCATGGCTCAAAGAGATGGAGCTTTCCTGGGTGGGCGATTTTAACCCCAAGATGAGAGCTTTACATGATTCGGTTGGTGCTGATTTTGGGAAAAGACACATAACCTATCGTTTCCTTTTTGATGAAGAAAAACGGAAAGAGGGGCAACAGGCAAGTGCCATTCCTGTTAATACGAAAGAAAAAATAATATCTTAATATAGTTATCCCCGTTATCTAAGGCCTTTTGGGCAGTGAATCATCGGAAGAACATGATTGTTTAAGTTTTTTCTGAAAAAATTTTGGTGTTTGTCAGGGGAATAATTAATTTTGCAGTCCGTTTGATGTGAGTAAATTGATTAAACCTCAGGAACTCACTGGCGAAAGTAAAAAAACAGAGGTAAGAAAATAAAATATTTGAGAAATGAAAAAGGGAATTCATCCGGACAATTATCGCATGGTTGCGTTTAAAGATATGTCCAACGGCGATACTTTTATCACCCGTTCTACTGTAAACACCCGCGAGAACATTGAGATCGACGGGACTGAATATCCATTGGTGAAGCTTGAAATTTCAAGTTCTTCACATCCGTTTTATACCGGAAAAATGAAATTGGTGGATACTGCCGGTCGTGTTGACAAATTCCGCAACCGTTACAAAAAGCATTATGAAGACAAGAAATAATTAATTGTCTTTTAGAATATTTCAAGAAAGCTTCGGTTTATTCCGGGGCTTTTTTTGTTTTTTATCCGGTTTTCTTGTTGGTCGGTGAGTCGATTTTTGGCTGACAAGCTTACTGAAAATCGTTATCTTTGGGATGAAAATAGATTTTGGTACGGGGATTGTCAAAGTATCGGGCGTTAAAACAGCAAAAACTTTTTTGCGGGTGTTGAAAAGCTTCAGCAGGCATCCGGTGGTTTCGTGTACCGGGGTTTTACGTTGTGGACCAAAGGGGTTTTAGTGATGGAACCTGATTATTTAATGAGGCTGTTTTTGGCACAATTCTGAAGCAGTATTTTTGTTTGTAATCTTAGAAATCACTAGTACCCGGGGAATCTTTAGTTTTTAGAATAGATTGCTTTCCCGATAAACCGGGACTGGCTGTTTCACTCGCAATGACCCCGGAGAACCTAAGGTCTGAATGTCATTGCGAACGAAGTGAAGCAATCTCAATTTTTTTATTGGTTAATAGTGTTTAGAAATGTAATTCCGGCTGTCAAATTGGCACCATTTGGGATGATCAATGATATCAGATATTATGGATAATGATTTTAAGATTTCGATAGATCCGTTTGGAATGAGTGATAATTCGGAAAATGACTCCGAGTTTATTCCGGTTATTGGGGATGATATGGAGCAGGATAATGATGATCAACCCATTCCGGAAGAATTACCAATTCTTCCACTTCGCAATACCATTTTATTTCCCGGGGTTATCATCCCAATTGCTATAGGACGGGAAAAGTCTCATCAGCTAATTAAAGATGTGGAGAAATCGAAGGGATATTTTGGAGCGCTCACCCAGGTCGATTATAAAATTGATGAGCCCGGGGTTAATGATCTTTATAAATCAGGCACGGTGGCACGAATTATTAAGATTCTGCAGATGCCTGATAATACTACCTCGGTAATTATTCAGGGGAAAAAGCGTTTTCGTCTTGAGGAAATGCTTGATAAAGACCCTTACTTTATCGGTCGTATTAGTGTGTTGGAGGATAAGGAACCTGCAGGAGATAAGACCCGGGAGTTTGAGGCGGTGGTTTCCTCCCTTAAAGATTTATCGTTAAATCTGATTAAGCAATCACCCAATGTTCCGCCCGAAGCATCTTTTGCTATCCGAAATATAGAGAGCCCTGCTTTTCTGATCAATTATGTGGCTTCCAGTTCCGATATTCCCGTGAAGGAAAAGCAAAAACTGCTGGAAACCCAAGATTTGAAAGAACGGGGATTGCGTCTGGTTGAATATTTGGTTCGTGAAGTTCAGTTGATGGAAATCAAGAATGACATTCAATCCAAGGTTAAACAGGATATGGATCAGCAGCAACGCGAATACCTTTTGCATCAGCAAATGAAAACCATTCAGGACGAGTTGGGTTCCAGTCCTGTGGAGCAGGAGGTGATAGAAATGGAAAAGGTTGCTGAGAAGAAGAAATGGACTGATGAGGTGAAGGTGGCGTTTGGCAAAGAACTTGAGAAGTTGCGCCGGTTGAATTCTGCTTCAGGTGAATATTCTATTCAGTACAACTATGTGCAGACCCTGCTTGACCTTCCCTGGAATGAATATACCAAAGACAACTTTGACCTGAAACGTGCCCGAAAGATTTTGAACCGCGACCACTATGGTTTGGAAAACGTAAAAGAGCGTATTCTTGAGCATCTGGCCGTATTGAAGTTAAAAGGCGATTTAAAATCGCCCATTCTTTGTCTCTACGGCCCCCCCGGGGTGGGAAAAACCTCACTTGGTAAGTCGGTTGCTGAAGCGTTGGGGCGCAAGTATGTGCGAATGTCGCTGGGTGGCGTTCATGATGAAGCAGAAATCAGAGGTCATAGAAAAACATATATTGGGGCGATGCCTGGTCGTATTATTCAGAATATCAATAAATCAGGCTCTTCGAACCCGGTATTTATCCTGGATGAAATTGATAAAATTAACAACAGTTTTCATGGAGATCCTGCTTCGGCTCTTTTGGAGGTGCTGGATCCCGAGCAGAACAGTGCTTTTCATGATAACTTTCTTGAGATTGATTTCGACCTCTCAAAAGTCATCTTTATTGCCACTGCAAATACGCTGAATGCTATTTCTCCGCCGCTGCTCGACCGGATGGAATTGATTAATGTGAGTGGTTATGTGCTTGAAGAAAAGGTGGAAATTGCCCGCCGACACTTGATTTCGCAGCAGCTGGACAATCATGGCATTCCCAAAGGAACGGTTACTCTGCCCAAACGCACCATTGGATATATCATTGATCATTATACCCGCGAGTCGGGTGTGCGTGAGTTGAACAAGACCATTGCCCGGTTGTTCCGGAAAATTGCCCTTAAACTGGCTACCGATGAAGAGGTGAAAAAGTCGGTGGGTATAGAAGATGCCCGGGAATATCTGGGTGTTGAGAAGTTTTCTAAAGATACATGGCAGGACAACCGGTTTGCAGGAGTGGTTACCGGATTGGCCTGGACTGCTGCGGGTGGTGAGATTCTTTTTGTGGAAAGCAGCCTGAGCAAAGGGAAAGGCCGACTTACTCTTACCGGAAATCTTGGTGAGGTGATGAAAGAGTCGGCTATGCTGGCCTTGGAATACCTGAAATCGCATGCTGCAATGCTACAACTGGATGAAAAAATTTTCGATGAGCAAAATGTTCACGTTCACGTACCGGAGGGAGCCATCCCGAAAGACGGACCTTCAGCAGGAATTACTATGGTTACCTCGCTGGCTTCGTCGTTTACGGGAAGAAAGGTAAAGTCACGTCTGGCCATGACCGGCGAAATCACCCTGCGTGGGAAAGTATTACCTGTTGGCGGTATTAAGGAGAAAATTCTTGCTGCACGCAGAGCCGGAATAAATGAACTGATTCTTTGCAATGAGAACAGGAAAGATGTGGAGGAGATTAAACCAAACTATATTGAGGACTTGAAATTTCATTATGTGGATGATATTCAGGATGTGCTCAAAATGGCGCTTACAGAGGAAAAAGCAGAGCAATAAGTTTGGTTGCTGATATTACCCCGGAATGAAAGAACCGGTGGGTGACTGATCGTTCCTTCCTGGGGGTTACCGGAATTGATTTTTAAAGAAAGATACGTAAAAAGCCGGATTCAACGATGTTGAGTCCGGCTTTTGTGCAATCATTAAGTCGTTAATATTAAGCTTTTTGCTTTGAGTAGTCCATGTATTTTTCTTCAAAAGCAGTGAGGATATTTTGCATTTCAGGAGTAATTCGCGAAAGCGCTCTTTTAATAATTGATTTTGGAATGTGTTTAAAGTAAGCTTCAGCAAGCGCTCCGGTGATGGAGGCAATTGTGTTGGTTGGGCCTCCAATGACAATGGCAAGTCGGATGGCTTCTTCGTAGTCTGATGCTTCCATAAAGGCTGCAAGGGCCGGCTGAACAGGAGAGGTATCGCTATCGGAGGTAATTTTTCTCTGTTTCCAGTCTTCAACTTTTAAGGAAAAATCATAATCGAATGCCTGGCCAATAAAAGTCTTAATCTCTTTCTTGGTTCCGGCATGTTTGCACATATAAATAGTTGCTGCCACTGCTTTGGCAGCGTTGATGCGTTCGGGGATATTGTGAGTGATTCGGGTGCTTTTTTCGGCTTCGTTGAGCGCTTCTTCTACACTTTGGGCGGCAAAACCAATGGGGCTGATGCGTCGCGCAGCTCCTTCACCTTTACTGATGTAGGGAGTGGATTGGTCGGACAGCGCCCACTCCAGAAACCGGGGACGATAGCCTGCTTTGGGAAATTCTCTGACCCAGTCTTTTAATGTTTGTTCATAATCTTTATTATTCAAAATGGAATCTGCGGTAGCAATGGTGAGAATCGTATCATCGGTATAAGCAGAATCAGGTTTGAAAAGTTGAAAATCGGTGTTGTCAAAATTAATTTCTTTAAATGTTGAGCCAATAATATCGCCGATAATTGCACCTTTCATAGTTGTGGATTTGGAAAAAAAAAAACGAAAAAATGAGACGGCTAATATGATAAGTTTTCCTTAAATATCAAACTTTTCAGATTATAATAATCCTTATTGGTTGACAAAAAAAATAATAAGATCTCATTTTTACCGATAGACCATAGATTTTTTCTTATTTTTAAGGGGATGTAATAAAATAAGCCGGAAGCCTATTCGTGTTCTCGATTTAGGGTTTGTAATGAAATAAATGGACAGATTTACGGAAGTTATTTTGTTTTTTTGCCAACTTGAAAATACCGCAAATAGCGAGCTGTTTAGGGTGTGAAATAGAATAAATTACCTGAAAATATTTTATAATTCGCTGAATACCAGGGATTTATTTTTTAAGCTAACCTTAATTCATTACACACCCTTAATGAATTTTCAAGGAAGTTAAAGGGCAAAAGTAACAAGTCTAAAGCGGCGTTGTTTCGGCACAATCCCGTTAGCTATATGGCGGATATTGGATTGTTTTAGGAGTTTTAAAAGACGCAAAAAGGGAATTGAACATGTTTAAGACCTCAGATTATCTCAATACACCCCTTAATTTGGTATAAGTCAGGACAAGATATGAAGCAGTTTTTTAAGTATTTATTTTTGACATTGGCCGTTTTTGGTGGCTTTTTTCTACTTTGGTATTTTCGCTCCATTGTCTTGTTTGTGAGTGTCGCTGCGATATTGTCTTTGGTTACCCGTCCTATTTTTGATTTGTTTTATAACGTAAGAATTTGGCGCATTAAGGTGGGAAAAAGTGGGGCAGCATTGTTGACGGTGCTGTCTTTGTGGGTACTGATTATTTTGTTTTTTCGGTTTACCGTTCCTTTGCTTGCTTCCGAGATTCAGTTTTTCTCCAATGTTGATATTCCTTCAGCCCTTCAGAAGGCAGGAGATTTACTCTCCAATACGCTGGCGCCTTTGCGTGGGTCGGAGGTGGGAAGGGCTTTAATGGAAAGTTTTGAAGACCAATTTGAATTGGCACTTCTTACTTTCCTGGATTTTGAGCAGGTTCGGTTGTTTTTTACCTCAATTGCAGGTTTTTTTGGAGGTGTTTTTATCGCAGCATTTTCCATCTCGTTTATTACCTTTTTCTTCCTGAAAGAAGAGGGTTTATTGATTGGAGGTATTTTACTTTTTGTGCCCCAAAAACATGAATCTGGCATCAGCCATGCTCTGATATCCATCCGTTATTTGTTGCGCCGTTACTTTCTTGGCATACTCATTCAAACGTCGTTGGTGGCAACGATTGTAACTTTTGGCTTTTCTCTGTTGGGAGTTGGGTTTAGCCATGCAGTTATAATTGGCATTTTTAGTGGGTTGATGAATATTATTCCTTACCTGGGGCCATTAATTGGAGCTTTTTTTGGGATTAGTGTCGGGACATTGGTCTATTTGCAGTTGCCCCTTGATATCTCTTATTTGTCGTTTATTGGAGGAATGTTGGTGATATATGTTACTGTTCAATTGTTGGACAATGTGGTATTCCAACCCCTAATATTTTCCAACAGTGTGAAAGCCCACCCGCTGGAAATTTTTATAGTAATTCTGGGAGCCGGTTATCTGTCCGGGATATTGGGCATGTTTCTGGCCATTCCGGTATATACAATTATCAGGGTGATTGCCCGGGAGTTTTTTGACAAATACGAACTGGTTCAGAAACTTACAGATCGAATGTAGAATGAGTTGTGATATGCCTCTACTGTGTATCATTCTGTTTTAATGCTTCCTGAATTTTTATTCTTTCCCCGTCTTTTAAAGCGGTGATATAGGCATCTTTAATTCCGATTTTGTTAACCATTTCTTTGAATTCAAGAGCTTCGTGATAGCTGGTAAAAATACCGAGTGTAAACTGGTTTATATTTTCTGATCGGTGTTGATGCAGGGTAATCATATTGTCATTAAACTTTGTCAGGTCGTGTCCTGTAAAGGCGCCAATTTGAATGCTGAATATGATGCCGTTTTCGGGAATCTGAAATTTTATGGTATCTGACAGAGGTGATATAATGCTAAGTTCTTTGTTTTTTGGTTGGGGGACTGTTTTTGATATTACGGCTTCTTCTGATTGATTATTTTTTTCAGTTTTTTCGTTGTTTTCTCCTGTTTGAGCAGTTAAGAATCCGATAAGTGAAATGGTAATAACTACAACGGCTGCAAGCAGAGCAATGGTTATTTTCTTAATTTTTCCGGCCTGATGTTCATTCACAGCTTTTAAACGTTCTACTTCGTTTGTCAATGCTTCTCTTCTGGTTTCTTCTTTCCACTTTTGAAGTGCTTTCTCATTTTCGGTTACGGCGTCCATGATTTTTATTTTTTCTTGTTCCATTTTTCTTGTTCGTAATGTTTTTGCAAACGCTCTGAGGTAAGCAGATTGAATAGAATGATACTGGAAACCACAACTCTCCGGCAAAAAATATTTTGCGAAATGTTGTTAATCTTTTAATAAGCCTGCCTTCTTCAGAATTTCTTTTATTGAAGGATAGGTTTCTTTGGCAAATTTTGTAACCTCTTTTATGTCGATCCAGCTGATGTCGCTAATCTTTTCTTCCTGCTGAGGAACCGGAGTGGCGTTTCCGTAATAAATCATTTCGAACCACCTTGTTTCTTTTAAAATGGCCCGATTGTTAAGATGATAAATATGAAAAGAAGAGCCGATTTTGCTTGTAATTTCCGGGTTGCTGATGCCACATTCCTCTTCCACTTCTCTTATTGCGGCCATTTCGAATGTTTCTTCTTTTTCTACTTTTCCTTTGGGTAGATCAGGACGACCGAGTCGGCACATTGCAAGGAAATGAGTTTTTTCAGGGTTCCAGACTAAACCTCCGGCAGCCAAAAGATTTTTGTAACAGCTTCGAAAACGTTGAAACAGTTCGTATTGATTGTGATGATAAATAACGGCCTGTTTTCGGTCTTCGTTGTTTTCAAAATCGGAAAGGAACTTTTTTAATTCTCCGTCACTTCCCAGTTTATGAATTCCGTTGAACCCGGCAATTAAATCCGAATTAATACTGTCGGTAAGCAATACAACTCTATCTTTTAAAAATATCTTGTACATTTGCAGTATGAAAATTTTACAGGAAACTATAGCTAAGCAGTTGTTGCAAATAAAAGCAATAAAACTGCAACCTGCAAACCCGTTTACGTGGGCTTCCGGGTGGGTATCTCCCATCTATTGTGACAATCGAAAGACTTTGTCCTATCCTGAAGTGCGCAACTTTATTAAAATTCAGTTTGCCCGGCGGGTTATGGAATTGTGGTCCGATGTTGATGTAATTGCCGGGGTGGCTACCGGGGCAATTGCTCAGGGGGCTTTGGTGGCCGACCTTTTGGGTAAGCCGTTTGTTTATGTGCGTTCAAGCCCTAAAGGTCATGGTTTAGAAAACCTGATAGAAGGCGATCTGAAACCGGGACAAAAGGTGGTGGTGATTGAGGATCTTATTTCCACCGGCGGAAGCAGTCTCAAAGCAGTAGAGGCTTTGAGAAACAACGGAGCTGAAGTGTTGGGGATGCTGGCCATCTTTTCTTACGGCTTTAAGGTTGCCGAAGATAATTTTGCCGAATCGGCAGTGAAATTCGAAACACTCAGTGATTACAAGGCGTTGCTCAGAGTTGCGGTGGAAACCGGATATGTATCATCCGACGACCTGAGCACCTTGTCGCAATGGCGCGAGGATCCTGCGAACTGGAAGAAATGATAGCTTTATGACAAGATTTGAAAGTCAGATAAAGACAATTCAGCATCCTGCATCTGTGGTGTATGGGAAGTTGTCGAATTTTGATAATTTTTCAGCGGTTCTCCCTCCCGATAAAATTAAAAACTGGGAGAGTTTTGGTGATTCCTGTCGTTTTGAAGTTGATGGAGTAGGGTCGGTAGGTTTGAAAATCATTGACAGAGAAGAGAATAAAACCATTAAATTCACTGCCGACGGGAAGGTGCCTTTTAATTTCTTTCTCTGGATTCAGCTTAAAGAGAAAAATGAGGGAGAGAGCAAGTTAAAAATTACGCTGGATGCCGATTTAAACCCAATGATTAAATTGGTGGCCAAAGGTCCGCTCGAAAAATTCATTGGCGTTCTTGCCGACGGGATTGCCGGATATAATTATTGAAATACAAATTCAACTTCTTTAAAGGCATAGCGGATGGTTGTTCCATCTTCACGCATTAAAGAGAGATGGCCGGAAAGCTCGATTCCTGCAAATTCTGCCTCGAAAAGACCATTTTGATCTCTGAATAGGTGCTTTCCGGTTTTGCGAAACAGGTTTTTCAGGTATTTCTGGTCTATTTCCTGGTGGTTTTGTTCTGCTACCATTTGGTAATATTCTGAAAGCGCCTCATGTAATTCTTTAAAAAAGAGTAGTAAATCGGTTTCCTTCCCGGTAATGTTTTTGATAGACACCGGGTTGGGCAGATTTTCCGGAAATTTTTCCTGGTTAATGTTCAGTCCGATTCCAATAATACATTGGTCAATAACCTTTCCGCTTAACGAGCTTTCAATGAGTATTCCTCCCAGTTTTTTATCGTTGACATAAATGTCGTTGGGCCATTTAATCGCCGCATGAATGTCGAATTTTTTCAGTACATCAATAATGGCCACGCTTACAGCTTTTGAAATAATAAACTGTTCCGGAGCTTTCACCATATTGGGATAAAGCACCATTGAGAAGGTTAGGTTTTTTCCCACCTGGGTCTCCCATTTATTTCCGGGTTGCCCTCGCCCGTCTGTCTGGTTGTTTGTGATGACAACCGAACATTCCGGCAGGCTGCGTTGTTTCAGTAATTCTTTCAGGAATGAGCTGGTTGAGGAAGTTTCCCCGGGTTGAATTATTTCAGGAGTTTTTTGCATAATGGTTTTCAATTTCTTTGTTTATGTCAGGCGACAATTTGTCATGTGTGTTATTCAGAAGCGACAAAAATAGGTATATATGTTCTTTTAAAATGTTATCTTTGAGCACAAATTTAATTGTGGCATTGTTTTTTCAGTGTGTGAAGATAATTGGTTTATTGTATTGCCTGATAGAAAGTAAACAATAGAGCAGCGTTTTGTTTCCTGTAATTAAAAAAAGAAATTTTGAATGGGTGAAAATAATTCTGAAGTCGTTTCAACCGAAAGTTTAGTAAGCGCAGTTGTTGATGGTATCCAGGAAAAGAAAGGGTCAAAAATTACCATACTTGATATGCGCAATATCGAAAATATGATTGCTGAATTCTTTGTGATTTGTGAAGGCGAAAGTAATGTGCATGTGGATGCAGTTTCCGATTCGGTTGAGGAAATTGTGCAACGCGATGCCGGTGAAAAACCGCTGCATGTGGAAGGGAAGCGAAATGCTGAGTGGGTGCTGCTTGATTATATGAATGTGGTGGTACATGTTTTCCAAAAACAAGTGCGAAGTAATTATATGCTTGAAGATTTATGGGCCGATGCTGATCGCAAAGATATTGAGGACCTTTTTTAAGCATAAGAGGGTGCTCCTTCAATGAACCGATCAAGATTACCCGAAGCAAGGGTGAATTTTTTAATACGAATGGATAATATCTAAATTCTTATATGACAGAAAAGGAACAAAAAGATCCCAAAAAAACTTCCGGTTCTCCTCAGGAACCTAAAAAGAGTCCTTTAGGAACCGGTAAAGAAGGGAAAAATACGGGTAAAAAATCCGAAGGCGGAGATCCGAAAAATCAGGGGCCAAAAATTCCTAAGTTCAATGCTTACTGGATTTATGGTCTTATTTTAATTGCCCTGGTTGTTGTAAGTACTTTTAATCTGGGGCAAGGGCCTCAAAATCTTTCTTACAGCGTTTTTGAAAATGAGTTGCTGCCGGGAGGAGATATTAAACGCGTTGTAGTGGTGACCAATGAAGGTGCAGCGGAAGTGACGATTGCTCCCGAGGCGATCGATAAGTATCGTGAGCTTTTTAAAGGGGACTATGCTCCGCCCGCAGCCGGGCCGCATTTTACTGTGAACATTCCCACTATTGACCGTTTCGAAGAAGCACGGAAAGCAGCCGAAGAGGCTAACAACATAAGTATTCCTGTGGAGTACGAAGAGCGGGTTAACTTTTTTCGAGATTTCCTGACCATGGTGTGGCCATTGCTGCTTATCATTGTAATCTGGATTTTTATTTTCAGGAGAATGAGCTCTCAAGGCGGTGGCGGTGGAGCCGGGAACATTTTTAGCGTTGGGAAATCCAAGGCAAAAATGTTTGATAAAGAGGACAATATTAATATCAATTTTGCTGATGTTGCCGGGCTATCCGAAGCCAAACAGGAAGTGGAAGAGATTGTTGAGTTTCTGAAAAAGCCGGAAAAGTTTACCGAATTGGGAGGTAAAATTCCCAAAGGTGCGCTGCTGATAGGCCCTCCGGGAACAGGAAAAACATTGCTTGCAAAGGCGGTTGCCGGAGAAGCCAATGTGCCCTTTTTCAGCATGTCGGGTTCCGATTTTGTTGAAATGTTTGTGGGAGTGGGTGCATCAAGGGTTCGCGACCTGTTTCGAAAGGCTAAAGAAAAGGCTCCTTGTATTGTCTTTATTGACGAGATTGATGCCATTGGTCGTGCTCGTGGCAAAAATGCCGGTTTTAGCAGCAACGATGAACGTGAAAATACACTAAACCAGCTGTTGACAGAAATGGATGGTTTTGGATCCAATAGCGGGGTGATTATTCTTGCTGCAACCAACCGTGCCGATGTGCTGGATCGTGCTCTTATGCGCGCCGGACGTTTCGATCGTCAGATTGCAGTCGAGCTCCCCGATATGATTGAACGGGAACAAATTTTCAAGGTGCATTTGCGTCCGCTTCGTTTGAAGGATGACGTTGATCCTGATTTTCTGGCCAAACAGACTCCCGGTTTCTCCGGAGCCGATATCGCCAATGTGTGTAACGAAGCTGCTCTGATTGCTGCCCGACGAAATAAAAAACTTGTTGAGAAGGATGATTTTCTGGATGCAGTGGACAGGATTGTGGGTGGACTGGAGAAGAAAAATAAAATCATCAGCAAGGATGAAAAACGTGCCATTGCTTATCATGAGGCTGGTCATGCGGTAATCAGCTGGTTGCTGGAATACGCTCATCCTTTGGTGAAAGTGACTATTGTACCCCGCGGAAAAGCGTTGGGTGCCGCATGGTACTTGCCCGAAGAGCGACAGTTGACAACGTCTGCACAAATTCTGGATGAAATGTGCTCTGCGCTTGGTGGTCGTGCTGCCGAAGCTTTAATTTTCAATCAGATTTCTACCGGAGCTTTGAATGATCTTGAGAAAGTGACCCGTCAGGCTTATGCTATGGTTTCCTATTTTGGAATGAGTAGTAAAGTGGGTAACATTAGCTTTTTTGATTCTACGGGCCAGAGTGAGTATTCTTTTCATAAACCATATAGCGAGAAAACGGCGGAGTTGATTGACAACGAGGTATCTTCTATCGTGGAAGATCAGTATGAACGTGCCAAAAAAATCCTCTCCGAAAACAAAGAGAAACATGCAATGGTTGCTGAATTGTTGCTCGAAAAAGAAGTGATTTTCGGTGAAGATTTAGAGAAAATCTTTGGTAAAAGAAAAGGACCTCAACATGTGATTCCGGCTAATGGTAATAGTAATGATGAGGAGCAGTCGGACAAGTCCGAAACCCCTGAACAACAGGATGGACAAGCTGAAAACAAAAATCCTGCAGCCGATGATGGATCCTGGAAAAATGATGAATCAGATAAAAAGGAATAATCATTCACGTAGTGCCATTCTTAACAAATTGAGACAGGTATCTGCTCCTTCCGGGGGTGGCGTGAGGATGAAATATTTTTCTGAAGGCCCTGTTTTTCCAAAAGTTAACGATTTGTTGTCCCCCTTCAAAGATGAATTGGAGCAATGGAGGGGAGAAGTGGTTTTATGCGATGGTGTTGGAGTTCAGATGGGCTGTTTAAAGGAACTGAAAGAAAAGCGTGGCTGGTCAATGCTTGCCTGTCTCGATCCTGGATTAAAAGAACGATTGAATTCTTATGGAATTATCAGGCCCCGGCAGAACTGCCGATATTGAAAAGACACTTGTGATGGGAGCACATGGCCCCAAAGAATTGATAGTTCTGGTGGATACCCGGAACTGAAAATCAGAAAATCCAAGGAATGAATAATTTTTTGCAGAGAACAATTACCGGTTTATTTTTTGTTATTGCCATTGTTGCAGGGCTTTGGTGGCATCCGCTGGCTTACATGACCATCTTTGCAATTGTAATCATGCTTGGAATGTACGAGTTTGTCAGAATGATTGAGGGGCTTGACGCCAAGGTGCGTGTGTTTTGGGCGCTCACCATTGGATTGTTTTTGTATCTGAGTTCGTTTTTTATTTTTTATTGCGGACTTCATGCCCGGTGGCTCATCGTCATGGTTCCTCTTGTGGGAGGTGTTTTCCTGACCGAGTTATACCTGAAAAATAAAAATTCTCTTTTGAATATAGCCACTACCTTGATTGTTCCTCTTTATGTGGCCTTACCCTTTGCGTTTTTGCATTATTTGGCTTTTTTTGATGGTAGTTACAGTTATGAGATTCTGTTGGGTTTTTTCCTTTTGATTTGGGGAAATGATTCAGGAGCTTACCTTGTTGGTTCGCTTTTGGGAAGACGAAAACTTTTTCCAAGTATCTCTCCTGCAAAGTCGTGGGAGGGAGCCATTGGAGGTTTCTTTTTTGCGATTGGGATTTCGGTATTTAACTTTTACCTGATGGGGCATCTTTCCTTGTTTGATTGGTTGGTAATTGGTGCATTGGTTTCAGTGCTTGGAACCTATGGAGATTTAATAGAATCGATGTTGAAACGAAGTGTGAATATTAAAGATTCGGGTCGGGTTTTGCCCGGGCATGGAGGTGTGCTCGATCGTTTTGACGCCGTGTTTTTCTCTGCCCCGGCTGTCAGTTGCTATCTATTATTCTGTTAATCAGTCTTTTATTGTTATTTTGGGCTGTAGTTTAAAGTATCGTTTTTTTCATTTGAGATTGCTTCGGGCATGGCTCTCGCAAACAAAACCTGCCATCTGCAAACCTCTTCCATTTAAAAGAGAACGGTGTCATTGCGAGGGCATGGCCCGATGTAATTTCCAGAAATACATACGCGACTATAAACTTGAGCCTTATCTTATTCTGGTGAAATGGTTCAAGGGCAGAGGTGTGCCACAATCCAGATCTTTGCCTTAAAATTATTCCGACCAATAATGTTTTTTTTGTTTGATGATCTGTTTGACCGAATTTTTTGATAGCCATATATCCAAAAAGTTATGGAACTATTGTACCTTTGTGCTTTAATTAAGTTTCCTAACACGATTATAAGATCATGATAATTCATAAGGAAGGTTTGGCCACATTGTCTGTTGTTTTTGTAATATTGGCAATTGTTAATATTGGAATCTATTTTTTGATGGATGCTCCGGTTCCTTTCCTGGAGTGGAGTGTCAGCATTTCCATTATTTTGTTTTTCTTTTTTATTGCCTTCTTCCGCAGTCCTAAACGAGAGGGATATTTTCAGGATAAAGCGGTTATTTCTCCTGCAGACGGGAAAGTTGTGGTTGTTGAGGAAACAGAAGAAAATGAAGTGTTGAAGGGAAAATGTATTCAGGTTTCCGTGTTTATGTCTGTTTTTAATGTGCATATCAATTGGTATCCCATTAAAGGTATTGTTAAATACTTCAAGCATCATAGTGGTCGTTTTCAGGCTGCTTATTTGCCCAAGGCCTCTTCCGAAAATGAACGTACTACCGTGGCTATTGAATCTTCAACCGGAAAAACCATTGTTGTTCGTCAGATTGCCGGTGCGCTGGCACGCCGAATTGTTTGTTATGCAGAAGTTGGAAGTGAATGTAAGCAGGGAAAGCAAATGGGCTTTATTAAGTTTGGTTCAAGGGTGGATGTTTTTTTCCCTGTCGGCAGTCGTATTGATGTAAAAGTCGGGCAGAAAGTAAAAGGGAAACAGACAATTATAGGCTGGCTGGAGTAAGCCGGATGCAAACTCAACAGTTTCTATAACTGAGTTGAATCGGGATTCCCGGATTTATTTGTTTGGGCCGATTTCCCTGTCTAAAGTTTTAATCCCATAAAGATGACGTCATCAACCTGCTCAAGGTCGCCTTTCCAGTCTTTGAAGCGTTCTTTCACTATTTCAAATTGCTGCTTCATGGAAAGGGTGTGAATTTCATCCAGCATATTTTTGACCCCTAATTTCATAAACTTTTTCTCTTTAGGTCCTCCAAACTGGTCGGTGTATCCGTCAGAAAATAAGTAGATTAAGTCTCCTTCGGTTGCGTTGTACTCTATGTTTACAAACGGGGTGTCATCATCAACCAGAGAATCTCCGATGCTTCTACGGTTTCCTTTGTAAACGGTGAGATCGTTGTTCAGGTATAAATAGACTGGGCGTTTGGCTGAGGCAACTCTTATTCGTGTGCCGCTATTTTCTATTTCAAGCACCGAGATGTCCATACCGTCTTTTGTATTGTCCTTGTTTTTGCTGTTTTGAAGCAATACTTTAATTTCAAAATCGAGTCTTTCCAGTAGATCTGCCGGCGAGTTTACATCTTTGCGCTTAACAATATCGTTGAGCAGTGTGCTGCCAATCATCGACATAAATGCGCCCGGGACCCCATGTCCGGTACAGTCGGCACAGGCTACGATGAAATGATTTTTGGTTTTGTAGAACCAATAAAAATCACCGCTGACAATGTCTCGTGGAGCAAAGAAAACAAAGGATTCCGGGAATCGTGATTTCAACACATCCATAGGAGGAAGAATGGATGACTGAATCGTTTTGGCATAATTAATACTATCGGTAATGTCGCGGTTTTTGCGTTCAATTTCTGCCTTTTGTTCCCGTAACTGAATGGTTTGCAAATCAACTTCTTTTTGAAGTATTTCTTTTTGTTTTTTGAGCTTACGTTCCCTGGATACAATTATTAAATATACGGAATAGATCATCAGGGCCGCCAGAATCAGGAAAAACCATGCTTTCTTCCAGAATGGGGTGGCTATAGAAAAGGATACCGAAATGGGGTCGGCAGCAAATCCATCGGCATTAAAGGCACGTATTTTCAATTCATAACTTCCACTTGGAAGAAAGTCGTATTCTCTGAAGTTGGTATTCCCAAGGTTGATCCATTCACTGGACGAATGGTCGCCATTTTTAATTAACCGATACTGATAAGTGACTGCTTCCGGATTCCTGAAGCTGATACCCATGAAATTAAATCTAAACTTGTAGTTTTCCCGGTAGGGATATGGGAGTTGAATTTTTTTATTTGGGGAGTATGGTTTGTCCGAAATCAGGACTTTTGTAAAATGCAGCGCCGGAGCGACATCATTTTTTTTGTGTTTTTCGGGGAAATAGTGAATGGTGCCGTTGGCTGAAGAAAACCAAATAGTATTGTGGGTGTCTTTAAGAACCTGATAGAAATCTGCTCCCATATTTTCTTCATGGCCATAAGTTTTTATTTCGCCACTTTTCGTGTCAAACATGCTTAGTCCCGGATGGTGTCCTATCCAGAGCCTGTCATTGGAATCAGTTTCTATGTCGTAACAGAAATTCTTGGCCAGGCCTTGTGCTATGGTGTAGTGTTCAATTGAATCGCTGGTGTATTTGATGATTCCGCGACCTTGAGTAGCCAGCCAAAATGCAGAGTCACTGGTTTGTGTCATGTCATAAACATCAATGGGGACATCAGAAATTTTGTGAATTTCGATGGTGCCGTTTTCAACCTTGCAGATACCACTATTTCTGGGGCCAATCCACACTTGGTTTTTCTTATCCAGTTCCACAAAATTGATGTTGTTGTGCGGTAATCCTTTCCCGGTGGTTAGTTGCTCTACATTGCCGGTGGTGGTGTTAATGGAGAAAAAACCGCCATAGGTTGCCAGATAAATCATATCATCAATACCTGCAATATCTCTTATTTTTTTTGCCGGAACTTCGTTGCTGTAATGCCAGGGGGTAAAGGTTTGTTCTCCCGGAAGTTGTCTGAAAAGTTCGTTGCTTGCAGTGCCAAGAAAAAGGGTACCATCTTGCTTTCGGTAAATGCCGGTAATGTTGTCATTCGGGAGTCCGAAAGCAGAATCATAGTATTCAAAATCTGTGAAGCAGTAAGGATCTGATTTAATGAGCCCGCCTTCGAGCCCGAGCCATAAGGTGCTATCATTTAGGAATGTGGAGAGGACTTTTGATCGTTCAAAACCAATGGTTTCCAAATTGTAAAAAACAAATTGTTCACCTGTTAAAACCGAAGTTCCTCCTCCATAGGTGGCAAACCAGTAATTAGATTCTCTGTCGCACAAAATATCGCGCACATAGTTGTTGCTGAGTCCGTTTTCGGTTGTGAAATTGTAAGAATCCACAAAGGTTTGGCTGTCAGGAGCAAAAAAGAGCTTGATTACGCCATTGCCCCAGGTCGCAAGCAACAGGTTTCCATTGGGCTCTTCTTCGATGTCTCTGATATTTTCCCATTGAATATCGAATTTCAGGCACAGGCTGTTGTCAACAATGTGCGTGCTTTTGTCTTTGCTTTGTGAATAAAGAAAAAAACCATTGTCTTCGGTACCTACCCAGAAATCCCCGCTAATTCCTTTTCTGGGAACAATGCAGTTGATATTGGTCACTGGTATTTGTGCTATCCTGGATACGCTTTTGATAGAGTCTGTTCCAAAGGTGGCAATGCTTATCATTCCCTCGGAGGTTCCTGCAAAGAGCTGGTCTTCCCATTGCGCCAGCGTGTAAAAAAGTTTTCTGTTGAGTTTGTTGTGCCGGAGTATCTGATAACTTTTATCCTGTTTGTTGATGCTGATTAAACCTTCATTCTGACTGATGGCCCATGCATGACCATTCTCATTTGTGACGATAGCCGTAACCGGACTTTTGGTTTCTGAAATATGGATGGGGGAAAATTTATTGTCTTCATAAAGCGTGATATCTCCGTTGTTGTGCCCGATCCATAAAGTTCCGTCTTTGGCTATATGCATTACTGAAATAAAATCATCAGCAAGTGAATCGGTATGATTAAAATTGGAAAAATCCCGCCCGTCGTATTTTACCAGGCCTTCGCCGGTGCCCATCCAGATATATCCGTTGTGGTCCTGACTCAGAGCATAAACAAAGTTTTGAGGAAGTCCTACATTCGAGTCATACGTCTTAAACCTGAAAGATTGCGCATGAATAGGTGAAATGCATAACAAAAGTGCATACGCAATAATCAGAATTGCAGACAGCCAACGGGCACGGAGAAGCATACTTTGTTATTTTTTTGGTTTGATTCCTATGCTGTATTTATATTCCGGAATTCCGCCAATCGGGATGCTGTAAAACGGCATCAGTTCTCCATATTGGTTTTCCAGAAATATAACTACGTTGTTGTCTTTAACAAGGTTTGATTTTTTCTTGATCATTTGGATGTCCAACGAACTATTGTGGTCGTCCTCATTGATGTTATGCCGGCTGTCGATCCAGTTATCATCCCCGGAGGCACGTACTATTTCGCCGTTTTTGGAGGGGCTGATTATTCTGATGAAACCATCATTGTCCCAGTCGAAATTACTTTGTTTAATGGCTATCACTTCGGAAGTCATATAAGGATAGATGTGCGAAACTTCATTGATGTTATTGTGAAGGCGGAATTTATACTTAAAGTAGAAAGCAAAAGCTCCTTCGACGGGGCGGTTTTCATTTCCTTCGGTTGTCAGAAACAACTTATACAGGTTTCCGTCATCCCCTTCCGTTCCTTCAATCACGAGCTTAAAAATGTACCCCCCGTATTCGGGGAGTAATTCGCCTTCGGTGGGATTAAAAGGGCCAAAGGTGTACCAGTTATTATCATATCGCGGGTTTTGCGCAAAGGAACGTGAAGCCAACAGGTTTCCGCTTAGGTAATTGCCTTCCAGATTGGATCTTCGTGCATCTTCTTCGGAGCAGGCTTCATCACCTCCATAAACCGAATAACGCATCATTGTATCCCATTCGCCTTTTTGTTCATCTACCTCTCCACCGGTATCGGGATCAAACACCCGGATGTAAACGGGAGATTCAAATGCTTCCGGAATGGAGAAAAATATGATTTGTACAAAATCATCATCGCCCCAGCCGGTTTCCCCGTCACCTCCAAAGGTTACCAGGTGCGGAATGTTTTCATCCACTGCCGGAACCGGTTGTGCATTTACATAAGCTGTCAGGATAAATAACGAAAAGAGGGTATAATAGAAATACAATTTAGTGCCCATGGTTTTTAATCTTCTGGTGAATCAATTACTGTGATGTTTTTGTAAAAACAAATCTTCCGGTTGTCAGCCAATATTGTGGAACAAATAATCTGATAGTTGCCGGGTGTTTTATATTGATAATCAATATTCCTGCCAACTCTGGTTTCTCCGTCGCCAAAATTCCACCAATAAACCGGTTCTGAATTTAAATCTGCCAGGTTGCGGGGTTCAGCGTTGAGATGAATGAGTT
>Ga0163225_100003_pt1 | contig 74750 bp, 72 predicted proteins | sample MSEWel2016_04_06_2_FD_113145 | JGI IMG/M metagenome (GOLD analysis project Ga0163225, IMG submission 113145) | Subsurface microbial communities from deep shales in West Virginia, USA - MSEEL Well Study Marcellus 5H_2016_04_06 ... | reverse complement strand
CGGTCAATTGCGCGAATGTCACGATCCGTTATCTCCCTCCCTGTTTCGATCAGATCTTCGAGTATGTGCTTGTCACTGGCGATCTGTACCTGCGCCCATTGCCATGATGATACCTCAAGCATCATATGATCCAGTTCCCGCATCCTGTGTGCAAGCATGAGCCGTGCGGTTAAGAGTTCATCTGATCCCCCGATGAGACGGTCGAGGCTTTTTGTCGCAATCCGTACAGTTTCAGTCTCCCGTATCCGTGGCAGATCGCTTCGAGGGGTATATGCCTTTTCAGGCTCTATCCTCTCATTTGCTGCACTTTTTTTTTTAACAGCCCGGAGTTCCCGGATGATTGCAACCGGAGATACCTTCTCCCCGGCAATGATCGTTCGAATAATTTGAACAGCCCGGTGAAAGAGATCGTACCCTGCTGCATCAGGAATATAATCGCCACTCCGGACTCCGGCAAGGGCGGTTTCAAGGTGCTGGCAGATTGATTCGATCTCACGGAGCGAGACTGCACGTGCAGCACCCTTGAGGCTGTGCGTCCTCCGGTAGATCGATTCCGAGACGATGGGATCGATCACCCCCCCGCCCCGCTCAAGGGCAATGAGATCATCGGTAATGGCGGCGAGGATCTCATCAGCCTCATCCCGGAATGTGGCGAGGAGTGCATTCCGTAGCTCTTCATCCGTTCCCGGCATATCAGACGTGGTATTGTTCGGTGATCTTCTTCAGGCGGATGCCCAGCTCATGCAGATCTCCTGCGGTCTTCTCGGCTTTCTGCGTATTTTCGAGATTCTTCCGGGCAGCTTCCTGGATCTTCTCCATCGCATGGGAAATTCTGTCCATACCACTCGCCTGCTCGGCAATCGAATCAGCAATCTCATACGCCTCTTTGGATGAATCGGCAACAGCGGATGCAAGCACTTCAATTGCTTCACGTGCCTGTGCAGTCAGCCCGACGGTATCCTCTACCGATGCCGAGCCACGGTCAACCGAGACGACGGTTCCGGATACCCCACGCTGGATATCGGTCAGGATCGTCCTGATATGCGATGTCGCCTGTTTGGACTGTTCGGCAAGGTTATGAATCTCATCGGCGACAACAGCAAATCCTTTCCCAAACTCTCCTGCCTTTGCTGCCTCGATCGAGGCGTTGACGGCAAGCAGGTTCGATTGTTCGGAGATGTCGGTTACAGTTGCAATGATCTCACCGACAGCATTGCTCTGTTCCGAGAGTTTGACGACATTTGTCCCGATCACATCCATCTGGCGCCTGATCTGGTTCATACCGTCAAGGATCTCCTGGATAGATCGCTGGCCATCTTTGCTGACGAAGCTGGTCTTCATCGCTTTTTCAGTAACCTCCCGTGTCTTCTGGTTGGCGCGTTCTGTCTGAATCCTGACGCTTTCGACGGCATCGGTTGTTTCATCAACGATCCTGACTGTCTGTGAACTCTCAGACGAGAGGTGTGAGGTGACCGCGATGATCTCACTTGATGCAGATGAGATGACCGAGATTCCTTCATACAGTTCTTCTGTAATCAGTTTCATCAACCGTGACAGCTCAATGCCGATGGTATTGAGTGCATCGCGGTATGCGATGAATTCTCCTGCAACCGGAATGTCCGGATCAAACCGTGCCGTGAAATCTCCGGCTGCATAGTATCCGGCTAGCCTCATCGCCTCGTTCACCGGCTCGGTGATCCGTTCAAGCGTCTTGTTGAAACCGGCAATGATCCTCCGGTAGCTGCCGTGGAATGCCTTCTCATCGCCGCGGATCTTCAGATCCCCGGCCCATGCGGCATCAGTCATCCTGAGGGTTTCTTTATGGAGATGGTCAAGCGACTCCATCATCATGCGGATCGCAGGTCGTATCTCGTCACGGTCATCCTGGATCTCGATCTCCTCAACATATTCTCCATTTGCGAGACGCTTGATATTTGCGACGATGTTTGTCTGGAGGTTTTCGGCAAATTCATCCATCGTCTTTGCCATGATGCCAATTTCATCTTTTCTGTCAATATTCAGTCTGGCTGAGAGATGCCCGTTCCTGAGATCCTTGATCATCAACACGACCTGTTGGAGCGGCTCAGAGATCGATCTGCCAAAGAGAATGGCCACTACCGCTCCGACGATGATCGAAGAGAGAATGACGGCAATCAGGGTGTCCCTGATGGTATTTATTGGTCCGGTAAAGTCTGCCAGATATGCACGGGAAACGATATGCCAGTCGAGGGGTTCAAAGTAGGTATATACGTCAATTATCTCGTTGCCGTCAACGGTATGATACAGGATCCCCTCTTTTTCGGCAATGATCGTCTGGACAAAATCCCTGTCGGCCCAGTTCTCTCCCTCACTTCTTGGATGGACGATGACATTGCCATTTCCATCGATGACTTTCATATATCCGTGTTCACCGATAACGGTCTGGCGAATACTATTCCTGACGACATCAAGTGTTTCTGCTTCCTTTGTTCCGACGAAGAGGATGCCTATTACCTCTCCGTTACTGTTTCGGATCGGCTCGTATGCGGTAACATAGCGTATCTCGAAGAGATCACGGGATCCATAGAAGGTCTCGCCTCCAACAACCGAATAGTCAAATACATCCTCGGTCAGGCGTGTTCCAACCGCCCGCTCTCCATCCTGACTTATAACATTGGTTGCAATCCTGATTGCATGATCGTCATAGACCTGGAAGACTGTTGCGGCTCCGCCGACGAGCCCCTGCACCTGATCGACGATCTCAAAATTGTCATTGACCACATATTGACTACCATCCCCGGCGACAAGCGTCATTTTGCCATCAATTATTTCGGGTGTTCCTTTCTCGTAGAACCGCTGCCGCAGGACGTTTAAATCACTATCGACCTTATTCATTGTCAGGGTATAGACATCATTGGTCCATCCTTTCATGTCTGTACTCTGTGTCTGGAGGAGCATCTCGATCTGCTGGTTGATGACCGCTGTCGAACTTGTGTAAGATACAACACCGACAAGCGATGTCGGAATGATCGCAAGAAGAAGACAGATCACCAGGATCTTTGTTCCAACTTTCATATCTGCAAATAGTCTGTCCATAATTGTACCTCCCGGTGTGCTATTCCGGGACCGTTTTCATCTGAATTCCTGCTGTGTTATCCTGTTCATTGACCACCATTGACTCGTCAGTCAGGAGGGCTTTTCCATCAATGACGATCAGATCCCCGGTGATGCCGATGAGGTGGCTTTGTGGGATCTTTGTTTCGATCCGTGGTGGGGAGAAAGGTTTCCTGAGAGGTGATGTGCCCCTGATGCGATCGACGAGAAGACCGAATGTCATCCTGCCGTCCGAGAGGATGATCACACGGTTGAAGTCGGTCAGTCCCACCTCGGGTATCCCGAAGAACTTCCTGAGATCAACAAGAGAGATGATTCTCCCCCTGACAACAGATATGCCGGTGATGAATGCGGGGATGCCTGGAACCGGAGTGATCTCTCCGGTCAGGATCACCTCCCTGACATACTGCATCTCAACAGCATATTCGACATATCCCAGAGAGAACCTGAGAATCTCCGGATAGGTGATCTGCTCATCTGCATTATCCGGATGGGTGGTTGAGCGTGCGCGGCGCTCAAGAATGGCCTGCGACTCCCTGTCTGTTGGGGCCTGAATGGATCGGGAGAGTGGCACAAGAGAGAGATCACCGATGATGATCGTATCGTCTTCTGCAATGCTCGTGCCGGTCATATCTGCCGGTAATGAAGTTTTCACTGCCCCTATTCCTTCGATTGCATCGACACAGAGCGCGATCTCATCCTCTCCGATACGTGTGATGATAAGGCAGTCGTTAACCCGTATTGTCCGTCTCTCTTCTGTATTGAGAGCGAGTGCAAGAACCGGGATCTGCTTCCCATGAAAATTGATTACTCCACCCGACTCTTCATCCACGGAGACCATCTTGATTGTGGATCGTATGATGCTGAGGGGGAGGGCGTACTTTTTTCCGTGTTCACAGAATCGGAGGTGTTCTGTCATGGCAGATAATGAGGTATCGTGTTCAGGACGAGATAATGGTTGTGAAATTGATGGTGATGAGATGTTCTTTTGGGACAGTTATTTGAATGCCGGGGGCAGACTGATGACGGCAACATTGATTCATCCGATGATCAGAATCATTGTATTGGATGCATGAGGTTTTCGATTGTCTCTTATAGGGTGAAAGCGTTTCCCCCCGATTGCCCCGTTCTTTTCTAAGTTCAGGGATGGTAATAACTCAGGATCGACTTCGTGAAATGTCGAACTTATGTTCGTTAGATATATCTAATACGAAGCCATAGCAGTACAGGTGAAATCCGGACAGCATCAGCAGCTGGCAGAAAAGATAGCAGGAGAGATAACATTATCTGATATGCCCGGCAAAGCGCTGAAGAAATGGCGAACAAGCTTCAAAATTTCACCGGGCGTTCTTGCCGAGCATCTTGGTTTCTCCCCGTCGGTGATCAGCGATTATGAGAGCGGGAGGCGTAAAAGCCCCGGCACCGCTGTTGTCGGGAAGATCGTCGACAGCCTCTTTGCAATTGATGAAGCAAATGGCGGATCATATCTGGAGAAGTACTCAAAGATGCTCTTCCAGAATCTCGATGAGGATGTCATCTATGATCTCCATGATTTTTCCGATGCCATACCGATGGTTGAGCTTGCCGATCTCATAAACTGCCATCTCATCTGTGGCGATGCTGATCACAGTGTTGTCGGCTATACAGTCGTCAATAGTGTAAATGCGATACTTACGCTTTCGCCAAACGAATTTAACAGGATCTATGGGTGGAGTACAGAACGGGCACTGATCTTCACGGATGTATCCAGCGGCAAATCCCCGATGGTTGCAATCCGCGTCACCCCGTTCAAGCCTCCCTGTGTGATCCTCCAGGGAATCGAACATGATATGGTTCATCCTCTGGTGAAGAAGCTGGCTGAACGTGACCGGATTTCTGTCTTCTCAACAGCAGAATCAGTAAAAGAAATCATTAAAAAACTGAGGAAACAGGTATGGTAGGCATAATCACCTATGGGGCATATATCCCACGCTTCCGGGTAAAAGTCGAGGAGATCGCCCGTGTATGGGGTGCGAACCCGGCTGAGATCTCAGGTGGCCTCGGGGTCTTTGAGAAGTCGGTTCCGGATCTTGACGAGAACACTGCAACCATTGCGGTTGAGGCGGCACGATCCGCGCTCGCACGCCGGATGATCAACCCTGATGATATCGGGGCGGTCTATGTCGGATCCGAGTCGCATCCCTATGCGGTGAAGCCAACCGCAGTCACCGTCGGGGAGGCGATCGGAGCAACACCGGTCATGACGGCGGCGGATTATGAATTCGCCTGTAAGGCGGGAACTGCGGCAATACAGACCTGTATGGGGCTTGTCGGATCAGGAATGATACGGTACGGCCTTGCAATCGGTGCTGATATCGCACAGGGCGCACCCGGTGATGCACTGGAGTATACCGCAGCTGCCGGTGGGGCTGCATTCCTTATCGGAAACGACGATCCGATTGCAGAGATCAATGCCACCCATTCGTATACGAGCGATACCCCTGACTTCTGGCGGCGTGAGGGGCAGGCTTATCCAAGACACGGGGGCCGTTTCTCAGGCGACCCCGGGTACTTCAATCATGTCCTCAGTGCAAGCCGCCTCCTCTTTGATCGGGAGGGAACCGCACCTGCTGATTATGATTATGCCGTCTTCCATCAGCCGAATGCGAAGTTCCCAACCCGGGCGGCCCAGATCCTCGGGTTTACGAGGGAACAGTACCTGCCGGGGCTTGTTGTCCCGACTGTTGGAAACACGTACTCCGGTGCATCTCCGGTCGGCCTGGCGGCAACACTTGATAGTGCAGAGCCGGGTGATCGGATCTTTGTCTGCAGCTATGGCTCGGGTTCCGGATCGGATGCCTTTGATATCACGGTGACGGATGCAATCACTTCGGCTATTGATCGATCACAGGCGCCCACAGTTGCAGAACTTCAGAAGAATCTCAGGTATCTCGATTATGCACTGTATGCCAGACACAAAGGGAAGATAGTGATGCAAGAATGAGAGATGTGGCAGTAATCGGAATCGGCTGCACGCAGTTTGGCGAGCGGTGGAACACCTCGTTCCGTGAGCTCTTTGTCGAGGCAGGAACCCTCGCAATCGAGGATGCAGGGATCGATGGCGAATCCATAGATGCACTCTATGTCGGAAATATGAGTGCCGGAAGGTTCGTTGAACAGGAGCATATCGGGGCATTAATTGCGGATTATGCCGGGCTTACCCGTGCAGGCCATACCCCGGCGACACGGGTGGAGGCTGCATGTGCATCAGGCGGCCTCGCCTTCCGGCAGGCGGTGCTTGCGGTCGCCTCAGGTATGGAGGATATCGTTGTTGCAGCGGGTGTTGAGAAGATGACCGATGCAGGCGACTCAACCGATGTCCTTGCAGCAGCCGCAGATCGTGAATGGGAAGGGTTTGCCGGTGCGACCTTCCCGGGTTTGTATGCGATGATTGCAACCGATTACATGCACCGCTATTCGCTTACACGCGAGCAGCTTGCAATGGTTGCCGTAAAAAACCATTACCATGGATCGATGAACCCGATAGCACAGTTCCAGAATGAGATTACAATCGATACTGTCCTGAGATCGACCCTTGTTGCCGATCCCCTCCGGCTCTTTGACTGCTCTCCGGTTTCTGACGGGAGTGCGGCGGTGGTTGTTGCACCGCTCGAAATAGCACGCGAATTTACCGATGCCCCGGTTACGGTGATCGGCACAGCACAGGCAAGCGACACGATAGCACTTCATGACCGGCGGGATATATCGACCCTTGATGCATCGGTTGCCGCCGGAAACCGGGTCTTTGAACGGGCAGGTGTTGGCCGGAAGGATGTCGATCTCATTGAAGTGCATGACTGTTTCACGATTGCAGAGATCTGTGCTGTTGAGGATCTTGGCTTTGTGAAGAAGGGTGAGGCGGGGATGCTTTATGAGGAGGGGCAGACCTATATCGGAGGCAATCTGCCGGTGAATACCTCGGGTGGCCTGAAAGCCTGCGGCCATCCGGTTGGTGCAACCGGCCTGAAACAGGTCTGGGAGGTTGTCACCCAGCTCCGTGGCGAGGCAGGGAAGCGGCAGGTTGATGGAGCAGAGATAGGCATGACCCAGAATGTCGGCGGATCCGGTGCCACCGTTGTCTGCCATCTCTTCAGGAGGGAGTAAATAATGACTGTAGCACGATTCTGGAGAAAAATTCCGCAGCGGTATAACCTGATCGGAACGAAATGCGAGAACTGCGGCACGGTCTTCTTCCCGCCCCGCTCCCTCTGCCCTGACTGCCGGAGGGATGGCAGGGTTGTCGATTACAACTGTTCCGGCCGTGGAAAGGTTGTCACTTATACGGTGATCAGAACCGCAAGCGATCAGTTCTCAAACCTGACACCGTATGTCCTTGCGATCATTGAGCTGGAAGAAGGATGCCGCCTCACCTCGCAGGTGATCTGCGATCCATCAGATATCACCTTCGGGATGCCGGTTAAATCGGTCTTCCGGGTGATAGCGGAAGACGGGCCTTCCGGTATTATCCATTATGGGACGAAATTCGTCCCGGCCTGATCTTTTTTAATATCATAGACTGCGTGCCATCTCCCTGCCGAGTACGATCGGAGGAACCGCTCGTTGATGGTACAGCCCGGGATAGCTGATTGGATTCTTCCTTTAAACTCTCCCTCACTCTCCTGGAGTGCATACAGATGGATGGTGCCGCCAGGTTTTGTTATCTGATCGGCGATTGGAAGGAAGTCTATTGCTATCATGGGGAGGTTCATCAGGACGCGGTCGAATGTCCATGGGAAGAGCTCTCCAAGACGCCGGGCGTCTCCGAGCATCGGGAGAACATTCCTGATATGGTTTGTGCTGATGTTCTCTCTCAGGAGATGGATTGCCGAGGGGTTCTTATCGCAGGCGAGGATCCAGGATGCCCGGTCTGCGAGGATGATCGGAAACGGCCCCACACCACAGAACATGTCGCATATCACTTCGCCTTTCTGTACAGAATTTCGGATCCTCTGCCGTTCTGTTGCAAGCCGGGATGAGAAGTAGGCGTGCGAGAGATCGATTGTGAGGGGGTGGCCATACTCTGAGATGGTCGTCCTGGTGGTGGGAATACCTGCGAGGGTGGTGAAAGACTTTGTCCGGAACTCTCCTTCGACTGCTCCGTCAGAATGGAGTACGGTATGGGTTGAGGGGCGTGCTTTCAGGATCTCTTCGGCTCCCGATACGTCATTCTCCTGCATAATCGCAATACCGCCAACCTGTTCGTGCCGGGGCAGGGTTGGCGGTGCCTGTATCTCCTCAAAGAGGGCGCGCTCGGTACCGGGGGGTGACCCTGTGACGGGGATGAGGAGATCTGATCCATCCGCCTTCGGACGGAGGGTGCGATCCAGCGTATCGGCTGCGATCAGCTCCTGACGTCGTCTCTCCCCCTCAAACTTCTGAACCCTGATGGCCCATCCCTCTTTCATCAGTACAGGATGGTGCGGATACTTCTTATTGGTGTTTGGTTAATCACTCTGTATGGGAAAGGGTGTGCCGGAGATCCTCCGGAATGTTTCTTTTGGTGTACGAATGACGGAGCAGGATGCAGCAGTCCTCCTCTCTGCAACCGGCAGGGACGTGCTCAGGATCGCCGAAGCAGCTGACAGGGCACGGGAGATCGCGGTTGGAGATACGGTGACCTTTGTCAGGAACCAGAATATCAATGTAACCAATATCTGTATAAATTCCTGTGGTTTCTGTGGATATTCGAGAAAACCCGGTGATCCTGATTCTTACGAGCACACCCTCGAGATGGTCGGGAGGAAAGCACGGGAAGCACTTGATCAGCACCAGATCACCGAGATCTGTTCGGTCTCCGGTCTTCATCCTGATTATGATGCCGATCAGTATGCCGGGATCATAGCGGCAATCCGGAGAGGGGCTCCGGGTGTGCATATTCATGCAGGAAATCCGATGGAGGTTGCGTATGCGGCCCGGCAGAGCGGGATTCCGACTGAAGATGTCCTGAGGATGCTCAGCGATGCCGGTCTTGCTTCCCTCTGTGGGACTGCAGCAGAAATCCTCGTCGATCCGATCCGCGAGCGGATCTGCCCGGGCAAGATACAGACTGATGACTGGGTGCGGATCATCAAAGAAGCCCACACTATGGGCATCCCGACAACAGCGACCATAATGTACGGGCATATCGAATCGGATGCAGATCGCGCCCGTCATCTTGCAATAGTCAGGGATATACAGGATGAAACCGGTGGGTTCACAGAGTTTGTTCCTCTCTCATTCATCCACCAGCATACCCCGATCTACCTGAAGGGGGTTGCACGTGCCGGCGCCACAGGGAGGGAGGATATCCTGATGCATGCGGTATCCCGGTTATTTCTTGATAATATCAAAAATATCCAGGTTTCATGGGTGAAGCTCGGGCAGAAGATGGCGCAGCTTCTCCTGCTTGCCGGTGCAAACGATCTCGGCGGGACGGTGTATGAGGAGTCAATCTCAAAGAGTGCCGGGGCTGTCCAGACAGATTTCCTCGATCCTCTTGTGATGCAGCGGATGGCAGAGGATCTTGGGCGCCCTCTTTGTGAGCGGACAACGTTGTACCAGCTTCTTTGATAAACTATATAGGAACAGGCGTTCTCAACTTTGTAATGGGATTTGCAACCTGTGTCTACTGTGGTCGATATCTTGCAAGTACCGGAACTGACCCGCAAGGTCCATCGAAAGCGGGTGCTGAGCGGGGAACAAAACTTCCTGTTTGCCTTGATTGCAGGAGGAGCAAGCGGGATCGCCCGCTCACGATGTGGCTTCGGATGCTGAAGAAGAAGGATCGGATGCGTTGGGATCGTATTGTGAAATATCATTCCCGGAAGATGGGTGGTCAGATCACAATGGAAGTGAAACGGGTTGAGCGAGAGCGGTGAGCTCTTCCCTGATGCCCCTCTTCAAAAGCTACATTGCCATGGATGAGTAAAGACTGATCATGGATCAGTATCGATCGGATCTGAGAGAAGGTCGCCTCAAGCTCTATGCATTAGAAAAAGTGCTGCCACCCGATGACGCGGTCTCTCTCCGGCGTGAATATATTGAGGAGGAGACTGGATCTGATCTCTCCCCTCTTTCATCATTTTCTATCCCGATTGACCGGGTGGTTTCAAGAAACTGCGAGAATATGATCGGCTGCGTCCAGGTGCCGGTCGGGGTCGCAGGACCTGTTCCGGTGAAGGGTGAGTATGCTGAGAGGACTGTATGGCTTCCACTTGCCACAACCGAGGGGGCGCTGGTTGCCTCGGTGAACCGGGGCTGTTCTGCAATTGCAAAAGCAGGGGGTGCAGAAGTCCGGATCCTCCGTGACGGGATGACCCGTGCTCCGGTCTTTGCTGCCAGATCTGTTGCCCATGCCCATGAGGTGGCGGCGTTTGCCGAAGATCACCTGATGGAGATCCAGGAGATTGCAGAATCGACCACCTCGCATGGCGAGCTGATCGGGCTCGCTCCCTATATCGTCGGAACGAGCGTCTTCCTGAGGTTTGAGTTTGATACAAAAGATGCGATGGGGATGAATATGGTGACGATCGCCTCGCAGAAGGCAGCAGACTATATCGCAGGGGAGACCGGGGCCCGGCTTGTCGCACTCTCCGGAAATATGTGCACGGATAAAAAGCCTGCTGCGATCAATCTCGTTGAAGGGCGTGGAAAGACCGTGACAGCCGGTGTCTTCCTCCCCGATGCCCTCTGCCGCGATGTCTTCAAGTGCGATGCTGCATCGCTTGCTGAGGTGAATATGCGGAAGAATCTGGTTGGATCGGCACGTGCGGGTGCGCTTGGCTTCAATGCCCATGCGGCAAATATCCTGGCTGCCCTCTATATCGCCTGTGGTCAGGATCCGGCTCACGTGGTGGAGGGGTCATCCTGCATCACAACAGCCGATCCTATGGATGGCGGGGTCTATGTGGCGGTGACGCTACCCGCGGTGCAGGTAGGAACAGTCGGCGGCGGCACAGGGATAGCAACCCAGGCCGCCTGCCTCTCACTCCTCGGGGTTGCAGGCAGTGGAGATCCGCCCGGCGCCAATGCAAAGGCGTTTGCCGAGATTGTGGCTGCCGGGGTGCTTGCCGGGGAACTCTCGCTCCTCGGGGCACTGGCGGCACAGCATCTTGCACGGGCGCATAAGGAGCTTGGGAGAGGGTGAATATGGTTATACCTCTTTATAATCCTCAATATACCTGAAGCTCCCAGGAATCGGGATCCCCACTATTAATTTTATATATTTATAGAAAATGATGGATTATTTCCCTCCTTTCCTCCCCATAGCTTTATCGTAACCAAAGCTCATTACAAGAGCTATGAAGAACAGAGGGGATGTGTCTTCAGTTCAGGCACTTGAATCAGCCCTCCTCAGGTCCGATTCAAGGGAGGCACGGGAGATCCTCAATGGATCGTGTAATCCCGATGAACCGTATACTTGCATATCCGCCCTGATTGAGCCTGCACTCAGGTCAATTGGCGAGCAATGGGCCGTTGGAGATGCTGCTCTCTCCCAGATCTACGTGAGTGGGAAGATCTGCGAAGAGTACATCCGAAGCCTGCCGGTTCCTGTCTCAGGGATACGGAAAGATCAGCCGAATATTGGAATTGTGGTTCTTGAGGATTTCCATACTCTCGGCAAGGAGACTGTGCTTGCAGCCCTCCATGCATCAGGGTATCGCGTGGAGGATTATGGTGCCGGAATTACCGTTCCGGAGCTTCTCAAACTGATCAAGCGGGATGAAACCGGGGTGCTCTTTGTCTCGGCACTGATGCTCCGAGCAGCACTTGAGGTTAAGCACCTGATGGATGGAATCCGTGATGAGGGATTATCCGTCCGGGTGATCGTCGGGGGAGCCCCCTTCCTCTTTGATGAACAGCTCTGGCAGGAGGTCGGGGCAGATGCCTTTGCGCATGATGCGGCAGAAGCCGTTTCTCTGGTGGAAGGAGGGATGCAATGAGTGGAGATGAGATGACTCCTCTTGAGCGGACGCTCACTGCCCTCTCCCACAAAGAGCCTGATCGGGTACCGCTCTTTCTGAACCTCACGATGCACGGGGCCCGAGAGCTTGGTCTTTCGATCCGTGAGTACTATCAGAAGGTGGATCAGGTGGTCAAAGGCCAGGAGCTTCTGATGAAGAAGTATGGCAATGACTCTCTCACTGGTTTCTGTTATGGTGCGGCTGAAGTGGAGGCGTTTGGGGGGAGTGTCCGGTTCTTTGAAAACGGCCCGCCAAATGCAGGAGCCCCACCCATACAAAACTTTGAGGAGATTGCCTCTCTCGAGGTGCCGGAGCCGGGGGAATGTCCGCCGCTTCAACGGGTGCTGGAGGCGACCCGGATACTGGCGGACCGGTATGGTGATTCTGTTCCGGTCGCCGGTGTGGCGATCTCCCCGTTCTCTCTTCCTGTCATGCAGCTTGGTTTCTCCCGGTATCTCGATCTCCTCCTTGGAGATGACCCGCTCTTTTGGGATCTGATGGAGGTCAATAGTGAGTTCTGCACTACATGGGCGAACCTCCAGATCGAAGCCGGAGCAACCGCTGTCGTCTACTTTGATCCGGTCACTTCACCGACGATCGTCCCCCCTGACATTGCCCGGCGGACCGGATGCCGGATCGCCCGTGAGGTCATTCCAACTATCAGGAGCGGGGTTGCCTATCATCTTGCCTCCGGCCGCTGCCTTCCGATTGCCGATGAACTGAAAGCATCGGGGGCTGTTGCCCTTGGTGTCTCGGCACTTGAAGATCTCAGTCTCCTGAAGGAGACGTTTGCCGGGAAGATGGCACTTATCGGGAACCTTGATGGCGTTTCGATGAGACGGTGGTCCCGGCAGGAGGTGGAAGTCAGAGTCCGGGAGGCTGTCTCAAAGGCCGGGCCCGGCGGAGGTTTCATCCTCTCTGATAATCACGGTGAAATCCCCTGGCAGGTCGGGGATTCTGTTCTCAGGGCCATTGCAGATGCTACCAGAACCTTTGGGAGATACCCAATCGCATGAAGGAGAGAGAAGGTCTCGTCGGCATCCTTGCCTGCAGAAACCTTGAGGAGGAGGTACAGCTTGCTCTTCGGGGCTCAGCATATGCCGGCATCAGGGCAGTCTACTTTGATCCCCATTGCAGTCTGCCGCTTCCTGAGTGGAAAGAGGCGTTTTTGGAGGCATATGCTGCACTCTCAAAAGAAGTCGATCAAATCTGTCTTCTGAGCTGCGGCTGCTCTTCTCCTGTACCCGAGATCGGCTCTTCTGTGCATCTCAGATCGCCGGAGATCTTCTTAACGAAGACTGAACTGCGTTCCATCTCCGGTCGGGGTGTCTATATGATCCCCTCGGGGTTTGCAGCGAGGCATCGCCTGACATTTCCCTGCCAGATAAATCCCCCGGGTGAACAGACCCCTCTCCCTGAAACCGGGATTTTGCGGCTTGTTCATCTCAGAACCCGTGATGATGGTACTGCCGATGCCGGTGCAAGGGAACTGGCAGATCGGCTCTCAGTGCCACTCGCCATCGTTCCGGTTGATCTGGAGCTCTTTTCAGCAAGACTCAGGGAAAACCTCGCCTCGCTTGAATCAGTTGCCCTCAGGGAAAGGGCAAAGGTTCAACTGAAGGGGATTGGGGAGCAGGTTGCAGATTACACAATGGCATTTGATCTCCTCAAGGATATTGCAGCGGCAGCAACGGAACAGGAGGTGATCAGACGGATCGATCATCTCTTCAGGCTCCTCTTCTCACCCTCACATATCGAGCATTCTGATACTCCTTATGAAGAGGGGGTATCCGGCCTTGTTCTGCCGGTTACGTGTGGAGATCAGGTGCTTCTCTGGTTCCGGATCGATCACTTCGAACATCCCGAGTTCATTGATCGCTACCGGAATACTGCTGAATTCCTCCTCCCTGTCTTTGGCCTTGCGATCAGAAATGCCCGAACATACCAGCGGCTTCGTGATGCGAATAGAGAGAAGGATCAGGAGATAGCCACGAGAAAAGAGGTGCAGGATGCCCTTTCCCTTGCGAATAAGAAGCTGAATATCCTCACATCCATCACTCGGCATGATATACTCAATGATATTATGGTGGCTGCCGGATACATTGATCTCGCCTCGGATCTTCCTGTATCTGATGAGGTGAAGAGCTATTTCAGGCAGATGGAAGAGCGGGTGGAAGCGATCCAGAGGAAGATAGAGTTTACCCGCGACTACCAGGATATGGGTGCACAGACTCCGAAATGGCAGGATATTGGTGCATATGTCACATCAATAGCACCGGATATCCTGAAGGGGTCGTCTCTTCGTCTTGAGAATGAACTGTCTGATCTGGAAATCTTTGCTGATCCAATGCTCGACAAGGTGATTCATAACCTCTGCCAGAATGCTGTTTTCCATGCAGCTTCTGCAACCTATCTCCGGTTTTGGGCTCTGGAGGATTCCGGGGATCTCGTGATAATCGTGGCAGATAATGGCCCCGGTGTTTTGGAAAAGAAGAAGGAATCAATCTTCAGGCCGGCTTTTGGAAGGAGCCACGGTTTTGGACTCTATCTGGTATCTGAGATCCTCTTGATAACCGGAATCACCATAACAGAAACCGGAAAAGCCGGTGAGGGAGCTGAATTTCGCATAAGGGTACCTTCCGTCCGCTGGAGAAAAAGCGGTATATCCACTGCCGCGGCTTAATTCATCCTGTTATCATCTGAGGATGCGGCGGAGGATGTAGGGGGTGAAGAGCGTTATCAGGAGAGGAAAAATTCCTCCCTGATTCTTCTTCTCCTCTTCTGCCCGTGATTCCCCGATTTTTCTGATTTTATATGTTATGAGGGCACCAATCCCTATTCCGCCGAGAAATGTAATGAAGATGGCCGGAACCGGGTGTCTCCTGACACAGGAGATTGGATCCCTGGATATACCTTTCTTTTTGGCTTTGTTCTTTTCTTTCTCTTTCATACAGGATTACCTGAGTTTTGCTGCGATCAGGCCGACAAGGACTCCTGCCCCGGCAGCGATGGTGATGGAGGCGATCGGGTGATCGGCAACGAAACTCTCAACCGTCTCGACCCGCTCCTGCATAATCTCTGCTTCTCGTTCAGCAACTGTTTTAATGGTGTCTTCAGCATCGTGAACGACTTCTTTGACTTTCTCCTGCACTTCTGCGGTATCCACCATCTTCTCTGGAACGAGGCTATGCAGGGTCTTTTCCATATCCTTCACAAGGGCCTCCAGTTCCTCGCCCTCAATCTTGCTCCTGGCATTCTTCAGCTTTTTCGCTGCCTCTTCCATGGCTGCCGCGGCCTCTTTCTTCAGCTCTTCAAACTCCTTTTGGGCTTTCTCTTCAAGTTCCGCTGCTGTTTCCGCACCCTTCTCCTCTGTTTCCTTCTTTGTTGTCATCGTATCACTCTCTCCTGACAGGCATGTAACTCATGCCTTTGAACAGGTGTTTGTAGATGGTAGTAGTATAAAAAATATATGTATGGGGCGATCTCTGCTGTGCTGGAATCAGAAAGAGGCGTTCCCGCTCTTCTTCCCGGTCAGATGGAGAATGGCAGAATGAATCACTTCAGGATTTTTCGGCAGGTTGCCGTGGCAGAACTGGTGCGGGCAGTGCAGAAAGAGCGAGGTATCCATTGGAATGATCTCCGGCTGGATCCCTGGCATGATCGAGTCCGAATGCGGGATCACTCCGTCTCCGTCCCAGGTCGTATCCCATGATCCATCCCTGCCAAAGACCCATGTTCTGCCCCCGAGTATGGGAAAAAACGATTCAGTCCGGGTGATATTCCGGCTGAGGATGCACCGGTACCGGATATCATCCCTGAGCCCGGCAGACGTTAGTGTCGCCATGGTGAGACTGCCGGGGCGGACCTCCTGCACAAGGCTGTCGTCTTCGGGGTCATATCCGGGAGGGACAAAGATGCCTTCGAGCTGGCGTATCATCTCCTCTCCATAAACGGGATCGCAGAAGAGCTCAGCCATTGACGAGCCGTTATTCGGAGGGCCGATACCGATGAACTGCCTCACCTTCTCAGCCCTCTCCTTTCCATCCGAAACTTCGAGGAGGTAGCGGGTGATATGGGTGCCCATGGAGTGGGTGATGATATCGATCTCACCATGATACTGGTTCTTCCTCCGCATATCAGCGATGAAAGTATGAAGGTCTTCTGCGACGGTGACCGGGTGCGGATCGGGATTATCAGCATAGCTGAAGTTCCATGCAGGTATCCCGGCTGCTTGTAGTTCGGTAATCATCCTCTTCCAGATGCCGGGATGGCTGTTCCATCCATGAATCAGGAGAACGGGGTAGACGCTCTTATTCATTGGATCTCAATCCTTCTTTCGTCTGTATACGAGTGCCCCATCCTGTGGGCAGATTTCGATACACCGGCGGCAGAGGTAACATTCAGATTTACTATCTTCTGCTTTCGCCTCGTTTGTGGGGCATGCCTTCTCACATTTCCTGCACTCAATGCATTCGTCTGTCCGCCTGATCCTGTATATGGCTGGAAACGCTCCCACCTGGAGGATTACCCCGACCGGGCAGATGATCCTGCAGAACGGGCGATAGATGAAGATTGCTATGAGGAGTAATATACTAAAGACAAGCGTTCCTGTGGAGAGGGTGAGCGTAAAGAAATCAGTGAAGCCGAAATAGTCAAGAAGTGCAATCCCGAACAAAAATGCCCCTGCAATCATAAAAACAAGGAAGAGCCCCCTGATTGCACTCAGGATGCCTTTTTGTTGCATGAGGATCTTCTTTGTCGGGATGGTGTAGGCAGCTTCCTGTACTGCTCCGATCGGACAGAGGTACCCGCAGAAGTGGCGGCCAAAGAGGGCTGCAAGGAGCCCAAGGATGCCAAGCCCGACAACTCCGGAGAAGAGGATGGTGCCGATACGCTCTCCATCTGCGAGGCGCCCGATGATCGTCTGGAACTGATGTGGGATCATCGGGGAGAAGATGACGAATCCGAGAATGATTGTGATAATGAGGAGCAGGTACCGTATTTTTGCAGAAAACCTGCCGACTGCCCAGAGATATGCGCAGATAAGTGAGAGGGTGATTGCATAGACTACTCCGATGAGGAGCAGCGGATTGAAACTGGCACCAACCATAGTTTCATCTTGTTGATAAAGAACGAAATAGATTTGTGCTATGGCTATTCTGTATCTCCGGGCTTGTTTTGTGATGGTGTCTGATTAAAAATAGCTGAAAGAAGCCTGGCAAAGAGCCTGGATATCATTAATACGTCTCTTCTCAGTGACGTCTGGCCGTCTATCCTCTAACCCGTTATGGGATACCTTTATGTAGCCGTGTAAACCACGCAAAAGGAGAAACTGGTGATCACGATTCAACAGTATGGAGGAGACAACACAATGAACGCGAATATGAATCAGGAAGAAACAGAAGAGACACGGGATCAGGATGCGCTGAGACGGAACATTGCTGCCGGAAAAGCCGTTGCAAAAGCCATCAGGACAACACTTGGACCACAAGGGATGGACAAAATGCTTGTTGATTCAATGGGAGATGTTGTCATCACAAACGATGGTCTTACGATTCTTGAGGAGATGCAGATTGAGCATCCGGCAGCTAAGATGATGGTTGAGATTGCAAAGACCCAGGATAAGGAAGCTGGTGATGGCACAACAACTGCCGTTATACTAGCGGGTGAATTTCTGAAGATGGCTGAGGATCTCATCGATCAGGATGTACATCCGACCACCATTGCCGAGGGATACCGGATGGCCAGAAAAAAGGCAGAAGAGATACTCTTTGAGAGCTCTTTTGAAGTCAGCCTCGGGGATACCCAGGTATTAAAGAATATCGTTGAAACAGCGATGACGGGTAAGGGTGCTGAGACCGTTAAGGAACAGCTATCGTCACTCATTGTAGAGGCGGTAGAGATGAGTGCGGATGATCAGGGCAAGGTCGATGCCGGGGATATCAAAATTGAGAAGATGGTTGGAGGATCAGCCGAGGACTCCATGATTATCCGGGGAATAGTTCTCGATAAGGAGCGGCTTCATCCTTCGATGCCGGATACAGTACCTGATGCAAAAATCCTCCTTCTTAATGCGGCAATTGAGTTTAAGTCGATAGAGACTGATGCTGAGATCAACATTACACACCCGGATCAGATTCAGGCATTTGTTGAAAAGGAAGAGGAGATCGAAAAGGCACTTGTTGATCGGATTATCGGATCCGGTGCAAATATCGTCTTCTGCCAGAAGGGAATTGATGAATTTGCCGGACATCACCTCGCAAAGGCGGGCATACTTGCTGTTCGACGTGTGAAGAAGTCTGATATGGAGAAACTCTCAGAGATGACGGGTGCAACGATCATCTCGTCTCCTGATGCGATCTCCGGAGATGATCTTGGATTTGCTGGCAAAGTCGAGTCAAAGAGACTCTCTGGACAGGATATGATTGTTGTTTCGGAGTCTAAACAGAAGGAAGCCGTCTCCCTCATCATAAAAGGGGGTTCTGCACATACGGTTGATGAAACCATACGTGCTGTTGAGGATGGAGTCTGCGGAGTCTGTGTCGCTCTTGAAGATAACAGGTTTGTTGCCGGTGGCGGCGCCTCTGAAATAGAGCTTTCACGCCGTCTCAGGAAGGTAGGATCAGATGTGGGTGGCCGTGCACAGCTCGCCATTGAGGCATATGCAGATGCTTTTCTGACTGTGCCAGGAACTCTTGCGGAGAATGCCGGGCTTGATAAGATCGAGATGCTTGCTCTTCTCCGTGCTGCCCATGAACAGTATGGAAGAACCAATGGCCTTGATCTCGAGTCTGCAACACCGATTGATATGAAAGAAGCAGGTATTATTGAACCTCTCCGGGTCAAGATGCAGGCAATCAACTCTGCAACTGAAGCGGCTATTATGATCCTCAGGATCGATGAGATCATTGCTGCATCCGGAGCAGGTGGTATGCCCTCTGAAGAAGAGATGGCAGCAATGCAGGCGATGGGAGGAGGCATGCCCGGTGGTATGCCCGGCGGCGGCATGGGCGGAATGCCCGGCATGATGTAAATCACCCCTCAATTCTTTTTACAATGGCTGGCCGATGGGGGGGCTACCTCATTAATTACTATGTAATTCTTCAATGAAAAACACTATAACTCCACACACCTGACTCAGTATATCATGTTCTCAAGACTGCGTGCCCTGCTCGGCCGCCCGGATGAGCCGCCTGAAGCAGAGGTGATCCCGTTCTCCAGCCTTCCTTCATGGCTTGATGAGCAGGAGAATGAGATCAGATCCCGGATCGCCGGGAAGTTCACCGCTCCGATGGCAGAGTTTGAGATAGCACTTGCCTCTCTTGAAGAACTTATCCATGCATTTGAGGAAGAGCCTGCGGGTCTTGACGAAGAGATCATGCTTCACCCAAAGGTGAAATCTGTCTTAAAGACTGCCCGTCCCCAGACCGTCCGCTCACTCAGGCAGGCACTGGAAAAGAAGCCATCAGGCGATCCAGAGGAATACTATACAGCTGCAGCTGATATTCTGAAAGGGGTGATCGCAGCTGCGAAAGGGCCCGGAAAGTATCTTCATCTTGTCTATAAAGAGGAGATGCCTCAGCTGCGCCGGATAATCAAGGAGATGGGGCGGGCAGTGAATGATATGACTGCTGCCCTTGCAGCCGGCACAAAAGAGAGAGAAGAGATCGGCGGGATCAGATCCAGGTACCAGAGGCTGGAAGAGATTGACCGGCTTATAGGGGAGGCAGAGGATCGGGCAGAGTCTGCAAAAGAGAGGGAAGCTTCCCTGATTGGGAATATAGAGCGTGCTGAAGAGGAGCTTGCAGGGATCAACACTGTTGCTGTCAGGCAGAAGCTCTCCTCTGCAGAACGCGAACTGGAGGCTGCACTGCAGGGGTACGCACAGGTGAGAGCTCCTGCTGCCGGTGTGATCAGGAGAGCAGAGAAACTTCTGAAACACCATAAATCACCAACCGATGCCCTAAAACCACTTCAGGATCTCTGTGAAAGGCATGTGCCGGATAAGGAGCCTTCTTTTGATCTGGAACCGGCACTCCAGACGATCAGATCTCTCGTCACATCCGGTGAACTCCTGTTAAAGAACCGTGAGGAGCAGCAGCTCTTTGGTGAAGGGACTCTTCCGGAGCAGGTGAAGACTGCCTCTGCTGAGTACTGGCGGCTGGAAGAGCAACTCCGGCAGATCAGGCAGGAGGTGGAATCCGATCCTGCTGTGCAGGAAGAGGAGCGGCTGGTACAGGAACTGGATCAGATGAAGAAAGAATTATCTGTAATTGGTACAGCTGCTGCATCTGCCGAACAAGAGATTGGCCGGCTTATGGAGGAGCGGGGCCGCCTCCGTGATGAATTGCAGGAGCTGCTTGGCAAATCCGGCAATGTCGAATGTCAATTTTCTGCTGAGGATCGCAGATAGGTTCGGATCGCCCGCATCATCTCATCAGGCTGCCGGGTGCCGAGGAGCACCGTCTCTCCTGTCTTTTTTCTGCACCGGATCACTTGGTTTCCGCTGACGAGATAGGCGATCCCCTCCCGTCTGCAGTACCGTATTCCCCATCCTCCGCAGTCCCGGATCGGCCGGACAGTGATCAGATCGGCTGATAAAAGTTCGTTCCATGGAATAATCCGTTCCCTCAACACTATCGGTGGCATCCGGTAGCTGATCCCATCTGTTGATACCTGCGTCTCCAGCCTGAGCACTGCGAAGAAGAGAGGAAGCAGCACCCCGAATGCGAGGAGGAGGACTACCTGAACTGCCCCGACAAGTGGTTCTGTTACCAGAACGCTGTACCAGGTAATGATGGCAACTCCGGCGACAACTGCAATGATCCACGGCTGCCGGAAATACTGGGTTTCATGGTATTCGAGACTCATGGGTGATAGTTCCTTACTCTGGAAGGCAATATGTTAATCATCTGTAAGAATGTATGGGTATCTGTCTGATGATCCTGCAATTTACACCATTTGCGATCATTTATCTTGCAACAGTAGCGATCGGGATATATCTCTTCCATCTGGCGAAGGCTCTCCCTCCTTCCCCGGGCAGGAAACTGGTTCAGCTGGTTATCATCGGAACAATTGTCTGGAATGGCATGTATGCAGTCCAGCTGCTCGTGATCGATCCTGTTTTATTCCAGATCTATGTATTCATCGGGCTCATCGGAGTATACACGATGATAATAGCCCTCCTGCTCTTTGTCTTCTCCTATACAGGGCGTGATCAGTTTGTTAACGGCAGGATAATCGCTCTTCTGACAGGGATCCCTCTTCTGACACTATTTGGTATTGCCACAAACCCTTATTTCTCTCTCTTCTATACCTCGATAAGCACCTATGCCGTTTCAGATCTCATCCTCTTTTTCGTCAGCTATGGTCCATTTTTCTGGATTCATATGGGGTATATCTATCTGCTCACCGGGTTCACCGCCTTTCTCCTTCTTATTGCGTGGATCGATTACCCTTCTCTCTATCGCAGGCAGATTGGCATACTGATACTGGTGATCCTTCTCCCTCATGTGACAAACGGGGTCTTTATTGCAAAATTCGGGCCTGTACCGGGTTTGCAGATTACGCCTGTCATCCTCATTCTTGTGAGTGCGATCCTTCTCTTTGCATCATCCCGCTATCATCTCTTCAGTGTCCTGCCACGCACCCAGGCGAGAATTCCCGAACTACTCAATGATGGCCTGTTGATTATGAATGCAGATGGCGTGGTGATCTACATGAATCCATCTGCCGAAGGATACCTCTCAATCTCATCTGAAGATGCTGTTGGAGAAAATCTGGCTGATATCTGCCCCTCTCTTCTGGTGGATGACGGGGCAAAAGAGATCTCTGGTCATGATGGAACAATTCTTGAGGTGAGAAAAAATCCCCTTCTCAGGACACATGCTTCTGAAGAGATTATCATCCTTCATGATATCACGATCCGGAGGAGGGCGGAAAAAGGGCTTCGTGATGCAAACCGCCAGCTTTCCCTCCTCTCAAGTATCACCCGTCATGATATCCTGAATCAGATTGCGGTGGTACAGGGCTATATCGAGATCTCCTGTGATAAAGAAATGGATGCTGAGCTTTCCCGCTATCTTGAAGAGATGAAGAGAGCAACAGAGAAGATCCAGCACGAGATTGAGTTCACCCGTGTATACCAGGATCTTGGTACCCAGGAACCCCAATGGCAGAAGATCGACTCGATTTTGAGAGTTCCCGGCAGTACCCGGTTAATATGCGAGTGTGATGGATATACCATCTATGCGGATCCGATGCTTCCAAAGGTCTTCGAAAATCTCTTTGATAATGCCCTCCGGCATGGCGGGCAGGTGACAGAGATCAGCATTCTATGCAAAGAGGTGGATGGATCGCTCAGCATTGTGGTTGAAGATGATGGAACCGGCATAGCCCCTGAAGAGAAAGAGCGTATCTTTGGGCGGGGTTATGGAAAGAATACCGGCTTTGGACTCTTTCTTGTCAGAGATATTCTTGCCATTACCGGGATCACCATCCATGAAGATGGTGTTCCGGGCGAGGGTGCACGATTTTTGATGACTGTTCCGGAAGGCGGATGGCGGCAGGATCGGGAAAGGGGGGAGATAGATAACTCGTATAACTCGATATCTTATCTTTGATACCGAGACCACCGGTCTCCCCCTTTATCCCGGTGCACAGTATTCTGATGTCCATGCCTGGCCACGCCTTGTCCAGCTCGGTTGGGTCGTTTGTACCGCCTTTGGGGAGCAGATCCGAGAGGCTTCCAAGCACATCCTTCATCTCCTGATGGACGGCATCATTAGAGGGTTTGGTTCCGTTTTTTCTTCTCTTTCAAACGTGTTACCGAAGGTTTGATAGAGGTTCGGGCGTATTCATGCATATGGCTATTTCCGAGCATCAGGTTCTTGGAGTCAGTGGGAGTCCCAGAAGAGGTGGAAACTCCGACACGATTCTATCACATATCCTGAAAGGAGCAGGTGAAGGCAGCTATAAAACAAAGGCGGTTCATCTTCGTGATTACCAGTTCTCCTCCTGCACGGGTTGTGAGCGGTGCAGAAAGGATCAGAGCTGCACCGGGCTTCATGACGGCATGACGCTCCTGTACCCGGATATTCTCTCCTCAGAGGCACTTGTTCTCGTCTCACCAACCCACAACTACAATATCACGGCACAGACGAAGGCCTTCATCGACCGGCTCTACTGCTTCTATGATTTTGAAGATACCCGGCCGAGGGCGTGGTCAAGCAGGCTTGCCGGGCAGGGGAGGCGGGCAGTGATCGCTTCTATCTGCGAACAGGAGAGCCGGGAAGATATGGGATTTGCACTGGACGCCCTCCGGCTCCCGCTTCAGGCGCTTGGGTATGAGATTGTTGCGGAGATTGCCGTCTTCTCTCTCTTTGACCGTGGTAAGGTGCGGGACTGCCCTGAGGTGCTGGAAGAGGCTGAGGAGGCAGGGAGGAAGCTCTGCTCTCCCTGATCACCCCGCTGTCACAGTGATATCGATCTCCCGGAGGATTATATCCGGGAGAAGATCGATTTTGGAGGTATCGATTCTCCATATTCTATTCTCATCGTTCTCAAAAAGGATTGGAATCCCCGTTTTGGAACTGAAAGCGGAAAACGAGTTCGCAATTGATATGTTGAGATTTTCCCTGAAGGCTTCCGGTATGCGCTCCTGAGTCGACACACGGAATTCAAGTTTTGTCACATTGTCAATAATCGTCTCGGTTATCGCTGTTGACAGGGCGATACGGGCATTAGCATTTCCGCTCACAAAATTCTGGCCTCCTTTGGAAAACGATACACGATTGATATGTATTGTTACCTTCTGCGTGAGATTGCCGGTTATCGTGCCGTTTTCAAATCGTTCAGGAATCAGCTTTTCATCCGTCTGTATTGTTAGGAGCGATCCCGGAAAACCGGAATCAAGGATTGATTGATCCGCCTCGTTCATTGTAGCGTACTGAAGCGGGGTTTCACGGTTTCCGGAATGAACAAACATTATCCCCCATCCCCAGCGATATCCCTGATCCCGCCAGTAGTTCCCAACCGAGGTATAGCTGAAGTTGACGAGGTGAACAGTACTATTTGTCCATATATCCCCGGATTGTTGAATAGAGATACCGGCAACAGGATACGATCTGTTCTCATTCATGACATGCAGGGTTCCGCCTGATCGAATCGAGTTCAGCAGGTTGTCGCCTCCTCCAAGCTGTATCGTCTCGGAAAATGAGAGGGGCTGTTTCATTGCTGCTGCCGCCTCGATATGCGAAGAGAACCTGAGCAGTGCCTTCTCCACGTCCGCGATATGCGCAATCTCGGATCGCTCTTTCATCGTGGGAACAACCGTTACCTGGAAGGCAGAGAGGAGTGTGACCACGATTGCGAGGATCAGGATCATGGCAACAACCGGAGCAACCGCGCTATCGTCTCTCATGGCTTCACCCTCCCCGAGAAGATTACCGCACGATGGGTGAATAGGAGCACCTCTTCATCACCAGCAAGCGGTGTGCCAGGTACGATCGTGAGGTTTGCCCCTAGGTCGAAGGTCTGTGTATTCGGCTCCAGAATGAATACATCTCTTCTGAAGAGCTGGTCATGGGTCTGGTTTCGTATCCTGACAGAGAGTTCGCTGACCTGTATCCAGTCGCCCCCTTTATGGTAGAGTGAAACAGAGTCGGATGAGTGTGCCATTATCACCGACACCTGTGGTTCCCGATCTCCTGGAATGAGATTGAAAGCGGAGACTGCCATCACCGATACCAGAATAAGAACAATTGAGAGCATCAGCATCTCCCCTACAACCGGGGAGACGGCCTCGTCATTCTTCACAGAGCGTAACTTCTTCATATTGCGACACCGTCTCATAATCCAACACCCCCGATCACGACAACAAAACAGATCACGGTAATTGCAAGGAAGATCATTGTGTGTTTCAGCCCGGCAAGGGGGTTGTTCACGGATAACTGTCCTGCCATGATGCCGGAGAACCCTCCAAGAAGGATTGCGACCCAGAACATATCATGGATATTGCTGGATGCGTCTATTGTGGCAAGTTCGGCGAAACTCTCAAGAAAAGAGACATTCAGCTGGTATGCAGTATAGAGGAATACGCCAAAGGAGAGGTAGACTATTGCGACATAAGTAAATGCCGAAGTGAACCGCTCCTGTTTGAGCTTCAGGTAATATTCAAAGTCGGAGATGGCTATCATCAGAACCTCCTGAATCCGATCGGTTACTTCGCTTGCCTTGATCACAAGAGATACCGCTCTTTTCACAGAGATAACGCCTATTCTCTGCTCCATCCGTTCAAGAGACGATGAGAGCACTGATCCGCTCTCCAGCTCTTTTGATACCACCTGCAGCTCCGTGCTGAGAACGCCCATCTGCGATCGCGAGATGCGTGCGATTGCGTTCTGGATGGTCATGCCGATATCCTTCATATCCGCAAGCATCCGGAGAAATTCCGGAATCTGCCGTTCAAGCCTCCGGATATAGAGAGCCCGTCCTTCGTATGCCAGGGCGGGTGGAAGAATCCCTGAGATGATGAGGGCACAGATCCCGGTCTGGAATCCATATCCTGGTGCAATCTCGTTGAAATATCCGTCATACAGGAGGTAGCCTACAATAGTGGCAGATATGGATCCGAATATAATGCTCCAGGTGTAGTCTGCAATATACTGCTTTACGGGGTTTTTTAACTTGAGAATTCGTGAGAAACGAGTCCGTTGTGTCCGGACCTTTTTTTTGTAGTTCAGTGTCTCTTCGGACTCCTGCAGAACAGGGTTGCTGATAAAAAATTCCTGTTCCTCAACCCTGCCCTGTTGGATCTCCATTCCCTCGGCTGGAAACAGTATATACAGGATTGCGATCATTGCCAGTGATCCAAGTGGTACTCCGAGATAGATCATCGGCATATAATCGGTTCCCTGCCCCCCGGAGAGCTGCTGGGCAACGATCATGATCATCGCAATAATCGGTCCTGCGACAAACGCAGTGACATAGACCTCCGCGATGATCTCGGTTGTCTTCATGTTCTTCTGCATATCCTGCTCAGCCACTTCCCGGTAATAGCGGGCACGGGCTGCGAAGAACTGGGTGATACTTCCCCCACTTTCCGATAAAAGGATAAGATCGTTGATAAAATCCGCAAACGAAGCGGAAGGGGTGGTATGGTATATATTCCGCATTGCGGTTGTCAGGTCATCTCCAAAGACTTCAATATCGCGGATAATCGTCCCGCATTCATGGGATACCTCGCCGAAGAGATCTTTTGCCAGCGCAACCTGCCGTAATGTCTCATACAATGTCATCGTCGTCGAGAGCGCCTGCATGTAGGTGATTGCATAGGGAAGATCCTGGTCTATCCGGTTTTTTCGGCCTGATGCGATCAGAAACGGATAGATGTATGCTCCGATACATCCGATGGCCAGGAAACCAAAAAGGAGGATGATACGTGAGGTTGAATCCGGGATCATCCCGGCAATCGAGATCCCAAGTCCGAGATAATCAAGGATGATGATCAATCCAATCCAGGACAGAAAAGCCACGATTGCCGTTGCGGCGATATATAGGAGGTAGGTGTTCACCGTGATTGGTATTCGTCCTCCCCGGAGTGCTTTTGCGAGATCGGCTGTTGTTGTGTTCTCAGGCATGCTCCCCTCTCCGGACAGCCTTTATTGCTTCACTCACCGAAAGCTGATCGAAGACGCGGTCTTCAGCAAGCCTCTCAAGGCATGCTTTCCGAACGGTTATCTCCCTTTTCAGATCGTCTTCCGACCACCCACGCACCATGCGTATTTTGTCTAGAACTAATGATCCTCCATCCTCATGGACAAAAAGGTCTTTTGAGGGATTATACGTGAGTATCGTGTTCCAGGTGATTATGCTGTCCCTGCCCCCGACATGAATCTCATGAACCGAATCACACCTCCTCAATGCCAGCCCCTCGTTATAGTGGAGGCCTTGGATGACGACCAGCTCAAGGGCTCCGAGCATTGCCGGAGCCACACTGATCGGCTCGTTGATCAGCCGGTTGATTGCTTCGTCCACCGTTCCTGCATGGAGGGTTGAATAGGTGGTATGGCCGGTGTTCATCGCCTGGAAGAGTGTCTGTGCCTCCTGCCCCCGCACTTCCCCGACAAGGATATACTCAGGCCTCTGCCGGAGCGATGCCCTGAGAAGAGAGAAGAGGTTAATATCTCCAAAACCGTCCCGGTTTCCGCTCTCACGGGTTCTCGTGGGGAGCCAGTTCTTGTGTGGGAGCTGTATCTCCCTCGTATCCTCCAATGAGACGATTTTGGCGTTTTCCGGGATGAAGAAGGAGAGTGCATTCATCGTCGAGGTCTTTCCGCTTGCCGTTCCGCCGACTATCAGCATGTTCATCCGGTTCTCAATACAGAGCCAGAGGATTGCAAGTGTTTGTGCGGAAAAGGTTCCAAAAGAGAGGAGATGTACCGGGGTCATCGGGTCTTTCCGGAATTTCCTGACGGTAAATGAGCTTCCCTGCGTGGAGATGACATTGCTGTAGCTGATCTGAATCCTGGAGCCGTTTGGGAGCGAAGCGTCCACGAGAGGGGTTGAGAGCGAGAGTGATTTGTCGGCCTTCTGGGCCAGTTTCAGGACGAAGCGGTTCAGCTCCTCATGCCCGTACATAAGTTGTGTCGGGATGCTTCCATACCTGCGGTGGAAGATAAATACCGGGTGTACTGCCCCGTTACAGCTGATATCCTCAATAGCTTCGTCATGCATCAGTGGATCAAGACGGCCGTATCCCTGGAATGTCCGCTTCAGCATATATGTCAGTACCTGTTTCCTCTCCTTCACGAGGAGGGGATCGAATTTGAATAAGGCATTTCGAAGATCCTTATCCGAGATATTCATCTCTCCCCGTTTTCCGGGAGACTCATAGAGGATGATATCCCTGAGATAATGGTGTACTTCTTCGAGGAGGACATGTTCGTGGGGCGTAATTGAAGGTTCAATAATATAGTAGGCGATCGCCCCTCTCTCCTGCATAATGGCTGCCCATGCATAGGGCGGGGTAAGCCAGTACCGTTCAAGGCATTCCCCGGAAAGGTTCTCAGGGAGATCGGGAAGAGGGGGGATATCGATGATCCCCTCATCGCTTTCTTCTTCTTTTTTAGAAAAGAAACGGTTGGTAAGGTCTCTGATGGATTGAATGGATAGTGAACCCGGTCTGGAACCATTGCCGGTTTCACACACCTGTGATTGTTCTTTTTTGGTTTTTCGGACAAAGTACGGGATGATGGAGGTTGAGTTTGCCTTCAGGGATGCATCTGGAGTTTCGGTTTCCCGATCCTCTTTATTAGTTTTTCGTGTAATGAATGGTATATTCATCCCCATCACGCACCCTGCAATGCTCTGAAAAGATTTCGATCAATGATTATCGGGTTTTCCATGCAATTATCATCAGACAATTATTCTCCTGTTTCCAGTCTCTGTTAATAGATCGGCTCACGGCTCTATACTTGTGTGAAATATTATTTGCTATAAATTAAATAATTTTGCTCAAAGGTTGGTTTCAGCAACCACATATCAACTGTCCCCCCATGAACTCCTCCGTTTGCCGGTAAATTTGATACGCGGGGTCACTCCATTTCTTCTTAAGAAATGGTGTTTTGGTCAACTCATTTGTGTTCAATGGTGTACTTTAGTATGACTAAATACTTCCTCAAAAAAAAATAGTTATACTGTTGCTCGTCTGAATGTTATAATACAGGCAGAGAGAACAACAACCGCACCGATCAGAAGCCCCACAATTGTTGTTGCCGGGAAGATGCCCTCCTGCATCGACCTGATCGCATCGATTGCATAACTGACAGGGTTCAGCCGTGCGAGCACTTCAAGCCATCCAGGCATCTGATCATAGGGCATCAGTGCGCTGCTTGTGAAGAAGAGTGGCATGGCGATCATCGAGTTGAATGCCGCATAGGAGTCATGATCCTCAAGGCTGAGGGCGACTGTGGTCATGATGGATGAGAGGAGTACGCCGAAGATGAAGAGGATCAGGTATGTTTGCAGGAGGAAGACCGGATTAAGCAGATGGGCTCCGAGTATAAGAGCAATCACCAGGATGATAGTTGTCTGGATCAGGCCCCTGCAGGTTATGAAGAGGATCTTTCCAAAGAGGATCGTCTCCCGTGGAGCAGGCATTGCGAGGAATTTCTGGAGGAATCCGAGGATCTTGTCAAACATCAGGAGTGCTCCACCCTGCAGGGATGCCCCGAGCATCGTCAGGACGAGAATGCCGGGGGTGATGAAGTCGAGGTAGTTGTCGGTGAAGCGGATCGGGAGTGCCAAACCGACAAAGATGAGCCATGCAGCTGGCATAACAAGAGAGGTGATGACGTTGATCCTCCCCCGTATCCATCGGCGCAGATCCCTTTCCATATACGTAAATGTGCGTTTCATGCCCGCCTCCTGAGCATCGTCCTGAACCGATGGTGATCAAATGCCATGGTTTCTTCCTGTTCTTCGATGAGTGAGAGGAATACATCGTCAAGGGTTGGCTGGCGTATGACAAACGAATGAATCTTCATTCCGGATTCATTAAGTGCCCGTAAGAGGGGAATTCCTGAATCTTCGCCCGATATCGCTTGGAAACGGAGTTCATCACCGGTCTTTCCGATGAAGGTTACATCAGGAACAACAGTTCCTTTGTATTCTCCCTCCCCCCGTATCGCTATGATCTCATGGCAGTGGAGTGACTTCAGGGCAGCCGGGGTATCCAGTGCGACAATTTTTCCCTTGTCGATGATCCCGACCCGGCCGCATGCATGATCGGCTTCGTCCATGTAATGTGTTGTCACAAAGACGGTCATCCCACCATTCTTGAGGCTGATGATATGCTCCCAAATCTTCCGCCTGCCTGCTACATCAAGTCCGATCGTCGGCTCATCAAGGAATAATACCTCAGGATCGTGGACAAGGGCCTGCGCAAGTTCAAGCCGCCTCCTCATGCCTCCAGAGTATGTTTTTACCATATCATCGGCACGGGAGGCAAGATCCATCTGGGTGAGCGCCTCGTCTGCGGTTTCACGCGGACGGGGAATACCATAAAGATTAGCGAAAAAGATGACATTTTCCCGCCCGGTCAGCTTCATATCAACTGCCATATCCTGCGGAACATAGCTGATTCGATCACGAACCTTGCTGGGCTGTGCCGTAACAGAGTGTCCGCATACTGTTGCCTCGCCTGAGGTTGGGGTGAGAAGTGTGGTAAGCATCTTGACGGTGGTCGTCTTCCCCGAACCATTTGGACCCAACAGCCCGAATATCTCACGATCTATTGAGAGTGTCATCTCATCGACAGCAACGAGATCGTTAAATTTTTTTGTGAGTCCGGATGTTTCGATTATTGCCATGTTAGTAATCATTTCCTCATTCTATTATCACATTTTGTTATTATGCCGGGCGCGTAATTCCCCAACAGTCATAATATCAATTGCACCACCCTGAACAGTTCCATCCCTGCTGTCAAGCCGGTCCTCAAGCCACCCTTCCGTTTCAAGGTATGCCTCCCTCAGGCCTTCAGAGATCTCCGGATCAGGGTTCCAGAGCCCCCTGCTCTCAGCTTCAAGAAGCCTTCTGCCGATCTCTTCGAGTGCAAACGGATTTTCCTCTTTGAAGAAGGCGCGGTTATCGGGATCGAGGACAAAGGTCTTTGCAATCTCGTCAAAGATACGATCGTCGACCTCGCCTGTGGATGCTTCCCACCCATATACGGTGCCGACACGTTTTGCAATATCTCCGGCACCTTTGTACCCATGCCGCTTCATGCCCTCGATCCATGCAGGGTTGAGGAGTTTGGTGGTGACGACACGCCGGAGTTCTGCTGCAAGAGTCCTGACTTCGACTTTTGATGGGGTCCGGGTATCTCCGTAATATGCCTCAACATGCCTGCCAGAGAGATGGCGGGCGGCAGCAGTCATTCCGCCGTGAGTTCCGAAGTAGCAGCAGCAGCCGGTGAGATCATACTCGTCGGTGGCTGTTTTGTTGAAGGTTGCATCGACATGTGAAAGCAGGTTGGAGAGCCCGTCACGGTTTTCTGTGCCGGGGTCTCCATCTCCATACGAATAGCTGTTCCATTCAAGGAATATCTCAGCCAGATCCTTCTCTTCTTTCCATGCTGAGGCATATACTGCAAGGTTGACTCCGTTGCCATAAGTGCCGGGCCTGCTTGAAAAGATCCTCTTTGGGGTTCCACTTTCCTGTGTATGGGCTTTTATAGGGTTATCTTCATCTGTCTCATCAAGCCCGGCAACAATGGCTATGGCCTTGTCAAGGAGCTCGATTGAGCAGAAGAAACAGTCTCTGAGGATCCCGCTTGCACGAATCGTCACATCAACCCGTGGCCGGCCCAGCTCAGAAAGCGGAATGATCTCAAATGAGACGACTTTGCTCCCCCGCCAGACAGGTTCAACTCCGATGAGATAGAGGATCTGGGCAAACTGTTCGCCATCAGCCCACATGAGATCGGTCGACAACCAGTACATTGCTACAGATTCCGGGTACCGGCCATGTTCATCCATGTATGCTGTTAATAATGCATCAGCCAGTTTTTTCCCGACCATCCAAGCGGCTTTTGTGGGTACAGTCTGTGGATCAAAAGAGTAGAAGTTCCTCCCTGTTGGAAGGATATCCGGTTTTCCGCGGGTGATCAGCCCTGAGGGTCCGGGAGGTATAAACCCTCCGGAGAAGCCGTTTAAGAGGCTGCCTATCTCATCTGAAGATTCGATTCCAGCGTCAATCATGGTGATCAGGTCGATCATTTCTGCGAGTTTCTCTCCAGTTCCCGGCAGTGGTGGACGCCCGCATGCTTCAACCACAGCTTCTTCCATCGGGGTGCCAGAAAGGATCGATCTGACAAAAGATAATTCTGCTTCCTCGCGTTCATGAAGAGATTCCGGATCGTCTGGTTGTTTCACCTCTCCATATAGTCCTGAAGTCAGGGCATCATCAAATCGTGCAGCTGCCTGGATGAACTGCACTCTTGCCTCACCTTCCGGCCGCTCCCCGAAGATATGCATGCCATCAGGTATCCGGGACGAGGCGATCACCCCGAGATGCCGATGAATACGTTCAACAAATGCAGTGAAGTCAGATGTACCCTCCCGGAAGCTTTTTAGGTCTGTCTCCTCTCCAATTCCTCCTTCCTCCACCGAATCGATGATCAGGTGCTCAAGGGTATGGGCACGGGCAGGATCGCTCTCTTGTGCACGGGTATATTCTTCGAGGAGCTTCTCAAGATCCTTGAGTGCTCCATATAATCCGCTTGCCTGCATCACCGTCTGCATATGGTTCACAAGTGTTGCACAGGCACGCCTTTTTGCGATTGTTCCCTCAGGGGGGTTATCTGCATTGTAGATATAGAGGTGTGGGATTGTTCCAATTGCAATATCAGGAAAACACCGGTTCGATGGAGCAGCGGATTTTCCGGGCAGGAACTCAAGATTTCCATGAGTTCCCACATGGACGATAACATCAGCACCAAACACCCGTTCAAGCCATCGGTAAGTCGCAAGGTACTGGTGTGTCGGGGGAATCTCCGGATCGTGGAGGATCCTGCATGCCTCACCATCACACCTCGCGCCGGCACATCCCCGCTTTGGCTGGACACAGACGACCGCATTACCATAGGATACTCCGGTGACAACGATTTTACCATCATGCACCATCGCTGCCGGAACACCTTCCATCTCTTCTCCCGGCGGCCTGCCCCATGACTCTTCCAACCGTTTTTGAACAGATGGTTCGAGTTCGGAGAACCATTCCCGGTACGTCTTTTCATCGACCAGATCAAGAGCACCGCCGCAACGGACGATTGATCCGACCGATGTCCATCGGAAGTCGCTGATCGCCCGCTTTTCCATGATCCGATCAATCAGTTCCTTGCCGCTTGAAGGGGGGTCAACGGTATAACCCTCTTGTTTCATCACCTGTATGATCCGTGCAACACTCTCAAGAGTGTCCAGATGGGCACCGGCACCAACTGTTGCTTCGACAGAGGAACAGGGCTTGTTGTGGAGGCTGAATGCGACCTTCCGTTCTTTGGGTGACTTAGCCTGAAGTTTTAGCCATGCTTCCGCACGCCGGCAGATCCGCTCAATACGATCCGGGATCGGTTCATGCATGCCGGTCTCCTCACCGGTTTCTATCTCGGTACCGACAGCGAGCATCTCGATCATTCCCTGCATCTCAGGAAGAGCAATGCTCCACCCGATCTCCATGGCAGATGGTCCAAGGGGAGAGTCGAGCCATTCCTGCCGCGTTTTATGATAGAGGAGGATTGGGTGCATCACAGGAACATTCAGATCAGAGAATATATCGCCTGATACTTCACTATTCGAAGAACGGAAGACTGGCTGAAGGTTGATGATAAGTGATACCTCCCCGGAGAAGTTCTCCCTGGCAACTACCGGACCCGGGCGTGCACCGAGATCGACATCCCCACCTGAGAGGCAGAAGATTGGGATGACATCTGCAAATTGCTCAATTCTTCTGATAAGTGCATCGACGATACCGCGATCACCATTTGCCCAGTATGTACGGGAGAAGACGATACCAATTGATTGAGTATGCCTGCGGGGGTGGTTCGAATAATACGCATTCCGATCCGGAAAAGGCTCCGGGCTATCCGGGTGATAGATGCCTTCCCATGGCATTGGCAGGGGTGCTTCAGGTTCAGCATCTTCTCCTTCTGCGATCTTCCGAAGAAACCGGATCATCCTGCAATAGTTCTCCTCTCCCCCGTGTGTCATGTATGCCGAAACAGCGGCAACATATTTGATTGGAATCGTTGAGAGGGACCAGAAATCCTGATTGTGCCCAAAAGAGACAACTGGGATGTCTGTTCGAAGACGTGGTATCAGGTCGTCCCATGCGGGATCGTGAGATGGATGAAGGAGGATGAGATCGGCATCTTCCTGTGAGCGGAGAAACCGATCCTGCACCTCTGGATCGTCTACATTGTGGACGCCGGTGATATCGATATGAACTCCTTCACGGCGGGCTGCTGCGTCAAGGAGGGGGATATCCGATCCCCAGACAATAGCTGCTATCTTCATAATGCTCCCCCGACTACTGCACGGAGCGGTGCAACAATCAGACCTGCCTCGGGGTCATGCAGGATTCGTGCATCGACATTATAGACTTCCCGAATACGATCGGGCGTGATTAGTTCCTCGGGTTTTCCGATGGCAACGATTGCTCCGTTCTTCAGCATCATCAGCATGTCGGCATATCTAGCCGCAATGCTGAGATCGTGAACTGCCATTACGACGGTCATCCCGGTTGAGCGGGAGATATCAGATATGGTGGCGAGTGCCTCAAGCTGGTGGTGGATATCAAGGCTGTTAGTCGGCTCGTCAAGGAGGAGAAGTTTTGGGTCCTGTGCAATCGCCCGGGCGATAAGCACCTTCTGCTGCTGGCCCCCTGAGAGGTCATTGTATTCTCGCTCAGCCAGATCTTCAATGCCGAGGAGCCGGATTGCATATTCGATCCTCTCGATGTCAACGTCTCCAAGCCTCCAGCTCATATGTGGGGTTCTCCCCATCATCACAACGTCAAAAACCGTTGCAGCAGCTATCTTCGTCCCATTTTGCGGTACATAGCCGATTGTAGTTGCAAGATCATTCCTGCTCATCTGATGGATATTCTGTTCATTGATGAGGATCGACCCTTCGGGGTGCAGGATTCGATCGATGCACCTGATGAGCGTTGTCTTGCCAGAGCCGTTTGGCCCGACAAGTGCGAGGATTGTGCCGGTTTCCAGCCTGAAAGTTACGTCATAGAGGACGCGGGCACTTCCATATGAAAATTTTACTGTGTCTGTTGCAATAGTTACCAATAATTTCGCCTCCTGCTGAGGAATAAGAATATGAAGAACGGAACTCCGAGGAATGCGGTCATGATCCCAACAGGCAGTATCTGTGGTGCCATGATCGTTCTGCCGATACTGTCTGCTCCAAGAAGAACAAGTGCTCCAACTACCGCAGTGCCTGGCAGGAGGAAGCGGTTGTCACCTCCAAGTATCATCCTGGTGATATGCGGGGCGACAAGCCCGATGAAGCCGATTGTTCCCGTGAAGCAGATCACCCCTGCTGTCAGGAGGGATGCACCGGCCATGCCTCCAATCCGTATATGTTCGACAGGAACCCCGAGACTCTTTGCCGCCTCATCGCCTGCGGCAAGGGTGTTTATACTCCTGGCTGAGAGGAGGAAAAGGGGGAAGAGAGCACCAACCAGTATCGCCACAACCCCCACCGTCTCCCATGTTGATCGTCCAAGGCTTCCGAACATCCAGAAGACGACGGCGTGGACGTCTTCTGTGTCGCCGATGTACTGCAGGAAACTTGTTAGTGCTGAGAAGAGGTACATGATGGCAATTCCTGCCATGATCATTGTTTCAGGGGTAATCCCCCGAAACCGGGCAAGTCCGTACACTGCACCTGCTGCTATGAGGGTGAAGAGGAATGCATTTCCGATGATAAGCGATCCTCCTGCGGCCACACCTGCTCCAAGAACAATGGCAAGTGATGCGCCAAAACTCGCAGCAGAAGCAATACCAAGGGTGAAAGGGCTTGCAAGAGGATTTCTGAGGATCCCCTGCATCATGGCTCCGGCAAGCCCGAGGGCGGCACCGGCGAGAATGCCCATCAGGATGCGGGGAAGCCGGTAGTCCCAGACGATTGTTGAAATATCGGAATTTCCGCCCGGACCTGCGAAAATTGTCTCATAGACCTCTATCACTCCGATCGGGTATGAGCCGAGTGTCGCTGCAATGCCTGTCAGGAGAACCAGGAGGGCAAGAAGCCCCCCGATTATCAGGATACGGATATGTGTCCGCTTTGCATACCCGGTTCGGATGGCGGTGTCGCTCATAGTTCCCTTCCATCAGGGTAATAAAATGTTCCCTGCTCGTGGATCTCTGCTCCGGTGCGGGTGAACCGTTTGAGGTATTCGGCATGGATTTCGGTCGTGTTGATATATTCAAAGAGATCTGGATAGAGCCATTTGGCGACCTGAACGAGGGCTGCGGGCGATCCAGTCCCAAAAGCAAACCCTGATGTGACGATATAGATACGATCGTTCTTCACTGCCTCGATACGCTCGAACCCGGGCGTTCCCATGATCTCTTCATAGAGCTGAATGACTTCATCCCGCTCACCCATTTTATACCCGGCTTTCCCAGACCAGATCAGGATGACATCGGGGTTCTGGTGTATGATCCATTCGTTTTCAACATCGGCATAGCCAGTGACATGGCCTGAAGCGATGTTCACTCCTCCGGCCGCAACAAGGAGATCATGGAGTCCTGTTCCTTCTGAATATGCCCTTCTCCCAAATGATTGCCCGCTCCCCGATTCTGCATAGACACGAACACGTTCGTTATAGGGGATTGAGCCGATCCGATCCTCCACAAGAGCGAGGGTTGCATCATACCATTGCAGGTATTCATTGGTATTCTCCTGTTCATTGAAGATCCGGCCGGTTTTTACTATCTCTTCATGGAAGACCTCAGCTTTGTAATACTCCATCCTGACCACGGGGATGCGGGATGGCAGATGGCGTTCCAGCTTCTCCGGCTCCGGCCAGGTGACATAGGTCATGATGAGATCAGGATTCAATGCCAGAATGGCCTCAATATCCGGTTCAGTCCACTTCCCAACGCTTGGAAGCTGGCTCAGTTCAGGGAATTGCAGTGTATTTGTGTTAATCGTTGAACCCACCCCGACAATCCGGTCATCCCCACCGATAGCGATGATGGACTCTGCGGCATTTGCGTGCATCACCACCACCCGCTCAACAGGGCGGTAGAAGGTGAATTCTGTTCCTGCCGTATCGGTGATCCGGCGGGGATATTCCGGGTAGAGGGCAGCGGCGTTCTGGAGCATCACGAGGCCCGGTCCGCCACCCTGGAGGTGGTCGAGGATGCCGGTTGCCAGGATCTGCCGGGCATCTTCTGAATAGTCATCTGATCCATGGACAGGACAGATGATGATGCCGGTTGCAAGGATGAGGGCGATGAGGATCGAACAAACCCGTTTCATCGTTCTTTCCTCCTGATGAGAATTGCCAGGGACAAGAGCGCTCCGAGCATAGCGACTATTGGTGCCGGGGACTGCTGTGTCCCGATATCTGATTGCGTACCCTCTCTCAGGTCAAGGATGCTCCCTTTAATCTCTGTTTCTCCCTCTCCCCTGATGCGATATGTAATTGATTCCTCGCCGATGATTGCAAAATGGATCGTCGATCCATCAGCCCGGATCTGATCTGAGGGGTGTGTTGATCCAAGGAAGGTGTATCCTGCCGGGAGTTCCTCGGTGATCCCCCCGATCATGCCTGGGGGGAGTACCACCTCCACCGTGATCGTACCATCCGCATCAGTGGGGTGAATGATCCTCTCTATCGTCCATTGCGGGGAGTTATCGGTTGCTGCTCCCGAGACCGTTCCGTTCAGGGCGATACAGGTGAAGAAAAAGAGCAGAATGATCAGTATTGTTTTGGGCATACGGGGCATGGTGAATATTTGTGATACCAATTCATAAGTATCTTTCTTTTCATAATATTTGATGGGATGAATGGAATATGTATAGCACTAAATCAATCTAAACTCTGTACCTGTTGTACTTATTCCGATCTTTTTGAATGCACGTCTGATTATTATTCCTAAGGTCATAATAATATCAATAAAAGTCATAATAAGTAACATAGATATATGATAAAGTATTATAGATCCGTTTATTCAGCAGTGGGGGGGTATCCGGCTCCGGCTTCGGTTTCCAGATCATATGTCCGGCTCTGGTCATGCTCCGGCTGATGGAGGAATTCTTTCATGAATGCAAGAAGAATAATCGAATTAAGAAAAAGACGCGATGACGCGGTCTCGCCGGTCGTCGGCGTGATGCTGATGCTCGTTGTCACGATCATCATCGCCGCGGTGGTGAGCGGCTTTGCAGGCGGGCTTGCCGGGGGTGCGCAGAAGGCGCCTCAGGCGAGCATCGCGATATCGACCGGCTATACCAGCGGCAATTTCGACATCAAGTTTGAACATCTGGGTGGAGATCCCATCAGGACAGCAGATACTGAGATCCATACCTACCTGACGCTCCCGAATGGAACGGTGATCAAGCATGTGCAGACGCCGACGTCACCGCTGGCGGCAGGGAATCAAGCATTGGGGGCATATATGTACTCCCGTGGTCCGCACCTGACCGATCCCCAGAAGTATGCATACCCATGCAATCCGATCGTCAACGTGACTCTTCCCACTGGTTGGGTTCTAACCGGGTTTGATGAAACCGGTGAAGAAAACTACGCCTGGTTCGGCAACGCTGTCTGGCTTCCAGGTGATGTGGCACGAACGTACCATAACGGGTTCACCGCGAATTTCCTTGGTCTTATTGATGGGCCATATCCGCGTGACGCTGCAAAATACGATCCGGCCATCGCATTGCTTCAGGAATGTGTACAAAAGAATGCCAGATTAGAGATCAAGATGCTCCATGTTCCAAGCGGGAAGTACATCTTTGATCGGACGATTACGCTACAGGGGTGATGAGAGATGAAACAACATGTTATCAAGAGAGATGATGCGGTTTCACCGGTTGTCGGCGTTATGCTGATGCTCGTTGTTACAATCATCATTGCCGCGGTTGTCTCCGGATTCGCCGGTGGGCTTGTCGGCAGCACCCAGAAGGCACCACAGGCATCTGTTTCTGCCATCGACTTCGTGATAAAGGATGTGCGGTATACTACAGGAAATATAAACTTTGGTCAGGGTCTTCGCGCCCCAAGCCAGGGTTCTGATAACCCGGCTGCCGATATCTATGTGGTCTTTGAACACATGGGAGGCGACTCAATCAATCTCGATCAGATCGAGATGCATCTTGGGAAACTGAGCGAGCCACAGCTGAGTTCCGTTATCTCAAGAGATCTTACACCGCAGGAAGGTCCAGCAATGACGACCTCGCAGGGGGACTTTGGTACAATTGGAAACAAATCCTTGATCTCCGGATGGAGCCAGGGGTGGTCGGATTACCTCGAAAAGTATCCAAACAAGGATTCTGTTGTGATCAATCCGGGTGATAGGTTCGTGCTCCATGCCGATTACGGTACCAATAACAACCGGATCAACTGGCACCAGGAGGGCGGGGATTACCCGCATGTGATTGGTCAGGGTGATGTCCTGACATACCAGATCATCGACAAGGCAAGCAGGAAGATCATTGCAATAGGCCAGGTTCCTGTGCCGGAGTTTTCAGTGAGGACAAGCTGATCGGAGGGAATGAGTATGACAAAACTATTACCAAGAAACGATGATGCGGTCTCACCGGTCGTCGGTGTTATGCTGATGCTCGTTGTCACGATCATCATCGCCGCGGTCGTCTCAGGGTTTGCCGGCGGACTTGCAGGCGGGGTACAGACCACGCCGCAGGCGAGCATACAGGTGAAGACCGGGTATGGGTATGATACGAATGGAGTTAATATCGATAGAAGGAACTTTGACATCAGTTTCCATCACCTGAGCGGGGATCCGATCCCAACACGGGATATCGACATTATCACGTACCTGACACTCCCGAACGGAACAGTGGTGGAGAACAGGCAGTCAGCAAACTCCCAATTCATGCTTGTATCGAATCCAGGTGCTACCACTCAGCGTTATGCCCGGCTTCCATTCCTGTTCGACAGGCAGAATGAAGCATTAAGTGGCGCTATCTATAAGACAGCGGCAGAAATTGACTCAAATGATCCATCAAGCGCATGGTTTGGAGAATATGTCTTCCAGCCAGGACAGGTGGCACGAACCTTTAAGAAAGCAGGGACTGCCGCATTTTTGGGGCTGGTCGATGATTCAGACTGCTTCCCGGAGAACACAGCAGCTTATGAAGCTGCCTGTGAACTTCTTGACGAATGTATCCAGAAAGGGAGCAGTGTGGATATCAAATGGCTTCACAAGCCAAGCGGACGGTACATTCTGGATACAAAAATTACATTGCAGGGGTGAATGAGAGATGAAACACAGTATCAAGAGAGATGACGCGGTTTCGCCGGTTGTCGGTGTTATGCTGATGCTTGTCGTCACAATCATCATCGCTGCGGTGGTCTCCGGTTTTGCCGGAGGGCTTGCAGGCGGGGTGCAGAGCACACCTCAGGCGAGTATTGTTGCAACAGAGATCGTCGTGAATGAAGCTTACGATACAATTACCGTAAATAATATGGCGCCCAATCCTGTTGCTGATAAAGCTGCAGACATATATGTAATATTTGAGCATAAAGGCGGGGATGGAATTAATCTCAACAACATTGAGATCCATCTTGGGAGTATGAAGTACACCCATGAAAAAACAGTAATCACCAATGCAAGGACGCCAAATAGTGATCCTACAGTTATTGGAAATAAAACGTTTATACAGTCTGGCTTCTCAAAAAGCTGGTCTCAGTATATTCGTGGATTCCCTGACAGTGCATCGTTGATATCTCCGGGTTCAAAATTTGTAATCCATGCAGATTATGGGCAGTGGACAACAACTTATTATTCTGCGGGCAATATTGATCGTAAAGCAATCGGCTGGCGGCCTGATGATACCGCAGGAGCATTCACTATTGAAGCTGGAGATTACCTGACCTATGATATCATCGACAGGAACTCGAAGAAATCCATCTCATCCGGCAGGATTCTTGTCAGGGACTTTTCGGTGGCTTCTTCCTGATCTTCTTTTCACTCTCTTTTTTGCTTGTGCTGTTTGTGCAATCATCCTCTTTCGGATTCCGGCAGATATCCCGGCTGGCTTGCTGGTAAATCCTTTGCTCGTAATTTCTTGTATTTCCCCTCTCTCTCTCTCTCTGTTCTGGAAATGGCTTTTCTGATAGATCTCTCTCTCGGTATGAATATTGTATGAAATAAATGAACAAATTGGCAATTCTTAAATACCTCTGCCTCAGATAGTATTATTATGGACACGCATACTCATGAGCATTGCAGGTACTACAATATCACACAGGATTTCTCGGTTTCGTATCTTGCCGCATTTCACGGGCATCTTGGCCCATATATCGTCCTTGGCTACCGTATCGGAAAATATGTGCGAGAAAACTTCTGTGACGATCCCTTCTCCCTGAAGGCCGAGATCTACTGTGAGGGAAAGCCTCCTCAATCCTGCCTTGCAGATGGCGTTCAGCTCTCAAGCGGGTGTACCCTTGGCAAGCGGAACATTGAGATCATCCCCTCCGATTCGGTTGCCTGTGTGTTTGTGAATGGTGAGAAGAAGATCACCTTTCTTCCCCACCCATTCCCCTCAAAGAGAGAGGATATGGATCATGAAGCGGCAATTGAAGCTGTAGCCGAAGAGATGTATCATCTCGAGTATGGAGATCTCTTTGATATCACGATCTCCTGAATTAACCATGACGCCCTCTGATCCTCTCATCCGCCTCCGGAATGTGTATACTGCATATGAAGGAGCTGATCGCCCGACCCTGACGGATATCTCCCTCTCAATACAAAAGGGGGAGTTTGTCGTTATCGGCGGACCAAACGGGGCTGGAAAGACTACGCTCCTTGAAACGATCAATGGCATGCTTGCGATTACGCATGGGACAGCCGTTGTGTGCGGCCATGATGTTCGTGGAGATGGGGTTCATGTCAGGTGCCGGGTTGGGTATCTTCTCCAGAACTTTGCCTTTGATCCACTTACCCCCTTCACGGTTGAGGAGGTGATCCTGATGGGCCGGTACGGAACAATCGGACTCTTCAGAAAACCGGGAGAAGAGGATTACATGGCTGTTGAGAGGGCCATCAGGCTTCTTGGTATTGAAGAGATCAAGTCCCGCCCAATCGGCCAGCTTTCCGGCGGACAGCAGCAGAAAGTTCTTCTTGCACAGAACCTTGCACGCAACCCGGAGATCCTGCTTCTTGATGAGCCATTTTCGAATCTGGATATGTTTGCACGGGATGATATCAACAAGCTTCTGACACGCCTTGTTGATGATGGGATTACCGTATTAATCGTCTCACATGCCTTTGATGCTCTCCCTGAGAGACCGGTCAGGGTTGTTGTGATGCAGGATGGCAAGATCATCCTGAATCGCGGAAGCTCTCCCGGCGAGGTGGAACTTGTTGTCCGGGGTGCCGGAAGGGGTGTCTCCCATGCTTAATTATTTCATCCAGAACAATATTGTCAGTAATGCAGTAGAAGCAATGCTCTTTGCATCAATTGCGTGTGCCGTTTTGAGTGTTATCATCACCCAGGTACAGATCTCTTCTATCGGCTTTACCATGGCCCATGCCGCCTTTGCCGGAGCGACGGCGGGAATCTTCTTCTCTATCAATCCAACCCTCTGTGCCATTATCGCAGGGGTCAGTGTGGCATTCCTCCTCGGGCCGCTGTCAGATAAGGCCCGAATCTCTCCAGATACTGCACTTGGTCTCCTTTTTGGGTTCTGCATGGCTGTTGCCATCTTCTTCATTGCATATATGCAGACGCTCGGACGGGGTTTTTCTGCTACCGGACTTCTCTTTGGGAATGTGATCTCCCTGTACCGTGAGGAGATCTATCTTCTTGCATTCATCTGCATCGTGGCGATTGTTTTTATTGTGGTGATCTACAAGGAGATGACGGCAATCATCTTCCATAAGAAAATTGCCGAATCAGTCGGGATACGGGTCAGGCCGGTCTATTATGTTATGCTCTTCATCATAGCGCTAACCGTTGCCCTCTGCCTCCCGATTATCGGGGGACTTCTCCTCTATGTCTGGCTGGTAACCCCGGCGGCAATCGCCCTTCAGTTCTGTACCCGGCTTTCATCGATGTTTATCGTAGCACCGGCAGTTGCCGCTGTCGTCAGTATCTCCGGGGCAGTCATCGGCCTGGAATATGCTCTTCCGGTTGCCCCGCTGACAGCAGTACTCTTCTCGCTCGTCTTTATTGTGGCAGTGATCATCTCTCCAAAACGAAGAATCGCCACTCAAAAAAGTTAAGGTTTGTATGTGATTACTATGGTTGTAAAATTCATTCGTATACTCTGTCTCATGGGTATCCTTTCGGTCATTATACCGGGTGTTTCCGGGTTGCAGGTTGTCTCAACAACAGCAGTGCTCTGGGATCCGATACAGTATATCGGCGGGGAAAAAGTTGAAGCAATTTATATTGCCGATCCTACTATCTGCCCTCATGTCCAGGCAGATATTGTTCCAAACCGGATACAGATGGAGATGTACTTTATCCGGGATACCGATCTTTTTGTTGCGCATAATGGATCAGTAGACCGGGAGTTTGTGATGCCCTATGTTACAAAATTCATGGAGGCAAACAACTTTGGAACCGTCGATTGGGTGACTCTTGAAAACCCGTCAATGGTATGGAACACCCCGGAAGGTGCCAGGGAACTCTCTCGTGAGGTGGCTGGCTGGCTTATTTCAGCGGATCCGGAGAATAAACCCTATTACGAAAACAGGCTGGCTGCTTACCTTGACCTTATTGATGCTGCGGATCTGACTCCTGAAGAAAGGGATCGTATCTCCGGACAGGATGTTGTGGTTATGATCTGGCAGGAAGAGGCGGCTATTGAATGGCTGGGACTAAATAAGGTGTCTGTTTTTGCCCCGGAGTTTTATGAAAGAGGAAGATACACACCAAGGGCGGTTGTCAATGATGTCTATTCCAATCCGGAAAAATACCGGAATGTCCGGTATGTCATCGAGAACATGCAGTCCGATGAAATGGCAAAAGGCCTTGAAGAGGCTCTTCGGGATAATGGAATCAACGCTGAGCGGGTCATTTTTACCAATTTCCCGAAATCTCTTCCTGGCGTAGATTCACTTCCTGATGTGATACGCTACAACAAGGGTCTTGTAACTCCCAAAAATGAGGTGAAGGGAACAGCCCCTGCCCAATCCGGGTCGCCTCCTGTTGCTGTTACGGTGTCGCTACTTGTATCTGTCTCTCTCCTGTTATACTGGCGAAGAGATAATTGAATTGTTGCTATACACCATTTTTTACTTTTTTCACCCCATCCCCATCAACACACCCAGGTTATTCCCGATCACGACACCGTACCAGAGGATGATCGCAGAGAGCGCCACCGCCCCTGATGTCGGTACACGCCTCCCGGCATAGCCGGTGGTTATAATGATGAAGAGGAAGACTGCCGCCTTTACTCCAAGGTGCAGGAGCGGGAAGGCGACGATCCCCTCCATCACCGGGTTTAACTCCACACCGCCAAGTATGAGTATGAGCTCGGTTGTGATGCAGTCGAGCAGGAAGAGGATGCCAAGAACCGTGGCGAGCAGCCGGTGATCGGGGAGGATGAACTCTCCGGTGAGACGGCCAATCCATGGTGCCTCAATGCATGGCTGTGTGGTCATATGCGGGAATCTGGGATTTTAGTATATTAATGTATCGATATGATCGGAGTCTAATTTGTTGATCTTTCATATATTTGGGCAAATTTTGCGAATAATTTTAGGTTTTTCCATAGTTTGTATAATGATCCGATGCACCTGTTGTACGCTCTTCCCTGCATTCCGGCTTTTTCCCGTACCTGCGGCATAACTTCTTTCGTAAAATGTAATCATAAGTGAATAATTAAACGGAAGTAGTAATACGAATAAAGTAAAATGTAGAATGATAACTCTCATGACCTCTCACACAACCCTTCCATTCACCGCTATCATTGGCCAGGAACAGATGAAACTCGCTCTTATTCTCAATGCCGTCAATCCCCGGATCGGTGGCGTGCTTATCAGGGGAGAGAAAGGAACTGCAAAATCCACTGCGGTACGGGCCCTGGCATCTGTCCTGCCGGAGATCGGGATTGTCTGCGGATGCCCGTTCTCCTGCGATCCGGCAGACTCCGATAATCTCTGTCCGGCTTGCAGGGAAAGGATTGCGGAAGCCGGGGTGCCCGGGGAGTCCGATACCACAAGAAGACATGTCCGGGTCGTTACCCTGCCTCTTGGTGCAACCGAAGATCGGGTTGTCGGAACCCTTGATCTGAAACGTGCGATCAAGGAGGGGATCGCCGCCCTTGATCCCGGTATCCTCGCCGCCGCACACCGTGGCATCCTCTATATCGATGAGGTGAACCTCCTAGACGATCATGTCGTTGATATCCTCCTTGATGCAGCAGCAATGGGGGTGAATACGATAGAGCGGGAAGGAATATCTGTTTCGCATCCTGCAAAATTTATCCTCGTCGGCACGATGAATCCCGAAGAGGGTGAACTCCGGCCCCAGCTCCTTGACCGGTTCGGCCTGATGGTCAGTGTTGAGGGGATCACCGATCCTGAAGGGAGGATGGCAGTCATTGCCGCTGCCGAAGGCTGGGATGCAGATCCAAAACAGACTGAAGCAGATCACCTGCGAAAGCTTGAGGAGCTGAGAACCACAATCATCGAAGCACAGGCACGCCTGCCGGAAGTAAAGGTAGATGAGGTGCTTGTCCGAAAAATCGTCGATGCCTGCCTTGCCCTAGGGATCAGTACCCATCGTGCCGAGATTACCGTGGTTAGGACCGCCCGGACCATCGCCGCATTCAGGGGAAGAACCGATGTCCTGCCAGAGGATATCCGCGAGGCGATGGCGCTTGCCCTCCCGCATAGGATGAGGAAGAAGCCGTTTGAGGAGCCGAAAGTCGACCAGGAGATCCTTGATGATATGATCCCCGACGACCCCGACGATCCGGAGGAGCCTGACGATTCACAGGATGAACAGGAGAGCGAGCCCCCGGAAAGTGACGATGAACATGAAGAGCAGGAAAACGGGGGTGAGGGATCGGCTTCTCCGCCACAGGGGATGAACAGGCAGCATGAGATCGGCGATCGCGTCAGCATGGCACCAGTCTGGGATGCACAGGATTCTGATCGCGATATGAGAAAGACGGCACGCGGACGGCGGATCTCCACCCCGACGACCGATCCCCGTGGAAGAAGGACGACCACATCTCCTGCATCGGAATATCGTAGCCTTGCCTTGGATGCCACCCTCAGGGCGGCAGCACCACACCAGCGGAGCCGGAACCGGAACGGATGTGCAGTCGTTATCCATGATGAGGATCTCAGGCAGGCACGGCGCACCGGGAAAGCCGAAGTTGCCTGCGTCTTTGTCGTTGATGCAAGCGGATCGATGGGTGCACAGGAGCGGATGGAGGCGGCAAAGGGTGCGGTTCTCTCGCTCCTTGAGGATGCCTATGTAAACCGGGATCGGGTCGGGCTCGTTGCATTCCGGGGAGATAGTGCAGATATCCTCCTTCCTCTCTCACGCAGCCCGGATCTCGCCTTCCGCCAGCTTACTGATCTCCCGACAGGTGGGCGGACACCCCTTGCATCCGGTTTGATGAAAGGGATGGAGCTTCTCCAGAGAGAAAGGACAAAAAAGCGGGAGATCCTACCCATGATGATGCTGATCTCTGATGGAAGGGCGAATGCCGGATCGGGACCGATCCGCGAGGAGATTAGAAATGTCTCCGATGCAATCGCACGCAGCGGGATCAGAACCGTAATCATCGACACAGAAGCGGTATCTTCCCGCCAGCCTCTTGCACTTGGCTATTGCAGGGAGATTGCGATGAACACCGGGGGCAGGTATTATGCTTTGAATGATCTCTCGGCAGGGTCTGTAGAGGAGATTGCACGGTTTGAGGGAGGGTTCTATGCGGGTTCGTAATGGCATAATTGTCAGTCTTTTTATGGTTCTCCTGATAATCTCGGCGGGATGCACTGTCTATGAGAAGGAAGAGGAATATCCGGTATTTGATGACACTATCTATACTCCTCCGCCACCCCCGGTCTCTCCGGTGTCGCCTGTATCTCCTGTTCAAAAACCGGCTCCAGTTCCAGTAAGCGTAAATCCATCCGCAGGATATTCAATGGAGAATCTCACACCTGACATAACTGCCGTTCCACAGCCAAATCATCCTTTGAGGAGATACTACCCGGTATATTCACAACAATACCGTTTGATGTATAATCTGGAAGGCCCCTATGGGCTTGAGATAGTCTGCAACGAGGCTCCGCTCAGGATACAGTTTGAGAGCAATCCTGACCACAAGAACCTGCGATTAAGTTATGCCTATTGGGAATTGACGGATATCGAAACGGGTGAAGTGATCGAAGAGGGTGGTTTCAGCCTTAAGCATTCAACCCAGAAGACGCAGATAATAACTCTCTTACGGACGGGAAACTTCCACCTGAACCTCTACGGTGCAAGAATAAATGTAAAGGTTACTGTGCTCTCGCCTCATGCCGCGGATATGGTTCTTCAGCAACCACAGATCACATCTCCTGATGAAGAAGAATATTACTGGTAACGATCAGGATTTGGCATCCTCATGTTCACTTTTTAATTGTACAAACAGGGTTGCCACCCCGGCGCTGGAAATAAGAGTTTGATAAGATTTGGAATGAGTCTCTCCATCAGAGTGGAATACCCAGAAGATGGAGTATGATGATGATGATCACCCCGATGATCCCGCCAATCGCACTAATCAGGATTGTGACGATATTGATCGGGATACCCGGCTCACCGAAGAGACCGATGAAATTCAGGATAAAGAGGATGACAATACCGATGATCGCATTATACACAAGGTAAATTGCCTTCTTCAGGAAATAGAAGATGACTACTGCAATCACGACTGCGATGATGATGCCAAAGAGCGAGCCGAACATACAGGAATCTCATCGTTCCATCTATTTAAGTTTATATGCTTTTTCCCTGGTACTGACCCTCTGCTGCATACAGATCATTTATCTATCTGTCCTCCCCCTCTTCTCATTGGAGAGATGCAAGCGATGTCACAGTGGAAATGTTCGGTCTGCGGGTATGTCTATGATGAGGAGGCGGGCGAGCCCTCGACAAAGACGGCACCAGACACCCCTTTTGATGAAATCCCCCATGAATGGCGGTGCCCGGTCTGTGCGGCAGAGAAGTCCGCGTTCTCGGTTCTTCCAGGAGAAGGCGAATCCGGCCCTGCTCTTTCGATGATCTGGAGGTGCACCGTCTGCAACTACCGCTATTCCGAAGAGAAAGGCGAGCCTGCAACAAAGACACCGGCAGGTACACGGTTTGCAGAACTGGCAGATGACTGGCGGTGCCCGGTCTGCGGGGCTGCCCGTGCAGCCTTTGTGATGGTCCGAAAGGATGCAATCGCCCACGAGCAATCCGGCATGACGGTATCGGATGTGATCATTGACGGACTCCTTGCAGCCGGAATCGATCTCGTCTTCGGCCTCCCCGGCACCTCCTCGCTCGGCCTTGTGGATGCGATCCGGAAGAACGGGAAGGTACGCTATATTGTTGTGCGGCATGAGGAGGCAGCGGCGATGGCAGCATCCGCATACAACAAGCTCACCGGCAGAATCGCCGCCTGCCTCACGATTGCAGGCCCTGGTGCTACGAACCTCGCAACCGGCCTCTATGATGCAAAAGAGGATGGGGCATCTGTCCTCTCCCTGAACGGTCAGGTTGAGATGCAGTATACCGGCGAGTACGGGATGCAGGAGATCGATCAGGATGCCTTCTTCCGGCCGATAACTGTCTATAATAATACCATTTCTGATCGGAAGATGACGCTTCTCCTCCTCTCCCGGGCGATCCGGTATGCAACACTCCGCCATGGTGTTGCCCAGCTCTCGATTCCAAACGATATCCAGAAACAGTCCCTTGATCCTTCAATCTGTAAAACCGAGATTGTGATTGGTGAACCTGCAATCATCCCGGATGCTGCCTCGCTCCGGCAGGCAAAGGAGGCGATCGATTCTGCCATTTCACCGGTTGTGATCGCCGGATTTGGGGCATATCATGATGCAGATGCCGTTCTCGCCTTTGCAGAAGCGATTGACGCCCCGATACTGACCACATACCGGGCAAAGGGCATCCTCCCCGAGGATCATCCCCGGGTGATCAGCGTGCTCGGATCGGTTGGATCCCCGCAGGCACGGATCCTGGCAGAACGGTCAGACCTGATCATTGCATTTGGAGTCGGGTTCTCGAAGTTCACGAACGTCCCGCTTGAGACACCAATCATCCAGGTGGATACGAACCCGGTCAGGCTTGGAATCGGGAAGAAGACGATCCCGCTCTGGGGCACCTGTTCGGAGACGATTCCCCTCCTCACGAAGATGGCCGGGAAGAAGACCCGGCACGGCCTTGCAGATGAGCTTGCCGGGATGAAGAAGGCATGGTTTCAACAACTGGAGAAGGAGGCTGATTCTGGTGCAGTCCCGATCCGTCCACCTTTTATCATGAAGGTTCTCTCAGATACCCTTCCTTTTGATTCTGTCATCTGCCTGGATGTTGGTGAGAACCAGTGGTGGTTTGGACGGAACTTCCTGATGAAGCAGCAGCGGTTTACGATGTCGGGGTATCTCGGCACGATGGGTTTTGGGTTTCCGGCAGCAATCGCCGCAAAGCTTGCCTGCCCTGAGAAACAGGTCATCTGCATCACCGGAGACGGCGGGTTCTCCCAGGCGATGGCGGACTTTGTCACCGCGGTGAAGTACGATCTCCCGATGGTCGTCATCATCATGAACAACAGGCAGCTTGGAATGATCCAGGTCGAACAGCTGATGGAGAATTATCCGAATTTCGGAACCGATCTCCATAACCCGGACTTTGCCGCCTATGCAGATGCCTGCGGCGGTGCCGGGTTCCGGGTGGAGCAGCCGGGTGCACTGGAGGGAGTGGTTCGGGAAGCGCTTTCGATGAACCGACCGGTAATTATCGATGTGATCTGCGATGCACGGAGGATTGTGTGATCAGGAATTGGCTCTTCTATCATCGCAATAAAAAGTGAATGGTCGTTGATGAGAGCAGTTTCGATCGGTACTGGTTCACCAGATAATCCGACAATCCTATTTTTATAGGGACTCAAGATACCGCATACTCTCATCATACCACTCGATATGCGGCATCTCCAGTGTCCGCAGTGCCTTCTTTGGAAACTGAGGGAGCAGGGCCGGGTAGTCGATACTTCCCTTTCCAATTGGGAGATGGTCATCGCTTGTACCGCTGTTGTCGTGGATATGCAGGTGATCGGGCTCCCTTGAAGCAAGGAACTCGTAAAGCTGTCCGTTGAGGTTGGCATGGCCTACATCAAGGCAGAACGAGAGTCCGGCATCCCGAAGTTCGGGCAAAAGGCTAGTATCCCGGAAATGGCATACCTCCCAGCTCCCCATATTCTCAAGTGCGATTGGTATCCCGTATTCGTCCTGTATCAGTGAGAGTGATTCAAGCGAATCAAGCAATGCCGTATAGGATCGGTCTTTTAGTTCGAGCCACGGGGTGAACCCGGGATGCACGATCACGATCCGGGCATCGATCTCTGCCGACCTCCGGCAGATCTCCGCAAGAAGGTCGAGTGACGACTCCCTGATCGGCTCCCTGACGCTCGCGATATTGATATCGGTTGTCGGGGAATGGACAGAGAGGGTAAAGGTATGCGAAGAGAGGGCTTCCGGATTATCCAGCAGGTCGTGGGTTGCATCTGCCAGGATCTCGATGGTGTGTGTCCGCCCGGCGATCACCTCCAGTGCATCCGGAAGAGAGCGATCAAGGAGGCACCAGGTGGTGCAGCCGTGATCAGGCATGGGGGTGTGCTCCGGGGTGTGTTTGTCCGGGTGTGGGCTTTGCAGCGAATAGGGATGTGATATGTATCCTGGCATTCATTTTTTCATCGGAATTAGTTTGATTCATATTGCTGGTTGATTAGGCTGGTTAAAAAATGATGGTGGATGGTGTTCATGTGGAACTGACAGTTACCGTTCTCCTCATGGAAGCACGATGGTCTGTGCAGTCACAATGAGCTTTCCGCTGGTTGCATCATAGATCTCAATATTCACCCGCTCGCCTGGTCCAGGTGCCATATAGCCCCCATAGCTACTGGGTGCAAATGCATCTGTCCAGTTGATCTTAATCTGGTTGCCTGGCTGGAATGTGACCCAGTTATAGCCACCTCCATCAATGGCTTCATTTGTTGGACAGTAAATCTGTTTTCCCCAGTCTGAAATCGCATGGTTCATATCCTTGAATGTTCCTGCCGGAATGAAGGTTCTGACTTTGAGTGTTTCAGTTGCAATTGGATCGCCGCCCCTGTGTTCAATGAGGATATAATTATCATTGTGTGCTTCGGCACTGAGTGTCACCTGTGGTGCCTTTTGGGATGTTTCTGCAAGTCCTCCGGCAAATCCTGAAACTACCGCAGCAACAATGATTGTTACGACGAGCATCAGCATGACACCGACGACCGGTGAGACCGCATTGTCATTTAAATCGAATCTGTTTTTCATTGCCATCACACTCCCACCACGACGTTTTTGTCGAAGATTGTAGTACTTGAACGCAGATCGATCAGCTTCACGTTGACAACCTCATTTCCGGTTAGATGCTCCCAATTTTTAATCATAGGTATTGCATCATTACTCGGTCCAATATTCATTATGGCTTTTGCTACGTCTCCGGATCGCATGATGTAGTTACCAAACCAGAGAGTCTCTTCTTCACCGACTCCATTTGCAGGGGTATCCCCTGGAATGACCTTATATGGGGCATGGTAATAAGTATTTTTACCAAAGTTGTAATTAGTGTTAAGAGAGTCTAGCAGATAGTAGGTATAATTTCCCGGGAAATATTCCTGATCCTCAGCTGCTCCCCGTCTGGGTGCAATCGTTTCCTGTACCTGGTAGGCACCTGACGCATTGACCCAGCTTGTTACCAGCTTGATGTAACGAGTATCAACCGGATCGCCACTCATGTGTTTGAGTACAAACTCATAGCCATAAGAACCGCCCATACTATTTTCAGAAATCTTTACCTCAAAAGCAGCCTGAGGGGCTTTGTCTGTTCCGCTCACAAGTCCTCCGGCAAAACCGCTGACAACCGCAGCGATGATGATCGTGACGACGAGCATCAGCATGACGCCGACAACCGGTGATACGGCGTCTTCTCTTCTCTGTTTCATGGTATCTCCTCTAATGTGGAGTTGTGGGGGGAGGGCCCGATCCCCTCTCACAACTAAAGTAAATTGTTGTTAATGCTATTTATATTGATCATCCGAATTGACCCTCAAACATGTATTGTTCCTCCCTGATGTCTCTGGTATGTACTTTAAAGCCGGAATAGGGGTATCTTGGGCGAATAAGCGAAGAGACGAAAACAAACAAAAAAAATCAAACCACTGTGCGTACCCGTGATGAGAAGTAACTGATCATTATGGATCCTTTGCATACAATCACGATCTCTAAAAGAATATTTATTTAAGTTAAAAAAAGAAAAATTGTTTAATGCGCTACCGTGCACCTCTCACGCTCTTCCTCCTCTTCATAGCCGTATGCCTGAGCATGCTCATCGCTGTTGCAACCGGGTCGATACAAATACCGCTCTCATCCATTTTCTCAGATGAAACCGCACACCAGATCATCTTCGATATCCGGCTTCCCCGGGTGATCGCGGCGGTGCTGGTAGGTGCTGCGCTTGCAACGGCAGGCACCGCGATGCAGGCGCTCTTCAAGAACCCGATGGCCGATCCCTATATCATTGGAACATCCGCCGGGGGATCGCTTGGCGCGGTTGCCTCTATTGTATTTTTGGCAGGTGCGGGCCTCCCGGTCTTTGCCTTTACCGGTGCGGTCGCAGCGACCTTCCTGGTCTATACCATTGCCCGCCGCGGTGGGAAAATCCCGGTTGAAACCCTGCTTCTGACCGGCGTTGCACTCTCGATGTTTCTCTCGGCAATGCTCTCGTTTCTCATGTATAGTTCAGGAAAGAGCCTCCACCAGATCGTCTTCTGGCTGATGGGAGGGTTCTGGACGGTCTCATGGGACCAGGTATGGGTTGCGCTCGTCATCCCGGTTGGCTGCGTTCTGATCTATCTCTTTGCCCGTGACATCAACATCATCTCGCTTGGCGATGACGAGGCCGTCCATCTTGGGGTGAATGTGGAGCAGCTGAAGATTCTCCTTCTTTTTGCCAGCGCGGTGCTGGCTGGGATCGCTGTCTCCATTGCCGGTGCAATCGGGTTCATCGGCCTGATCACCCCACACCTGATGCGGAATATCGTCGGACCGGATCACCGGATCCTCTTCCCCGCCGCAATCCTTGCGGGAGCACTGATCCTCCTCTGGGCAGATACCTTCACCCGGACATTCGGAAACGAGATGCCGGTTGGGATCATCACGGCATTCCTTGGCGCTCCGTTCTTCATGTATCTCCTGCGGAGGAGGAGTGCAGTATGAAAGCTGTCGATGTTATCGATCTCGATGTCAGGTACGGGGCGCACCAGATCCTTGAAGAGATCGCGTTCTCGGTTCATTCCGGCGAGATGATCGGGATCTGCGGCCCGAATGGATCAGGCAAGACGACACTCCTGAAAGCCATGAGCAGGATAGTTTCCCCGGCTGCAGGAGAGGTCTACTATAATGGCGAGGATATGGATACCCTCTCCTTCCGGATGCTGGCGCAGCGGGTGGCGGTTGTTCCACAGGAGACGGCAATCAATTTCGATTACACCGTCCGCGAGATCGTGATGATGGGCCGTCACCCCTATATCGGCAGGTTCGCATCAGAAAGCAGGGAGGATCACGCGATCTGTGACCGGGTGATGCGGCTTGCCAATGTCTCACACCTTGCCGATATGCCGGTGAACCAGATCAGCGGGGGAGAGCGGCAACGGGTCATGATCGCCCGTGCTCTCGCACAGGAGCCGGATATTCTCCTGTTAGACGAGGCGACCTCTCATCTTGATATAAGCCACCAGATCGAGATTTTAACAATCATCAGAAAGGAGATGGAGAAGACAGCGACAATCAGTGTCTTCCATGACATCAATCTGGCATCCTGCTACTGCGACCGGATCATTCTGTTAAAGGAGAGAGAAATTGCCGGTATAGGGACACCGGCAGTTGTGCTGACAGAGAACCTGATCCACTCGGTCTATGGAATCAATGTCATTGTAGGGACGCATCCGTCCACGAACAGGCCGTATATCCTTCCGATGTATGAGAAGGCGCAGGTCGAAACAGGCGGAAGGCGGGTACATCTTGTCTGCGGCGGTGGCACAGGCTCCCTCCTTCAGAGAGAGCTCCACCGGTCCGGTTGTCTCCTCTCCACCGGTGTCCTGAATGTTCTTGACTCTGATTACAAAACAGCATGTGATCTTGGTATTCCGGTCGTCTCCGAGGCACCGTTTGCATCAATATCGGGTGATGCCTCGGGAGCCCTCATGCCCTTCCTTGAGGAAGCGGATATGATTCTTCTCGTTCCCATGCCTGTTGGAAGTGGAAATCTCGAGAATATACGGCTCCTGGAACCGTATGCCAAAAAAACGGTTCTTGTCGGCCGCGTGGAATCGTTTGAGGACTATACCGGAGGAGAGGCCAGGACTGTCCTCTCCCGGCTCCTTGAGGGCGGCATGGTCGTTGTTGATTCTCTGGCAAATGCCTTGAAAAGGGAACTGTGAGTTTTATGGCGTCCATTTGGTGTTTAAAAGGAAATTGGGATCTGTGATTACATGATGGATAGATGGATGAAGAGTATCCGGAGAAGTATAGTGTCGCTGGCAGTCATCATGGTGCTCTGCACCGGGGTTGCAGCCGCCATGGCTGAAGAGGTGTCAGCAGGTCATGAAGATGGAATATTTGCCATCTCTGTTCTTGATGACTCCGGTCGTACAATAACCATTGAAGAGTACCCGGATCGTATCGTGTCCCTTGCCCCATCCAATACCGAGCTCCTCTTTGCCATCGGTGCAGGCGGCCAGCTCGTGGCAGTGGCTGACCAGAGCGACTATCCCGCTGAGGCACGTGCCATTCCGACAGTGGGGGGCTATACCACTATCAGCCTTGAGAAGGTCGTTGCCGCAAAACCGGATCTGGTGGTTGCAGCACCCGGCAATTCCGAGGAATTGATCGAGAGATTCCGGCGGCTCGGGCTTGTGGTTGTAGTCATCGATCCAAGAACTATCGAGGAGATTTTGGATGATATCATTCTCCTTGGAACGCTTACCGGCAATGCGGCAGAGGCGGAACTGCTCACAACCGAACTTGATAGAAGAATTCAGGTAGTAACCGATACGGTGGCAGAACGGGAAAAGACTCCATCGGTTGCCCATATTGTCTGGCATGATCCGGTCTGGGTGTCCGGTGACCGGACCTTCCAGCATGAGGTGATCACCCGGGCAGGAGGAACAAATGCCTTCGAATCGATTGAGGAATGGGGTGTTGTCGGGCTTGAAGAGTTTGTTATTGCAAATCCTGATTATATCCTCGTCAGCTCCGGGACCGGGATGGATAAGGATGATTATGATGTCATCTATGAGTATGTGATGAACGAGCCCAGGTTCCAGCGGCTGGATGCGGTGCAAAATAACCGGGTTATTATTATTGAATCCGATATCATAAGCCGGGGCGGGCCCAGAATTGTGGATGCACTCGAAGAGGTGGCAGAAGCATTGCATCCTGATCTCTATGATCCTTTGGTTCGGGAAATGCCGCAATCAGAAGAATCTTCCCCTTTAGCAGTAATTCCTTTGATTGCTCTCTTCTCACTGGCCCTGTTTATACTACAAAGGAGGAAGCTCTCCTCTCCCTCATAGAGTCCGTGTGACCGCCACCCGCCACTCTGTCCCGTGCAGTGATACGGTCGTCCAGACAGCCTCTTTTGTCTGGTCACGGAAGATATAGCTCCCCTGCCCCTGCCGCTCCTTTGTGACCCGGGTGACGAACTCAACGAGCACGGGATAGGCGGTATAGACGGGATCGTCAAGGGGGAGCCCGATCTGTTCCGGATCGGTATCATAGAGGACACGGCCGTCAGTATCGACGACGGTGATTGAATAGGGTTTTCCGGAAACAACCGGCTCAGCTGCCTCACCGATCAGGAGGTGCGGTTGAAACACGATGGAGGTGAACCCAAGGAACCTCCCCGGCGGTTCGCTCGCGATCCCGCCCCTGCTGAAGACGGGTGCGCTGATAAACGATGCATCGCCTCCCTCTGCCACCGGAATAATGCCGCTCATGATCGGGCGGCGGGTTGCAAGAATCTGCTGTGTTGCTTTCTGATCCGAGACATCCACGCCTTCCACATCGTGGTGTAAGAATGGTTCAGCAGCAAGAATGATGCCTTCCGGGCTGACGGTGGTGCAGTCGATGACCGCCGGATGGATACTGCTTATTTCAAGCAGGATATCCCGTGCCGCCTTGTTATCAAGGCCGGTTGATCCGAGATCATATGCAGCGGATGCCAGTTTGGTATCAAGCGTCTCCAGCGATGCTGAGATCTCTGACTGGAGCCTGAGAAGGATCATCGCCGCATCATCATCAGGATCCGCATCTGGTACAGGGATAACTACCATTCCGATGACTAATCCGGCAAGCAGGCAGGCAATGGCAATAATGATCGCATGGGAAGATTGCATCAGGAATTGTATCTCCTCATATCTTAAGAATCGATCGACTGCATGATGGTAATTACCTGTCAGTTCACCTCATCACATCTCAATACTCACCGGATCATCTCCCGGCAGCTTCATTGCAGAGCGGTGCAAGAGATCAGCATCATGAAGAATATGGAGATGAAGAGAGAGGGATCGAAACTGATCATCGAAGTGGATCTCACAAAGGATTTCGGCATTTCAAAGTCAGGTAAATCGGTCATCATTGCATCGAGTGAGGGAAATATTGGACTACCTGATGATGATGAGATCAAGATCGGGCTGAATATCTACAGAAAAGCATAGAAAAAGAGATATTGTCATTTGTATTTATTTCACTCACTTTTTTATTCCTTTATACTGTGAAACACTCCATCACGGCAGGTTTCCATCCCCCATGCATCCTCTCTGCTTATCCTCACTCATCACGACAAGCCTGTTAAAGATCTCCCGTACACCTGTCGGATCGATACCCGCCTCAACCGCCCGATCCACTGCCCGGGCGATCACCTGCTCCCGTTGTGCGGGGTCGACCGGCGGCCTGCCTGCCTTCACCTTCTCATGTGCCATCATTCCGGCCAGCGACTGCCGCCTTTTGATCAGATCGACAATCCCGGCATCTATTGTTGCAATCTCCTCGCGGATCTCATCAATGGTCATGTGGAATCTCTCTCACCCGGTAAAATAAAAAGCCTCCTGATCAGCTCATCCTCTGAGGTTCAGCATGCCGTACCGTACTGCTCCAAGGAGCCCCACATCTTCGTCACAAACAAGGGAAACGGGGATTGTTTCGAGCATATCCTGGTAATGCGGAGCATCTATGAACTCCTCACGGAAAGAATCGTTCATCACGAGGAACGGATTTCTCATCGCAACACCGCCGGTGATGAAGAGGCCGCCTGTTGAGAGGGTGTTGAGCACATAGTTTTTGCATGCACGTGCATAGAACCGGGCAAAAAACTCTGTTGTCTCTGAATCAGGCCCTATTCTCCTGACAACCTGATTTGGAGGAAGCGTCTCGCCGGTCAGCCATGCATGCAGGTGGGCGAGGCCGGGGCCACTCACCACCAGATCGTTATGCGGGTGCTTTATTCCGGTTCTCTCCATGAGATACTCCATGAAACGAGCCTCATCGCCTCTATAGAAGGGGAAGGCGGCATGGCCGGCCTCTGAAGGAATAACACAGATACTATCGCCCGCTCCCTTTCTGATTGCACAATGGCCAAGGCCGGTTCCGGCGCCGACAACTGCAATGACGCCGCCATCCCCGGATCTTCCTTCCTGTATCACCTCTCCCGCAAGCCCTGTCTCCAGCAGGCAGGCATATCCTTGCGCAACAAAATCATTGATCAGGTGGATCTCTGTTCCTGGCATCTTTGTTTTGAGGGTGCGTATATCAGCCAGCCAAGGAACATTGGGCAGGATTCCAGGCACGCCATCCCTGACCAATCCCGGTACCGCAAGCACCATCGCCTCCCATGAAGAGCCCGAAGCCGGGGCTGCGTACATGAGGGCTTCTTCGATCAGATCGTCAAATGAACTGAAACTGCTCGTTGTGAGCGAAACAGCATTCAGCCGGGATATGGTACCATCATCACCAAAAGTGAACCCGGCGAACCTGCTGTATGTGCCGCCGATATCTGCTGTCAGGATTCCCTGCATTGATTCTTCCCCGATCCGGCATATTTGGTGCCGGATATCATCTCTCCTCTCTATGATCAGATAAAGAATACTATGAGGGCGTAGGTTAATAACGGGGTCAATCTATAAACACAATCATGCCGGTTCATGATATCGAGGCTGTCCTGAAGGTGGAGGAAGAGGCGATCTCACGGATCAAGGCTGCTGAAGATGAGGCAGAAAAAGCAGTCAGTTCCGCCAGGAAAGAAGCGGCAGCATATATCGAAGATGAACTGAAGAAGGCTTCAGCAGAGGCCGAAGAAACCGTTAACCGTTTAATACAGGATTCTGAGGGAAAAGCCCGAGAAATCGCTTCTGAAACGGATCGGCGTGTTGAAGAGATTATGTCTGCTGCTGACTCACGAAAGGATACTGCGGTTTCTGCGATCATAGCCGCGGTCACCGGAGGGACAGATGTTCTATCCGGCTGAGATGCAGAAGGTGACGGTGGGCATCCATCGAAGCTATGCCGCCCCGTTCCTCTCTGCTCTCCATGAAGAGGGGATTATTGAGCTCACACCGATCACAGGCGACGAGCATCTTCTCCACCTCATATCACCGGTTCAGCGGGATGAGATCCGGCAGGCACTCACAGCTGCCCAGGCACGTACCGAGCGTGCTGTGGAGGCGCTCCTGGATCATATACAAACAGAGCAGGGGAGGATCACCCGTTTCTTCTTCCCCAAACACAATCCCCCGGTTCCCGCAGAGCGATCGGATCCCGCCTCACTGCTGAAGGTGGTGGAGGGATATGATCCAATCATCTCTCTGATCCTCTCCTACCGGGTTCGCCGCTCTGCTATCCATGAGCGTAATGCCCGCCTCGATGAAGAGGAAGAGCATCTTCTCCTCTATGGGTGCGTTGCAGATCGTCTCCCTCCGCGTGAGCCATCCCGATTCATCACTGTGCGGGCAGGGATCATTCCAACAGATGAATGTGAGGATCTAAATGCACTTTTTGAGGAGGAGGGGGTAGCAGAGGCAATAGCACACTCTGCATGCAGGGCAGAGGAAGAAGGGATGATTACTGTTGTCCTTGCCCATTCACGTGCTGCCGAAAAGGTTGATGTACTCCTCCGTTCAAGGGGTTTTGCGGAATTTATCTTCGGCGATCATGGGAGTTTTGTTCCTGAGGCGCTTGAGCATATCCACAAAGAGAAGGAATCCCTCCAACAGGAGGATGAAACAATACAGAATCACCTGCGGGAAAAAGGCTCAGAATACCTTCAGCTGCTTTCCGGGCTTGCAGAAGATCTCGGCATAGCCCGTGATGCAAGCGATGCCGCTGTCCTCACCGGCTCAACCCGCGATCTCAGGCTTTATTCAGGCTGGATCAGGAGCCGGGATCTCCCTCTCCTTGAGAAGATTGGAGACCTTCATGCAGGCAGTACCATGATATACCGGGCAGTTCCGGGAAAGGACGGGGATACTTCGGTTCCTGTTGCCTACAACCATCCACGCTGGCTTGCCCCGTTCCGCTCCCTCACCACAACATTCGCCCCCCCGCGGTATCGTGAGGTGGATCCGACCTTTTTTATCGCTCCGGTGCTGGTTGTCACCTTTGGGGTGATGCTTGGGGATGCGGGGTACGGACTGCTGCTTGCACTGGTTGCAGCCGCCCTTCTTGCCGGAACTGCACGGTATCCGGGGTCAACCCGGGACTTCTCATTCATCCTGTTAGCATGCGGTATCTCGGGTATTCTCTTTGGTATCTTACAGGGCGGCTTCTTCGGTGATCTCCTCCCGAGATTCTTCGGTATCGCCCCGCCCTTCGCCGTAATCGATCCCCTGATGGATCCGATCACCATCCTCACCGCAGCCCTCATCTTCGGGATTGCACACCTGAACCTGGGTCTTGGCATCGCGGCCTACAGCAATATCAGGGCAGGCAACCTCAGAAAAATGCTCAAAGAACAGGGTGTCTGGTTTCTGATACAGCCCTGTGCCGCAATCCTCCTCTTCGCCTTTTTTGGCTGGGCTGAGATTCCGCTCCCACTCCTCTTTGCATCCGGAGCCGGAGCGGCGGCGGCAGCTGCAATGATCCTCACCTTCGAAGGGCCGCTTGGCTTCTTCAGTATCACGGGGTTCCTTGGTGACTGGCTGAGCTATACAAGGATTCTTGCGCTTGCACTTGCAACCGCCGGAATTGCGATGACAGTGAATATCCTCTCTGAGATGATCGGATCTGTTCATCCGTATCTCCTCATAATTGCTATTCTCTTTGCAGTCGCCGGTCATCTGGCAAACTTCCTGCTCCAGGCGCTTGGCGGATTTATCCATGCCCTCCGTCTCCAGTATGTTGAGTTTTTCGGGCAGTTTTACGAAGGCGGCGGCCGTCTCTTCCAGCCATTTTTCACGAACCGGGAGAAGACGATCCTTTTGGAGGATGAACCATGATACCTGAACTAACACCCGGATTTATTCTGGCAGTCACCGGTGCGGGGCTCGCCGTCGGATTGTCTGCTATTGGATCCGGTATGGGTGTCGGAATTGCCGGAGCCACCGGTGCCGGAGTGATTGCCATCAAACCCGGGAAGTTCGGGCAGGCACTCGTCTTCCAGGCGGTTCCCCAGACACAGGGGATGTACGGCCTTCTGGTAGCGGTCTTGATCCTCCTCTCGACCGGGGTGATCGGTGGTGTCGGCGATCCCGTCTCCACCCCGATGGGGCTTGCCGCTCTTGGTGCCGGATTAGCGGTCGGTATCGCGGGCCTCTCTGCCATCGGTCAGGGTATTGCTGCATCTGCGGGGATTGCCACCAGCTCTGAGGACGATACTGCGATGGGGAGATCCCTTGTCTTCTCGGTGATCCCCGAGACACAGGCGATCTATGGCCTGCTGGTTGCGATCCTGATCATGGCGTTCTCCGGTATCCTGGCGGGTGACTCAACGGTGACGATGGCAACCGGGCTTGCCGCGATCGGTTGCGGTCTTGCAGTTGGTCTTGCCGGCCTCTCTGCCATCGGTCAGGGTATTGCTGCTGCTGCCGGCTCCGCCTCTTCAGCTGAGCATGAAGGGGCCTTTGGCCGTGCCCTCGTCTTCTCGGTGATCCCCGAAACGCAGGCGATCTATGGCCTGCTGGTTGCGATCCTGATCATGGCCTTCACCGGAATGATCGCAGGCGGCCCGATATCGGATATCTCAATTGGAATCGCTGCAATCGGGTGCGGATTTGCAATCGGGCTGGCGGCACTCTCAGCAATCGGACAGGGTATTGCGGCAGCTGCCGGTGCTGCGGCAACTGCAGAGAAACCGGAATCATTCGGCCGTTCTCTTGTCTTCTCGGTGATCCCCGAGACACAGGCGATCTATGGTCTCCTGGTTGCGATTCTGATCATGGCCTTCACCGGGATGATCACCCGTGATATCGTTCCCACCCTGGCGGCCGGTTTTGCCTCGGTTGCATGTGGAATTGCAGTCGGTTTTGCGGCGATCTCCGCCATCGGTCAGGGTATTGCTGCATCTGCCGGGATTGCAACCACATCCGAGCGTGAGGATATGTTTGGCAAGGGTCTTGTCTTCTCGGTGATTCCTGAGACACAGGCTATCTATGGTTTGCTGGTTGCGATCCTGATCATGGCGTTTACCGGGATCATCACCCGTGACGTGACGGCAACCGCTGCTGCCGGTCTTGCCTGTATCGGATCGGGATTTGCCGTCGGCCTTGCAGGGCTCTCTGCGATTGGCCAGGGGATGACCGCTGCTGCCGGTATCGGTGCCGTTGCACGCCGCCCCGAGGCGATGGGGCAGAGCCTGGTCTTTGCGGTGATGGCAGAGACCTTTGCAATCTTCGGTCTGCTGATTGCGATTTTGATCATGTTTGGGATCGGACTCTTCGGAGGTCTCTGAATGGGGCTTGAGACGATCATCTCCTTAATTGAAGCAGAGACAGACGAGGAGATCGCGAGAATCAGAGAGGAGGCAGAAGAAGAATGTAATGCGATCCGCAAAGCTGCCCGGGAGAGAGCGGGTCGTGAACGTGAGCGTATCCTCCTTGAAGGTGAACGCAAAGCCCTTCGGGAAGAACGAAAAGTCCTCCTCCAGGCAGAATACGATGAGATGAAAGCCATCCGTGATGCGAGATGGCAGGGGATCCGGGACGTGTTTGTTGCAGCTGAAGAGGAGCTTGCAGGTATCCCCTCAAAACCCGGGTATCCCGAGATCCTCCGTTCCCTCATCATCGAAGGGAGGGAGACTGTCGGGGGAGGCGGGATTGTTCTTCTCTGCCGGTCTGCTGATATGAAAGCGGTTGAAGCAGCAACAGCCGATATGTCGGGGGTGGCGATCCGCCCCCTTCCTCTCCATGATCCGCAGATCCGGTCCGGCGGGGTGATGGTCATCTCCGCTGAGACTCCCATACGGTGCGACCAGACCTTTGCGACACGGCTGGATCAGATGAAAGATAGCCTGACACAGAAGGTATCCGGTATCCTCTATGGAGGTGGGGAGAATGGATATTGATCTGATCTTCTCAGAACTCTTCACAGGAGAAGGATCAGGGCTGATTGTAATTGCATTTGCCATTGCGTTTTTTATCGCTGTCTTCATTGCGGTATCTGCGGGATGGTTCAGGATTATCCTGAGTATCGCCTCCTTTGCCTATCCCTCTGCACGGGTCAGGGCGATGGGAAACCCGCTTGTGACGGCAGAGGGTGCAGATACCCTCTCGGATGCAGGTGATCTCCTTGAACTCTTTGAGCGTGCGGAGCGTTTTGGTCACATAATCGAGTACCGCGAGGGGATGGCCCCGGACGATACCGAGCGGCTGATCCGGTCTTATCACTATACCCTGCTTGGCAACCTCGCCGTATCTGTCCCGGATGCGATCCATTCATTGATCCTTGGATATATCCAGGTCTATCTGGCAGAGGAGGTTGCCGCTCTCCTGAGGGGGATTAGCGGCGGTCTTCCGAGGGATCTGATCGAGAAGAGGGCGGTTCCAATCGGTGCATTCTCAGAGTCTGAGATCAGGAAGGCCGCCCATTCAGGTTCTGTTGAAGAGGCGGTGCAGCGGCTTGAACGATCCGGTGTCTTCCCCGGCATACGGGATATCTGGAAGAAAACCGGTGAACAGGAGGGATATGCGGTATTCGAATCAGCGCTCCTCTCTGAGAGCTATCTCTCCCTGATGATGACCGCACGGGGCATCGAAGAATCCCAGTATGAACCGGCAGTCCTGATGGCCGGACGGATGATAGACTGCCAGAATCTCAGGATTCTGATCCGGGGACGACTGTACGGTGCAGATGCCGCAGCAATTGAACCATTCCTCATTCCAAGGGGAGGTTTTGAGATCACAGGTGATATTCTCAGGGATTTAACCCGCTCTGCCGATCTCCCTGAACTCTCTTCCCTGATCAGTGAGACGATGTATGGCCCCTATATCGAACCTTTCATCGAAGGGGTGAAGGATAACCCTGATCCGGGTGCGATCGAGCAGAGCCTCTCGCAGTGCCTGCTCGATATCGGCAGGATGGTGAGCAGCCAGTACCACCTCGGCAGCGGCCCGATTTTCAGGTATCTGGTGGCGCTTGGGATCGAATGCGAAAACCTGCGGGCGGCTGCTGCCGGGATTCTGTACCAGGTACCGGCCGAATCGATCAGGGGGCAGATGGTAGTGCAGGTGAGTGGGAGATGAGGATCGTTGCAGTGGGTGATCGGACAGTCACCCTGCTCTGCCGGCTCGGCGGTGTTGCAGAGACGATCCGGTGTGAGGATGATGCTTCTGCCGGAACTGCTCTGAAAGAGCTTCTTGCGGATGAATCAGTCGGTATCGTCCTTCTACAGGATCGGTATGCACGCCCGCTCATCCGGCTTCTTGACGAGCATGGTCGGTCGCACCGGGTCTATCCGGTTGTTGTAGAAATACCGGGGCGAAAGGGTTCGGAAGAAGGGGATGATATCATAACCGAGGCGATCAGGCGGGTTGCCGGTCGGGCGATACCAGGGTGATTGAATGAACAGGAGCAGTATAATTCGGATTACAGGGCCGGTTGTCGAGGCTGACCGGATGCGTGGAGCACAGATGTATGAGGTCGTCTTTGTCGGCGATGATGAGCTAATCGGCGAGATTATCGGGCTGCATAACGATACTGCAACCATCCAGGTCTATGAGGATACCACCGGTATCACCCCCGGCGAGCCGGTCAGGCGATCAATGATGCCGCTCTCAGTGGAGCTTGGCCCCGGCCTTCTTGGGATGATCTATGATGGTATCCAGCGTCCGCTGACAGAACTTGGGGAGATCTCCGGGGATTTTATTGTCCGGGGAGTCTCGGCTCCGGCGCTTTCGCGTGAGAAGAGGTTCCATTTTACGCCATCTCTCTCTCAGGGTGCTACTATCTCCGGCGGTGCGGTGATCGGGTCGGTTCCCGAGACAAACCGGATCATTCACACAATCCTTCTCCCTCCGGATCTATCGGGGACAGTGGAGCGGATCGCAGGCGAAGGTGAGTATACCGTGGATGAGACGATCCTCTGGCTGAAAGACGATACCGGCACTATCCAGGAGATCACAATGCTCCAGCGCTGGCCGGTCAGGGTACCCCGCCCGATACAATCGAAACGTCCGGCGATCCGCCCCCTGATCACCGGCCAGCGGGTGATCGACTCTTTCTTCCCGATCGTGCAGGGGGGAACCGCCTCTGTACCCGGTCCTTTTGGCGCCGGGAAGACGGTTGTCCAGCACCAGCTTGCAAAATGGTGCGATGCCGATATCATCGTCTATGTCGGCTGTGGGGAACGGGGGAACGAGATGGCAGATGTACTCCGCCAGTTCCCGGCTCTGGTGGATCCAAAGACAAAGGAGCCGCTGATGAAGAGGACGGTTCTGATCGGGAACACCTCGAATATGCCGGTTGCTGCCCGCGAGGCATCGGTTTATACCGGGATCACGATCGCCGAATATTACCGTGACATGGGATATTCTGTTGCCCTGATGGCAGATTCGACCTCCCGGTGGGCAGAGGCGATGCGGGAGATCTCAGGCCGCCTGGAGGAGATGCCGGGCGAACACGGCTATCCTGCCTATCTCGGCTCCCGGCTTGCCGATTTCTATGAACGGGCAGGGCGTGTGAAGACGCTCTCTGGTGAAGAAGGCTCAATCTCGGTGATCGGTGCTGTATCGCCGCCGGGTGGCGATTTTTCAGAGCCGGTGACCCAGAACACGCTTCGGATCGTCCGGGTTTTCTGGGCACTGGATGCTGATCTTGCTCACCAGCGGCATTTCCCGGCAGTGAACTGGCTCCTCAGCTACTCGCTCTACTCTGATATCGTTGCCCCCTGGTGGGAGAAGCATGGGGGGGAACACTGGGGCGAGATGCGATCAGATCTCCTCGCCCTCCTCCAGAAGGAGAACGAACTCCAGGAGATTGTCCAGCTGGTCGGCCCCGATCTCCTCCCCGAAGAAGATAAGTTCACGCTGAATGTGGCTACGATCCTGAGGGAGTCGTTCCTTGTGCAGTCCGCATTCGATCCCGTCGATACCTTCTGTCCGCCCGGGAAGCAGTATCGGATGATGACCCTGATACACCGCTATTACCGGCTGGGACAGCGGGCAGTAAGGGAAGGGATGGGTGCGGCAGAGGTTCAGCACCTCCCGGTGACATCCCGGCTCTCCCGGATGGGCCCGATGCCGCATGAGGAATTTGCGGCATTCTATCCGGAGGCTCTTGAAGCATTGGATACTGCATTTGACGGGGGTGAGGACTGATGGCGCCGCTCCGTGAGTTCCAGTCTGTTGTAAGGGTTGCAGGGCCGATCCTTGCCGTATCCGGGATCGATGATGCCGGGTATAACGAGGTGGTGAAGGTGCTCCTCCCCGATGGCACGGTTCGGGCAGGTCAGGTGCTTGAGTCGAGGAAAGGGATGGCGATTGTGATGGTCTTCGGAGGTACCCGCGATCTCGACTGCGATATCACCGCTGTCCGCTTCACCGGCAGGCCGATGACGATGCCGGTGAGTAAAGAGATGCTCGGCAGGATCTTCTCAGGTTCAGCTGAGCCGATTGATGGCGGAGGAAGCGTCGTTCCCGAAAAAGAGATGGAGATCTCAGGCTATGCGATTAACCCGACGAAACGGGAGTTTCCGCAGGATTCGATCGAGACCGGGATATCCGCAATCGATGGGATGAATACGCTTGTCCGGGGGCAGAAACTCCCCGTCTTCTCGGGATCAGGTCTGCCGCACAGTTTCCTTGCTGCCCAGATCACCCGGCAGGCACGGGTACGCGGGTCTGATGAATCCTTTGCAGTCGTCTTTGCAGCGATGGGGATCACCCATGAAGAGGCCCGGTTCTTCATCGAGGAGTTCTCCGAGACCGGGGCACGGGCACATGCGGTGATCTTTCTGAATCGTGCCGATGATCCTGCGATCGAGCGGATCGTCACCCCCCGGCTTGCCCTCACTGCTGCTGAATACCTGGCATTTGATTTAGGGATGCATGTCCTTGTGGTTATGCAGGATATCACCGCATACTGTGAGGCGCTTCGTGAGGTATCGGCTGCCCGGGAGGAGATTCCGGCCCGGCGGGGATATCCGGGTTATATGTATACGGATCTTGCATCGCTCTATGAACGGGCAGGCAGGGTAAAGGGGCGTCCCGGTTCTATCACCCAGCTCCCGATCCTCTCGATGCCGGATGATGATATCACCCATCCGGTTCCTGATCTGACCGGGTATATCACCGAAGGGCAGATTGTCCTCTCACGCGAACTGCACAGGAAAGGAATCTATCCTCCGATTGATGTACTTCCCTGCCTTTCACGGCTGATGCAGGGTGGAATCGGGGATGGGAGGACACGTGCGGATCATGCGAATGTTTCAAGCCAGCTCTATGCCGCCTATGCCCGGGGGCGGCGGCTTGCCGGGCTTGTTGCGGTGATCGGCGATGAAGGGCTGACTGATGTTGACCGTTTATATCTGAGCTTTCTTGAACGGTTCGAGGTTGAGTTTGTCGGCCAGAAGCGGGATGAGGGAAGGTCGTTTGATGAAACCCTTGACCGGGCATGGGAACTCCTCTCGATCTTCCCAAAAGAAGAGCTGAAGCGGATCGATCCGAAGTACATTGACGAGTATTACCGGGGTGGCACCGGGTGAGCAGGAGGCTCCCTCCCGGCACACGCCCGACACGGATCGAACTCCTGAAAGCCGGAAAACGGCTGGTGATCGCCGAGAAGGGGCATGAACTCCTCAGGGAGAAACTCGATGCGATGGTGATGGAGTTCTTCTCCCTCTCAAAACGCCGGGATGAGCTGAGGAGGGTGATGGAGGAGGCGTTTGCTGCGGCATATCCGGCCCTCATTTCAGCAGAGATGGCGGCGACACACCGGGAGGTGGAGAGCTGTGCCGCTGTGGAGCGGACCATCCCGGATATTCCAGTCATTGAGAAGGGTATCATGGGGGTGGGTGTTCCCCGGTTTGATCTCTCAGATCCGCTCAGGGAGGGGCATGTCCCCGGATATGGCTTCTCGGCAGCAACCGGGAGGCTGGATCGCGCCTCGGATCTTGCAGAAGAGGCAGTTGAAGCAGCCATCCGTCTTGCCGAGGTTGAAGGCGCCCTCCTTCGGCTCTCGTCCCGGATCACCTCGGTACGGCGGCGGGCAAATGCCCTTGACTCGATCATGATCCCGCAGCTGAAAAGGGTTATTGCCTATATCTCGGATTATCTTGAGGAGATGGAGCGGGAAGATCTCTTCAGGAGGAAACGAACCAAGGCACGGGGGGAGGAGCGGCGATGGTGAATGATTACCTGCCGCTCCTGTACCTTGTGCTTGGGATTGCCGGGGTGCTGACGGTGGCGATCGGGGGGATTGTATTGATATTGATTGTGATTGGGGTGATTTAAAGGAATGACTGTATCAGCAAAAGAATGATAATTACTGAGAAAAGACCTGATTCAACTGTTATAAATTCAATACAGGTCACTCGCGTACCCAGGCTTTTTCCGAATAATGCGATATTTGTTGGAAAGGATGTTTTAACATAGCCAAGTCCAAGGTGCAGGATACGAGCGATAAAGAGCATCAGAAGTGTTTGAAGAACAGTTATTTCTTCTAAGGCAATTACCGTCCCTGCTACGGAAAGAACTGCAACCTGACTTAAAAAACTCGCTGTAAAAACAATAATAGCTACATCCGGCAGATTGATGGCGCTCATGAGGGGTCGAAAAAGCCCCTCGAAGTACCCGATCAGGCCGTAATTGAAGATGGCTAAAAACAAGATTGTAGTTGGGATGAGCACAACTGCAACTTTTGCAAAATCATATAAAGTTTTTGCAAAAACAGCACCTATATGAGAGATCCACTTTTTATATTTATTCTGCTTTTTCGTTTCTTCTGGCTTCTCTGCTTCTTCCAGTTCCTCGCTTCCCTCTCCCGCTTCTCCCTCCATTTTGCATACACATGGCTCCTGCTGGAAGAGTCTTCTCCCAATTATAATGCCGAGAAATGCGATTAGAGAGAAGACCAGGAGTTCAATTGCAAGAAGCAATAAACCTATCGAATATCCCAAAACTGCAATTGCCACGGGTATTTGAAAGAACAAAACACTATGAAGCCCTTTTGGCAGCATGGCAATCAATACGGTGACAATAACATGACGTTCATTTATTATCTTATCACGGAATAACGTGGAAAGAACGCCCACTCCTGTCCAGCTATTAAAAAAATAAAAAGTGAGTGCAGAAGAGCACGTAACTGGAAGATATGCTTTTTTTGTTAATAACGCCATTGGAATATTCGTATATTTGATATAACGCGATTTTATGAGGGCGTTTGCAAGGAGAAAACCTATGAAGATCATGGGGAGCATCATTTTGAGTAAATTAAATGCATCCGATAGAATAGCAGCCAAAACCATAGATCTCTCCATATGTTCTCAAATAAAGCGAATCTTGGTAAAAATGTATTAATGAGCCAATATGCAGGCTACTTTATGATGATCCCCTCTCAATTGAATCTCATTTTCCAGGCACTCGGGTTTTACGAATATACACTTTCCTGCATATGAACATCCATTATGTAATGAGTGACCTTCTCCTGGCTCTCCGTCAACTGTTGGAATATCAGAGAGAAATGTGGCTTTAATGAGGTCCTGGGTATATGGATGCTGCGGGTTATGAATGACATCATTTGTGATACCTTCCTCAACAATCCTGCCGTTGAGCATCACGGCAATCCTATCACACATCCATTTCACGACTTCAATATCATGGGAGATGAGAATGCAGGGTATTGAATGTTTCCTCTGCAAATCCTTGATTAACCTAAGAACCTGAGCCTGAACAGACATGTCAAGGTTTGATGTTGGCTCATCTGCTACGAGCAACTTCGGATTGAGGCTTAACGCACGGGCAATTACAATCCTTTGAATCTCTCCACCGCTTACCTCATGAGGATATCGGTTTAGAATCTCCTCACGAATATTCACACTTTTTAGTAGATCCTGAGTCACCTCATCGATTGAATCTATATTACCTGATAGCTTCAAACCTTCAATAAGGGACTCTCCTACTTTTATTCTTGGATTAAGTGATGACCTTGGATCCTGAAAAACCATCTGCAGATTTGTCCAGTATTCCCTGAGCTCTTTCCCTCTCATGTTTGTAATATCCTTCTTATCAATGGTAATTTTTCCAGATGTCGGGTCAATCAGGCGTACAAGCATCTTTCCAATAGTGGTTTTACCAGAACCGCTCTCTCCAACAAGCCCAAAAATTTCGTCTTTGTGCACAGAGAAGCTTACATCCTTTACTGCATGAAAATCCTGTGGGCGAAAAAAGCCACTTGTATAAATTTTTGAAAGGTTTTCAACTACAAGCATGGCAACGAACTCCTGCTTGCTCCCCATTTAAAACCGGGTGAATCTTCATACATTGTTCTGTTGCTAATGGGCAACGGGGGTGAAACCGGCAGCCACTTGGAATTTCAATAAGGCTGGGGCTCAAGCCGGGTATTGATGACATGCCGCGAGAGGGCATTGATGCTATCAATCCTTCAGTGTATGGATGTTTTGGGTTCTCCAATATCTCCTCTGCACTTCCCTTCTCAATAATTTCACCTGCATACATTACTGCAATAGTTTCACAAAGGCGTGCTACATTAATATCGTGGGTAATCAGGAGAAGCGAGCGGTCCTGGGTTATACGATCTAATAATTTTACGGTTTTATGTCGTAGGATGGTGTCTAAACCGGTCGTCGGCTCGTCTGCTAAGAGCAAACTTGGATTTTGTGCAATCCCCATAGAAATCAGAACTCTTCTGTTCATTCCACCTGATAGCTGGTGAGGATGCCTTTCTGATACATACGTCCTGAGTCCAACAGAGTTGAGAAGATTCAACATCTTCCGGGAGATATCGTTCTTCTCCTGGGAACCTCCATCGGGCTGAATGGCCTCTTCAACCTGAAGATGTGTTTTCATGAGCGGGTTCAGGGATGAGAGATGTTGTGGAATTAATCCAATGAGCTTCCCCCGTAGAGCCACCATCTGTTCATCCGACTGATTGAGAATTGCACTGTTTTGAAAGAGTATCTCCCCGGATACCTGTGCATTATTTGGGAGAAGGTTTAGTATTGTCTGGGCAAGGACTGATTTTCCGCATCCGGACTCACCGATTATTGCCATCCTCTGACCGTTATTCAAGTTAAAATCGAGGCCGTTCACTGCCCTGACATCTCCATTCTTTGTGATAAAGGTTGTCTTTAGCCCTTTAACCTTTAAAATTGGCTCATTTGAGCGCTGAATTGTTTTATCAATAGGTACTGACTTCATTCATTTCACCTTTTTTAAACAGTAATTTTCTCCATGCGAACCGGATCACTTCTCTCTTTTATCCAATCTCCAAGATAGTTGAATGAAATAACCGTTATAATGATACATAATCCTGGGAAAATCATCGTCTGGGGGGCAGTCTCCATAAATGCAATGCTGCCCTGGATCATCGATCCCCATTCAGCTGTTGGCGGTTGGGCTCCAAGACCAAGAAAACTAAGGCCCGTGATATGAAGGATTGCAGATCCTACATCCAGTGTGGCAAGGGCAAAGATCGGAGATAGAACATGTGGAATAATGTGTTTTCGGATAATATAGCGATTTTTTCCTCCCATCAGATAAGCTCCTTTAATAAAATCCTTTTCTTTGACCTGAAGGACGACCCCCCTGATAATTCGTGCATAGCTTACCCACCACATAATCGAGAGTGCAAGAACGATGTTGAAGAGGGAAGGTCCGAATAATCCCACCAATGCGATAGCGAGGATAGTCGCGGGAAACGCCAGGAAAAGATCAACGATTCGCATGATTACCTGGTCTATAATACCCCCATAATACCCTGCAATCAATCCAAGCAAAGTACCAACGATAACACCAATGGCAACGACTGAGAGGGCAGTTGCCATAGATGTGCGGGCGCCATATACAACCCTGCTATAAATATCTCTTCCATGGTGATCTGTTCCAAAATAATGCTCCACACCTGGTTGTACAAGCCGGTTATCAAGATCCACGGTGTTTGGATCATGAGTTGCAAATACGCCGGGAAAGACCGACATGCATAAGAGGAGTATAAGTATGATGCAGCTTGCAACTACGCCTGTACTCAAGCCCAATGATTTTATATCATATGGGAAAAATTGCTCGAATCGGGAAAAGGCATGTTTATGCATGCGTCTTTCCCCCTGGCTGTATTCTTGGATCAATATAGATGTATATAATATCAACAAGGATATTCACAATTACATAGATTAAGGCTATAAGAAGAACAAAACCAGCAATTACCGGATAATCTCTGCTCATCACCGATGACAGAAGGAAGCTCCCAATTCCTGGCCAACCAAATATCTGCTCAATTATTACTGTTCCTCCAAGAAGTGCTCCGAGCTCCAGCCCCGTCTGGGTAACGATTGGAACTGACGCATTTCGAAATGCATGACGGATAACAACCGCCTTTTCCCTCAACCCCTTTGCATATGCTTCGAATACATAGTCTTCAGAGAGTGCATCGATCATACTCTCGCGTGTAATCCTGAGTATCTTAGATACATTGAGGAAACCAAGTGCAATGGTTGGAAGGATAAGGTGTTCTATTCCGCCATACCCAAAAGAAGGAAGAAGATTAAGATGTATCGAAAAAACCAGGATGAGAAGCAACCCAAGCCAGAAAGATGGTATGGATGAACCTAATGAAGCGATAAGGTTACCAAAGGCGTCAATAGGTGAATGTGGCCGGACAGCAGATAATACTCCAATAGAAAGGCCAATAACTAATGCAAATGTGATTGCAGAGAGTGCAAGTATGACTGTTGCTGGAAAACGAACAATAAACTCCTCAAGAACCGGATCACCAGTCCGCAAGGATGTTCCAAGGCTACCATAGAAAAGACCAGTTGTCCACGTTGTATATTGTTTAATGAAAGGCACATCAAGCGCATTTTGTTCAATGAAGAGTATTACGGCATCTCTTTCTGGCTCATTTCCATATATCTGTGTTAATATGACCTCCGCAGGATTGCCAGGAGCAAAGAATATAATTGAGAAGGCGAGCAGAGATGCTAGAAAAATCGTCAGGATAGCCCAGGGTATTCTTCTTGCTAAAAAAAAAGATATTTCTCCAGCCATGGTTCACAACCTTACTCTTCAATACGTACCGTGCTCAGGTCAAGTCCATAAACTGAAGTTGAAAAGATGAATCCTTTCACAGATTTTTTATATGCAGCAATTCTCTCAATGTCATATAAAGGCATACAGGCATGCTTCTCCTGACTATACAGATAGGCTGCGCTATAGTCTTCATCTGCATCAGTGGCCATTGCTTTCTCGATCAGTTGATCCAATTGTGCATCATGATAAGATGCTGGCCATGATCCAGCTGAGGAATGATACTTGCCAGTCAGCGGTCCATCTGGCAGACCTGGAATTCCATAGCTGTGATGAAGGAACATGTCGTAGTTACCCTTATTCCGCTCAGCCCCTGCCGCTCCGCTTTCGAGAACCAGAATCTTAACATCTATCCCTATCTTTTTCATCTCACTCTGAATGTATACTGCAATAGACTCAGAATTGGCCTCCCCTATTGGCACAATATAAGTTACTTCCAGCTTTTTACCCTCTTTCTGCCGTATTCCATCGGCACCGGTGACTTTCCATCCTGCATTGTCAAGGAGTTCCCGAGCTCGTGCCGGATTATATGCGTATTCTGTTCCGGCTAGACTGCTTGCAAATGGATATCTGGGTGATACTACTGTATTTGCAGGGGTTGCAGCACCGGCAAGCAGTTCTTTGACCATCTTCTCACGGTCTAAAGCCAGGTTTACGGCCTCCCGAACCCGGATGTCACTAAATGGTCCCTCCCTGCAGTTGAGTTCAACTACCTGATAGCGGCCGTACGATATTGTTTCAACAATGATATTCGGATCTCTCTCCATTACTGGAATCAATTCATAGGGAACTGATGCATGGTTATCGGAAACACCAATAATATCCACAGTGCCTGCACGCAATGCCGATACACCTGCATGGCTGTCTGGGATAATCCTATATGAGATTCGGTCAATCAGGGTTCCTCCACCGGTTGCAGGATCATTCCTGACCAGTTCAGCCCTCTGTGCCTTCACGTATGATTCGACTTTAAAAGCTCCGGTTCCAATAAAAGATATAATCTTCCCGTCTGTGCTCCATGCAGGATCAACTGATGTTGGGGAAACAACATGGCTGTTAAATTCCACCGTGAGCGCTTTTATAAATGCTCCAAATGGCTCCTTCAGGGTAACCTTAACTGTATAATCATCAACCGTCTTAACCTCAGAGATTTTTGAATACGCTACAGTATTCTTTCTAGGTCCCTGACTACACCATTTTAAAAACCATTCAGCAGTTTTTGCATTCCATTCTGTTCCATCATGGAATGTAACTCCCCTATTAAGGTAAAATGTATAGGTCAATCCATCATTGGATTGCTCCCACGAACGAACGAGGCGTGATGGTGTTGGCTTTCCGTCATAATTAATGTTCAGAAAGTTGTCATAGATAAGCGACTGTAACAGGTCAGCACCCCCTCTCTTGACCTCTCCTTGAATCACATCACACACCACTAATTTTCAGAAAATACGCCCATATAACCGATAGATCCTTATATAATGAGAGATTAATAGATATTTGTGATATAGACCTATGGAACGTGACGAGATCCTTGCACTTGCACAACATAACCCTGAAGCACTCGTCACGATCATCCAGCGTCAGGATGTAATAATCCAACGTCAGGAAGAGACCATTCGGCGTCTTGAAGAAAAAGTAAGACGACTCGAAGAGCGGATCGCTGAACTTGAACGGCAACTCACTATGAACAGCCGGAACAGCAGCCGTCCCCCTTCAGCTGACGGATTCAAACGACCTCAAAAAGAACGAAAAAACACCGGTAAACGCCCTGGGGGTCAAAAAGGTCATGAGGGTCGAACCATCGAGTGGTGTGAAACACCGGATGAGATCCAGACTCATCGTGCATCAGTCTGTGACGGCTGTGGGGCATCTCTTGAGGATGTACCGGCAGAATCTGTTTTGAAACGG
>Ga0163225_100002_pt1 | contig 83057 bp, 57 predicted proteins | sample MSEWel2016_04_06_2_FD_113145 | JGI IMG/M metagenome (GOLD analysis project Ga0163225, IMG submission 113145) | Subsurface microbial communities from deep shales in West Virginia, USA - MSEEL Well Study Marcellus 5H_2016_04_06 ... | reverse complement strand
TTTTTCTTTATCTGCTCAAAAATTTCCTGACTAGTCATGATGATTAATTTTTCTGGTTGCTGGTAAATACTTACATCTCACTGGCTTTCAGCCGCTCTGCATTCTCTTCGATCTGCAATTTATCAATAATTCCGCCAATATCGCCACCCATCACAGCCGGCAAATTATGAAGCGTAAAAGTAATGCGGTGGTCGGTCACCCTGCCTTGCGGATAGTTGTAGGTTCTGATTTTCGCAGAACGGTCGCCGGTTGAAACCATTGTCTTCCGTTTCGATGAAATTTCATCCAGATACTTTTGATATTCCAGGTTGTAGATTCGGGTACGCAGCTCTGTCATTGCTTTATCAAGGTTTTTAAGCTGCGACTTCTGGTCCTGGCAGGTTACCACAATTCCTGTGGGAATATGCGTCAGGCGGATGGCAGAATAGGTTGTATTAACCGACTGTCCCCCGGGCCCGGAGGAGCAGTAAGTATCCTTTCGGATATCCTCCTGTTTCAGATCAATATCAAACTCTTCAGCTTCGGGAAGTACAGCCACCGAAGCTGCAGAAGTATGAACCCTTCCCTGTGTTTCAGTTTGCGGAACGCGCTGTACGCGGTGAACCCCGGACTCATACTTCAAAATACCATAAACCCCATTGCCCGATACTTTCATCACCACTTCTTTGTATCCACCTGCTGTTCCTTCCGAAAAGTGAGTCACTTCGGTTTTCCAGCCCTTACTTTCACAAAATTTGGTGTACATCCGGAACAAATCCCCCGCAAAAATACTTGCTTCATCACCACCGGCACCGGCTCTGATTTCCATCACGGCATTTTTTGAATCTTCGGGGTCACCCGGAAGAAGCAACATCTTAATTTCTTCTTCCATTTTGGGACGCTCCGCTTCCAACTCGTCCAGTTCTTCGCGGGCCATTGCACGCATCTCATCATCATTCTCTTTGAGCATTGCCCTGGCAGACTCAATATTTTCCAGCAGATTTTTATAGGCTTTTCCTACGGTTACAAGGTCTTCGAGTTCACGATACTCCTTATTCAACTTCACATACCTTCTCTGATCGCCAATCACTTCGGGGTCGGTAATCATTTGTCCCACCTCTTCGAAGCGAATGCGCAAAGCCTCCATCTTTTCGAGTAACGAATTATCTTGTGCCATAATATTTCAATTTATCCAACACAGCGTTTTGCTGGCAGGATGGTTATTTCTAAAAAATTCAAGTGAGGCCGGTAAAAAAAACATCTTTACCCCCAACCCGTAAATACATAAAAAAACCTGATTACAGAACGGAAGATCATTTAAGCCCCCCGGGCCTCTGCAACAGGTTACAAATATTAAGCAAACCTAATAATGATAAGTTCCCTTTTCTCCTTTAATAGTTAGTTTATTTCCTTCGGGTGAAGCTTCACAACGGCCCACAATTTGGGCATCCACTCCATAAGAATTCGCAATATCAATAATACTTCCGGCGGCACCTTCCTTCACATAAAACTCAAAACGGTGTCCCATATTAAACACTTTATACATCTCCTGCCAGGGTGTCTGTGATGTTTCCTGAATAATTCGAAAAAGTTCAGGAGTCGGGAAAAGATTGTCCTTCACCACGTGCATATTATCCACAAAATTCATCACTTTGGTTTGTGCACCACCAGAGCAATGAACCATTCCGTGAATTTGAGGACGGATATTTTCCAGGACTTTCTTCACGACCGGAGCATAAGTACGTGTGGGTGACAAAACCATTTTACCGGCATCAATGCCCAGCGATTCAACCGCCTCAGTAAGTTTGTATTTCCCCTGGTAAATAAGATCCTCAGCAACCTCAGGGTCAAAGCTTTCGGGATACTTCCCGGCAAGATAATGAGCAAATACATCATGGCGGGCCGAAGTAAGCCCGTTGCTTCCCATCCCGGCATTATAGAAATTTTCATATTTGGCCTGACCGGTAGAAGAAAGGCCAACAATTACATCACCGGGTTGAATCAAATGATTTGAAATCACATCGCTCCGTTTCATACGGGCAGTAACCGTAGAGTCAACAATAATGGTACGCACCAAATCGCCAACATCGGCAGTCTCGCCCCCGGTGCTGTAAACCGAAATTCCTTGTTCTCTAAGACTTTGCAACAACTCTTCGGTGCCGTTGATTAACGCAGCAATGACCTCACCCGGGATTCTTTTTTTGTTGCGTCCGATGGTTGATGAGAGTAAAATATTATCAGTCACCCCCACACAGAGCAAATCGTCAAGATTCATAATCAGGGCATCCTGGGCAATCCCCTTCCATACCGAAAGATCGCCTGTTTCGCGCCAATAGAGATAAGCCAGCGAAGATTTTGTACCGGCTCCGTCGGCATGCATTATATTACACCACTGGGGATCGCCGCTCAAAAAATCGGGAACTATTTTACAGAACGCTTTGGGAAATATTCCCTTATCGACATTTTCAATGGCCTTATGCACATCTTCCTTTGAAGCAGAGACGCCTCGTTGGTTGTATCTTAAATCTTGCTGCACGAAGAGTTATTTTTGGGTGTTTGTAAATTTCCTGCAAAAATACACAAACTTTTCGGGGTAGAAAAACAAGCGTTTTTTCAAATCACTGAAATCCTTAATTGTGTAGAATATTATGGTTATAGTTTAAAGTAGCGTTTTTTCATAAGAGATTGCTTCGGGCATTGCCCTCGCAATGACGGAACCTTCCGGTGACAGAAAAGAGGTTGGCAGATGGCAGGGCCAGGAAGCCGCCCTGCCATCTGCCAACCTCTTCCATATAAAAGTGAAAGGGCGTCATTGCGAGGGCTTGGCCCGAAGCAATCTCTAAAAACACATACGCGACTATAAACTTAAGCCAATATTATTCATTTACAGAATCCACTGCTTTAAGGGTGATCTCCCGGTCGAACTCATCGCTTTCGTCCATTCCCAGGGTTGAAAAATCAATTTTGCCATTAAAGAAACCATCAGCACTAACCATCACAATATAAGTAGCTCCGGGTTTTAACACAAATGTAAAAGCTCCTGACGAGGAAGTGGATGCAGTCTGATTGATCCCATTGTTGCCCACCACCCGAACGGAAGCACGTTCAATGGCATCACCCGACTCATCAACCACCTGCCCCCGAAGAATGGCTTCAATATCGGGTAACTCAAAATTATAAATCTGCTCAACGCCACGGTAGCTGCCCCGCGAAGATGAAAGCATTCCCATCTCTCTGTTTCCCCGGAAGGCGATTCCAAAGTCATGCCCGGGAGAATTTATCGGCAGACCGGGATTTCGAATCTCCCAGCCATCGTTTTCCGAATCATAAACAGCTTCAAAAATATCCAGACCGCCGTAGCCTACCAGCCCGTCAGAAGAAAAATAGAGACGACCATCACTTCGAACCGTAGGAAACATTTCATCCGCAGGAGTATTTATTTTAACGCCGAGATTTTCAGGCAAACTCCATTCGCTGCCCGAAGATCGGGTAACTTTCCAAAGGTCTTTTCCACCAAAACCTCCAGGCATATCTGAGACAAAATAAAGGGTATTTCCATCAGGTGATATTGCCGGATGAGCAAAAATCAGACTGTCGGGGCCAAAAGCAAGTGCTTCGGGCTCCCCCCAACGTCCGCCGGCCCGCTTACGAACCATAATAACTGCTCCTTTCGGTTCTTGTTCGGGATAGACACAACGGGTAAAAAACATCTCTTTACCATCGATAGAAAAGGAAGCCGCACCATCGTCCTGAACAGGATCCGTTGTCCCGACAAACGGAATCGGATCTTCCCATCCGCCTTTTCCGTCCTGAATGGAACTATATATCAAAGAACTGCCCTGACCGGTTATTTGATTTACATTCTTTTTTTTATCGCCTCCCCGCATGGAAGAGAAATAAACTGTAGAAAAGTCGTCGCCGGCAAAAGCAGGTGAATAATCGCTCTCACGCGACCTCAAATCACGGTTTTCTTCCACCACATAACGAGTTACCAGAGAATTTTGCAACGCCATTTTGCAAGATTGAACCCCATTCAGAGCAGCACGGTTTCCCACATCATGCTCCAGATAAGTTTCATAAGCCACGATGGCTTCTTCGTATTCCTCCCTCATTCTCAACGACTGACCGAGATAAAAATTAGCCACCGGATCGGGAAAACCATAACGGATGGCACGCTGAAAATACGCCGAAGCTCTGCCAGCCTGTCCAATATTATAATAAGACATAGCCAGATAAAAGGAAGCCTGTGCCCGATAGTAACGATTATCGAAATCCATTTTCCGGAATTTCTCAACCGAACGGCTGTATTCTCCCACCTCGTACAACTTAACACCTGAGGCAAGCTTCGCTTCTGCCCCGCAACCAGACAGCAACAACACAAAAAAACAACTCAGGAAAAAGACACAAAAAAAACGGGTAATTAGGCGAAGCATAAAACTACAAGGATTAAAATTCTGTTCACGGATTTCAAAGTTGAGCCCACTCCGAAAAGGTTCTTTGTTGCCAAAATCTTCGTTACAGGAAATTTTTAAACCCTCATTAACAAAAAAGTTAACTCCGGTTCAAAAATTCCCTGCGTCTCGCTCTTGACAAAAATACCTCTTTTCGGAGCAGACTCAAAGTTAATGTTCACAAAACAGAAACGAAAAATAGCACAATATATTTTATCTGCAAAGGGTTTGTAATGAAATAAATTGACAGATTTAACGAAGTTATTATGTTCTTTTCCGATCTAAAGCGTCAAGTTATTTCGGCACAATCCCAAAGGGCATGACAGCATTGATACTATCTGTTCACAAAAAAAGAGTGCCTGTTCCAAAAAAGAACAGACACTCCCGAGTCAAAACCTCCCCCGTACGTTAACGGGCAAACAAAAGCTCCCTGTATTTTGGCAGGGGCCAAATCGCATTATCAACTGTTAACTCAAGCTTATCAATATGATAGCGAATATCTTCCAGATAGGGAAGTACTTTTTGCTCATACATTTCTGCCATCTTATCCACTTCTTCAACTTTATTGGCCACTTTACGCGCCTCAACCATATCATGCGTTTTATTCTTAATATTCTGAATATGGTAAGAAATCTTCTTTATCAAATCCAATCGATCACCTGCGAGATCCTGATAATCGGAGTTGTCGCCGAAAACATCTTTCAATCCCTGAACATTCTCGATGAGTGTGTTCATGTATTGAACGGCTGTTGGCACAATATGATTCAAAGCAAGATCTCCAAGAACACGTGCTTCAATCTGAATTTTCTTGGTGTACTTTTCCATTTCCACTTCAGTTCTGGCTTCAATCTCCACCTCTGTAAGCACCCCGTTCTCCACAAAAAGTTTCTTTGCCTTCTCGGACAAATATGTTTTAATAGCTTCGGGAACGCTTGATATGTTGGCTAAGCCACGACGGGCAGCTTCCTCAACCCATTCCTGAGAATAACCATCCCCATCGAAACGAATATTTTTAGAATGCTTAATATATTCCTTAATAATCTGGAATATCGCTTCATCTTTCTTAACCCCTTTTTCGATGAGTGCATCCACCTCTTTTTTGAATTCTTTCAACTGACTGGCAACAGCGGTATTCAGGGTAATCATGGCAGAAGCACAGTTGGCTGCAGAACCTACCGCACGAAACTCGAAGCGGTTGCCTGTAAATGCAAATGGAGACGTACGGTTGCGGTCGGTATTATCCAGAAGAATTTCAGGAATTTTCCCAATATCCAACTTGAGGGCCGTTTTTTCGTCAGGAGTCATTTTCTTATCAGACACTCTGGTTTCCAGTTCGTCGAGCATCGCAGAGATCTGGCTGCCAAGGAAAATCGAGATTATTGACGGAGGCGCTTCATTGGCTCCCAGTCGATGAGCATTACTGGCCGACATTATACTTCCAAGCAATAATTCCTGGTGATCAAAAACAGCCTTCATGACATTGACCAAAAAAGTCAGGAACTGCAGATTTCCTTTTGGATTTTTCCCGGGCGACAAAAGATTGACACCGGTATTGGTACTCAAAGACCAGTTGTTGTGTTTGCCGGAACCGTTAACTCCTTTAAAAGGTTTTTCATGAAAAAGAATCCTGAATTTATGCTGGCGAGCCACACGCTTCATCACGTCCATAATCAACTGGTTGTGATCGTTGGCCAGGTTGGTCTCCTCGAAAATAGGAGCTACCTCAAACTGGTTAGGAGCAACCTCATTGTGACGGGTTTTTACCGGTATCCCGAGGCGGTAGGCCTCTTTCTCAAAATCCTCCATAAAGGCAATTACCCGTGTGGGGATAGAACCAAAATAATGATCATCCAACTGCTGATCTTTAGCAGAGGAGTGTCCCATCAGTGTGCGACCGGTCAGCATAAGATCCGGACGGGCATGATAAAGAGCTTCATCAATCAGGAAATACTCCTGTTCCCATCCAAGATTACTAATTACCTTGGTCACGTTCTTATCAAAGAACTGACAAACATCAACGGCTGCTTTATCAACCGCATGCAAAGCTTTCAGCAATGGAAACTTATAATCGAGGGCATGACCTGTATAAGAAACAAAAATAGTAGGAATACACAAAGTAGAACCAATAATAAAAGCCGGGGAGGAAACATCCCAGGCAGTATAACCACGGGCTTCAAAGGTATTCCGGATGCCTCCTGAGGGAAAACTTGAAGCATCAGGTTCCTGCTGCACCAGCAAAGAACCGGAAAAACTTTCCACCATTGTGCCAAATTCACCAAAAGTCAGAAAAGCATCATGTTTCTCAGCGGTTCCGTCGGTAAGGGGATGAAACCAGTGCGTATAATGACTTGCACCATTTTCCATTGCCCAGGCTTTCATTCCCAGCGCAATCTGGTCTGCCATTCTGCGATCAATCCTGATTCCTTTCTCAATAGCTTCTATTACGTGAACAAAAGCTTCGGGAGAAAGATACTTTTTCATCTTTGGACGGTCAAAAACCATCTCTCCATAATAATCGGAGGAAGGCAACTTGCTGCCCTCACTTTTTTTTGGCTCCCTGGTTAGAAGCTCTTCCAATGCGGTAAATCTCAATTTTGCCATAACTAATATTTTCGAGTTAACTTCTGCAAATATATTGATTTTTTTAATTACACCTGTAATATTTTAGGGTAAAATTAATATTTCTATGGTGTTTTTTTGACAAACCCCTTACTTTTGTATCACATATCAAATAAATTAATGACTTTTCATCATAAAACCCTAAAAAAAAAAGATCAAACAACCTTCAATAAAGAGAATCACCAAAAACCAGCAGCCCCCCCAAAAAAAAGATGAAGGCACCTATTAAAAATAAGTGCCTTCATTATAAAATGCCCTGAGAAATATTACTTATTCTCCGATGCAAAATATTTATAAAAATAAGGTATGGTTTCAATGCCTTTATAAAATTGCTCCAGGGGAAAATTTTCATTCGGACTGTGAATCGCGTCACTCTCCAAACCGAAGCCCATCAGCACAGATTTAATTCCCAGAATCTGCTCAAAGGTTGATATTATTGGAATAGATCCACCGCTGCGTACAGGCACCGGTCTGGTTCCGTAAGATTCCTGATAGGCTTTTTCAGCAGCCTTATAGGCGGGTATATCAATCGGACAAACATAGGCCTGACCACCATGCAATACAGAGACCTCCACTTTTACGGAATTAGGCGCAATGGATTCAAAGTACTCCTTAAACTGCTTCGCAATTTTATGATGGTTTTGATGAGGAACCAGGCGTGAAGATACCTTTGCATGAGCCTTGGACGGCAACACGGTTTTAGCTCCTTCGCCTGTAAATCCGCCCCATATTCCGCAAACATCGAAAGAGGGCCTGATGCCGGTTCTTTCCTGAGATGTAAAACCGGTTTCACCCTGAAGAGCTTCTACGCCAATGGATTTTTTGTACTTTTCCTCATCAAAAGGAGCACGCCCCATAAGTTCGCGCTCTTCATCACTCACCTCCAGCACATCATCGTAAAACCCGGGAACAGTCACTTTCCCATTTTCATCAAGTAAGCCCCCAATCATTTTAGAAAGCACATTTATTGGATTGGCAACCGCTCCACCAAACATTCCTGAATGTAAATCACGATTAGGGCCGGTAACATCAATCTGCCAGTAAGCGAGACCTCTTAATCCCGTAGTAATAGAAGGAGTCTCAGGAGAAAGCATGGTGGTATCTGACACCAGAATCACGTCGGCTTTCAACAGCTCTTTGTTATTCCCGCAAAATTCCGGCAAATTTTCAGAACCAATCTCCTCTTCGCCTTCGATTAGGAACTTCACATTGCAATTGAGCTGATCGGTTTTTACCAGATACTCAAACGCTTTGGCATGCATAAAAGCCTGGCCTTTATCGTCATCTGCACCCCTGGCCCATATCTTTCCCTCTTTTATCACCGGCTCAAACGGATCGGTATTCCAAAGTTCTAAGGGATCCACAGGCATCACATCTGTATGTCCGTAAACCAGAACCGTAGGAGCATCATCACGAACCATTTTTTCACCAAAAACCACCGGATGCCCTTTTGTTTCCATCACCTCTGCTCTATCGGCCCCGGCCTCAAGCAATATTTGCTTCCATTTCTCCGATGCGCGACGCATATCCTCCTTACGGGCAGAATCACTACTAATTGAAGGAATTCTGATGAGTTCGAACAACTCTTCCAAAAAACGCTCTTTATTCTCTTCGATGTATTGTTTGATGTCTTGCATAATATAAAATTTTAAATGTTGGGCCCAGGCTAAAAAGCATCTTTATTGTAAAATTCTTCGTTATTGCCAGTTTTTGAACCCTCATTAACAACAGGTTAATTTCGGTACAAAAAATTTCAGACAGCTCTTACCAGACTCAATACTCAGGCAACACTCCGTTATCCCGAAGTTTCAGGACTGCAAGCACTTGATTAAAAGTCATTTGCAATAAGCTAAGAATATTTCACAGCTCTCTGATAATAAAAAACTTTGCGCCTTTGCGTCTCTGCGTTTAGGCTTTTAATAACGGATCATCGCTCAAGAAAATCAGGCCAAAAACCAAAGTTACGGAAAACAAACCTAAAAGATAATGAGGAATATCAAGGTAAACAGCCTTTTTAAGAAACTGAACATTTCCACACATCTAAATGTTTCAATACAAACACTAAAAAACACAACAACCATGAAGAAACTCACACTATTGCTAATGATTATTTTATTTGCTCTACCCTATGTAAATGGCCAGGTTTCAGCATTTGAAAAGGAGAGCAAATTTGACTTTAAGAAGACGGTAGAAGCAATAAAAGAAAAAGCAACAGAGGCAGGATGGTCAATTCCCACAGAGCATGACATGCAAGCCAGCATGAAAAAGAAAAACAAAGAAATCAGCCCATCGACCATTTTGGTGCTTTGCAATTCAAATTACGCCTACAAACTACTGAGAAATGATGAAACCCGGGAAGCTCAATCAATGTTGCCTTGTCGAATTGCAGTTTACGAAAAATCGAATGGCAAAACCTACCTGGCGTGGCCTGATTATGCAAAAGCAGGAAAAGGATTTAGCGACGAAGCCGCTTCGGTCTTCAGCGATGCTGCGAATGAGATAAAAGGCATTACCTCAACCATAATTAAGGAATAAACCACAAATCAAAAAAAAGCAAAGGGGCTGTCTCTAAGAAACCGCCCCTTTGCTTTTTTATATTCCATTTTTTAACAAACTATTTACCTATGCCATGTTGTGAAACACATTGGTCACATCATCATCTTCTTCGAAACGGGCCAATAGTTTTTCCATATCGGCAGTCTGCTCTTCAGACAAAGCACGTGTTTCCTGGGGAATACGCTCAAATTCAGCGTTTTCTATCTCAAAGTCATTCTCCTCCAAATACTTCTGAATGGGTCCAAAAGCTTCGAAATCTCCATAAATCATAATAAAATCATCCTCAGCGAAAATTTCCTGAACCCCGGTATCAATTAGCTCCAGCTCCAACTCTTCCAAATCAATCCCCTCCTTCATTTTGACTTTAAAGCTGCATTTGTGCTCAAACATATAGTCAACGCTTCCTGAAGTTCCCAGTGAGCCGCCTGCTTTGTTAAAATAACTGCGCACATTGGCAACAGTACGCGTGGGATTGTCGGTAGCCGTCTCCACCAGAACGGCGATGCCATGGGGAGCATACCCCTCATAAACAACCTCTTTGTAGTCGGCCTGGTCTTTTCCCAAAGCCTTCTTAATTGCCCTTTCCACATTGTCCTTGGGCATATTGGCGGCCTTTGCATTCTGAATTAAAACACGAAGTCGTGGGTTTGCAGTGGGATCAGGGCCTCCACTTTTTACTGAAATTGCAATTTCCCGACCTATCTTGGTAAATGTCTTGGCCATATTGCCCCATCTTTTGAGCTTTCTGGCTTTCCGATATTCAAACGCGCGTCCCATTCTTTTTATCTTTAAGAAAATATAATCTGAAGTTTTTTAACCCCGCAAATTTAATCCTGTTTTTTAAAAATGAAACTCAATAGGCCATTTAAATTTCCCGGGATTCCACAAAAAAGAGTCACTGCTTTGCAAATTTCTGCAAAACCATGACTCTTCAATATTTTTAACTGATACCTAAGTTGAGCGATACGAGTTTTGCGAAGTATCGTTTTACTTAGAGTTAACCCCGATTTAGAAAATGTTGGCTTTCACCATTTTTTTTAGTGAAAACCTTACATTTTCTTAATCGTTGAGCGGAATCGCTCAATTTGGGTGATAAAAACTATTCAGTTTCTTTCAATTTTTCAGCTTCCATTTTGTCCAACTCTCCGGCTACATCCACCAATTCTTCATAGAACCGCTCACCATATTTTCGGATTATGGGTTCTTTCAGGAATTTAAAAACGGGCAATCCAATCTGTTTCCCCAACTCACGTGCAGGGTTACAAACCGGCCACACATGATAATTGAGTGCCTCATAGGTTGGATATTTATCCACCCGGATTGGATACAAATGGCAGGAAACTGGTTTTTTGAAATCAACCAACCCTTCATTGAAGGCTTTCTCAAAAACACACTTGCACACCCCATCTCCATCGAAATAGGTATAAACACATTCACGTCCATGTATGATAGGGGTTACCTTGTCTCCATCGGCATCCGTTTCCCATGTTCCGTATTTTTCAACAATGGCTACTGCTTCGGGTGAAAGCAAATGTTTGATTTTTGGATAAATTTTGTCCAGTATTGTTGTTTCCTCATTTTCCAGGGGAGCACCCGACTCGCCTTCCACACAACAACTACCCAGGCATTTTGGTAAGTCACATAAAAAATGCTCCTTAAAAATGTCCAGACTAATAATTTTGTCGTCTATTTGAACCATTTACTTTTCGTTCTAAACTTTAATTGGTTTGAACCTGCAAAGTTAAATATTTATTAACACACTCCTATATTTTCACACTAAATTACAATCAATCAGCACATAAAACAACGCGCCGGTGCAACAGATTTTAGCCGCTATTCGTTGTAAACTCTGTTCTCCTGCTCAGCAACCCGGATAAAAGTAGTCCTTTTGGTCAACTCTTTAAGATGAGCTGCCCCCACATAAGTACAAGTACTCCGAAGGCCCCCAAGAATATCCTGAATTGTTTGCTCCACCGGGCCACGATAATCGACCTCTACAGCTTTGCCTTCGCTGGCGCGATATTCCGCAACCCCTCCGGCATGTTTATCCATTGCAATAGAAGAACTCATACCATAAAATTGCTTGTATCTCTTTCCATCTTTTTCAATCACCTCACCACCGCTTTCATCATGTCCGGCCAGCATTCCTCCCAACATCACAAAATCGGCTCCTGCGCCAAAACCTTTGGCTACATCACCCGGCGTGGTGCATCCTCCATCGCTAATAATTTGACCACCGATACCATGAGCGGCGTCAGCACATTCGATAATAGCTGACAACTGAGGGTACCCCACACCTGTTTTTACACGGGTAGTACAAACAGAACCGGGCCCGATACCCACTTTCACAATGTCAGCTCCCGAAAGCAACAACTCTTCTACCATTTCCCCGGTGACGACATTGCCTGCCATAATTACTTTATCCGGAAATTTCGTTCTTGCCTGTTTCACAAAGCTCACAAAATGCTCCGAGTACCCATTGGCTACGTCAATGCAAAGAAACTTCAGATGTGGATGAAGTTGAAATATCTTTTCAGCATTCACCAAATCCTGCTTTCCTGTTCCGGTGCTCAATGCAATAAAATTCTCTATCCCTTTGGGAGCGCCGGACAAAAACCGACTCCACTCATCAACAGAATAATGTTTGTGTATGGCAGTAAACATCTTCTTTTCGGCAAGAGCCACAGCCATCTCAAAAGTTCCCACAGTATCCATATTCGCAGCCATCACCGGCACACCGGTCCACTCATTCTTAGTGTGCAAAAATTTAAACGTGCGTTGCACATCCACCTGGGCGCGACTTGAAAGGGTGGAGCGTTTGGGACGAAACATCACATCTTTAAATCCCAGTTTTATTTCATTTTCGATTCTCATTTCTTTTATTTTTTTCAACAAATAATTTACGGTCAATTTAATGATTCGTCAAACCCGGGCTATTGCCCAAAAAAAGGACAGCATCCGTCGGGATACCGTCCTCGTTAAATTTATTCAGAGGCTAACCCCCTGTCTTTCATTGAATAATAATTTATTCTATCGAAATAAGACTTTTTCCGGTCATATCTTCAGGTTGTTCAACCCCCATTAAATTAAGTAATGATGGAGCCACATCAGCCAGAATTCCATCTTTAACTTCTCCTTTGCGCTCGGTCACCCAGATAAAAGGTACAGGATTCAAAGAGTGAGCAGTATTGGGAGAGCCATCAGGATTAATCGCGTTATCAGCATTCCCGTGGTCGGCAATAATGATGGCTTCGTAACCATTCTTTTTTGCAGTTTCGACCACGTCTTTCAAACAGGAATCAACCGCTTTGACAGCTTTTTTAATCGCATCATAAACCCCCGTGTGTCCAACCATATCGCCATTGGCAAAATTCAGACAAACAAAATCGTATTTCTGCTTATTCAACTCACCCACAATGGCATCTTTCACCTCATAAGCACTCATCTCGGGCTGAAGATCGTATGTGGCCACTTTAGGCGAATTAATCAGAATGCGATCTTCACCTTCGAACACATCTTCACGACCACCCGAAAAGAAGAACGTTACATGAGCATATTTTTCAGTCTCTGCAATACGCAACTGTTTCAATCCGTTCTTTGCAACCACCTCACCCATTGTGTTTTGCACATTGTCTTTATCAAATAAGATGTGCATACCTTTAAATGTGGTGTCATAAGGAGTAAGCGTACAATAATGCAAAGGAATGGTTTTCATATCATACTCAGGCATATCCTGCTGAGTAAGTACCTGCGTGATTTCACGGGCCCTATCATTCCTGAAGTTGAAGAACACCACCACATCACCTTCCTGAATGGCACCAACAGGTTTCCCGTTCTCGTCCACGTTTACGATGGGTTTGATAAATTCATCGGTAACTTCGCTGTCATAAGACTCCTGAATGGCAGAAAGCAGGTCGGTGGTTGCCTTCCCTTTTCCGTTCACCATCAAATCATAAGCCTCTTTAACGCGTTCCCAGCGCTTGTCACGATCCATTGCATAATAACGGCCAATAACAGAGGCCACTTGTCCCACAGATGTTTTAAGATGATCGAGCAACTCGCTCATATAGCCTTTTCCACTTCTGGGATCAGTATCACGACCATCCATAAAAGCATGAACGAATACTTTATTCAGCCCAAAATCTTTGGCCACATCGGTCAGTTTATACAGATGCTGCTGGCTGCTATGCACCCCCCCCTTGGAAACCAACCCAAGAAAATGTACTTGTTTGTCATTCTCTTTTGCGTAATTGTAAGCCTTCACCAACTCAGGATTTTCTGAGATGCTGTTATCTTTAATTGCAAGGTTAATTTTAACCAGATCCTGATAAACAACGCGACCTGCACCAATATTCAGGTGTCCCACCTCCGAGTTTCCCATCTGTCCTTCGGGCAACCCCACATTCTCCCCGGAAGCCTGAAGCTGAGCGTTAGGATATTTTTTCACCAGACTCTCAAAATAAGGAACTCCGGCGGTATGAATCACATCCGATTTATCTTTTTTTCCGTATCCCCATCCATCGAGGATAATTAATATGGTCTTTTTGTCCATGATTATATTATTTTTATTGAATTGACTTATGTACAACGAAGAAACAAACAACTCTCCATTGAGTTTACAATGAGGGGCAAAAGTACCTAAATTGCCTTCAAAAAAAAAAGCCGATGATGTTAAGGATGTTAAAAATCCATCATTGTCCACTAACAGAAAAATATAATCCTAAAAATCCTGGCTTAAATCTCCCTCCTTTTTTGTCCCATCATGAAAAATAATTTAACCAATCAACCTGCAATATTTCCTGAATCCTTGGAAACAAACTCCATTTTCACATAAAACAAAGTGGAAAAATTCATTCTAAACCCCAAAAAAAAATCAATCAAGACTACAACAAATCACTGTTTGACAAATATTTGATAATTCATCCCCCAACTTCAAACAACGATTGTATCTTTTTTCTTTTAATTTTACAATCTCACGCTTGTAATCACATTGATATGATCAGATATAAAAATAAGTTCCCCAAAAAAGGAATCAGGATATTTTCGGCGTTTCTCGTGTTTTCCATTTTTTCATGGGGAACGGCGACTGCACAGGATAACAAATTCAGTGAAGTACCGGAAAAAATTGCTGCGGCAGATGCTCCTTTTGCCATGCCTTCTTTTGAAAGGCCTGTTTTCCCGGACAACACATTTGACATTCGGGATTTCGGAGCCGAAGAAAAAGGGACTGACAACCGTAAATGTACCGAAGCCATCCACAGAGCGATTGATGCCGCTGTTGGTGCTGGCGGTGGTAAAGTGCTAATACCCGAAGGCAACTGGCTTACCGGCCCGGTTCACTTAAAAAGCAACATCAATCTCCATTTTGAAGATGGTGCCTCCCTCTTTTTCAGTGAAGATAAGGAAGATTATTTACCGGTGGTAAAACATCGGTACGAAGGTGTTGAAGCCTACAACTATTCTTCGCTCATTTACGCCAACCATGTTGAAAATGTGGCCATCACCGGCAAAGGGATACTCGAAGGACAGGGAAAACACTGGCTGGAATGGGGAACTGTTCAGCCCCGCTCAGAAGCCACAAAAGTTCCTCTTTCAAGGAGAAAAGATTTTGGAAAAGGTGCCGGCAAAGAAGGAATGCGTCCAAGCTTCGTGGTCTTCTGGAAATCAAAAAACATCTTTATTGAAGGAATCACGCTTCGCGAAAGCCCCATGTGGAACATACACCTCATTTATTCCAGCCATATTGTTGTGCGTGACATCACAATACACAGTGTAGAATCGCATAATGGAGATGGCATTGTTCTGGACTCTTCCAGTGAAGCGTTGCTGGAATACAACCACCTGAGCACGGGAGATGACGCCATTGTGCTGAAATCAGGATTCAATGAAGAAGGCCTCGAAATAAATATTCCTACCGAGAATGTGGTGATTCGCAACTACTATGCTTACGATGTGCGTACCGGAAGTGGAGGCGTTGTATTCGGAAGCGAAACTTCAGGTGGCATTCGAAACGTTTATGTGCATGACGCCATTTTCGAGAAATGCGACAGAGGCATTCGCTTCAAAACAGCGCGTGGTCGTGGAAATGTCACTGAAAATATTATCATCCGGGATATACAGATGAATAACATCTCGTACGAAGCCATCAATTTCAATACGGCCTATACCGGTGCAGGTATTGGACCCTCTCCTCTGATGCGTAATGTGGATATCCGCAACGTAAAAATCGATGGCGTACCCAATGCCATCGTAATGAATGGCCTGCCCGAAAAATGGCTGGAGAACATCCACCTGGAAAATATTTCGGTAATCAACTCAGAGGAAGGAATACGCCTGGCAAGAGTGAAGAATCTGGTAATGAAAGATATTTATGTGGAATCAAAAGAAAGAGCCCTGATTGCCGATGACGTATATGAAATGAGCCTCATTGATGTGGTTCTGAAAGACAACACAAAAGGCCGCCCGATTTTACTGAAAGGAAAATATACCGGGGCTGTGGTTGCACCGGACCTTTCGGAGAAAGATATAGATTTTGAGGAGGGAGCCGATAAAAAAGCACTTATCGACGCTTTACCTATCGCCAATTGGTAAAATAACCAATATTAAATGGCTACACCAAATCACAAGCATCGGCCGGCATCCAGTGGGCTTCTTTGCCATCCCATTTCACATTGCACCCAATGGGATTGGTCATTTCAACCGGTGATGATTTTCCAGCTGTAAGCGCTCCCAAAACCAGGTCAAGAGTATTTTCTGTTACTTTCGATGCATCACGGGGAGAATCAACTCCACGACCTGTATAAACAAGTTTCCGCTCTTTATCAAACACATAAAAATGTGGGGTACGCAAAGCCCCGTAAGCCTTTGCAATATCCTGACTTTCATCCCGCAGATAGATCCAGGGAAACCTTTGCTCCTCCATGCGCCTCACCATGTGGTCAAAATCATCTTCGGGATAGGTGTTTTTACTATTAGAATTTATCGCAACAAAACGCACTCCTTTACCGGCAAATTTCTCAGCCGTCTGTCGGGTACTTTCGTCCGACCCCATAACATAAGGACAATGATTACAGGTAAAAAAGACTACCAACCACGATGCGTCATGGAAGTCGTTCAAAGAGTATTTCTTCCCGTCGGTGGCAGGAAGTTTAAAGTCCGGCGCCTGTTGTCCGGTTTTTAATGTAAATGCCATATCAATAAATTTTTAGTTCATCACACCAATACTCCGGTATTCCGAAGTTTCTGGACTAACGATCGATTGTCACACAATAGTCCGTTAAAAAAAGCCTAAACCCAATCAGAATGAGCCGGATACGCTAATTGCTACGCAATTACTTTTTTGTCCACGAAACGACCATTATGGAGTTCGACAATGCCTATTAAAACAAGCACAAATTGTCAATTGCACGAATTCTTGCAAGCAAGCGGCAGAGCCGAGCGACACGAATTAAAAAGCTGTTTTACAGCTTTCTTTTAAAACGGCAGCAATCTCATTTCCCACACTTAGGGGGAACCCGGAAAAGTCATAAATAGCAACAGACTGGTCTGATTTGATAAACTCGGCCTTTTGCTCCTGAATAATTACATCCGAAAGATGTTTCAGACGAATTGACTTCGGTTTTTGCCGGGAGTTTTTAAACTTCACTTTATCTGAGGATATCCTCACATAATTTCGTTCTTTTAAAAGTCTTCGGTCAAAAAGAGCAAAAACCACATTTCCTATCCCTCCCAGCAACAGCGCCAGGGAAAGGGAAAACAGATTGGAAAAGGGCGACTGATTAAACAACCCGAATAATCCTACCGAGATCAGAATCACGCCACAAACAATGTAAAGCCGCTTTCGAAAAGCACCCAATCTTCGGTGTCCGTAAAATTCTATCTTAAAATCATTTGACATTTTTCCTGGAATTTCTTCAAAGGTACGAAAAAATAAACCACCCTGTTATTGCACCCCGCTGGTGTTAATAAAGGGATAGGCATCAAACGTTTCCCTACTGTCAAAAATAAGGCCTTCAGTCACCCCAATATTGGTCGGGGTAAAAATAACAGGCTTCAACTCACTTGACGGCAAAGGTATCCGCTCACCGTTTTTAAAAAAGAGACCACGAACAAACTCCCCTTCTTTGTACAGCTCCTGAAGCAACTTTTCCCCATTGGCCTCCAAAACCCAGGTTTTATCTCGCTGTCCGTTTCCGAACACCAATCTGTCGCGCAAACGTACAGACACAGGAACCCTCACTTCCTTCACCCTCCTGCTACACCTCTGTTTTTCAACTCTTTGCAAGATATGGCACATCCATTGTATAAACATCAGCAACTACCCAATATTTAAAAACAAAAAAAACAGGAGGAACCAGATATGAAAACTTCAGCTATTTTTACACTCATCGCCCTTGCTTTAACCATCACTATTAAAGCCGCAAATCCTTCACAGGAATTTTTAGCATCGCTCAACAACGGATATGAAGAGAACATCGAAGTTGCAGATTGGATGTTGAATGTGGAAGCATTCGATTCAGAAGCCGAAATAATCGAGATTGAAGAATGGATGACCAGCTTTGACCAGACCATTAACCCGATAATTGCCATTGAAGACTGGATGCTGAATGCAAGCTTGTTTTCCGAAAAGGAAGAGAGGATAAAACTGGAAGACTGGATGTTGGACGAATCCCTTTTCGAAGATTACGAGAAGACCCTGACTATCAAAGACTAAATGATGGAAGTACAGGATTTCACTTCAGAAGAAAGCAATAATGCCGAAGTGATTGAATTGGAAGATTGGATAACGAACTTTGACACCTTTTATGCTCAATTCTAATGTGGATATTCAAACCCTCCACAGAGACCTTTAAACACAAAAAAGGCCGGCAAATTCGCCGGCCTTTTTTTGTGGTACCACCTGGAATCGAACCAGGGACACACGGATTTTCAGTCCGTTGCTCTACCGACTGAGCTATGGTACCCTTCGTTATTTTTGCTTCTTTCAATTGGTGAAAAAATAACTAAAAACCCAATCAATCAATAACCCTTTTTTATTAACCGGAAACAATCCAACATAATTGGCAAATATTCCCTTTTTACTATGAAAATCAGCTCAATCAAAACTGACCTGTGGTACCACCTGGAATCGAACCAGGGACACACGGATTTTCAGTCCGTTGCTCTACCGACTGAGCTATGGTACCTTTTCAAAAGCGGTTGCAAATATACTGAAAGATTTGTTTTGACAAAACCTAATAACCCAAATTAATTATCCCTTTTCTGTTTTTTAAGATGATATTCCCTGATGTTTAGTTATTTTTGCAGTCAATTTTTTTTCAAAAAAGACAAACAAAATGATTGGGCGTAACGAAAAGGCTGAAATACATCCGGATTTTTCGATGCCCCACACAAAAACTGAGCATGGAATTATTTACACATACACTTCCCAATGGCATTCGGCTGATTCATCATCGCACGGCATCACCCGTTGGTCATTGCGGCCTCATCATCAACACGGGCTCCAGGGACGAAGATGAAAATGAACACGGGATGGCCCATTTTATTGAACATGTAATATTTAAGGGCACCCAGAAAAGAAAAACCTGGCACATCCTAAGCAGGCTCGACGATGTGGGAGGCGAGCTTAATGCTTATACATCCAAAGAAGAAACGGCTATTTACTCTTCCTTTCTGATTCAGGACTTTGACAGGGCTTTAGAACTGCTTCACGACATCACTTTTCATTCGGTCTTTCCCGAAAAAGAGATCAACAAGGAAAAAGAAGTAATAATCGATGAAATCAATTCGTACAAGGACAATCCTGCCGAGTTGATCATCGACGATTTTGAGGAACTGGTATTCGATGACGGCCCTATGGGGCATAATATATTGGGAACTGCCGAATCCATTAAAAATTTTACCCGCGAAGACATATTGAAATTTATTGCCAATAACTACCACACCGACCAGATGGTTCTCTGTATGGTTGGGGATATGGATCCGGGTCGTTTTCTGAAAACCGCAAACAAATACTTTGGCGCGGAACAATCCAGTTTCAGGACACAAAAGCGCCCGGCACCCCCAACCTACAAACCGACCGAGCTCAGAAAAGAACTGGACACCTTTCAAAGTCATATTTCCATTGGCAACATTGCCTACGACCTGGAAAACCCAAAAAGGCTGGGGCTTTCGCTGCTCAACAATCTGCTTGGCGGCCCCGGAATGAACAGCCGTCTGAATATGGCGCTGAGAGAAAAAAACGGTATTGCCTACAACATCGAATCCATCTATTCACCCTATTACGGAACCGGTGTTTTCAGCATTTATTATGGTACCGACAGTCAAAACATTGACCGCAGCCTTCGGATAGCCCGCAAGGAACTGGCCAGACTCAGAACAAATAAACTGGGCCAGATGCAACTTCACAAAGCACGGCGTCAGCTAAAAGGCCAGATAACCATTTCGTCGGAGAACAAGGAAAACCTGATGCTTAACATCGGCAAGAGTTTTTTGCTTTACAACAAAGTCGATTCGCTGAACGACATCTATACAAAGATAGACAACCTAACGGCCATAGACCTATTGGAGATTGCCAACGAGATATTTGACGAAAAACAACTATCATACCTCATCTATGAGCAATCATAAAAACCATACAGGCAATCAAAATATCGATCTGGATAATTACATCGAAGAGCACACTTCTCCGGAAGACGAAATCCTGTATGAGCTGCGCAGGCAAACTCACCTGAAACTGCTCAGGCCACGAATGGTTTCCGGCCCGGTTCAGGGACAGTTGCTCACCATGCTCTGTCGGATGATTCAGCCATCAGCGGTGCTGGAGATAGGCACATTCACCGGCTATTCGGCGATATGCATGGCACGGGGGCTGGCGCAAAACGCACATATTGATACCATTGAGCGAAACGACGAACTGGAAAGTTTTATTCGCCCCTGGTTTAAAAAAGCCGGACTGGAAGAAAAAATCACTCTGCATATCGGGGATGCACAAAAAGTCATTCAATCCATCAACAAAACATTCGACCTTGTTTTCATGGATGGCGACAAGCGCGAATATCCGGCCTATTATAAAGCCGTAATCCCAAAAATGAACCCCGGAGGATACATCCTTGCCGACAACATCCTGTGGAACGGAAAAGTCGTGGAACCAACCGAGTCGAATGATGACTACACCAAAGGCATTCTGAACTTTAACAAAACAGTAAAAGAAGACCCGCGCGTGGAGCAGGTGATATTGCCCATTCGTGACGGCCTAATGATGATTCGCCTAAAGCCATGAACCTTTAGCAGCGGAGTCTGTTTATTTGGGGAAAACATTCCCGGATTGTGAGTGTCAACAGTTGACTTTTTTGACAATAGTTCAAAAAAACACTCACTACCGGATAAAAACGAACCACATTTTTTTTGACGTATGCCAAAAACAGCCATTATATTCGGATCATCAGTAGGAAACACGCGCTTTGTAGCCGAAAAAGTTCATGCGGTTTTTCCTGATGCAGACCTCATCGCAGCAGAAACTGCAAAAGTGGAGCAATTAAAAAACTATGATTTTTTTATCATGGGAACCTCCACCTGGGGCGTTGGACAAATACAAGACGACTTCGAAACATTTGTTGAAAAATTCCTGACCCTTGATTTGTCAAAAAAAACCATCGCTCTTTTTGGTTTGGGTGATCAGCAAACCTATCCGGATACTTTTTGCGATGGCATGGGCAAACTTTATGAGTTACTGGAAGAAAAGAATCCGACATTTATCGGTCAATGGCCGGGCGATGATTACGATTTCAGCGAGTCAAAAGCATTTCGGGACGAGATGTTTGTGGGGTTACCCCTGGATGAAGACAACGAACCCGATTTAACCGACGGGCGCATTGCTATCTGGAGTGAAGACCTGAAAGAAGCACTGGGAACCCAATAGAGAGGGGGGCATATTTGTTGTTAAGAAAAAGAGCGATTGTGAAAAGGTTGGCAGGAAAATGTGATTCTCTTATTCATCACTGCCCCGGTCTTTAACCCTCAGGCGATCAAGATCTTTCTTTTCGAAAAGTGTGGGATAATCGTCCATAAACTGATCCATAACCACCCGCATCACCGACTCGCGCATAAACCGGGCTTTGTTCTTCACCTTGTATCTTTTGCAATACACCTCAAAAGCCTCCTGCTCTTTATCATTCAATAAAAAGACGGCTTTATGCTTTCGCTTAAAGGCCTTATCGCGGTTGTAGGAATTAATTTCAGAATCTTTGGCTTTTTTGGCCATATCAACAGTTTTTCTTATCACCTGGGCAAAAATATATAAAAATAAGGTTTTTACACAGAAACTACGGACGGTATTTACGGATCAATCATCCGAAATTACCGTTATTACTCCGCCGATACCGATACCCGTCCAGCGCCCTATGCCACCCTCTATATTGGTTTCAATACGATTGCCATTAAATGCAAACGGGTTCTCCTGACTTGTTCTATCCCTGAAAAGAGTGCTCAAAATCCGATACGAAACAGAGTCAACCGTCCCTGCAATTACATCCACGGTATCACGCAAGTCATATTCATATCGGCCATACTCATTATAAAACCGTTGCTCCGCATCCGCATAGTACAATCCAAACTCCGTTGATCTGAGAATTCGGATAATCGTAGGGTTTTGATCGGAAGATTTTAAAACAGTTACAGGATCATAAGACGGGTGAAACAACTCTTTTGCCAACCGACTGCGAACCTGGGTAAACAAATAGATTTCGCTTTGTTGAGGGGGCTCAATCCCGATCTTTAGATTTCCGGTGGTATCGGTAACCACATCAAAAAAAGCATCAGCAACGACAGGAGGCCCGGGAATGCTTGTAGTCGCACTTAAAGTTCTACCACCTACTTCAACTTTTAATTGATACTCCACCCCTGTTTGCCCACGAACAGACACACTTTTATACACAAAAGGCGGGAATAAACGATTCTCCCGATACAAGGTCAACACCTCTTCATCGCCTTCGGATGAGGAAATAGTAATTTTTGCATAATTAAGGAATGTATTTCGAATGGAAACAGAGTCATAATGAGTCAAATAAGGAGAACTCATGGTAAGAAACACATTTGCTGCTTTTCCGGTTTCAATATATCCATCCACCACAATTTTAGGCTCATAAGCAGGTTGTTCCAAGTCCACCTCTTTTGTACAACCCAAAACAACAAACAAAACACCTAAATAAATAACAAACCTCATTCCTTAGAATTTAAATTTCCAACTAACCGAAGGCATAACCGGAAACAATGAAACCTGAGCTGCCCTGATATCAATATCGTAATTACTTTGGCCCTGATAAACCCTGTAAAAGACAAAATATGGATTGGCACGATTGTACACATTAATGATGGACAAATCAAGTACAGACTCCCGGAAGAACTGGCTGGATAATCTCAGACTTGCAGAAATATCCAGTCGGTGGTAAGCGGGTAACCTGAAGTTATTATACCCGTCGTAATCGTTCATCACACTCCCCATCAACCACATCCGACCGGCAGGAAGTGTTGTGTTGTTTCCGGTGGCATATATCCAGTTGGCATTAAACGTCCAGGTGTCATTGAGCTTAAAAGACGCCAGGATGGACAAGTCGTGTGTCCGGTCAAACTTATCAGGAAACCATTCCCCCGCAAAGATATCAGGGAAAGAGCGCTCGGACCGCGACAATGTATAATTCACATTCCCTTGCAGCCGTCCCTTATTTTTCCGGGCCGACAACTCCAAACCATAAGACCTCCCTTTGCCATGATAAAAATGGTCTTCAAAATTCATCTCCTCATCTTCGGTGTTCACATTAAAAACCAACTGATTTTTCAGCAATCGGCCAAACACACCCGATGATAGCTCGAAATCAGAAAAGTCCCGGGAATACTCCAACGACAAAATATGACCGGTCTGTGGAGGCAGCTGAGGTGAAGTCATCATCCATATATCGTTGGGCAAAGGCATGGTACTTAATGCGGCCAAGTGCAACATCTGGACATTCCGCGACCAGGCCAGGCGATACTCGCCTCTTCCCGGAGAACGAACCAACAACGAGACTGAAGGTGCCCCATAAAAATTACCGTCAACCATCTCACCGGAGGATGCTTCCACCGGATGCCCGGCTTCCTCGTACCGGTAAGGGCCAATATTAAAATAATAGAAACCGCGCAAGCCGACGCTAACACTAATCTGTGACGTTACATCCCAGGTATCTTCAATAAAAGCACTCACATCAGCATTTCTAAACTCATCTCTGACACTGGTGGTCTCGCTCATTAAAACCATTTCCATATCCTGAGGCATGGTCTGATACCATGAAACATCCATGCCTGCCCGGAGCAAATGAGCGGACTGTTCGCTGGTCATTACCACCCCAAAAGAATATTTGTCGTAACTACTTTGAAAAAGCAAATCGTTGTCAATCACCTCCCCATCGAAATCGGACCAGGTTCCGGAATAAGAGGCTTTTGCAGCCAAAACAGAATTCGCTCCCGTTCGCTGCCTCCACTCCAGTGCAAGAGCCTTGTTTCCATAGTTAGTTCCGGCATCATATCCAACCTTCTCATCATCTATCATAAAATCATCTTTGCCCAAATACCAACTTAAATAAAAAGTGGTATTGGTGGTCGGATGAAAAGCTATCCTGCCGTTAAAATCGTAAAAACGATAGAAGCTTCGCTCAAAATAGTTTTTCTCATCATCCACCATCAGATCGGCAATACCCTTGTAGAGTTCCAGGTAGCTGCGTCTAAACCCGGCCGTTACACCAATCTTCCCGTTTTTACTTCTCTGCGAGACCGCCAGATTGGTGGCAATATTTCCGATGGAACCACTTACAAAACCCTCTTCCTGAAGTGGTTCAAGGGATGAAACTAAAATGGAAGACGATAGACCCCCTCTCAAAAATGCAGGATTGTGCCCCTTAAAAACATCCACCTCACTGGTGGTAATTGGATTAAACACGGAGAATAAACCCATGAGATGAACCGGATTCATCAGTTCCATACCATCCAGAAAAATTCCGTTTTGTCCAGGCCCTCCTCCACGCACATAAACACCTCCGATACCCTCACTAACCGACTGCACACCGGCGATCTGCTGAAGGGTGCGCACCACATCGGATTCTCCAAGCAACATGGGCATTCGCGCTATATCTGCTCCTGAAATGTGACCCTGACCAGGCAGAACCTTATTAATGACCGGTTTTCTCCTGCCCAAAACCTGTACCTCCGATTTTAGAAGATCTTTTTTTTCAAGCTTAAAAACAAGATGTTCTTCCGAAAAGTCTTTAACTACTGTCCTGAGGGTTTTATAGGATGCATGGCTGATGGTCAGCACAGCCCGATCAAAATCATCGGGTAAACAAATCCTGAAGTTACCCGACGAATCTGTGACAACACCCTCAGACAAAATGTTTTCCCAGACATGAGCATCACTTACAGCCTGTCCGGTTTGCCCGTCAAGAACCCGGCCTCGAAAACAATCATTTTGTCCTTCCACTAAGGTCATCCCCGGCAGAAACAGCAAAAGAAAAACATGCAATATGATTAGGTTCCGATTCAAATAATTCTGATTTTCTGACAATACTGCAAAAGAAAGGAGACTACATCCTTGCAGTCTCCTCTTCCTTTTTTACTAGTAATATGAATTTCGTTTTAATTAGTCGATGGTTACTTCGTAATTCTCTTCAGCATCCTCAATCATATCTTCAAAGCTCTCAATCAGGTCGATAAAGTCATTTTCACCGAAATAGGAATCATCCATATATGATCCGTCAGCGAATTTCATACGAAAATCCAAGTCCCAGCTTTCGATTCCATAAGAATCTTCAACTGTTTTAACATAAGCTTCACCGGTTGCAATCACCTCGTTGCTGTCGTTGTATTTCAGTTTCAGGCTCATATTATTATTCATTGCCTCAGCTTCTTTTTCGAAATATTGTTCTTCGCTTTCAATATCTTCAAACGAGGCTTGTCCATTCAGCAAGCCTTTCCAGTTGACATTGCCTTCGAGTTTCAAATTATCAACAGCAATCCAGGCATTTGAGGACTCCAGAATATCCTGTTCATAATAATCCCCACTTTCGCCATCTTCCTTCATGTTTCCGTAAGAAAAACTTCCGGCGCTGGAGAAATGTGACGACAATATGTTGGCATCATTTAAAGTAAAGGATTGATCAATCTCAATGGTTGAAGTACTGCGTGAAACAGAGGTGGTCAGATTATACTCTTCAACCGTCCACCTTTCCGAAACAGATGTGGGAATTCCATCTGCATCATACGCAGCATTGAATGTAAAAGTAATCAATGACACCTCATCCACTGTCAGTTCAGCATCAAACAAAGTAGGAAGCTCATTGCTTACCTCTGCGATATCCACATTGTCTGTAGTGATAAACTCAAAGTTGGTAAAAGACAGGGTAGCATTATTCTCCACACTTCCTGATGTTGGAAAATGGTAAGTGATCTCATCGTCACTCACAGTTTTGTCCCACGTGCCATACTCTGCATTATACGTGTAAATCCCTGCCTCATCGTCAAACAACTGACTCAGAGAAGATTCATCAATGGTTGATGCTTTCAGAACAAAAGCAACTGATGCTCCTTCGTTTAATGCCAAAATCGGTTTAATAACGCCGGCAACACCATCGTTTGAATAATCGGTGGTTTCCATCAGGTCGTTGAAGTCCAACATTACCTTTACAGCACCCAAATCACTCATTGATTCCAGCTGGTTCACAACATTCAACCCGCTTTGCTCCAGGTTTGCTTTGTGCTCTTCGGGGGTAAGCGTACTCATTTTGTCCCCTCCCTCATCATCATTACAGCCTGACATTACCGCCAGTGCTGTCAATGCAAAAAGAAAGCCTTTGATTTTCATAAAAATTCAAAATTATGGTTCAACAAAAAATTCTGTTCAATACTTCACAAAGTTAGCTGAAATTTTATTGTTTGATTATTTTTTTTGATTTAATACCACAATTAAACAAGTGAAATTAAACTTATCCCAACTGACGGAAATGCAATTTAAGACAGTGTAAAAGCAAAAACAAGGAAAATTACAAGATATGCTCAGCACCCCACTTGCCTTTAAATGTAAAATTTAAAGAAAATAAAACTGGAAACCCAATGAAATTTTAAGCCATGTTTTTTCCCCTTGCAATTTACCACTCCATCACGGTTGAAATAACCGGAACAATCGTGTTGGCAATCTTTTGTTGCCCCTTGCAAGAGGGATGAGCATCCGCCCCAAGATCACTGCCACCATTAAGCAACGCACAGGAAATTCCAATAAAGAAAACATTTTCATCCTTATAGAGAACACGGTAATTGTCCACAACCTCCTTCACATAGCTAAAGCAAGGCTCGTCTGTGGTAGGTCCCACAATACAAAAAACGGGAACCACCCCGTAAGCCATCCGCACCTGATTAATCAATTCTTCATAAGTCCTTTGAAAAACAACCTTATCGGGATGTGGCTTGGTTGAGAAATCATTATTCCCCAGACTGATAACAACAGCATTCGCCTGCCACTTCGAAAAGTCCCAGGTAAGGGAATCATCCATATCCAGCACGCGCGAATAACGTTGAGGCATAGTTGCCAGTCCGGTGGACACTTTCTGAGGAGCCCCATAATTACGAACGATCCCAAGACCGGAATGTGCAACAACATGATAGTTTGCATTCAGCGTTTTTGCAACGATGGCTGCATAAGACTTCTCCACATTCTCGGTCTGTGGCTCAAAATCATCATGCCTGCTTTCCGACTCGGTTCCATAACCACAGGTAATTGAGTTACCAATGAATTCAATCCGGCGGTCAACAGTCTTCTTCCATGGTAGCAGCTCTCCTTTCCGGGATAATTCCAAACCGAAGAACCGGGTTTCGCCCATTTCCCCTTCTGTACGTTTAATAAACTTAGCTTCATGAGGACCTTTACCTTTGATTCCTGTTACTACAGCAACAGTATCTCCCTTTGCATGCAGTGTATTGATTAACTTTCCATCAATAAACAAATCAAAGTAATTACGCTCACCCCCTTTAAAATGCAGTTTCAGCTGGTCTCCTGTAAAACGGAAACGTACGGTTACTCCAGGCCAGTCGTAGCGTGCCACCTGCTCGTCCGAAAAATCGACCCTGCCCATAAAACTGAGATCCTTATGACTGGCCGGAAAAAAGTTTTCGCAATCCTGTGAAAAAACATTCGTTGATATCAAAAGAAAAAACACGATAAATAAGACAAAATACTTCATTTCAATACTCCGTTAAACCATTACAAAAAATTGATATTTAATCCATTACAAACACAGGCAAACAAGCCACAATTTGAAAAGTCATAGCACGATAACATTTTATGGACAAATTTAAACTGCTACCCATCCGGGTGATGTACCTCTTAATCTTTTTTTCCGGGCTTCACCGATGTGGCCTCATCCACCAAATAGACAATGGATTTATAGGAAATTCCGCTGTGCAGCGACAATCCAATTTCACAAGTACGGCTGGTACTATAACCTCCCTTCACATCATTGGGAAGTTGGCGGTTCAATGGTTTCAACGCAGAGGCATTCAGCTCTGGATGAGTGAACCCGCGGTCGCCGGCCCAACCGCAGCATCCTACCTCATCCGGAACTACGACTTCGGTAGCACACATCCGGGCTAGGTCAAGGAACTTATTCTCCAGTCCCATTTTTGTACTACTGCAAGTAGTATGAATCGCAATTTTCCGGTTCAACGGGGAAAAATGCAATCGATTCGGAAAAAATTTCAAAATAAATGCTACCGGTTCATAAAGCTCCAGACGAGAAGACAACGTTTCTTTCATCCGCAACAAACAGGGACTCATATCGCAGTAAACAGGATATTTCCCATTCTCTGAAGCTTTCAGCAGTGCAACATCAAGTTCGCGGGCTTTACGCAGTCCCTGCTCTTTAAAACCTTTACTGTCGAAGGCCATTCCACAGCAAAGATTCTTCAATCCCTCAGGAAAAATCACATTAAAACCGGCCTTTTCGAGTAATTGACGGGTTTTCTCAACCACGGTTAACTCTTTGCCGTAATCCTCCGAATTCCCCATCGTGCGATTGATACAAGTTGGGAAATAAACAACGGAATCCTTTTCAGAGAATTTATGATTTGACTGATAGGCCCGGACCGAGGGCCCTCCATGAGGCATATTGGGATTCCATAAAGGAATACCGTGACCTGATATTCTAAATAAAAATCCGGAAATCCCAGACATGACCGGGGTTCCAACAGCTTTATGAACACCTCCTACAACTGACAAAACATGCCGGATCATCCAGGATGTCATATCCATACGCCGGGCTATCCAGGAAGCTACTTTGTTACTGGTGGCAGAATTGGTCTCAAATCTCAGGTCCTTAATAAGTTTCCCGGTATTGATATCCACGGGACAGGCCAGTTCACAGAGCCCATCCGTGGCACAGGTGGCTTCCCCGTCGTAGTTATACCTCTTCTTAAGTTCTGCCAACCGGTCGAAATTATCCCCTTCAAGGGCCAGGCGGTGCATCTCCCTAAAAGCAACAATTCGCTGGCGAGGAGTGAGAGTTAGCTCCCGCGAAGGGCAATTGATCTCACAAAAACCACATTCAATACAATTATCAATAAGATCGTGAGCAACAGGAAGAGGTTTCAGATTCTTTAAATAGACATCCGGATCGTCGTTAATGATCACTCCGGGATTCAAGATTCCAAGGGGATCAATGGTTGTCTTGACCTTTTTCATCAGTTCGTAAATCTCATCTCCCCATTCTTCCCGAACAAAAGGTGCCATATTGCGTCCGGTTCCATGTTCCGCCTTCAGGCTACCGTCAAATTTATGCACAACCATTTTGACCAACGCTTCCATAAACTGCCGGTACTTTTCCACTCCTGATGGGTCATTAAAGTCGGGCATCATTACAAAGTGAATATTGCCATCCAGCAAATGTCCCCATATAACATACCCCTCATATTGGAATTGTTCTATCAATTTTTTCAGCGTTACCAGGGCATCCCCCAACACTTCCGCCCTGAAAGCAAGATCTTCGATGATGCAGGCTGTCCCTTTAGGACGCGATGCCGCAGCAGAGGTAAAAAGGCCTTTACGAACACTCCACAGCCGGGTATATTCAAGTTTGTCAGTTGTAAAAACAACCGGAAAAACAGTATCAAACGAACTGAGAGCATTTTCAATCTCTTTCATCTGAGCTTCGAGAACCTCTTTTTCGTCGGCTGAGGTTTCGATCAACAGCGCCACCACCTGATCGTCGAGGGATTTCAATACCGGAGGCATCCCCGGCTTATTTTCCACCGACCTGAGTGCATTGCGATCCATTAGTTCAGCCGCACTCACGCTGCAATTACGCAGAGGCATAATAGCTTTACAAGCGGACTGTATATCTCTGAAAAAAACCATGGAAGTCGCTTTAAGCCCATACTCACTGACTGTTTTAAAGCTTACTTCAGATATAAATCCAAGTGTTCCCTCAGATCCGACCATCAAATGCTGAAAAATATCAATGGGGTCCTCGAAATCGATCAGTGCATTAACACCATACCCACAAGTATTTTTCAACTCAAATTTATGTTTGATCTTTTCCCGGATGGTATCATTCTCTCTGGCCAATTGACCAATTTCTGCCAGTCCGCTAAGCATACCGGCATGGGTTTGTGCAAAACTCAATCGCGATTCAGAATCACCGGTGTCAAGAACCGTTCCGTCGGCCAAAACAATGCGCATACTCTCCACGGTATTATAGCTATTGTAGCGAATACCATAGCTGGATCCACTGGCATTATTGGAAACTATCCCTCCTATACGTGCCGAACTGATGGAAGCGGGACTGGGTCCTAACTTCCGACCATAGGGGGCAAGCCTTGCATTGGCCAATCCGCCTGTAATGCCGCTTTGAAAACTGGCAAACTCACCTTTTGATGAAATTTTATAATTCGAAAAACCTTCACCGGTATCTATGAGTACGGAATTGGTAATGGTCTGACCACTTAAACTGGTTCCTCCCGACTTAAACGTAACGGGAATATTCCGGGCAGAGCAAAGTTTCAATACCTTTATCATTTCAGCCTCCGTCTCCACTCTCAGTACAACTTCCGGAATCAAACGATAAAACCCGGCGTCGGTACCCTTGGTAAGTGTATACAGAGGATCGGTGTACACCCGTGACACCGGCAATATTTCATATAATTGTTGCAAAAAATCCTGAGAAACAATCTTTTTATATTCCATATCTAAAAAACCATTAAAGCCAGCTTCTGAAAAGAAGAGTTCATGAGATGAAGAAAGATTCTTAAGTTTCGAAAAGTCCAATCAACGCCTGTTCCTAAAAATTATCGTTCAATTCATCGTATAGAATCTGTTGAACAGCTATCCGCACATTCAGCTCGTATAGCTTTGTATTGTTTCTGGTGGGAAAAACCCGATTCGTCAGAAAGATGTACACAACTTGATATTCGGGATCCATCCAGACAAAGGTTCCGGTAAAACCACTGTGGCCAAAGCTCGACTCTGACACATCCCTGGCAGGATAAGCATCATCTGCATTTTTAGATTTATTCCCTGGCAAGGGCTTATCAAATCCCAACCCCCGCCTGTTGTCATTTTCAGGATACTGAACAGTAATAAACTCTTCCACCACATTTTGGGGAATAATCTGTTCACCCCCGTAACGCCCCATATTGACATACATCTGCATAAGCTTTGCTAAATCATTGGCATTGCCAAATAGTCCGGCATTGCCACTTACGCCCCCCAAAACAGCTGCCGCCTCATCATGAACCCGCCCGTGAACCTGAGACTCTCTATAAAAGATATCCTTTTCGGTGGGTGGTATCTCAAACCTCGAAAACCCTTGGGACAAAGGGTTATAAACAAGTCGCCGGGCACCCAAAGGCCAATAAACCGAATTGTATAACAACTCCTCATAGTCACGTCCCGTGATTTCAGAAATCATCTCCGGATAAACCAAAAAGGAAAGCCCGGAATAGAGATATTTTGCATCAGGCAGACGTTCAGACTTTCGAATCATTCTAAACATCTTCTTTTTAAATCTTTCTTTTAAATACAGATGGTCATCCACCTGTAACGAATACTTTTCCGATGCTTCGGGGCGATAAAAGCGTTGCTTAAAATCCCCATCCCGTTTTGTTTCCCCCCAAAAATTGAGATAAGGAATCAGCCCGGCCTGATGGGCCAGAATCTGCCTGAGGGTAATGGTATCTTTATCAGAACAATGAAACAGACGGCTTTCCCAGTCAGGCCAATAATTGGCAAAAGGCTTGTCTAATTCCAAAGCGCCCGCACCGTTAAGTTGCATAAGCAAAGGAAGCGGACCGCTAATTTTTGTGACCGAGGCCAAATCGTATAAATCTGAATTTTGTACTTTCAAACGCCTTTGATAGGTGTGATAACCATAAGATTTTCTGTGAATTACTTTCCCATCAACAGCCATCAGAATCTGACAACCAGGAAATGCTTTTTGCGCAATAGCGTCATTGACAACACTATCTATCCGATCATTCAATCGCTGGCCATTTAACCCTAAAGAGTCAGGATCTGTATATTGAAATCTAAGTCCACCCTGAGTTTCGATACCATGACCTTCTGAATACCAGCCGGGAATCTCCCGATCCAGTTGACCGTGCAATCCGATACCTCCAAAGAGTGCCTGAGCCGCATGGTCCTGACTAATGGAATCATTCTCCGCACCCAGCAAAAGAACATCAGCATTGGTTAAACCACCCCAATTCTTAAGCTCTTCCGTATTGCCGAAAAAGACAACAACAGCAAGTTGATTTTTCACAAATTCAGAAACAGCGCACTTCACCTCCTCATCATCCCTGGCTGGATCAATTCCTATAATAAACAGTTTTTTTAAAGCTTTTGGCACATGTAGCAATCGCTTTTCCTGAATACTATCCAGAGGGAACGAATCAACCGTCATTTCCTGATAATCCAAAAGTCGATCGCTAAATACTTTCATGTCGCCTGAAAGCAGACAGCTAAATTCGCTTTTTTCCAGTTCAGAAAAAGGAACGATTCCCTCATTATTTTTAAGCAGAACCAATGGAAAAAAACCTGAAGAGATAGAATCATTTTTCTCATCAACACAAATGTTGTCATTTGCAGAAAACAGAACTCCGGTGAAGAATACAATTAAATAAAAAAAAGTAATAAGCCGTTTCATCCGTACAAAATTTGATTTGGTGATTGGTCGGATGGAACTCACAATGAATATGGCACTCCAAAATTCATGTTCGTTTCATCGCAGGGAGATTATGAAAACAATCTAACCCGGATTGTTATTCTTCATAAAGCAGATAAGGTCTGCGTTGTTGTTTAAATTTTTCAACATCATCGGCCCACATAGCTTTTATCTCCTGGGCAGTTTTTCCCTGTATGATCATATTTCGTACATAATCGACACCAATCAGCTTTTCGAAGAAAGGACGAAAAAAGTGATTTCCCATATTCAGATTATTATAGGCATCAATTACATAAGACAAATCAATTCCTTTTTCGAAAATCTCCTCATCGGGCAAATCTGAAAGGTCCACTCCAAAGCACTTCTTATCCTGTTGGGGAGGATGTTTTGCACCCGGCATACTTCGTGGCGTAAAACAAAAATCATATCCTTTCATATTTGGATGCCCATAAACCAGAAAAGGCTTGGATGTACCCCGGCCGAGGCTAACCGGAGTCGCTTCGAAGTAACAGGTGGAGGGATAGAGATAAATGGACTTCATATTGGGTAGGTTGGGAGATGGCGCCACGGGCAATTCATACAGTGTTTGATGCGTATAGTTCTCACAGACAATCACTTCCAAATCGCATTCCCGTTCTTCGGGCAGCCATTTTTCACCATTCACCATTGTGGCAATTTCCCCCAGCGTCATTCCATGAACAACGGGAATGGGTAGCCACCCCACACCTGATTTATGTTTCATATCGAGAATGGGGCCATCCACATAGTGCCCGTTAGGGTTTGGTCGGTCGAGAACAATCATCTTTTTATCATTCATGGCGCATTCATTCATCAACTTAACCATGGTGATATAATATGTGTAAAACCGGAGACCGACGTCCTGGATATCCACCAGCAAAACATCAAATCCATCCAGAATTTCCTGGTCAATTCCACTATTATTTCCATCGTACAGCGAAAATACAGGAACCCCTGTTTTCTCATCCATAGAGCTGGAAACATGCTCTCCTGCATCCGCAGTGCCCCTGAATCCATGTTCAGGAGCAAATATGCCCATTACATCAAACTTGTTTCTCAGCAAAAAATCAACCAGATGTTCGTCACCGACCAATCCGGTGTGATTGGAAAACACCGCTATTCGCTGATTTTTCAGCAGAGGAAAATAGGCTGATGTACGTTCTGCTCCTACAACCACTTCTTCTGCATGAGTTTTTTGACCCGTAAGAAAAAACAGGCACAACAATAAAAAAACACCTACTCGTTTCATAATGTATCAATTAAAGACAAATGGCCACTAAAAATCAATTAAGGCAGAATCCTGGAAACCCAGGATCCTGCCTTAATTTTATCATTTTTAGTTGTATTACCAACCCGGATTTTGCTCCAATGTAACTCCGTTTTCTTTATACAAAGCAATCTCGTCGGTCGGCAGGGGATATAGGTAATCCCTTTCCTTGTATTCCCTAACAGCCGTAGGATCATCCGTGGGAACAATGTATCCTGAAGTTCCGTCCCGATCCAAATGGACTCCGTCCAGATCACTTAGTTCAATTTGTGCATCAGCAGGGGCTACATTTTCATTAAACCACAGAACAAAGGCTTCCTTATCAAGCCATGCTCCCATGTTCAATTTGGAGTTCAGCGTCATATCGGCATATTCCAGCTTTTTCCAGCGTCTCAAATCATCGTACCGTTTTCCTTCCCACACCATTTCAACTCGTCGCTCGCGTCTGATTTCCCAAATCACAGAAGGAACATCAGCATCCCGGTCCGGATCGTTGATTAGGACACCATCCACAGAAAGATTGCCCCCATCATAATTAACCAAAGGCATATCAACACTTTCTCTCTTTCTCAATTCATTAAACGAGATGTCAAAATCGTTTTGAGTAAGTGTATATTCCCCAAGGTCATTCAATTCGGCTGAAGCTTCAATATAGTTGAGCAATACTTCTCCAAACCTCATCACCGGGGCATCCGTAATCGAAAGCTGACCTGAATGCTGAGTCAGATTGTAATTAATAAATCGATGCGAATAGTACCCGGAAGAAGCAAATAAAACATCCACCCCGTCAATATATAAACGTGAAGAGTCTATATTGGCATATAGCCTGGGATCGCGGTTTGCCATCTCCATTGAAAACGTTTTATCTGTTTCAAACAAGTCATTCTCAGCCTGAGCAATAGGCAAACCATTGGCCGACAGATAACTGTCAATCAAATCTTTGGAAGGCGCATTACGTTCTCCATCCTGAAGCTGGAAACCCATAACTGAGTGGGTAACTACTCCTGGTTCGTAAGCACGATAAAGTATAATCTCGGGATTTCCGGCAAGTGTTTCGGAGGCCGTAAGAGCCAAATAATCAAGAGCAACAGAGTACCTGCCACTCTCAATCAAATCAAGCGCAGCTGTGCGGGCAACTTCCAGATATTTGGCTGCTGCAGCACTGTTCTCGTAATGATATTTCTGCCAGGTTCCTTCGAACAGCATAATCTGAGAGGTATAAGCCTTCACTACGTCCTGATTCACTTTAAGGCCAGGCATTTCCTCGGAAACACGAACATGTGCACCGGCAAACTCCAAGTCTGCCAACACATTATCCATCACGGTGGTACGAGAATCACGCGAACGGTAAAGTAAGTCTTTATCAGTATCAACAATCACCTGATCGAACCATGGCATATCACCAAAGCGTTTTACCAGGCGGTGATATTCCATTGCTCTGAAAAAACGGGCGACGCCCAACCAGTGATTAAGATCTTCTTCAAGCATCTCAGATCCTTCCAACCGATCAATAATTAAATTAATCTCCCTTACATAATCAAAATCCCATCCTGCACCAGAAGCCGTAGATGGTGCATTATTGATAAAGTAGGTAGCGGCTTTCTGAGCTGCATCATCGGTCCACGAAGTTTCAGGTGCATCGGCAAGTGTCCAGAAATTGGAACGGGTCCAACCACTCTCATAACCTGGAAAGAAATGAGTGTAAAATGCGAACATCCGGTTGCTTACATTGCTTTCATCGTTCCAGAACTCCGGAGTATCGACCAGGGTATCATTGGGCAGTCGTTCCAGATAATCATCGGAACAGCCTGCAAACAATGAAAGTATAATTCCTATTATTAATATTCTTGTCTTCATAATCATTATCGTTTTAGAAGCTTATTTGTACACCACATGAAATAGTTCGAGAGTAAGGATAACTACGACCGAAAGAGTATCCGGTAGTATTTCCGTTTTTGTTTTCAGTTGATTCTGGATCTACAGGCAAATGTGCATCAGTGAACTCGAACAAGTTTTCACCACTTACATAGACACGTACCTGCTCAACAGAAACTCTGGATACCAGTTGTTGTGGCAAGGTATATCCAAGGGTCATATTCTTACACCTGAGGTACGACAAATCCAGTAGGTATCTGCTTTGACGCAGGAAGTTTCTGCCGTTGCTAACCCATGAATGACTCGCAGGTCGTGGAAAAAAAGCATCAGTGTTTTCAGGCGTCCAGTAATCCATGAAGTGTTCATAGTATGCCTCATTATCAATAAATGAAGGAATGGCGATACTACCAATAGCCCAAAGGTCTCTTTTCCCAACCCCCTGAAAGAATGTGCTAAAATCAAAACCCTTCCAGGCCACATCCAGTCCGAAGCTGTATTCATAACGCGGACGTGAATTACCAATTACTTTCAGGTCGCCATGCTCATCCAATGTATTGCTACCGTAATCAATAACGCCATCACCGTTGAGATCCTGATATTTAACATCTCCCGGGCCGTATTGAAAAGCACCTGATTCAAACAAACTTTGTGAGGCAATTCCGTCTCTCATTTCACCATTAACGAAGTCAGACTCCTGGAACAATCGGTCGGTTTCATACCCCCAGATTTCTCCAAGTTCTTTACCTTCATAATTCGAATAGATGTTCTCAATACTATTGCTGTACTTAATAATCTCTTCTTTTACATCTGAGAATCCTGCTCTTACACCCATTTGCAAGCCATTGGAAAATTGATGGTTAAAGTCGAGCATAATTTCATAACCCTTTCCTTCAAGTTCTCCATAGTTCCGTAGAGGAGAAGAAGCTCCAAAGGAAGCAGGAAGCGTCTCACCGGGTGAGTGCATATCGGTTGTGGTACGTTTGTACCAGTCGAAGGTAACTCCGAGTTTGTTGCGGAAGAGACGGGCATCAAGTCCGATGTCCAGAGTGGAAACACGCTCCCACGTAAGACTTGGAGATATAATCGTAGGACTGGTAACATAAGGAATCTGGCTCCCATCCAATATCCAACCCGAAGACGGGTTGTTAGACATGGTAGAGAGGAATGAATTGGCAGCAACATCCTGGTTCCCTATAGTTCCCCACGAACCTCTAATTTTAAGATCGTACAGTATCGGGTCGGCGAAATCCATAAAGGGTTCTTCTGTAACCCTCCATCCTAGAGATGCCGATGGAAAGAAAGCCCACTTGTCGCCTTCCGGGAATCTGGAAGAACCATCGTAACGTCCATTGACTTCGACCAGATATTTCTGTTGATAGTCATAATTAAATCTTGCAAAAACACCGGCCGAAGCAAACTCATAGTCATACGCATAAGTGGAGTTCCTTGCATACTCATCACCTGTGGTCAGCCTGATGGCAGGAGTAGTTGGGTCAATCAATCCACGGGCTTCAGAGTAGTGACTGAAATTTCTACGATCTTCAGCATCCATACCAGCCATCATCTTGAAATTGTGCTGGTCATCCAGTTTGAACTCATAAGTTCCATAAGCCTTAAATACATTGCTAACCGTGTAGCGACTTGACTCAATCACTCTGTTATGGGTTTGCCCGTAAATATCATCATAGTTTTCGATAGGGCTGCCGGTAAACATATTGTAGGCCATGATGGTACCACCATTTCGTCTCAGGTTTTTATTCAAAAGAGAGAAAGTGTAGTCCACATTGATTGCCAATCCATCAATAGGCGTAAAGACACTACCCAGATTTAACCTTCCGTAGTTTTGAGTATCCGATTCATCATTGGCATATTTCATATCTGTAACAGCCGATCTGAACGGCTTATCTTCATAGTCGGCATAGGGATACCATTTTGGCCAGCGCAATAGATAGTACCATGCATCATACAATCCGGAAGTAAAGCGGTAAGGCTGAGTTTCGGTGGAACGAGTCAACAAAACACCCGTCTTAACCTCCCACCAGTCTCTGACTTTGGTCGATACATTGGTGCTAAAATTATAACGCTCATAAGTATCCGTATTCTCTTTCATAACTCCGGATTGCTCCAGGTACCCAAAACTAACGTTAAAGGTAGACTTATCACTACCGCCGTTTACAGAAAAATTGTGAGATTGCTGGGGAGTCCATTTTCTGGTAAACTCTTTAAAAGGATCGAATGAACGATAAAAATAGGTTTTTCCACCCCTAATTTCAAAATCACGTCCCATCTGCATCTGGCCCAGTTCATCCTGTGACATGTGCCCATATTGCTCTTCCCATGCTTTAATTTTCCCCAGGGCTTCCTGATCCACATTATAACCAATACTGGAAATACTATTGGCCCCACTTGTACGTTGGGCTATTTCGAGCAAAACCTTAGCATTTTCATAAGCAGAAGTCTGCTCAGGCATCATAGTAGGTGTATTCCAAGCAATATTGTTTCTATAGGTAACCCTTACCTTGTCATCCTTGCTGCCTTTTTTGGTGGTAATCAGAATAACACCCCATGTGGCCCTGGTACCATAAATGGCTGCCGATGCAGCATCTTTAAGAACTGATATTTCTGCAATATCATCAGGATTAACAAGGTTCAGACTTGGAACTTCCACGTTATCAACAAGAATCAGCGGGGAAGTACCTGAAGTAGCATTCAAGGAACCTGTAGAACCACGCAAACGAATGGTTGATTCAGTTCCTACACCTCCCTGTTGATTGGTAATGGTCAATCCGGGGGTAATCCCCTGCAAAGCCTTGCCCACATCAGTAACCGGGCGGCTGTTAATGGCCTTCTCCACATCAATACTGGAAACGGCACCTGTCAAATTCTCTTTTCGCTGAGAACCATAACCTACTACAACCACATCATCCAGCATCATATCACTAGGTACAAGCTCAATGGTGTAAGTCTCTCCCGCTTGTGCGTCGAGGGTATAATTGTCATAGCCAATGAAAGAAAATTGTACAGTGGCCACCTCCCGACCAAGGTCAAGTTCATATTCACCATCCATATTGGTGATGGTACCTGTCCCGGATCCCACAACCATTATGCTTACACCGGGGATTGGTTCTCCGTTTTCAGAATCAAGAACTGTCCCCGTAATGCTCTGCCCCACTGCGTAGCCTGTCAACACGCAGAATAGAGCTAAAAGTAACGAGATTTTTTTTGTCATCATAATCGTTGAATTAACTGATTTAAAAATTAGTGAACTGTTTCTATTGATTTATACATGGGATGTTTTAACCTCATAATTTTGCCTTCCATCAAGGTCATCCATAGAGTATTCTGGTCGTCAGACACCATTTTATTTATTGATGAATTACCGGCTTTAAATTTCCACAACACTTTTTCTCCATTGGAGGAAACTACTGTAACCAGCCCGTTTTTAGTAGCAGCGGCAACCCACGAGTCCTTGGCAACGACAGGACAAGGATTGTGGTCGTACTCAATACCGGCATCAATAGTCCAAAGCGTTTTTGGGATGGATGCGCGTGACGACATGGAGATTATGGAATCGTTCATCAGCTTGGCGTACACCTGTTTTCCATCCAGGCTGCTCCCCATAGACTCACGTACCTGGTGTTTTTTGGTTCGCCAAACTTCTTTTCCGGTTTTCAGTTCAATGGCAGTCATAAACCTGTCAGGTGCCACAATAAACACTTTGCCATTGGCAATAACCGGCTTTACATTTCCGGGAGAAAAAAGTTGAACAGCATTCCCATTGTTCCAGATCCATCGCAACGCTCCACTTTGCCTGTTGAGACAATAAAGATGCCTGTCCCAGACCCCAAAAACCACTTCATCCTCCGCGAGTACCGGCTTTCCCTGAACAAGACCATCTATTTCATCGAATTTCCAGATAACCCTGCCATCAGAGATGTCGATTTTGTAAAAGGCCGTTTGTCCGCCTCCTATATACAAAGCATTGTCTTCAACAATCCCTTCGGCAAGCACGGGTGTTCCCACATTAACCTTCCACACTTCCCTTCCATTTTTGGCATCCAGGCCGATTATCTCTCCTTGCACATTTCCAAAAGCAACCACTTTCTTATTCGTCACCGGAGTGGAAAAAAGGGCTCCTTCGTAACGGCGTTCCCAGAGAATTGATTTATCAGAAGTTCTAACTCCTTTAACATACCCCAGCGAATTACCGTAAACCAGAAGAGAATCATTGACCAGACAAGGCCCTGTAAAAATGGAAGCCGTATCTCTCAATTCAAATACCGCTTCAACTCCCGGATACTGTGAATTGACAGAATAATTCGGTCTCGAAGAAATCGGTAATGTTTTAATCGTATCCGGAGAAAATAAACTCAGAGAAATAATCGGGTCACCTACATCCTCCGAGGGTTGTTTATTATAAATCAATGCACTATCGTTTCGAAGTTCCAATAGTGTATAGCCCGGTGCATCAAATTGAGGGCTGGAAAGAGATCGTCCCATAACCCCGGGAATTCCTTCAAAGTTTAACAGCTTAATTCTGTGACCATGGCCACACAAAGCGAGTCGGCAATCATGCTCTTTAAGTAGATCTACAACATGATTCCAGTTGTCCAATCCTTCAGCCAATGGATAATGAGCCATAGAAACCAATGTTTTATCCTTATTTTCAAGGTTATTCAAGACACGCATCAGCCATTTCAGATCTTCCTGTTTCACATGCCCGTCCCCCATTTTCATATACGGACCAGTATTGAAACCAACAAAAAGAAAATCGTCCGTAGTGAAAATAAATCTGTCATTTCCCCATAGTTCATTAAACTTCAGACCTGCCGATTCAGACCAATTGGTTTCGTGATTCCCGGGAATCGCATAATATGGAACATTCAACCGATCCAGAACTTTTTTTGCAGCCATCAATTCAGCATTTGACCCTGTGTTGGTTAAATCGCCAGTTACAACTACAAAGTCAGGTTCTACGGCATTAATATCATCAATTGCTTTAATTAGATTCGCTTCTGCTTCTGAGCCTGGAGAAACATGTATATCAGTGAGGTGCGCAATGCGTAAACTCCCGGAAGAGAAATTGCATGCGGGAAAAATTACGGCAAAGAAGAAAACAAAGAATAATACCCTCATAAAAATTCTCATGAAAAATTTTAATCATCTAAAAGATTCTATTATCGCTCTCATTTCTCAAGCACTCCGATACCCGGCCTGTCAGGCAATACAATGCGCCCCTCCACTATTTTCAATCCGTCGAACACATCATTTGTGATAAGCAAGTTCCCATCCAGATCCGCCCAGTCGGCCATGGGAGACAATTGGGCAGCAGCGGTAACGGCACAGGATGTTTCAGTCATACAACCAAACATCACCTTCATCCCCAGCCCCTTTGCCGCAAGAGCCATTTGACGTGCGGCACGCATTCCGCCGCACTTCATCAGTTTAATATTCACTCCACTGTACACCCCAAATACATTTTTAATATCGTCAACCGTTTGCAATGCTTCATCGGCAATAATGGGAAGCGGACTATTCTGCGTTAACCAGGCAATATCTTCGACCATCGATTTGGGCATTGGTTGCTCCACAAACACAATCCCCTTTTCTTTCAACCAGTGTATCATCTCTAAAGCTTCGCCACGGTCTTTCCACCCTTGATTGACATCCACACAAAGAGACTTATTAGTCACCGAACGAACACTGTTAATCATTTCGCGATCGTTATCTCTACCCATTTTTACTTTCAAAATGCTGTAAGGTGCGGCCTCAAGGGTTTTCTCTTTTACAACATCGGGCTTATCAATTCCAATGGTGAATGAAGTATCAGGTGTATCGTCGGGGTTAAAACCCCATATCCTGTACCAGGGTTCCTCCATCAGTTTTCCCAGCAGATCATGCAGAGCGATATCTATGGATGCTTTGGCAGCATAATTGCCGGGGGCTATAGCATTAATATAATCCAGGATATCCTCAGTCAGAAAAGGATCCTTAAACCGGTTGAGCTCTACCTTTGACAGAAATTTCCTGACCGTTTCATGACTTTCCCCAAGATAGGGAGGCATGGAAGCTTCCCCATAGCCAATTACTCCATCGTATTCTATTTCGGTCAGCATCACCGGAGTTGTGGTTCTGCTACCCGAAGCCAGTGTGAAAGCATGTTTCAACTGTAACTCGTATGGTGTAAATTTCAGATTCATAGTCTTTCCCACGGAGAACCCTCTTCGGTTGTTGGTTTTGGCACATCCCTTTGTTCCGGTTGACAAAAAAGCTGAACCGGCAATGAGCCCTGCTGTTTTCAAAAAATCTCTACGGTTATTGTTGTGTTTTTGTCCCATAACAACCCTATTATTGCTTCACATACCAGGGATGTTCCATCAGGTGAACGATTCCCTCAGAGCCATACTGCCCGTCAATTCGTCTGGCCTTTACAAGTGTTTTTGCCCGAAAGTGACTGTAGTTTAGACGAGTACTATCAAAGCTATTTATCTTCACTTTTCCTGCTTCATGAATAAACTCTGAATTGTCCAGATACATGCCCACATGAGTAATTCTATCGCTTCCTTCACCAGGGGCAAAGAAAAGCAGGTCGCCCGTGTTAAAAATTTCCCAGCCCTCATCAACTGGCAGCTCTTCACCATACATCGCCTGAAGAGAAGCGTCTCTGGCCAGCATAATCCCATGGTGTCTATAAACGGTTTTGGTAAATCCACTACAATCAAGTGCGCTCACCGAAGTTCCTCCCCACAGATAGGGTGTTCTGATAAGACTTAAGGCTGTTTCCTCCAATTTACGGGTATCTACTGTATCAGGAAAATGGGCCCGGTCAAAGAGAGTAGCTTCTGAAGCTTTCACATATCCTTCGATTCCACCCGGTGTTTTTATGAATATTTTATCATTGTGCTGCCCTGTTTTCTCCAGAAGACAGCCGGCGACAAGATCACCAAGAACATCCCCGGTCTCAACATCTCGGATTATTGAATACCGACTGGTAATCATTACCCTGGGAGCTTGAGTCCATTCTTCCCTCTCCTCCGGGTTGGTAAACCAGAGGGCCGACTTTTCACACCATCCAAGGTAGCGATCCGGAGTTTGTATATAAGCCCAGCCTCCATCCTGTTTTAAAACCCTGACCGGCATTCCCATCAAAGCCTGACTAACAATGGGGGCAACATGAGAAGCTGAAGAGCGCATGGTAACAACGCTTAAGTCGATAAACGCCTGTGAAGAAAAGACATCGTGAGGCAGGACAACCACACTATCCTGAATATGAAACCCTTGGGCGACCAGAAAATCAATCAATTCCGTCTTAAGCTGCCGGTCATCAATCTCACCCGAAAGTATAAATGTTTTTCGTCCCACTCGTTCAGAAGTAATATTAAAAACATTTTCCCTTAAGTCCCCAATTGCTTTAGTTTGAAAACGGGTAATACTCTCCCCAACATTTTGACCACCCCCACATCCCCAAAGCAGCCCTGACAGAGAGATTAATATGCCATAATAAAGAGTTTTCATAGAGCTAAAAAGAATAAACATATTTTTGTATTACATCTTACTGAATTCAAAATTAATGTTAATATTTTTAAGTTCAAACATTTTTTAAACTTTTTATACCATATAACATGTATTACATGTTGTGTATTGAGAAACCAACTATTGCCAATATGTACAAACAGCTGTCCATAAAAGGCTTAACCCACTCCAGGCCCCTGACAAAAATATCGACCCTTTTAATTATCATAACAACACACCTTTCAACATTCAGTTAAGCTCTCACAAATAATTGAAAAATTACCCCTAACAAAACCAAACAAACAGGCTACAACTCCCTCACAATAAAAAACTTTGCGACATTTTGTCTCACCGTTTACGTTTTTTAACGAACAAGGGACATTTACTACTCAGTGAATTATAATTGACAATAAAAATTTACGAAATAATCAAACATCGAAATGCCTTGACTGTGATCAAAAGCTTTTCACAAAAAAGGAATATGTCCCATTTTGCATTTTTAATAGTACGTCCAGGGAATAATAGTGTAATCTAAATAATCCGGGTAGCCATACCCGGGTGGAAGCAAATTTAATCGAGTGTATGAATACAATTCTCCGTTAAAGTTTTTCAGACACTTTATAACAAGCAGCTTTGGAGGCCGGCATTACAATTACAAGGCTTTAATATCAAAACATTTGGGTCATAGCCTTTCTGCGATTAGGTTTCGTTTCAAGGCACAAATGGAGATAGGGGCTCACAATCAATTGATTGGGTTTTCATTTGGCTCAGGAAACAGTTAACCATCTCATCAATTTTAGTATTAAAAAAAAGAGGCCGCCCGAAGACAGCCTCTTTTGAATAGAAAAGAAAATAACAAATTACTTAGTTCGATCCGGTATATCCTTCATTTTGCTCAATTTCGCCGGTGGTAACGTCAATCTCCGCTTGTGGCACAGGCCAGTATTTCCGTGACTCGCTCCATCCCGGTAACTTATCTGCTCTGTCAAGCCTGAGCAAGTCATGGTAGCGGTCATTTTCACCTGCAAGTTCAAGTCTTCTCTCGGTATAGATAGACTCTAACAAGTCCTGGCCCGACGCTGTAACATCCTCCAGCCCGGCCCGGTCACGTACCCAATTCAATTTCTCACGGGCTTCACCCTCAGCATTTGTATGTGCACAAGCCTCAGCATAGATAAGAAGTACTTCGGCATATCTCATCAAACGAATGTTATTGCCATTGTTTCGAATCTGAGAAGATCTGTTTTCCGGTGAAACATACATTTTTTCATTATAAAACCCGGTACGGTTAAAGGTCAATTTATCCTTTTCTTCTTCGAGGGCGGCTTCTGCAGCGGCAATAGCCTCGGCATCACCTGACTCCTCAGCTGCTTCCAGAGCAAGATAGAAATCGGCCAGTTCTATTTCAAATACTTCTTCAGTGGTCAGGAGCGTAGCATCTCTGCGCATCACATCTCCCTCAGCCTCAAATGCTTCAAATAAATCCTGTGTCGGTTGGTTAATTCCATAACCATAGGTGATGTTTCTTGGCAACATAAACAACGTCTGAAAGTTTCCGTTATTTGAAAAGGCAGATGACTCGGTTTCTGAATCATGAAAAGAGATTTCAAAAACAGACTCAATCCCATGTTCACCATCGAAAGAAAAAACATGGCTAAAATCGGGATCGAGGTCGTACTCCTTTGATTCAATTACCTCCAACGCCCAATCGCGTGCGGCACCCCAATTCTCCATGTACATATTGGCTTTCGCAAGATAAGCATGAGCTGTCCCCTTAGTAACCCGTCCGAGGTTATCTGTTGAAAACTCACTTTTTAACGGAAGATCTTTTGCAGCAATTTCCAGTTCATCAATGATAAATCCATAAACCTCACTAATTTCAGATTGCCCTATCTTTTCATTCACGCTCTGAACCCAATGATCGACAATGGGAATACGTCCAAAAGCTCTCACCAGCTCATAATGAAAGAAAGCACGCAAAAAACGGACTTCTGCAATAAGCCTGTGTTTCACCTCGACAGAAGAGAACAAATTATCATCCATTTTTGAAATACCCTCAATGGCCTGGGAAGCTTTATTGATTCCGCGATAGCAAAGTCTCCACTTATTGGTAACATAGTGCATATCGGGAGTACCATTAAAATTCTTCAGCAATTCAAAGCCGGCATTGTCCCCATCACTTCCACTGTAAACAGCATTATCACTTAAGGTCTCACCAAATGCCCAGAGGGTCCACCCAAAACGATAATCTTTCACATCTGAATAGGCTGCCGTTACACTATGAATCGCCTTCTCCTCACTATTGTAATAGACATCAAAAGTTTCTTCGCCCAGTTTCTCCTTTTCCAGAAAATCCTCACAGGAAAAAACAAGAGGGAGAAGCATTACAATAACAATATATTTCATTTTTTTCATAACTAAAGTCTATAAATGGTTTCCAATTTAAAACTGAATTTTTACACCGATGGTATATATTTGTGCCTGCGGATAAGTTCCGATATCAACTCCCCTACTAAGATAATTGGTAGAAGAAATCTGACCAATTTCGGGATCGGCCCCGCTGTAATCAGTTTTTGTCCACAGATTCTGGCCTGATAAATAAATCTTTAAAGCATCAATTCCCACCTTCTGCGTAAAACGCCTGGGTATATTGTAACCTAAAGTCATATTTTTAAGTCTTATATAACTGCCATCCTCCACAAAACGATCAGAGGTTCGATTGGTGTTATTGTCATCACTTCCGCTCAAACGTGGCATGTCGGTATTGGTATTTTGCGGAGTCCATGAGTTCAGCATATCTATATGTTTATTGGTCTCATCAAAGGCATAGAGGTGGGTTTTCATGGCATTGAAAATTTCATTTCCCTGAGAACCCTGGAAGAACACATCAAACTGTAATCCCTTAAAAGTCAAACCGGCATTGATTCCATAGGTAAAATCAGGAATGGGATTACCTATTTTCGTGCGATCCTCATCATTTATTACATCATCTCCATTGGTATCCACGAACTTCAAATCACCGGGTTCAAGGCCAGCATTGTCAGACCCCATCTGAGCCGCATGATTATCAATTTCATTTTGATTTTGAAAAACTCCATCAGTTTTGTAACCGTAGAAATAACCTATAGGCTCGCCTTCTTCCGTTCTTGTTGCAGAACCACCATAATAAGCACCTCCTGTAATAGGCTGTCCGGTTCCTAAAGACAATACTTCATTGGTATAGGTAGACAAATTAAACCCCACATTAAATTGAAAATCTTTAGATAAGCGCTCCCTATAATTGGCCGACAGTTCAAGTCCACTGTTCCGGACGGAACCAACATTGGCCACAGGACCACCCTCATAGCCGTTATAAATAGGAATGGGAACACTCACCAACATATCTTCCGTGTCTTTCTGATACCAGTCCAGGGTAGCTTCAAGACGACCATCCAGCATGAGGGCATCAACGCCAATATTGAAAGATTCAACAGTTTCCCATTTAATATTCTGATCACGCATATTCACCACAGCATATCCCTGATCAAAACTCTCGTCAGAACCAAAAAGATAACGATACTGAGCATTTCCACTCATAGTTGTCTGATAAGGATAGTAACCGATGTTGTTGTTACCAATTTGCCCCCAGCCTGCGCGAAGCTTCAGAGAAGAAATCCAGTCGATGTTGTTCATGAAGTTTTCTTCAGAAACTTTCCAACCTAAAGCAACGGAAGGAAAACTACCCCATTTATTGCCATCCGGAAAGCGGGAGGAACCGTCAGCTCTAAAATTAACAGTTGCCAGATATTTATTATCGTAACTATAATTTAACCGGCCTAAGCCCGAAACCAATCCAACCTCCGAAGCACTTCCTGAAACATTATCTCCATCAGCAGCAGCATCGAAGTACCACAAAGCCTCATCTTCATTAGGAATATTCTTTTTAGAAGCATCGATCCATTCATAAGACCCCTCTTCCATCGTATATCCAACCATTACACCAACAGAATGCTTTTCTCCAAAAGTATTTTGAAAGTTTAGCACATTCTCCCAGGTCCAGTAATCTCCTTTGTTATAGCCCCGGCTGACTTCATTCTCCACATTTTGCTGATTCACATTAACAAAATAAACAGGTTCGAAGTCATAGGAATCATTCCGGTAACTATTTTGACTGTAAGAAGTTTTAAATGTCAATCCCGGAACAAATTCAAATTGCGCGAAGATATTCCCTAAAAGATTCAGTTTTTCATCGCGGGAGTTTTCATATTTAATTTGAGCAACAGGGTTGGGATAGTCTGTGAAGCGGGAATAATCATACACTCCGGCAGCTTCATCTATCCATACCGGAATCAGGGGCTCAATTTTAATGGCTGTATTTATTACACCAGTATGATAAGACCCTTCCAGTATAGATTCCTGCTCACTGGTTTGAACATTAATATTTGACCCGATGGTGAACTTCTCGGATACTTTGTAATCAGAATTCAGCTTAAGCGTTCTTCTCTGGAATTCACTCCCTTTAACAGTACCCTCCTGTCCAAAACCACCTACACTCAATGAGTAAGTAAGTTTTTCCGAACCACCGGAAACATTCAGGTTCATATCATAAATAGGGGCTACCTGTGTTATTTCATCAAACCAATCGGTATTTTGATTGCGATCAACCCCTGAAAGATCAAGCGGAGAAGTACGTGTTGCATTGAGTTGCTCCTGAATGCTATACCATTGCGAACCGGATGTCGTTTCCCAATTATTAATTACCTGCTGGGTTCCGTAGTAAGCATCAAAAGTAACACGGGCTTCCTGATTTAATTCCCCCTTCTTGGTGGTTACCAGTACAACGCCGTTAGCACCTCTGGACCCATAAATAGCTGATGCGGAAGCATCTTTCAGCACCTCTATGGATTTAATATCATTGGCATTCAGAAAATCAATATTCGGGACGGGAATTCCATCCACCACATATAACGGGTCTGAATTATTAATAGTTCCAATACCACGAACCCGAACAGCAAGTGAGCCGCCGGGAGCACCCGAATTGGATACAATCTGAACACCGGCAACCCGTCCCTGAAGTGCCTGATCAAGATTAGACACAGGTTGATCTTCCAGCTTTGAAAAATCAACTGAAGCAACCGATCCGGTTACATCACTTTTCCTTTGAACACCATAACCTACTGCAACAACCTCGTCAAGGTTCACAAATTCATCTTCCATAACCACATTTATGGAAGTACGATTGTCAACGGGAGTTTCAATCGTTTTCATTCCAATAAACTGGAAAACCAATATAGCATCACCCTCTGCCCTAATCTCATAAGAGCCTTGAATGTCGGTAATAGTTCCTACGGACATATCACTTTTCGTGTACACATTAACACCAGGTATGGGAACTCCCTGTGTATCACTCACAACCCCTGAGACATTAATCTCCTGAGCTAAAATTAATTGACCAAAAAACATAGCCAAAAAAGTAGAAAAAAGAAATTTTCTCATAAATACTTGGATTTTAATAATTAGAAATTTTCAACACTTAACATTAAAGAATAAATGTTTGATTTTAGTTATACAAAAAACTTTCCAATTAACTATCCCCTCACTCCAGAAGATTGATAAAATAAAGATTAGAAGTCCAAAAGTTATCATCGGTTCGAAATGGAGAAGAATGAATGTATTCTTGTATTACATATTACCAGATGTAAAACTAAGGTAATTTTTCCTTTGCGCAAACATTTTTAAACACTTTGTGATATATGTAAAACATCAAAGGCCTAATCAAAGGTCATATTCATTGCTTTTATTCTATATACCAATAAGTTACGTCAAATGTTAAATTTTCCATAGACCAAAAAAGAATCACAAACGACCCGCGTAAGTCACCTCCATATCATAACTCCAGTCATCAAAATATAAATTTCCCTCTTCCCACTCCACTTTGCCACGTCGAAAATCCCATGGTTCACTATGAGGCCAGCTTTTTGGAGGACAAAATTCACAACCGAAATCTTTATTCACAATAAACCGATATGCATCGATCCCCGAAATATAAAACTCCCGAATTCGCTCATCCTTGCTTTTCTGGAGTTTGAAAGAGACATCGACCGGGATCCAGCCCACCCCCTCGTACCAATCATGAAGATTTACATGACCCGGATGAAGCATCCATCCGCTTTGCCAGCGGGCTGGAATACCTTTATACCGGCACATACTCATAAATAGTCTTTGCAAGAAAACACCAACTACTGCACTGTTCTCGTTTTTGAAACAGTCATTTACAAAAGGCAAACTCCTTGGTTTCAAAAACTTCAAAACCCTTGTATTTGGCTCTTTCTTATCAAAGACTTTAAATTCCTTAGTTTTCTTGCTGACACTAAATAGCATTGTTTGCATGCCACAATCTCCATGTATGTTCTCCAGCGTATATTTTGAAATATTCGAAATAAAACCGTATTCCATTCCCCGTGCCCAGGGAATATTTTCATCAATTCAGTAATAAAAGCGCCGAACCATTTCGAAAAGTCTCATCTCTTCATCAGTAAGCGAATCGGCAAGTTCCATTATTCTATTGCTAAAAACCAGATGCGGCCCCCTTTCCTTTGCGAAAGAAAGGATCGAATCGGGTAACTCCACAAATCGGGACTGCAGCAATCATTCAGGAGCAAAAGACTGGGCCTTACCGGTTACCAGAGACGAAACAGAAAACTCAGCCGCGCCATCCTCATCTGCGTCCCGGGTCAGAAAAACAGATTGATGAGCGCATTTCTCACTACTCAGTGAATAATTGGGTACAGAACTCCTCAAAAGCCTTACCTCTGGTTGTCGTGAGAAATCTTTTACTCCAAAAGGCATCCATACAGAAACAGCATTACCCGGAGTGACCTTACCAGGATGAATCCGGCGAGAAAATTTGAGAAGAAAATTTTCAAGACACACTGCCTCCCCCATCCTTTCAATTGATGACATATTAATGACATCGCTGATATGTGAAACACAAAAAGCACCCAAATGGTCGTCGTTAAGACTGACACTCCCGGCAACAGATGCCAGCGAATCGTTGAGAAGAACAAGATTCTGTGCAGCATTTTTGAAATACCTCTTTTCCCCGTCCATTCCGATATAATCAAGCTGCCTCAGTTTCTCCCATTGCACAACAAGCATCGGAGAAGCATCAATTCCCCTTTCCTTCAAAATCTTCAAGAGGTCACTCTCCGTCAGGGGATATTCAGTTCTATACCGGTCAATGTAATCAATAAGGCTGTCGTCGGCCATATATTTCAGCTCAGAGCTGAGTGGTTTCTCAATCCCTGTAAGTATATTCTCAACCCCTAGGAAGTCATGCGCCATATATAGTTCTTCAAGTTGGGATTGAAGTTTCAGGTTTGTTTTATTATTATTACACGAAACTATCATTACAAAAAAATAATATCAATTGAGTTGTCTTTTTAATAATATCCACTATCGCCATCTCAGAAAAAAAATAAAATTTCTAAAAAACTTCTTACATTTGTTACTTGTATTACATATTACAAATCTACGATTCGATTTTTTAGAAAACAACATTAAAATTAACACAGTGGGGATTTTAACAACTTTAAAAAATCAGCACCCATACCAAAGAATGAAAAACATGAAAAGAATAGCATTTATCCTACTTTTAACGCTGTTTTCAACAGCCCACGCTCAGGTAAAAACAGGCATTGAAATATTAAAAGAGCAAAACTTTGAAGTTCTGAAAGGGAAAAGAGTGGGGCTCATCACCAATCCTACAGGGGTGGATGCCCAATTAAACTCTACCATCGACATCTTGGCTGATGCCCCCGAAGTGAATCTCGTGGCACTTTACGGACCTGAACATGGAGTAAGAGGGAATATTGCGGCTGGGGAAAAAGTGGAAAACGCCCTGGACAGTGCTACCGGCGTGCCCATCTATAGTTTATACGGAAAAACCCGAAAGCCCACCCCGGAAATGCTCGAAGGCATTGATGTTCTGGTGTATGACATCCAGGATATCGGTTCCAGGTCCTACACCTACATCAGCACACTGATTCTATCCATGGAAGCTGCAGCCGAAAGCAATATCGAGTTTGTGGTATTGGACAGGCCCAATCCACTTGGTGGAAACAAATTTGAAGGTTCGTTAACCGAAAGAGCGTTTACCTCGTTCGTAAGCCAGTTGCCCATTACCTATGTTCATGGCTTTACGGTAGGGGAGCTGGCCATTCACATCAACAATAACAATCTGCTGCATGGTGGAATAAAAAGCGACCTTACCGTTATAGAAATGGAAGGTTGGGATCGAGACATGAATTTCGAAGAGACCGGACTTCCCTGGATACCGTCCTCCCCGCACATTCCTCACGCACATTCAGCTTACTACTATCCAGTATCCGGCATACTAGGCGAATTGTATGTTTACAACATAGGTGTTGGCTACACCCTGCCCTTTCAGCTCTTTGGTGCAGACTGGCTCGAAGCACCATCGTTGGCAAAGAATCTGAATGAATTGAATCTCCCAGGGGTTATTTTCCGTCCAGTTTTTTTCAAACCCTATTACAGCACCTATAAAGGAGAGGAGATTGAAGGCGTTCAGGTTCATCTCACCAATCTCGAAAAAGCCCCGCTGTCACTGATACAATTCTATGTTTTGCAGGAAGCTTACAAAATGAACCCTGACAAAAACGTGTTTGAACTATGTAATCCTTCCCGGTTAAATAAGTTTGATAAAGTGTGCGGCACAGATAAAGTACGAAAAGCTTTCACCAAAAACTTCAGGGTGGAAGAAATGATTGATATCTGGAACAGAGATGTAGATCATTTTAAAGAATTGGCGAAAAAAAGCTTTTTATATTGAATCCGGCCCATGAAGAACTAACAAGAGGGGTGTTTTCGGGCTTCGCCGAAAACACCCCTCTTGTTATGTAAAAACCTCAAATGCAGCTGACTACATCAGACCTTAATAAATATTCGCTTCTTATAGAGAATATAACCAATCAGCCAAAAGAAAAATATGTGTGTCAGTGCATAGAGCAGGGAGCCGTTCATATTTCCGGCAACAGGCACAAAAACATTCTGATAAATCCATGTACTTCCACGTATCACTGTTCCATCTGAAGTCTCAAATCTTATCAATATGCTGAGTGTCCGGGCCCACAATCCTGACAGTGCATAAATAAACAATGGATTCACACCAAATACAACAAAAAAAGATGTCCACTTCTTAAATCCTTTGATGTCGATAATAAACACCAACAGGGCCAGAAACAGAGCGGCCAACCCCGCCGTATAAAGCACATAAGAACTTGTCCACAACGGCTTATTGATAGGAAAAACAAATCCCCAAAGACGTCCCAGCACGGCGGCAATTAACCCATACAGTGCCAAACGACGAGGAACTTTTATCCTTTCTGTATTTTTTATACATACACCCGTCATGTACCCGAGTAAAACCGTTACAATGGCTGGAATGGTATTCAGCAATCCTTCGGGATCAAAAGGAATACCAAACCCTTTGTAGAGATGCTGCTCGCCCAAAATAGCCTTATCGAAAGGTATTACAGCATTGCCAGCAAGACTATAAGGGTCAGCTCCACCGAACCAGGCCAGGATACCCCAGTAAGCCAACAAGATAGCTCCCCCAACAAATGGAATGAAATTGCGGGGGCTGGAAAGAACTATCAGGGAACCGATCCCATAAGCCAGAGCAATTCTTTGCATGACCCCCATTATCCTTAATGTGCTAAAGTCATGCATCCATTGCGGGAAAGAATTCAGAAAAAGACCAATCATAAAAATAAACAGGGTTCTTCGGCCCAATCGCTGAAGAGAATCTTTATTCAGTTCATTTCCGTATTTCCCGAACGAAAAAAACATGGAAACACCAACGACAAAAAGAAAAAACGGAAACACAAGATCTGTGGGAGTACAACCATGCCAGCGGGCATGACGCAGGGGGGCATAAATATATTGCCAACTGCCGGGGGTGTTTACCGTAATCATCAACGCAATAGTCATACCACGTAGAACATCAAGAGCAAGGTATCTTTCGGATTTAACCATAATTTAATTGATTTGAAAGATTGAATTATTTCTTGTTGGAAAATATCCACAATCCCAGAAACACCAGGAAACCGTTTAACAGTAACAATTCGAAGCCAAACTGGTACCCACCCAGCCATTGCTCCGAATTGCTGCTTACAATGTAACAAAGGACGGGCGACAAAATACTTATGAATGGAACATATCGATCTTTGGTATCACGGGTGGTCAGAATACCAAAAGTAAACAGTCCAAGCAATGGACCATAGGTATATCCGGCTACAGTGAAGACAGAGTTCACTACACTCTCATCATTAATAATCCGGAACAAAACAATGACCAAAAACATAATGAATGAAAAGATGATATGCACCTTAATCCGTGTTTTCTCTGTGGATGGCAGCTTAGGATTGACCTTTAGAAAATCGATACAAAAGGCCGTTGTCAGGGCTGTTAAAGCCGAATCGGCACTGGAATATGCGGCAGCTGTAATTCCCAACAGAAAGAAAACTCCCACGGCCGTACCAAAATATTTTATGGCCAGCAACGGAAACATATCATCGGTACGTTCAGGAATACTTATCCCCATCTGTTCGGCGTACTGATACAGCAAAACACCCAATCCCAAAAACAGCAGGTTCGTGACAACAAAAGAAAAGCTGAACCAAAATAGATTCTTCTGAGCCTCCTTTTGGTTTTTGCAGGTAAGGTTTTTTTGCATCATATTCTGATCCAAACCCGTCATCACAATGGTAATCCCAATACCGGCAACAAACTGCTTAAAAAAATTAGTCCCTGATTGCCAATTCCAATCAAACACCTCACTGTAAGGATGATTTGAAATGGTGGCAACCATCTCTCCAAATCCCATATCCAGTTGCTTGCCTATTACCACAATGGTGACCACCACAGAGACAAGGATAAAAAGGGTCTGCAAAGTATCGGTCCATACTACCGTTTTAATGCCTGCCTTAAAGGTATATAACCAGATAAGGGTAATGGTTGTAAGCACCGTTACCCAGAATGGAATTCCCAGTGCATCGAAAAAAGAAATTTGCAAAACGCCCGCAACAAGATATAGCCGGAACGAGGCGCCAATAGTCTGGGATAGTATAAAGAAAAACGATCCCGTTTTATAGGAGCGAAGCCCAAACCGCTGATCCAGATAAGTATATATAGAAACCAGGTTACGTTTGTAGTAAAGCGGTAACAAAACCAGGGCAATCACCCAATAACCCACAAAGTTCCCAAGAATAAACTGAAAATAACTCCAGGCACTGCTACCCACCTCGCCCGGAACAGATATAAAGGTAACACCGGAGATGGTAGCACCAATCATTCCAAAAGCCACCAGGTACCATGGCGATTCCCGATTACCAGTAAAAAATGTTTCGCTGTTACTATTGCGAGACGAAAACCATGAAATAAGAAAAAGTGCACAAAAAAAACCAAGAATTACTACTAAAACAAGGGTCGTACTCATACAATAAATGATTAGATTTTTGATATTAGAAGCCAGACAAAGCACATAATATTGCCATTATTCATTATGCCCAAAATTTGCGTTTGGGCGATAATAATATATTTTTGAAAGGCCTAACAAACTATTTTCTGATATTTTAAACTTGATAATTAACCGCATAGAACTTCGTTTCACAAATAATCTATTGCAAATATTTATGAATAAACCAGGTTTAAGAAATTTCCTTACTCCTGACTCCTTTCCACCATGTTCGCATCTGTAAAATATTCAGGAACTGATTCAAAATTGGTGGGGCTCAGAGCCGAAATGACGAAATAGTATTTACCTGGTTTATTTTTCCGATCCACTTCAAAGGTCAACTCCTTTTTTCCGGTGACGGCAAAAATATTCTCAGCACTTTCAGTGTTGGCATTTTTCCCATACTCAAACTTGTACACCACAAAAGCAACATTGTTAAAACCGGCTTCCCATGTAAGACGAATGGAGTCACCAAGTAGTTCGCTTACCGGATTTTCAGGCACCCCGGGTGTAATCTGTTCGACACGAGAGTTCACCGGCGGCAGCGCCTCATAGCGATAGGGATGGCGGAGTAATTTTTCTTTTAATCGCCGGGGATTATTCCTGAGCGACTTAGCACTGAAAAACATGCTACCGTCAATATTGTGATAGGTTCGATTAAGATTAATCTGTCTGATAATTTGACGGGCCGACTTCCATTCCCGGTCATTAGATTTTCTGTCGATGCGATAGAATGCCTGCCCCACATAGAGCCGGCAGCCCAGTGCATTCCGACTCCACCAATCAGCAATAATGGCATAATCGGCCACTTCTTTACCAATGTGCCAGTAAATCTGAGGTGTGATATAATCGATCCAGCCCTCCTCCTGCCACTTCAGGATATTGGCATACAAATCGTCGTAATTGGTTTGCCCCGCCCGGGTTGCTGAGCCACGCGGATCATCCGCCTGGTTGCGCCACACCCCGAACGGACTGATACCAAAAGCAACGGTAGGCCGCACAGTCTCAATAGTATCGTGCAACTGTTTTATAATCAAATCCACATTGTCACGACGCCAGTCTTCCTTCTCATCCACATCAAAACCACGAGAAAATTCGTCAAATGCTTCCTGATCAGGAAACTCCTCCCCTGCAATGCGATAAGGATAGAAATAATCATCAAAATGCAAGGCATCCACGGCATAACGTTTCAGAACATCAGCCACCACTGTGGCCACATGGTCGCGGGTTTCGGGAAGCCCGGGATTAAAATAACGGGCCTTACCATAAGTCACAAACCACTCAGGGTGACTTTTCATAGGATGCTTCTCCGAGATAGATGTTTTAGCAGTATCTACGACTGCCCGGTAGGGATTCAGCCACAAATGAATTTCCAGTCCACGCTTTCGGCATTCATCGATGGCAAACTGAAGTGGATCGTAAAAAGGATCCGGGGCTTTTCCCTGTTCACCCGTCAGCCACTGTGACCAGGGCTCCAGTTCGGATGGAAAAAATGCATCGGTAGCAGGACGAACCTGAAAGATTACAGTATTTAGATTATACTCCTTGGCTAAATCAAAAAGCTCAACCATCTCAGACTGTTGCATATCCACAGATAAGCCTGGCTCTGAAGGCCAGTCAATATTGGCAACAGTGGCAATCCAGATGGCGCGCATTTCACGCTTAGGATACTCTTTTGCCTGAAGCGATACAGCCAAAATCAGGAGTGTAAATAAAAAAGCTGTTTTTCGTAACATGGAAAATTGGATGTAAGTTTTTTATTATTGGAGTCTGGTTAAAAATTAGAGATTGAGTTTAGGGTTAACTTAAAGTAAACACTAAACAGTTATATGCTGATTATTAGTCTCAGTATTTAACCTCCGCCTCAACCTTCATTACTCATTCTTTCTAATACCGAACGCTGGATCAATTTTCACGAATTTAAGGACAATAAATCCAGGAATGGTGCAGATAACAACCCAAATAAAGAAGTTCTGATAACCTACTATCTCCTGAATCCAACCCGAAATCATGCCGGGCAGCATCATCCCCAGGGCCATGAACCCCGTACATATGGCATAATGCGCAGTTTTGTGATTACCTGCAGCAAAATAAATCATATAAAGCATGTAAGCGGTAAACCCGAAACCATATCCAAACTGTTCCACGGCAACAGATGCTGAGATGAGCCACATGCTCTGCGGTGTGGCGTATGAGAGATAAACAAATACCAGATTGGGAAGATTCATGGCAAACGCCATGGGCCACAACCAATTTTTGAGCCCATGCCTTGAGGCAACCAACCCACCAAGAATACCACCCAACGTAAGCGCCAGAATACCTATGGTGCCATAGATAAGTCCAACATCCCCTGTAGTAAGTCCCAACCCCCCAATTTCACGGGCATCCAGCATAAAGGGAGAAGCCAATTTCACAATTTGCGATTCTCCAAGCCGAAACAAGAGCATAAAACCCAAAGCTGGTCCAATGTTTTCTTTTTGGAAAAATGACTTAAAAGTAGCGAAGAACTCGGAAAACATATTTTCTCCTTCTCCCTGAACAACAGCTTTATCTGATGCAGGGCGCGGCAGAATAAAGCGATGATAGACAAAGAAAGCCATAAACAACACGGCGAGTATCACAAAAGTAATGCTCCAAGCCAGAGGGATATTTCCGGAACGCCCTACGTAGAAAGCTGTAGAACGACCTTCAAGCTGAGAATCAAGCTGAATAACGATCCAGGCAGTCTCCTGCCAGTTGGTTTCAGTCACCACAACTCGCTCTCCTTCAATTAGCTTTATACTTTCATCGCCTTTCCTTATCCCGGTATTGAGGGGCACTTCTTCTCCCTCTCTGGGAGAATGGGTAAGCCTCACTCCCACAAGGCCAATATTTCCGGGGTTCAAGGAAGATTCCACCACTTCTTCACGACCAAAGGCCGATTTCAAATTCTCCTTCAAAGGACCCGAAACATTATTTGCAAACCATCCGGTTTCCTGCTTCACCTTTTTTGTTCCTTCCGGAGTAACAAACCCATTTTGAAGGTTCTGCTTAACAGCCCATTGTCTGATGCTGTCAATCGTTACAGGATCAACTTTCTGGGTTGGAATATGAAGCTCAACACTGGTGAGTAAAAAAGCCATTTCGTCACTTTCCACCTGGCGGTCAAATTCAGGAACCTCGATCTGTGCCAGAAGTTCAGGCCGTGCATGCACACTAAATTCAACAGGATCAAGACCAGTATAAGTCTCAAAAAAACCTGCCAAAATAATTAAAAGCCCTTGTCCGGTAATCATGGCCACCCTGTAAAAAGTACTTCTAATACCAATAAAATAGGCCTGTTTATGCTCATCAAGTGCCAGCATATAGAACCCGTCGGCAGCAATATCATGGGTTGCTGAACTAAAGGCCAACAACCAGAAAAAAGCAAGGGTGTACTGAAAGAAATCGGGCACCGGGATTGTAAAGGCAACACCTGCCAGACCAGCCCCCACCAGCATCTGCATTACAACAATCCACCAGCGCTTTGTCTTTATCATATCTACCACAGGACTCCACAGCGGTTTTATTACCCAGGGCAGATAAAGCCAACTGGTATACAGCGCAATATCGGAATTAGATATCCCAAGCCGCTTGTACATTATGACCGAAACAGTCATCACAATAACGTATGGAATTCCTTGCGCAAAATAGAGAGATGGCACCCAACTCCAGGGTGAACGGTTTTTTGAACCCATAGAAACAGATTTTTAAAAGACCTGGCAACAGATTGTCGAACCCATTTATAATTTTGTACAAATCAGAAACACTGAACCCCACTTTAAAGGCATCAAGACAACCCATTGACTTCAGATGGTCAATGAAATAGTTTGTTTTACATTTTCTCGAATCGATAGCCACGATTACGCAACTCATCAATGATATTTCCCAAATGATTATAAAATTTATCTTCACGCTCCGGATGAAGCCCCGGATGCATCAATAATACAGCGCCGTTAAGTCCTTTTATTTCCTCAAACTCCCACAAACGCCTCAACAACTCTTCACTGCTTTTGTAATTGGCCATAGAGGGAGTCGTGTAATCTGCATTTGTTCCAATGCCGGGAGTAAACGACACAACTTCCAATCCCATATCCCGACTCCATGATACAATCTTACTGTTATACCATTCGTAGGGTGGCAGAAACCAGCGTATCTCATCCCCCGATGCTCCAGCGTTTTCAATCTTTTTGAGGTTCCTGCGCAGGTCTTGTTCAAACACCTGTTTGCAAACCAGCAGTGAATCTCTTTTCTGCCAATCTGCATATAACAAATGGTTGTCGGAATGCGGACCCAGATAATGGTTTGCGTCCACAATTCGCTCAATCACTCGTCTGGTCCTTCGTTCTTTCAAACATTTGCCCGTAAGAAAAAAGGAAGCCTTTACATCCTTACTTTCCAAAACATCCAATACATGCGAAGCCCCTTCGAAATGCTCATCAGGAGGAAAAACAAGGTAAATCTGAGATCTGGAAGTATCAAAACGTACTACTGCACCTTGTTCATCATGGCTTAAAACTGACGACTTATAAGTTTCCATCGACGAAAGATAATAAACCAAAGAAGCAGTACCGTCCATGGTGGGTTCATTGGTAGAATAATCCCCAATGTCATCATGATAAACTGCTTTGCCGTGTTGAAAAGGGGCATATTCATCTGCATCAAGCAAACCAACGCCCCGCAGACTTTCAAAAATAGTTTTGTAAACAGGTCCGTCAACCAAACCTCCAATAGTATTTTTCTCCAACAATAATGGAAAAGCAGAATGAGGATGTGTTGGGGAATCCTCAACACCAGGCAGGTCACAAATCATGGCAGTTCCCCAAGGGTTGCAGCCAAACAGCCAATCCCTGAGGGCAGCTTCCATCTCCAGAAACCGGTCATCACCTGAAACATGGTGATAAAGCCGGGCCTGCGTCAGTGCGGCAGTCACCAAATTATTGGAACACCAGATAAAGGGCACCCCTATTCTGAAGGGATCCGATGCAGCCTCCTTCTCCAAAGCCCGGAGACCTTTTTTCATAAATCCGGTGTATTTTCCCTTGATTACCTCGTCACCCATGCCGGCCATCAGGTAATGCCCAACATTTACAAAAGGATAAAACTGATAGTGCCGGGCACCGTGCAGTTCCATCCAGGGAGTAACAGGTTCCACTTCACCCCAGAAATCGCCTGCCTTCAGCCATCTTTCCGTACTGTCACAATCGGCAACGGCCAGCGCTGAAGCCCCCAGTTCCATGTCGTCCATATAGTTTTGCTCCTCATAAAAATAGGGCGAGACATAACAGGCAGTCTGCGTAGCACCTGGAAATTGTTCTCCAAAACGGAAAGCTTCTTTGGATTTTTGCAGCAACTCTAAGGCCAGCGTTGGATTTTCATCGTTCAATACCTCACTGGCCATAGCAAAAGCAGAGGCAAATTTCCCAGCCGTGGAAGCCACTCCGGTGGTACGATTCAGATGAGAACCCAAACCCTGACGGTCTCCGGTGACATAATAGACCGGGCGCCCAAAAGGAACATTGTAATCCACGGAATCCTTATTAGGTAAACGGTATCCGGCATGGTCGCGGTCATCGGCAATCTGATTGTACATCTCTCCGGGTGCGGGATTCATACGCATAAGCCACTCAAGGCCCCATAAGGCTTCATCCAAAACATCGGGACGACCGTTGGCTCCTTTATGCCCATGTCCATCATAAAAATCCTTGAAAACTTCAGGGTTTTCCCTATAAGCGAATAACATCTGAAAAACAGCATTGGCTGAGGTATTGGTGTACTGCAAATAATCAGAAGCATCATGCCATCCTCCGTGAACATCGATGTATTCACCTGACTTTTCGGGATGATCCACAATAGTCCCATCATGAACATGGCAGCTGTCGTTCAGAAACGGATTGTACCCACAGCGCTGCTGCCGCATATAATTCAGCAAGAAATCCGCCGTGCCATCGTAAACATCTTCGGAAATCCGAAATTGAGGAGACCGGAATTCTGCCAATTCAATATAATACTCACCCGGCGAGGATACCGCGGAGAAGTCAAGCCGGAAAGCAGCACTCATCCCCCATACAGAACCATCTTCAACCATCCTATGGCCGGATAAAACCACCTCATCCGTAACCGCGCGTTTTACCTGAAACTGTCCTGGCGAAACAGGCTCATCGACAATCATCACAGCCACCTTGGGTGTTTGGGGCAGATAGCCCAGCTGATTAATCCGAATCCATCCTTTGCCCTGCACCGGCAAAGCAAAGAACAGAATAAAAACGGACCAGATCATCAACCTTCTAAGTTTCATAGCAGGGAATATTTCAATAACGTTTTTCCAATTGAGCCCCTCTGAAATAGTGATTCAATATTTCCTGGTAGGAATACCCTTTGGCACCCATTACCGCAGCACCTATCTGACAAAGCCCAACACCGTGGCCCCAACCTGCCCCAACAAGCGTAAACGACCTGGGAACAGCTCCTTTACCGGTTTCTTTTTCCACCACAAAGGCCGAACTGTAGAGGTGCGATTCGGACAATGCTTTTCGAATCTCCAACTCTTTACCTATAATCAGCGTTCCGTCCGTACCAACAATCTTCAGGCGAATCAAGCGACCTGACTCGCCACGTTCTACAGGAATCATATCGATGATATCTCCCAAATCAAGACCAATCTTCTTCTTCAGCAACCTTTTTACATCTGATTGACTCAGGATTACTTCCCACCTGTAGAAATCGGCAGTTTCCTGATCGTAGTCATTGAGTACCTGCGAGAGGACTTCTTTGTCCTGTGTATTACAAAAAGCAGGTGGATTTCCGGTAATCCACTCCCCAGCCGCCTCCTCATCCTTCAAATCCAGCTTAAAACCTTCAGGTGTAAAATCATTGTCAATCACTTTGGTTAAATATGGATGATTTTTGGGTTCCCAAACATTTTCGAAAACCTCGGCAATACCACCACATGCTTTAGAAAACCGGGCATCGCAGATTTCGTTGTCGTAGGTCAGCACCTCGCCAAAGGTATCTGCTATGGCAGACTCCACTTCTTTGGTTGAAGCCCTGGTAATGCCCTGATACCGCTGACAATGGTCGTCAGCACAAACATCAAAATTCAGATGATCTTCACGATCGTACCATTTAATTCTTTCTCCCTCCTGTTCTATGACGGTTTCGTAATTGCCACTCTCTTTCAACTTCTGTTCCTTATCCTTCTGTGCCATCAACCAGCTACGCGAAATAACCGCGTGAGCCCTGAGCAGCTGAGGCGAGGAAGTGGCACTCATCTCGGAGGAAATCACACTTATCAGATAATCCTCCATTGGCAATCTGTTAACCGCGGTTAAATGTCCGTCTTCACAAATAATTCGTAAAGTCCCCTTGAAACGTTGATCTTCCTTTCGCTCCCAATGAAAATTAATGCCAATGACCACATCTTTGAGTTCAAAACAGGCTTCATTAAAAGTCACCGGTTCCAACTCCACAGGAAAATGGGCCGCAATGGTCTCTCCATTTACGGAAAGGACAATCTGCCCGTCTTTCAGAAGAGCCTGCCCTTTGCCTTCAAACACCACACCCGTTTCTTTCAATTTATAGGCACCATCCAAAACAAATGAAAACTCAGGAGCAAAAAGCACCCCTACTTCTATATTTGGTTGCATATTCTTCAAATTTATTTTTTAAATATCCCCTTTACCAAAGGCCAGTCAGAGTCATAGAGCGTAACCTGTTCAAAAATGTCTTTTACCAGGTTTTCATCCAGCTTATAAAAATCTTCTTCTCTGGGAGTGATAAGTACCCCGCCAAAATCCACAGATGCCGGACTTAAAACAATTTGTGCCTCTCCCCGGGCAAAAAACTGACGGGGGCGATGCCCTCTTCGAGGAAAAACAAACAACCGCCAAAAGCCGTTCTCCCAGGAGCACAAGATATTTAACATCGGCTCCTCTTCATCTTTCTGTATCGCATCCAAAAACCTGTACACCTTAGAAAACAAGCTTTCTATTTCATCCAGGTTTTCCCCTTCGAACACCAGGGTCTTACGAAGGTAATTTTCAATACTAAACACTCGGGCTCCATTACGGTCTGTCAACAATGATTTCCGCGGATGAAATCGGAATTCTTCCTCAATGGGCATAAAACCTTTATTTCCCGCCTGAAAATGAAAATGGTCCGGTGCACTGGCCCCGCATTTGGGTCCGTTGTAAAAGATAACGAAATCTGGAAGTTCACGGGCCAGCATCATCATATCAGAAATTCGTCCTGAAATGAGCTGGTCGGTATGTTGAACATGAGGTATCGTTAAATGTCTTGGGAAGATGGGAAAAGGATTAACCAAAATAAGATAGTCCTTAAAGAGCACAGAATTTTGTTCGGGAGGTAAATTCTCCTGACACAAAAAGCACTTGCGCTCCTTAATAGATTTAGCATCCACTTTGGCTGCTGAAGACTTTATTCGTGCCTGATTAAACTGCATTCTCATTTCAGTACAAGGCTCCAATTCCAGAGTACGAGTCTTAACTTCTTTTAATCCATCATAATTCTGTCTGGCCAATGGCCAGTTAACCACCTGCTCATCAATCAGATGATTAACGTCATCCTGTAAACGGGTTTTCATGGAAACATCTTTCAACTTAGCTAATGAATCTTATTAACCTGAGTCAGGTTACTTTTTAGAATTCAAATTCTTTGATATGCGGGCCCACAACTCCATTGTCCTCACCCTGTCTTTGTATAAATTATGATTATTCATCTTAACAACATCCAAAGACGCATCGGAATTATCATCCCAGCGCCGGCACATATACAATGATTTATAAATACGTCCAATTTGAAAATCACGGGAAATTGCCAATCCCACCGCATAATCTTCTCCATAGCTCACATTAGGCACCCGAATTTCTCTGATGGCCGGGGTGTAGAAAGCACGCGGTGCTCCAAGTCCATTGATGCGCAGGGCATTGTTTCTGCCATTATCCGGAGTCCACTCTTTATGATCAATCAATCCGGGAGGAATTTCTTCAAGTTTAAAGTTTACCATTTGATAAGAACCAATCACCATGGCACAGTTTTGCTCATAAAATGCATCTACTATAGTTTGAACGACCAAATCATCGGCGTACAAATCGTCACTGTCAAGTTGAACCGCAAATTTACCACACGAATCATGCATAATGGCAACATTCCAGCAACCTCCAATGCCAAGGTCATTGCGTTCGGGGATTACATGCACCAGGCGATCGTCTTCGGCTGCCAATTTTTTTAGTATTTCGGTAGTACCGTCATCGGAGTGATTATCTACGATGATCAGGTTGAATTTAAAGGATGTTTTCTGCGTAAAAACCGAACGAACTGCATCTTCAATGGTTTTGGAACGGTTGCGAACAGGCACTATTACTGATGCTTCCACCGGAAAATCAGCCTCATCAAACTTAACCTCTTTAAAATCAGGCTCCAGATAGCCTCCAACTGCCTTCAGGTGCTCAGTACACGCCTGTTCCATTTCCCCTTGAACCGCACAATTTTTAGGATCTACATAGTCAAAGATCTTCTCTCCCGATTTACGGGTATCGATTTCCATTTCTGTATATAGAAATTCCGGTAAACGAAAAAGCCTGGAAGTTTGGGAAACCTTCAGACGCAGGTCATAAAGTCCGGCAAATTTGTAATCAGTATTCATTTTCCCGGTAGCTTCTGCAATCGCCTCTGTACGAAAAAGCAGCAATGACCCGAAGTTAAAATCATCCCGAAGACTGCCATCCTGATAGTCAATCACAGGGGTTTGCGTCATTTTCCCCTCCTTCAGAGCAAAATAATCGGAGTAAACCATTCCGGCGCGGGTGTAATCCGACGCCTGAACCATACGTTCAAGTGACAAAGAACCCAATTTTAACGGAAGCGACTTGGTGTACAACAATGCATACGACGACTTTTGCGCTCTTTTTGCCATCTCCTTTACCATGCCTGTTGAGTTCAGCGCAGACACTTCAAAGAAGTCAACACCCTCAGGCAATTGTGTCACTTTACTATCGGGGGTAGTCATCACATAAATACTATCCACCAGATCAACCGCTTTTAACTCATCAATGGTTTGCTTAAGATCGGCCGGTTCGGCAACCGGCAAGAAACATGAAATTTTGTTATGCATATCTTGTTCTTTTTTTAATTGTTTCAAAATAGTGTTGTGTAAAGCCTAAAATACTTTACTCCGCCTTCTTGAAAAAAGCTAATATCTGCTTCATCAGTTCGCCCCGCTCTTCATCCGATGGAATGGTCTCAAAAGGAAAGCCTAAAGCCACACTTTTGAAAGCCCCTGAATACCCTACAGCGGCACACACACCATTACTTTGATAGCGATAAATTCGAAAAGCATCGTCGCCAACCGGCTCAATGCCATCGGGAGCTTCCACCTTATAAATATCCGGATCATATTCGACATTATAGTTAAGAGAGAGTGAAAACATCAACGAAGCTTCATCCGTCACCTTCAAAGCACCCACATTATCAGCATGATTGGTCATCCAACGGTAATGCAAAAACTCCTTTAAAAACTCCACCGTCGCCGTATCCTGATTTTCCACCGGATCGGTTCCGATATAAGCACCGGAAACCAAAACGTTGCCTCCCGACGACAAATATTTTCTAAGTGTTTCTCTTGTTCCAGGATTAAAAACCCTGAAATCCTTTTTGCCTGAGCGGAACAATGGCTCAATACCTCGTTCCTCACCGTAAAGCAGATCCACAGCTATGTAAGGTGCAGGATCAAAATTATCTGAAGCAAAAACCTCATCACTTACCGAGATAAATGAATACCCGGCATTATGTATGGCCTTACCATGAGTGAATACAAAATCAAAATTGTTTCCGGGTATTACTTTCCCTTCCATGTCAGCAAAACTGGCACCATGTCCGGGGCTGTCGTCATCCAGCCATAGAGATGAACGATCAAAATCGTATTGTTTTCCTACATGACTCATATCCCGGAACCATGGAACCCCCTCGTCGTCCCACCAGGCCACACCTGCATTTTCTCCATCCACAAAAGCAGGTGGCCCCACACGGTCAAAGCCGTTGACCACCAGCACCAATTCATCCGAGGATGACCCCAAAGAAACAGCCAGCGTTTCTCCGGGAAAACTTTCACCACCATCATTCATTGCAGTTACCCTGAAACTATAGATGGTTTCCCATTCCGGAAGTTCCACAACTAAGGAAGTATCCTCCACAAACACCCCATTGTCGAAACCATTTGCACCGACCCGTTGATAAACTTTGTACCCCGCAGGCACGGCAGACGGTTCCAGTGGATCAGCTACAGGTTTCCAACTAATTCTGACGCGTTTGTTTTCCTCTCGCTCCAACCTAAGATGATCTGGGGCCAGTGGCTTTATAACGGCCTGACGCCCCTCCCTGAAAGCCAAAAAGCGCAACATTCCTTTATAAATGGATCTGGAAACAGAGAACTGAAAACGAGGGTCCAGGCCGTACTTCATGTCAGCCAGATTCTGATGTGACAATAATTCCAGCAACATTGTCGGAACATTTGGCCGCCAGGCTTCGGAGTATTGTTTATCCCACATTGCTCTTCTTGTCCATTCATCGTTAAAGGTCAGCCTTATATCTGAGACTATCTGAGTCTGAACCAAATCAGTGAGATCACGACTGGCCATTCGGGATTTCCCGTCAGAAAATTTTCCGGAGTTTGTCGCAGTGCTGTAAATACCAAGGGTTCCTATTATGGAATCATCGGGAGTTGTTCCTGCATCTGTATGGAAAGCAAAAGCCAGATCAAGCGGAATATTCAGTCCCTGGACTTCAGGTGCTGTGGTAGGGCCGTCGGGGGCTCCCATCAGGTAATTCACCCATTCTCCGCGCGACTGGTAATCATCATTGTAATCGTTTTTATTCCCATTCAGACTGTAAACGATACTGTCGGGTATTCCGGCATATTGCATCCAGTATCTTCCGGCTTCCATCCAGCGGGGTTTACCACTGAGCTTCCAGGAATAATCAACCGAAGTATTTGTTTGAATCCCGGTACTCTCCGGAGTGTTATCATTCAGAGACCGTTTTCTTTTAACGTATAAATCTTCAGGACGCCGGGCTACATTACCCATTCCTCCGCCGAAACGAACCGCATCGGAAGTAACTATTCCGGAAACTTTCTGTGGAACTTCGATAATCACACTTCCCGATGATTCATCCCTGCCCTCGCTGAAGTGAAAAGTGCCAAGATAAACCCAGGTGCCATAACCCATTTGCTGATTCACAAAAAAACGAGTGCTGCCACCTGAGTGGTTTACGCGATAAGGAACATTATCCAGGGCCTCATTTACTTTTGCCCATGAAACATAAACAGCATATTCGCCATTTTCAGGAATATTGGGAACATAGGTAATTCTTGCAGAGGATTCCAGATTCGCAGAGCTTTGAAGATAAGAACCTGTTTGAAAGGGATTGTCACCTTTAAACAAAGTGTCCGCAATGGAGAAACCATTATCTATTGATTGCACCCATTTCCCGTCACCTTCTGTGATAAGATCACTACCATGGGTAGAACCATCATTATCAACTATAACTTCGTGCTCCTGAGTATCCCTTTCGCGGGTCAGAAAGACATTGGCCCCTGCATCCTCAAGCATAGGTACCAGAAAATTACGCGTAAAAGCAAAAGGATAAATATCTTCAACAGTGCCAAACAGTCTGGCGCGCTGCCACTCCCAACGATCCAGTTCCAATTCGTAATAAGAACCATGACTGGCCCAAAGAGCAATATTGTTATTACTTAATCCTCTTTTATATCTGGGTTCATCTGCCTTCTTCACCAGTGGAGTTCTTAATCCTGAACCTTTAATTCTTGTGGAATCAAGCGGAAGCTGCTCTCTATAAAACACCGGCACATAACTCTCCAATGGCTTATCTTTACAAAAAAACTGAATCTCATAATCTCTGAAACGTCGTCCGACAAGGTCTTTAATGACGTACTTCAAAGAAGCTATCCAGGCCTCTCTAACAGGAACCATAGAAACATTGGGAGAAAGAAAAACATTTAATTTCTCCCCAGATGTATCAACAGCCACCGAATCAACATACATCCGTCCCATATACTGCCAGGAACGAAACAAATCAGCATCTTCCTGAATTCTTTTCAAAGCCTTTCCCGCCAGCCTCTGTTCCTGCTTCTCTGTTTGAGAAAAAAGCACATCAGGTTGAATCAACAAAACAGCCAGAATAAAAAAATACTTAAATACCAAAAGACTCTTCATCCGTTCTTCAATTTTTAACCTTTATTCAGCAATAGTGCATTTTAAAATTTAGTAGCTATATAAAAAACACTAAGCATTTCCCCGACTTCCAGAAGTCTGCTTAATCAAACTTCAAAAAGGTTTTATTGAATAAAGGGTTTTCCCAATTTAATCATACATTTTCCAGTTCAAAAAAACATTATCAATTGCGGTGTTGACAAAAATTGACACAAATTAACCAACTGCTTGAAAACCTACTCAGACGACAATCTCACAATCGCAGGACTATGAGCGCTTTACGCCTTAAAAAAGCGACTTGCAGTGAAGGACTGTCAATTTTAGTTTTCAAATGTAGAAACAATTTTTCAAGAAACAAAAAATTTGTAATACATCTTATGTGATATCAAAAACTAAACTTTTTTTGTACCTTTGCGTTCAACACAAAGAGAACAAACGAGGACTCTTAGCACAATTAATGCATCGAAGGGGCAGAACCCCTGAAAAGCATAAAAGTAATAAAAACCAAAAAATTAAAACATATAATACATCATTCCATTATGATTTTAGTAGCCGACAGCGGATCAACCAAAACAACATGGTGTCTCATAAATCCCAAATCAGGAAAGAAGGAATTATTTCAGACAGCTGGAATTAATCCTTTTTACCAGGATGAGGCTACCATTGTAAACGCACTGAGAACAGATTTCGAAACACCCCAAAGAAATTTCGAAGCCATTTATTTTTATAGTGCAGGATGTGCCAATCCTGTAATAAGTAAAGTGGCATACGGGGCGCTCAACAATTTCTTTAATACCAATACTCTCAAGGTTGAAAGCGACCTGATGGCGGCAGCTCATGCCCTGTGCGGCACGTCAGAAGGTATTGCCTGTATTTTAGGAACCGGTTCCAATTCCTGTCATTATAATGGATCCGAAGTGGTCGAAAATGTTTCTCCTCTTGGCTTTATTCTAGGCGACGAAGGAAGTGGTGCCGTCATCGGCAAAAAGTTACTTTCAGATATTCTAAAAAAACAACTCCCGGAAAATGTAAGAGAGAGTTTTTTCAGAAAATACAGGACGGACAGCATTGAGATTCTGGAGAACATTTACAAAAAACCTTTCCCAAATCGTTATGCTGCAGGATTTACAAAATTTCTATCGGAAAACAAAAGTGAACCCTCCCTCCGGAATTTAGTGCTCAATGCCTTTGATGAATTCATCACCCGAAATGTGCTTCAATACAAAATGGTGCGGGAACTTCCCGTGCACTTTACGGGGAGCGTTGCTTTTTTCTTCAGCGACCTTTTGGATACAGCGATGAAAAAGCACCGTCTAAAACTTGGAAATATCATAAAAGATCCAATAAACGGATTAATTGATTTTCATCTCAAATAACCTCATTACTAGTCAAACACCTCAAAAAGAACAAACAAAATGTCGGATAATAAATTTACATTAAGTATTACAGAATCACCTTCCAAATTTCAAAATCTTGAAAAAATGGAAGTCGCCGACCTGATTCGCAGCATTAACCAGGAAGATGCGAAGGTTCATGAAGCTGTAAAAAAAGCACTGCCTCAAATTGAAGAACTAACTGTTCGGGTTGTTGAAAGAATGAAGAAAGGGGGAAGAGTGTTCTACCTGGGCGCTGGAACAAGTGGTCGGTTAGGCGTTCTGGATGCCTCGGAACTCCCACCAACCTTTGGAGTACCCGACACATTGGTAATCGGATTAATTGCCGGAGGGGATATTGCCCTGAGAAAAGCAGTAGAAGATGCCGAAGATGATCCACTTATGGCCTGGCAGGAATTAAATAAATACAAAATAAACAAACTGGATACCGTAATCGGAATTGCTGCTTCAGGAACGACCCCTTATGTGATTGGTGGAATTCGTGAAGCCAGAGAAAGCGGACTGCTAACCGGCTGTATCACCTGCAACCCCGATTCCGAAATTGCCAAAGCATCTGAATTTCCAATAGAAGCTATTGTAGGGCCGGAATTTGTTACCGGCAGTACCCGCCTTAAAGCCGGAACAGCCCAGAAAATGATCCTCAACATGATTACCACCACCCTGATGATTAAACTTGGAAAAGTTAAAGGCAACAAAATGGTGAACATGCAGCTGAATAACAAAAAACTAATTCAACGAGGCACAAGGATGCTGATGGAGGAACTCGGACTAAAAAAAGAAGAGGCCCAAAATCTGCTAATCCAGAATGGGTCGGTAAAAAAAGCCATCGATGCTTTAAAAAAAACAAGCGGGTAAATTAAGCTCGAATAATACAAACTTGCCTGACGTTCAGGCAAGTTTTAGGTGTGTCCCATAAAATGATTTCTCAAAGATGAAGCCACAGGATTTACTTAAATACTTTTTTAAGGTACCGGTCATAAACTTCATGGTTCCTAATCACAAGTTTTTCGGTCTCCTTAAAAGCGGCGTCTTCATCATTGGCTTTAACAGCTTCCAAAATTTTTTTCTGGGCCTCAATGGTAAACTCTTTCTCCCCCTCCACATTGGCATAAATAAAATTTCGCATACGGGGCAAAAGAGAATATATAGGTTCCAGACTAATTATTATAATGGGATTTCCGGTTGCCTTTGCAAGACTCGTGTAAAATCGGTTAATAGTATCAACTTCCTGCTGAGTATTGTCCGGATCACAGGTTTCCAATTCTTCAATCACCTGCTCCAGAATTTTTATATCATCATCGGACCTGTTTCTGGCTGCAAGACGGGAAATTTCAGGTTCGAAAATACGACGAACATCAATTATCTGAGAAATAAGATCGGAATCAAAACGAAGGTCATAATAAAGGTTAAGAGATTTTATAGCATCCTCAATCTTAATTTCGGACACGTACATTCCGCTGCCTTTGCGAATTTCAATAAGGCCCCGGGCACTCAATCGTCTCAATGCCTCACGAAGGGCTGTCCGACTTACGCCAAAAAGTCCGCAAAGCTCTTTTTCAGAAGGCAACTTAGCTCCGGAAAGAAGTTTTTTCTGCCGAATGGCTTCTTCAACCTTTCGTTCAATCTTCTGACTAAGAGTTTGGCTGGTTCCTATTTTACTAAAAATATCGTCCATTTAAACCAATTATAATGAATACACTAAATAATAAGCTTAAAGCTAAAGGAAACCCGGAAAATTGCACCAATGTTTCCCATGGCCACAATCCATATAAGGAATTAATCCTGCAAACCAATGCATCAAGGATTAAAATATGAGAATTGTTTTCAAAAAGCAAACCTAAAAAAGAGAAAATCAACTTTCTGAAACTTAAAAAACATAGAGGAATGCACCAATCACATTAAAAAAACATACAAATATAGATCTTTTCTTTCGTTTTTGCAGAGAATGACACAATTTTTACTTTTAAACGACATCAGATGTATGACTACATTTCCTTGTCTCTACCCGCATTTGATTTGAGACCAAACAAACCTAAAACAAAGAACTTTTTTCGGAATTCACATCCAAATAAAATATAAGACTATGAATCATTCCATTCATTTTTCAGAACAACCTGTTGAAAAGATTCCTTTAAAAATTATAAAAAACAAAGAGGAAGGAGCAATAGAAATTGCATCAATAATTGCAGAGATTATTCGGGAAAAAGATGCTCAGCGAAAAAAAACAGTTTTAGGCCTCGCCACTGGGTCTTCACCAATAATGATATATCAGGAACTAATACGCCTCCACAAGGAAGAGCATCTAAGTTTCGAAAACGTGGTCACTTTCAACCTGGATGAATATTTCCCGATTGCACCGGACAACAAAAACAGCTATGTCCGGTTTATGCATGAACACCTGTTTGACCACATAAACATTCCAAAAGAAAACATCCATATTCCTGATGGAACCCTGGGGATAAACAAAGTTGAGAAGTTTTGCTCGAAATACGAGAAGGCGATTAATAATTATGGAGGAATCGACTTCCAGATTTTGGGAATCGGACGTTCGGGACATATTGGATTCAACGAGCCCGGTTCTGCAATAAATTCCACCACCCGGTTGGTAAAGCTGGACCCCATTACAATTGCTGATGCAGTCAAAGATTTCGGCAACGAAAAAGCAGTACCAATGAGGGCAATAACTATGGGAATCAGTACAATTCTCAATGCCAAGCAAATTGTTCTGGCCTCCTGGGGCAAAAATAAATCCCTGATCCTGAAAAAGATGGTTGAAGAACCTCCAACAAGTAAGGTTCCCGCCTCATTCCTTCAACTCCATGATAATGTCACCATCTTTGCAGATAAAGATTCAACAACCGAATTATCCAGAACGAAAGCTCCCTGGATATACGGAATGGTCAACTGGACCCCTAAAATGGTTAAACGAGCAGTAATATGGCTCAGTTTGGAACTAAAAAAGCCCATATTAAAACTTACTGATGATGATTACAAAGCAAAAGGCCTCCTCGACCTACTGGCTCTTTACGATGGAGCTTACGATTTAAATATTAAGGTTTTTGGCCAGATTAGTGACACCATCACCGGATGGCCGGGAGGAAAGCATGGTGCAGGTGAAAAAACACGGCCCGAGCGGCCGGAACCCGCAGTCAAACAGTCCCTCATTTTTAGTCCTCATCCCGATGACGACGTTATTTCCATGGGAGGAACCTTGTTAAGACTGGTAGACCAGGGACATGATGTTCATGTAGCCTATCAAACCTCCGGGAATATTGCAGTTTTTGATGATGATGCACTTCGGTTCTCCTCCTTTGCGGTGGATTTAATGAAAAGTCAAAATAATCTCAAACCGGAACATGAAAAAGCACATCAGGAACTGGTATCTTTCCTGAGGACGAAAAAGTCTGATGCCATTGATACACCTTATGTGAAAAACATCAAACGTTTAATCCGTCAGGGGGAGGCGGAAGCGGCATGCCGATTCTGCAAAGTAAAAGAAGAGAATATTCATTTCCTTTATCTTCCCTTTTACGAAACCGGCCTGGTGGAAAAGAAACCGATGTCGGAGGCAGATGTAATAATCGTAGTAGATCTTCTCAGAAAAGTACAGCCACACCAGATTTTCGCTGCCGGAGACTTACAGGATCCACATGGAACACATGAAGTCTGCCTCCAAATAATTTTCGAGGCAATCAGAAGAATTAAAGCTGCTGGAGATTCCTGGTTGAATGAATGTTATATATGGCTGTACCGCGGCGCATGGCAGGAATGGGACGTTGAAGACATTGAGATGGCAATCCCCATAAGTCCGGACGAATTAAAAAGAAAACGAAAAGCCATTTTTAAACACCAATCGCAAAAAGACTTCCCGGTATTTCCGGGAGAAGACAACCGTGAATTCTGGCAACGAGCTGAGGCAAGAAACCGAACCACTGCCAAACTATACGATAAACTGGGGCTTACAGAGTATGAAGCCATTGAAGCTTTTGTCAAATACCCCTTCAATGATGAAGACTCATTTTTAAAATAAAAACACCGTCGATTCAGTTTAAATCAGTAAAACAACTGACCTGACTGGTACAGACAGTAAATAAAAGGCCACAACAATAAAAAAAGATTGTTGTGGCCTTTTGTGATCCCGGGAGGACTCGAACCCCCACCATAGGAACCGGAATCCTACGTTCTATCCAGTTAAACTACGGGACCTTTTTGCGCGGCAAAGATAGTTTTTTTTGTGGTCTGCTCAAAGTCGTTTCCCGTTTCACCTGAAAATAATTTGCCCGTTTTTTCCCCTCCGCGGAAACTGAGATTCATGAAAGATCTCCGAAAAAAACAAATTATCCCCCCAAAAGGAATAACTTTTCAGTACTAACAGCCCTCGAACTAACTTATCTTTATTGCATCAAAAAAGGCGGACATTTTAGTTTTTTTTAAAAAGGAATTCCAAAGTTGTATTGGATCTATGAGTGTAGTATAAAAAGGTATATTTTTGCCAAAATCAAGGCTTTGAAAATTTCTGCACCGGAGTTAACCTATTGTTAATGAGGATTCAAAAATTTTCATTAACAAAGAGTTTGGCAATAAAGATGCTTTTTAGACTGGGCTCATCTATAATTCTTCACAATAGTCCGTTAAAAAAAGCTTAAACGCAGAGACGCAATGACGCTAAGTCTTTTATTATGAATAAGTTGTGTCCTGCATGCTTTATTTTGTTATAGATTGATTATCAGTTTTTTTGTTATCCCGAATTCGGGATGACGGAGTATTGTCTTTAAAAACAACACAAATATGAAACACATTTACATCCTTCTGTTGCTCATTGCATTTTCGATTCATGCAAAAGCACAAAAAAATCCCATCCCACGTGATACCTCATTCACCATTCATTCAGCCTACAATAAAATTAAAAACATCTATCCAGTTGCTCGAATTGCAACAGAGAACCTGCCAGGTGGTGTAATGGAACACCGCAACCTGGTTTACGCCACCCTGAAAAACACTCCGTTTGGCGACCGCGATTTACATCTGGATTTATTCCGCCCCGAAGGAGGCAAAAAACTTCCTGCACTAATCATGATTCACGGAGGTGGTTGGAGTTCAGGCGACAAATCGATGGAAATTCCGCTGGCACAACAAATTGCTGCCCGGGGTTATGTAACCATCACTGTGGAATACCAACTGTCTCCCGAAGCCCTTTATCCGGCAGCCGTTCACAACATCAAAGCTGCATTGAGGTGGACGAAAGCCCACGCAAAAGAGTACGATATTGACCCTGAAAAAATTGCCATTTCCGGAAGTTCGGCGGGTGGACAGCTTGCTGCACTTATCGGTCTGACCCCGGGAGTTGAAAAATTTGAAGGAAATCAGGGATATAACGACTATTCCACCACCATTCAGACCATTATAGTCGTTGACGGCTCCATGAATTTTCTGGCCCCGCTCTCTCTCAACAAACCAAGAAAGAGAAACTCGGCTGACGTGGTTTGGCTGAATGGTTTTTTTTATGAAAAACCGAATATCTGGAAAGAAGCATCCCCGATTTACTATGCCGGGGAGCATGCACCGCCCATGCTTTTTCTCAACAGCGGTTATCCCCGGTTCCATTCGGGTCAGGACGAATTAATCGGAATCCTCGACCGGCACAATATTTATACTGAGGTTCACACTTTCCCGGTAAAAGTACATCCATTCTGGTTGTTTCATCCCTGGTTTGAACCTACCGTTGAATACATGAGCAATTTTCTTGACAAAACACTTAAAAAATAACAGCCTGATGACATCATTCAAACATACCCTCCTGCTGACCGGACTCATTTTCATTTTTACATCTACGGCTTATGCCTATGAAACGCGCATCACAGTCGCTTCTGACAGCACCGGCGATTTCACATCCATCCAGGAAGCCATTTACAGTACCAAATCGTTTCCCGACCAACCCGTGACCATTTTTGTAAAGAACGGAGTCTATCGTGAAAAAATAAAGGTTCCTGCTTTCAACACACGCCTGTCTATCATTGGCGAAAGCAAAGAAAAAACCATCATCAGATGGGACGACCATTTTAAAAAAATCAACAAAGGACGTAACAGTACCTTTTACACCTATACTTTTAAAGTAGATGCCAATGATTTTTATGCCGAAAACCTGACCATTGAGAACACTGCGGGACCGGTTGGCCAAGCCGTTGCGCTGCACATCACCGGAGACCGGGTAGCCTTCCACAACTGCCGGATTCTGGGACACCAGGATACACTCTACTGCGCCGGGGAAAACAGTCATCAATATTTCTCCGATTGTGAAATAGAAGGCACCACTGATTTTATTTTTGGTGAAGCCACGGTTCTATTCGAACAATGCACTATTCACAGCCTTGCCGATTCCTACATCACGGCCGCCAGCACCCCTAAGGGAAAACCGTTCGGGTTTGTTTTTTCAGGCTGTAACCTGACTGCCTCCGCGGAAGTATCCCGGGTTTACCTGGGCCGCCCATGGCGCGATTATGCCAACGCAGCTTTTATTCGTTGTGAAATGGGACCTCACATTCTGCCTGAGGGATGGGCCAATTGGAGCGGAACTTCAAGAACGGAGACCGCTGTTTATCGGGAATTTCGAAACAGCGGCCCGGGTGCAGATATCAGTAACCGTGTAGAGTGGAGTTGCCAAATGACCGAAAGAGAAGCAACTGAATTCACCAAAGAACAAATTCTTTCGATCAGCTATTCAGCGCCTGTCCCCGTTTCGGCATGGACTTCACAAAAGCACTAATAACCAGCGCCACTCTCTTATAATTGTCTGAAACTTTTTGTATTTTCGCAGCTTTGACAAACGAAAGCAAGAAACTACATCTATTTGCACCATGGAGTACAATTTTAAAGAGATTGAGAAGAAGTGGCAAAAACACTGGAAGGACAATAAAACTTACAAAGTTGAGGTTGATAACAGCCGTCCCAAATACTACGTTCTGGATATGTTTCCGTATCCATCGGGCGCCGGATTACATGTGGGCCACCCACTGGGATACATCGCTTCCGATATTTTCAGCCGCTACAAGCGATGCAACGGATTTAATGTACTCCATCCCATGGGATATGATGCATACGGGCTTCCCGCAGAGCAGTATGCCATTCAAACCGGGCAACACCCTGCTATTACCACCGAAAACAACATAAAGCGTTATCGGGAGCAGCTGGATAAAATAGGGTTCTCTTACGACTGGAACCGCGAAGTAAAAACCTGCGATCCCGACTATTACAAATGGACACAGTGGGCATTCATCCAGATGTTTAACCATTATTACGATAATGATGCCGATAAGGCTTTGCCCGTCAGTGACCTGGTAAAACAATTCGAAACCAAAGGCACCGAAGGCCTAAATGCTGCCTGCTCCAACAAATTATCGTTCAATGCAGAAGAGTGGAAAGCAATGAGCGAAAAAGCACAGCAGGAAACTTTGCTGAATTACCGCATCGCTTACCTTGCCGATACCATGGTGAACTGGTGTCCTGCGTTGGGAACCGTCCTTGCCAACGACGAAGTGAAAGAAGGCGTATCACTGCGTGGGGGGCATCCCGTTGAACAAAAAGTGATGCGTCAGTGGGCCCTTCGCGTTTCTGCTTATGCCGAACGATTGCTAAAAGGGCTGGACAACATCGACTGGACAGAATCACTCAAGGAAATTCAGAAAAACTGGATTGGTCGTTCGGAAGGTGCCGAAATGGTCTTCCCGGTAAAAGATTCTGATATTACCATGAAGATATTTACCACCCGTGCCGATACAGTATTCGGAGTCACTTTTATGGTGCTGGCGCCCGAAAGCGAATTGGTTGAACAGGTGGTTACACCGGAACAAAAAGAAGAAGTGGCCCGATATATTGCTGATGCCAAAAAGCGTACGGAGCGCGAACGGATGTCGGAGGTGAAAAAGATGACCGGTGCTTTTACCGGCGCTTATGCCATCAATCCATTAACCAATGAAGAAGTTCCCGTGTGGGTGAGCGATTACGTTTTGGCGGGATACGGAACCGGAGCCATTATGGCTGTACCAGCTCACGACAGTCGCGATTTTGCCTTTGCACGCACGTTCGACCTGCCTGTTGTTCAGGTGGTGGTTCCTCATGGCGAAGAACCTGCCGACACCAGCAAATGGGACGATTCCATTGATTCTAAGGAGGGTTACCTAATCAACTCAGGGTTCATCAACGGACTGGATGTACCCGAAGCCATTGAAAAAACCAAAGAATACACAAGAAAAAAAGGCATTGGGGAAGTTAAAGTTAACTACCGCCTGCGCGATGCCATATTTAGTCGTCAGCGCTATTGGGGAGAGCCCTTTCCGGTGTATTACAAAGATGGTATGCCCTACACACTGGATGAGTCCAAATTGCCGCTGGAGTTGCCCGATGTAGATAAATACCTCCCCACCGACCAGGGAGAGCCGCCTTTGGGCCGGGCCAAAAACTGGAAAACTGAAGACGGTTATCCGCTTGAACTGAATACCATGCCCGGATTTGCAGGTTCATCTGCCTATTATTTGCGCTATATGGATCCGCAAAACAGCGAAATACTTGTCAGCCCCGAGGCCAACAACTACTGGCAGGATGTAGATCTGTACATCGGAGGAACAGAGCACGCCACCGGACACCTGATTTACAGCCGTTTCTGGAATAAATTCCTCTTCGACCTGGGAAAAGTCTGCAAAGATGAACCTTTCCGCAAGCTGGTGAATCAAGGTATGATTCAGGGACGATCCAACTTTGTTTACAGAACCAGGGGAAGCAACACGTTTGTTTCCTACAACCTGATAAAAGATTACGATGTTACGCCCATTCATGTGGATGTAAACATTGTCCACAACGACACGCTGGATATTGAAGCTTTCAAAAACTGGAACCCGGAATACAAAAATGCCGAATTTATCCTTGAAGAGGGTGAAAAGTATGTTTGTGGATGGGCTGTGGAGAAGATGTCGAAATCGATGTTTAATGTGGTCAACCCCGATGACATCATTGAACATTACGGTGCCGACACTCTTCGTCTTTACGAAATGTTTTTGGGACCACTGGAACAGTCAAAACCCTGGGATACCAATGGCATTGACGGAGTTCACAAATTTCTCAGAAAAACCTGGCGTTTGTTCACCGACCGCGATGGAAGCCTTGCAGTAACGAACGAAGAACCCTTAAAAGACGAACTAAAAGTATTGCATCGTACGATTGTTAAAATCTCGGATGATATTGAACGCTTCTCATTCAACACCTGCGTGAGTGCATTCATGATTTGCGTCAATGACCTGAGCGATCTTAAATGTCATAAAAAAGCTATTTTGGAGCCCCTGACGGTATTATTAACCCCCTTTGCACCACACATGGCTGAAGAGTTGTGGCAAATGATGGGGCACACCACATCCGTTGTTGATGCCCAATGGCCCAAAGCCGAAGAAAAATATCTCAAAGATGACAGCGTACTATATCCGGTATCTTTCAACGGAAAAATGCGTTTCAAACTTGAGATGCCGGCGGATGCCACAAAAGAAGAAGTGGAAAAAGCAGCCCTGGCTCACGAAACAGCTGCCAAATGGACGGAGGGTAAAACCGTTCGCAAAGTGATTGTTGTCCCCGGAAAAATAATTAACATTGTTGTAGCATAAGAAATTTGCCGGAAAAACCTGGCATTGGAACAAAAACGTTGCAATCTCTTCAATCAATAAATCCTTAGATTTTCAGATATTAGATGTTAGATGGATTGTATCAAATTGAAAAACAACTATTTAATACCTTGAGTGTCGTAATTTCAAACAATTAGCTGACAGGCTGTTACGAAAGTTTAACGGAGTATTGTTCAATACGATAATCATTTCTTAAATCATAAAAGATGGCTCCGGACAAGAAATTTCTTTTCCGGAGGCATTCTTTTTTAATTTTACTATGAAGCGAGACTACCTCTGGAGAGAAATAAAATCCTATTTGATAATCACTGCCGGGCTGGCAATGGGAGCCATCGGGTGGACCGGTTTTATCATTCCCAGTGAAATTGTGGGCGGAGGACTTACAGGCATCTCAAGTATTCTGTTTTTCCTCTTCGATATTGATGTGGGAATGAGTAGCCTGATAATCAACGTAGGCTTGCTGTTGCTGGCAATGAAAACCATTGGAGCCTCCTTTGGAATTAAGTCTGTTTACAGTGTGGTGGTCTTTGCTGGTTTTTTGTCGTTTTTTAGCAATATTTTCACCGAACCTCTTGTTTCCGAGCGCATGATGGCCGCAGTTTCAGGCGGAATTATGAGCGGAATCGGTGGCGGATTAATATTCTCTAACGGCGGTAGTGCTGGCGGTACCGATATTATCGCCCGCATCATCAATAAATATCACAACATCAGCATGGGCCGTTTGTTGTTGTCTATGGATGCCGTAATTATTATATCAGCCTATCCTATTTTCCGTTCCATCGAAACTATGGTTTATGGATTTATGACAATGGCTGTTATAGCCTACACAATTGATTTGGTGATATCGGGTAATACACAAACCGTTCAGTTCTTTATTTTCTCGAGAAAACACAAAGAATTGGCAGAGCAAATTATCTATACGGGAAAAAAAGGACTGACCATCATTCCGGCTGTTGGCGGATATACAGGTGAAGAGATTAAAGTACTGATGGTTTTTGCCCGCAAAAAAGAATCTTCCATTTTGTTTCGAATTATAAAAAGTATTGACCCAGAAGCATTCATAACCATGGGTAATGTGATGGGAATTTTTGGAGAGGGATACGACCGGTTAAAGATAAGAGAGAAAAGAAAGAAATCAATTAGTGAGATTGAAGCTGACCTTTTGTAACATATCAACTGCACGTTTCTAAATAGTCTTTGCAAGAAAACAACAAAAACTTCGTTACTTTTACACATCCTGAATAAAACTTTCAGGAAAAGGCATTACAATACCACATGCAGGCATAATTATTGGATCTTTAATAGTCGAAATTTTAATGAGTATTCAAAACTCAAATACAATAAAAAAATCACTATTGTCCGGAAAAACTATTATTTTGAAAGAAGATTGCTTCGCTCTGATCGCAATGACTCTGTCTTAAAGGGGTTAGCAGGGTTGGTAGGGGTTGATTTTCGACAAAGCCGAAAATCAACCCCTACCAACCCTCAATATCCTGCAAAGGTGTGTCATTGCGAACGTAGTGAAGCAATCTCAATTTTTTAACCGGACACCAATGTAAAAAAATCAATGATAACCAGATAGATTTATTTTTTTGGAGTAGATTGCTTCGTCTATCATTACCGAGTTTCTTATGGCTGACTGCTTCAGCTGCCATAAAGGAGAAGCAAACTTAAACAGATTACATAAACAACCCCGGTTAGCAGCACAAAAAATAACTTTCTCAATGCAAAAAAAACACATTGTCGGAATTATAATTCTTGTCATACTGACATTCTCCACCCTTTGGTGTTATCGTCATTTCAGCGGTCTGCAGACCCCCGATCCATCCAACCTGCCCGACAGCCTGGATTTGGTTGTGGTTCCTCCGCCCCCTCCACCAGAAACTCTTTATGGAATTGAAAAAGATTCTTTCATCATTGAGACCGGAAGTATAAAATACGCACAAAATCTGGCATCTCTCCTTTCTGCCTACGATGTGGATTATTCAATTATCCACAATCTGGCCATTGCATCAAAAGAAATATTTGATGTCAGAAGAATAAAAACCGGTAATAAATACACCGTTTTCTCTACAAAAAAAGACTCCATCAAGACTCCGGAATGGTTTGTTTACGAAATTGACCCCATTGAGTATCTGGTGATGTCGCTAAAAGGCGATACTCTGGTTTACCGCGATAAAAAAGAAGTTATTACCAAAAGAAAAACAACAACCGGAATCATTGAATCATCCTTATGGAATGCCATCAGCGATAACAATCTCAACCCCAATCTGGCATTTGAACTCTCAGATATTTTTGCCTGGACGGTTGATTTTTTCGGTATTGAGAAAGGCGATCACTTTACAGTTGTTTATGACGAAGAATACGTGGACAGTGTTTCCATCGGGATAGGCGAAATACATGCAGCTTATTTCAATCATCGAAAAGAGTCGTATTACGCCTTCCGCTATGAGCAAGACAGCATTATGAGCTTTTTCGATGAAGAAGGAACCAGTTTGCGGAAAGCCTTCCTGAAGGCCCCGCTTAAGTTTTCCAGAATAAGCAGCCGGTTTAGCAACAGCAGATTGCATCCCGTATTAAAAATACGTCGTCCTCATCATGGAATAGACTATGCTGCACCAACAGGAACGCCCGTTTATGCTCTGGGAGATGGCCGGATAACCCACAGAGCCTGGGACACCAAAGGAGGAGGCAATTACATCAAAATAAAACACAACAGCATCTATACCACTGTTTATATGCACCTCTCAGGTTTTGCAAAGGGCATCAGGAAAGGAATTTTGGTAACCCAGGGCCAACTCATTGGCTATGTGGGAAAAACCGGACTGGCTACCGGACCTCACCTTGACTTCAGAGTGTACAAAAACGGCAGGCCCATGAATCCCCTCAAGATGGAAGCACCCCCCGTAGAGCCCATCCATGAAGAAAGACTGGAAAACTATTTACAGTACATTGAGCCATGGAAAGAAAAACTGGACAGTCTGACAGCCGGTTACCTGCAAGCAAAAAAGGAGCCTACTGATTCTCTAAAAGTTGTTTTATGATGCGTGGATAATGCTCATACTCCAATTGATGAACTTTTGCAGCCAGTGATTCAGGAGTATCACGGGTTTCAACCGGGCATTTTCCCTGAAAAATAATATTGCCATCATCGTACTTTTCGTTCACATAATGTATGGTAATTCCCGATTCTCTCTCTCCATTGTCAATGACCGCCTGATGAACACGGTCACCATACATACCTTTCCCTCCATATTCTGGAAGAAGAGCAGGATGGATGTTTACAACGCGATTCGGAAATGCTTTTATCAATTTTTCAGGAACCAGCCACAGAAAACCGGCCAAAACTATCAAATCGGGCGAAATCTCAGAAAGAAGATTTAATACCTCATCAGACTCAAAAAACATCTTGCGATCGAACACAAAAGTTCTTATATTAAGCTTTTTAGCCCTTTCCAGCACACCCGCATTCGGATTATTGGAGAAAATGTTCGAAACCTCCACACCGGGTATATCCCGAAAAAAAAGTGCAATATTTTCAGCATTGGTACCTGCCCCCGAAGCAAAAAGAACAATATTCTTCATTATCAAATTTTTAGAGGTCAGTAGTTATCTACATACTAATTTGTCCTGATAGATTTTGTCAGCCGCTACCATTCTGCCAATAATGTTGTTGAATACATGGTGTTTCATCTGAGACCGATTAATTCTGTAAC
>Ga0163225_100001_pt1 | contig 108547 bp, 189 predicted proteins | sample MSEWel2016_04_06_2_FD_113145 | JGI IMG/M metagenome (GOLD analysis project Ga0163225, IMG submission 113145) | Subsurface microbial communities from deep shales in West Virginia, USA - MSEEL Well Study Marcellus 5H_2016_04_06 ... | reverse complement strand
TTAAGGAATTTACTTAATTTGAGCGTATTTGAATTTTCTTGGGAACATCCAAGCAAAATAAAAAATAGAGATTTTGATATAGAAGAAAACTGGGTTATACAAGATAATACAGATATGTATTTGAGACAAACAGAAGAAAATAAAGTAAATTTAGGATTAGATATCTTAGAGAACGGAACTTACTGGCCAATAGTTGTTGAAGTAATAGATGGAGATTTATATGTATACGAGGGTAACCATAGAGCTTTTGCTATAAAAAAGATGGTAGAAACTGGCGATTGGCCAGAAGATAAAAAGGTGCTTTGTATGAGGGTTAATGGCGACTACCAAAGAATCAAAGCTAGAAAAAAAGTAATAAAATTAGAGAGACCAGTAAAACAGTTAGCTCCGTTTGTGACAATTTACGGAGATGAAAATAATAAAAAAGAGGATAGAGATTTTATAGAAAAGAACTTATTTAAATCTGATAATATTGAATTTCATAGTGATAAAAAAATACTATTAAAAAAAGAAGTTTATGACTATAGCAGCTTACTTTTTTTAACTCAAGCATTGCCTCACTGGATGAGAGATATTATATGGTTAAATCAAAATGATACAGGCACTCCAATAAAGTCAAGCAGAGTTGTTAATGATGAGAGTTTATGGAATAGATTTGTTGGAGGAGAAATTTTTAATGAAAATATAGATAATTAGCAAGGGTGGGACTATTGAACAGATATAATATAGATAGACTAAAGCTTGATTATGATGAAAGAATAGATAGACTAAAGCTTGATTATGATGAAAGAAATGATAGGCATGTTCTGCCTGCACTTTACAGGCATTTACACACGGCGTATTTAAACCAGGAAAACTCATGTATATTTGATAAAGAATATATAAAATATATGTACAATACATATATTAATTATAATTTGAAAAATATTTTAGAAGCTGAGCTTTTTAGGTTTTTATGGATTCACCCTAAATTTATTTATATAACAGAAAAGAAAAAGAAAGAAGAGCAGTGGGCAATGAGAAATCAAGCAAATCAATTTAAAGATGCTTACCTTGTAGAATCCAGGAACAATAAGGAAAAGTTAGGCTTGGACGTGTTAAAAAACGGTACTTACTGGCCACTAGTTATATCAGCCAGAAGGTATCAAAGATTGTTTTATGTCTATGAAGGTAGCCACCGAATGTTATCAATAAGAAGCCTTTATAAAAATAATTTATGGCCAGAAGATAAAAAGATGTTATGTTTAAATATAATAACTAGAGATTTTTATGGATTAAAATATGGCAATGAATTTATAGAATTAAAAAAACCAATAGAACAAGTATTACCTTTTTCTGTAGTTTATGGAGACGAATATAATACACCAGACGGAAAAGAATTTGTTAAAGATAAATGTTTTAAGAGAGATGGAGCTTCATTTTTTGACCCAAAGAAAGAACTAATTAAAATGAAAATATATAATTATAGCGACCTTTTGTATGCAAATCAAAGTATGTCACACTGGTTGAGAGATATATTTTGGCTTTATAAAGAAAATAATGAAGACATTATAAAACCAAGCAAAATAATAAATAGTGAAGATAAATGGAATAAATTCATAGGGGGTTAAAATGCTTTCTCATATAAAAAGAATAGAGATAGAGATTAATGGGTATTGTAATAGAGAATGTCATTGGTGTCCAAACAAGGATATTCAAAGAGATAAGAATCTTCCTATGCCGGAGGATACTTTTTTAAAATTAATCCAAGACCTTAAAAAAAATAATTTTAATAAAAATAAAAATAAAATATTCAACAAGATTTCATTTAATAGATTTTCTGAGCCAATGGCAGATATTAAATTACTTAAAAAAAGGTCTAACCAATTAAAAAATATCCTTGATAACGTATATTTATACGTAAATACTAATGGCGACTTTTTAAACAAAAAGAATATTAGCAATCTTAATTTAGATAGAATAAATGTTATGGACTATGATTGCAGAGGTACAGCATATGGTTTTGAGCTAATAAACAATCTAGGCCTAAAAGTTAGAAGATTTGACACTGAAAATAAATATATATCAGCTATAGATGATAACTCTTTTGAGTTAAGGTATTTTTATAATTGGCCTCTGAATAACAATATAGAAAATATAGCTGAACTTTTAGATATTGAAAACAAAATAAAAATTAAAGACCCTCATAATCATGAGTACAAAAATATAGAGTGGCACAGCAACAGGAAAAGCAGACAAAGAAATAAAAAGTGCATAGAAATTTTTAATTATATTTCTATTGACTATAATGGTAACGTTATGCCTTGTTGCCATATGAGAAGTGATGCTAAAAAGCATGAGGATTTCATACTCGGAAATATAAACGAAAAAAGTATATCAAATATATATTACTCAAAAAAATCTAAAAAATTTAGAAACATAATGCTTGGGAAAATTGATGATTACCCCAAAATATGCAAGAGATGTCATAAATATAGGGACAATGAAGAAATTAAAAATATTAAGGAATGCTGGTGATATAATGTTTTCTCATATTTCAGGTGTAGAAATAGCTTTCCACAGCCAGTGCAATAGAAAATGCGAGTGGTGCCCAAATAAATATATAGATAGAACTTTTTATAAAGAGTTTGATGAAGATATTTTTCTAAAATTATTAAGTGATTTAAAGGAAAACGGCTTCGGAGAAAAAGACTCTTCTACAATATCTATTTCAAGATTTCATGAAGCATTTATTAATCCTGAGCTTGCAAGAAAAAGGTCAAAGCAAATAAAAAAAATACTTCCAGATGTTCATCTACTTATCAAATCTAATGGTGATTTTATAACAAAAGAAAACATAAAAGATATACCATTTGATAGGTTAAACATAATGGACTATGACGGTGTTGGAAGTGCAAGATGTTTAATAAAAATAAATGATATAGGTTTTAATTTTGATTTTATAAGAGCTAAAAACTCATATATCCGCGCAAGGGATGAAAACTCAAGAATTATTATATATAAATCTAACTGGAAGAGAAATGTAGAACTGGAGGATAGAGCTGGTTTATTAGACCCAAACTCAATAAATGATATGGAATGGATAAACAAAGACAAAAAAAGAAATAGACTTTGTGGAGAGCCATTTAATACAATTATTGTTGATTATGATGGAAGTGTAATGCCTTGCTGCCACATGAGGCATGATGCAAAAGAACATCAAGAATTTATATTAGGAAATCTTCATGAAAAAAGTATAGTTGAGATATACAAATCAGAAAAAGCTAAAAAAATAATGAAAAAATTCGAGAAAATAGAAACTATGCCAGGAGTTTGCACTTATTGTCATAAGCCTGAAGGGGGTAACAAATAAAGTGTTTTCAAAAATAAAAAATCTAGAATTAGAATTTCACAGCCAGTGCAACAGAAAATGCGAGTGGTGCCCAAACAAAGATATAGACAGAACCTCCTACAAAGAGCTTGATGAAGATGTTTTTTTGAAGTTGTTAAATGATTTAAAAATAAACAAATTTAACTTATATAGAAATGCAACTGTTTACATTGCAAGATATCATGAGCCTCTAATAAATATAGGGCTTTTAAATAAAAGAATAAAGCAAATAAAAAAATTTTTCCCTTATATAAATATAGTTGTAAAAACTAACGGAGATTTTGTTGAAAAACTTGACTTAAAAGATTTTTATGCTACAAGGTTAAACATTATGGATTATGATTGCCTTGGTGCAGAAAAGGTGAAGAAAAAAATATCTGAGGCTGGTTTTAAAAATATTAAATACAACAAAAAAAATAAGCAAATATTGTCAAAATCAAAATATGGAACTACAGCTCTATACAGAGTAGATTGGCCAAAACATGCACTTTTAGAAAATAGAGGAGGGCTTTTAAGTCAAGAAGAAGTAATTCATAATAGAACAAAATTAAAATGGAGAAAAAACAGAGAAGAGAGAACGGAAATCTGTACAGAACCATTAGATTCGATATATATAGACTACAATGGCTCTGTTATGCCTTGTGCACACACAAGAAGTGATGCAGATTCTCACAAAGAATTAATACTTGGAAACCTTTATAAAAGCGATATAGATGATATATATAAATCTAGTAGAACTAAAAAAATACTGGCCAAATTCAGTAATAAAAACTCTATGCCTCAAGCATGTAATAACTGCCACAGAAACACAGATGGAAAATCTCATGCATCTAGTGTTAATGGATTAGTTTTTTAGGAGGTGGTCAAATGGCTAAATTTAACATAATGAACGAAAACGAAAACACTATTGTTATTTCAAAAGGTTACGAAAAATTAACAGATGAAAACGCTGAACTAGCAAGCGACCTAGACTACATTACAAAAGAAGAATTAATAGAGGCGGTTCATGTACTTGCAGCAGAAATAAGTAAGCTAAAAGGAGAACCATTCGATATTAAATTTACTTATGAGAATAAAAAAAATAAACTTTAAGTTTTGTGTTTAGTAATGTTTATTAAATAAAACTAAAAAAGAAGGGAGGTGACTATAGATGCCATATAAAGAAAACTTAATAATTGCAATTAGCGCAGGACATGGAGGAAAGGACGGAGGGGCTGTCGACCCTAAAGACAAAAAGTATGATGATGATATTTATGAAGATGAAATCTACACAGAAGAAAGCGAAAAGAACTTAAAGGCAGCAAAGATGCTTAAGAGTTTATTCGAACTAAAAACAGAGCACAAAGTAGTAATGATTAGGGATAAAGACGAATATGTAAAGCTTAGCGAAAGGTGCAATATAGCAAACAATGAAAAGGCAGATTTGTTTATTTCAATCCATGCTAATGCAGCAGATGCAGAGAGTGCTGAAGGCTTTGAGACACTTCATTATCCTACCAGTACAGGAGGTAAAAAGCTTGCAGGCTTAATACAAGAAGAAGTAATAAGGGACCTTAATCCTCGTGATAGAGGCCTTAAAGAAAGAAAGAACTTATACGTATTAAAAAACACTCATATGCCAGCAGTCTTGATAGAGATGGGTTTTATTACAAATATAGAAGAAGAAAAGAAACTAAATAACGATGACTACTTAAAGCTAATGATGAATGATGTAGTTAATGCAGTAAGAAGATACAACAGCTAAAATTTTAATAGGGGGAGCATTTAAATAAAAAGGGTGACAAAAAGATGAAAATAATAGCAGACGCAAAAACAAACCATAATGGAAATATAGAATTCGCCAAAAAACTAATAGAGGAAGCCTTTATGGCAGGAGCAGATATTATATCCTTTGATGTTAAAGTTCCAGAGCTATCAATCACAAGAGATGATTGGTTTGAACTGATTGATACTCCCTGGGGCCAGATGCTCAATATAGATTGCGAGAGAAGATTACAGCTTAAAAAAGAAGAACTGAAAGAAATAGATAAATATTCAAAAAAAGTTGGTATCAAATGGATGCCTAAAGTATATGACATTAAAAGTTTAAATTCTGTTTTACAGTTTGAAATTCCATACATAGAGCTATGTCAAGGTTTTAAATTTAAAAAGGAATTAATTAAAAAAGCAAAAGAAAGTAAAGTTCATATATTATTACCTTCATCTGAACTTAAATTCTCAGAAGGGTGTGAACTTTCCTTGTACTTTGGTGAAAGATATGCAGAAAAATACGGACTCACCTTTTTAGCTAAAAATAACACTGAGGGTTTCGGCATTATTAAAAGAGGCCTTACTCTAGATAAAAATATGTGGACTAAAGAAGATAACAACCTTAACAAAACAGAGTTTAAGAATTTTATTTTAAACTTGTAAAAGGAGGCAAATATAAGTGGAAAAAGTAATGACTAAGATTAGTGACGGCTTAATAAAAAATGAAGACTACAGGTTCAAAAACAAGGAAAAACTAAAAAGTAAAATAAAAGAGCTTGGCTTTGAAATCGAAGAAGCTCTACCCGACATAGTTAATATAGATAAAAAGGAAGTTTACTATACATTTAATGAGTATAAAGTTGCCGACACCGAAAAGTACTTAAAAGTGTTAGATGAGCTTAAGATTGGTGATGTTATCAACCAGGAGATTAATAATAAGCTCTTTGATATTACAAGCTTAAGTTTCTTATCTTCGATTTATTCAATTATCTCTTACGACAAAAAAAGCGTAACATTTTATTTGTACAAAAAGGGCTTAAATGATGAACAGCTCAACAAACTTAATAGTATGACGGATACTGATGATTTAGTTTTAAGCAGTTCTATTTTGGATAAAGCTTACCTTATAGGTCTTGATTATAATTTAGAGACAAACAAAATAGAAGATAATTTAAGACTTTATTTTACAGTAAACAGAGTAAAGTACGAAGATGTATCAGAGCCTTTAAATGATGAAGACTTAAAAGAATTCGAAACAATATTAGATGAAAAAATAGAAAATATAAAAAGTAAATTCGAGATAAAAAAAGAACTTGAAGCACTAGCAGTAGTTATAGAAAACGGAGCATTAAAACATTACAATTACTATTTTTAAGGAGTGGAGAGGCTTTGGTAATCTTACAGGGGTTTTATTGGAATTGTCTTGAGAATTGGTGGGAGCATTTAGAGTATCTGGCTGAAGAGATAGCAAACAAGGGCTTTGATACAGTCTGGCTTCCACCTGTTTCAAAGGGCATGAATGGTGCTAACTCAATGGGCTATGATATTAAAGAACATTACAACTTAGATTCTAGGTTTGGTACTAAAGAAACACTCAAAAAACTAATAAATAAACTACATAAAGAAGATGTTAATGTCATGGCTGATTTAGTATTAGGCCATATGCTTGGAGGAGAGCTTGAGTATAATCCTTATTTTGATAAAAAAACATACACAAAATTTGAAGATGAATTATTTAAAAAAAATTACAAACACTTCTGTCACGAATGTGGAAACTGTGACAGCCGCAACTCCTTTGGAGAAACAATCTGTTATTACTCTGATGATAAATATATGGCAGATGGTTTAATAAACTGGGCAAAATGGCTCAAAGATGAGATAGGTTTCGACAGTTTTCGACTAGATAACATAAAAGATATGCGATGGGATTTTACAAAAGTATTCACACAATATTTTAAGCTTGACACATTTATTATGGGTGAATACTGGGAAGGGGCAGACTCAAAACTAAATGAGGTTCACTCTTATAATCCAGACTTAAATTTATTAAATTTTCCCTTATTTTACAAATTAAGAGATATGTGTATGAATCCTGATTTTGATATCAGAAAACTTGAAGAAATAAACAAAAACAAAAGGGTTAATTTTCTTGCTAATCACGATATTGAAAGAAGAGAGAGAAGTTCAAATAAGGATGCAATCTCAGAGAAAAAAGAGCTTGCATATGCATATATATTCTTCCAGGACAATCCAGTTGTTGTTTTCTGGGATGATTACTTTAGATATGAACTGAAAGACCAAATAGATACTCTTATCGGAGTTAAAAAGGAAACAGAAAAAGAGGGCCTTGAGATTATCAAATCAACATGTAACATTTACCACGCTAAAAGAGGATGTTACGAACTAATAATCAACAACGGAGGCAACGCAGAAATGGTTCAAGGGTTTAAAATTGAGCCAAGGTCCTACATTATCTTAAATGGGGGTGATAAGTTATAATTCAAAAGGGGCTATCACAGGGGGGACATTAAATATGTCTAGGAGGTAACTTAAGAAGATGGTAGAATTCACAAAATTAATCTCAGTACTAGGAGACACACTATCAAACCCTTATCTCTACTTGATAGCTATGTTAGTTGGTGTAATCTATTCAATAGTCAAGGTCATGATTGAAAGAGAAAGAGAAAACTCAAAAGAAAAATCGGAGATGCTTGATAAAGTAATCTGTGATGCGGAAGAGACGAGAAAGCTCTTAACTCAGTCACAAAAAAACCAGACTAAATTTGCACATACATTAGAAGTGCAGATGGGAGAACACCGCCACGCAATTAAGGAGATAGCAACAGCTGTAGCGGAAATGAGAAAGGATTTAAGCGAGGTAAAGGTCGACTTAAAGGGAGAGATTGAAAGTATAAAAAAGGATATTGAGAGACGGTAAAGGCATAAAAAGGAGGTTAAAAAGGGGGTAAAAATTTAAATAGGAGTGGTCTTAATGGAAGAAAAAAGAGAGTTTTTAGACAGGGACCAGGATGGAGTAGATGACAGAGTGGAGAGAATTATAGATTATATCTTAGCCTTGGTGCTTCTTTTGATTACTGTGCCGGCTTTTTTCCTCAAGATGATTGATTTTGAAGATGTAAAAATTGTCTTTTATCTTGTTGTAGGTCTTTCCGGCGGGATGACGATGCTTAAAGGTATTTTAAAGGAACTGCTTAAGAACTTTAAATAAAAAAAAGAAGGTGCGAATTTATGTTTAATAAAATAAAGGAAGCTTTGGTTTATATTCTATCAGGGATAGGTGCTGCTTTAGCATTTGTTTTCTTCAGTAAAAGTAAAGATAAAGAAGAGATAGAAAGAAAAATCAAAAGCAAAAAAGAAAAGGAAAAGAGAATTAGAGAAGAGGTAAAAATCAGGCAGGAGCAGCTAAAAAAAGACGCTAAGAAATATGACAAAGAGTTTGAGGATTCGATGCAGAAGACCAAAGAGATGAAAGAGAAGAGAGACTTAATTCAAAAACAGATTGAACAACAGAAAGAAAAAAATAGGGAAAAAGAAAAGGAAATTGAAACCCTAAAAAAGGAGCTCGAGGACGATGAGAATGCACCCGGAGAATTTGGCGACTCTGATGGCGACGCTGCTTATAGTTATATTATTGATAGTATTAATGATGATGGGAAGCCAGAAGGCTAATGCTGAATCTGCAACAATAGTAGAACTAAGCAACACTATAAAAGCTCAAGAGGCAGAGATAGAAACTCTAAAAAAGATAATAGAAAGTAAAAAATATGATTTAACAGAACAGGAAGCTATTGATGTTGCAAATAAGATTAAATCTCTTGAAAATGAAGTATCGAAACTAAAAAGCATTGTAGCCAAACAGGAATCTTTAATAAAAGGATTAAAAAAGGAGAATGAACTTCAAGATAAATACATATTATCCTTAGAAGATGAAAATGACATGCTTAAAGTTTCTATTAAAAACCAGAAAGAATCTTTTGACAGTGCAATAGCTAACGCCAATCAGGTGATAGGACTGCAGAAAGAGCAGCTAATGCTTAAAGACGATATAATAAATGAACAGGAAAAGATGTATTCAATGAGCTTTATAGAAAAAATTGAGTACATAGCATTAGGTGTAGCCATTTATTCTACAGCTGATTTGTTAATAGAAAACTAAATAGAAATGACAAAAGCCGCCCTTAAAAGGACGGCTTCTTTTTTTATAGTAATGTTTTTATCTTTTTTAGAAATACCATAGCTGATTTATCCTGTTCTTCAACAATCTCTCCATTTTTAAACAATATAAGTTTCGGAAGTCCTTTTACGTTATACTCTTCAGCTAAAGCCTCAAAAGAGTCAACATCAACTGTGTAAATATCAAACTTATCAGCATACTGGGCCATTAACCTTCCTTTAAGTTGCTTACACTTTCCACACCATTTAGCGTAAAAATCAACCACAACATGTTTGTCCTGATTGATAAAGTCCTCGAATTCCTCTACAGTTGTAATCTCTATCATTAATTTAATTCCTCCCATTGTTTACTTTCACTATTAAAACTTTCTATTTTTAAATTACTATCACTCATCCAGGCATCAACTTCTTTTTCTAGTTTCTTTTTATAGTCATCAACACCCTTTAGAGCATAGCTTGTTTTAAGCTTATGCCATTTTTTAAATTCATCTGTCTTTACAAGTCTTTCAAGTGCAGCCTTTTTATTCTTAGCCTGAGTCCTGTGGTTTCTTGACTCGGCCACAGCCCCTGACTCTTTATGTCTAATTCTGACACCAGTTTCTCGTGAGTTTTGGTTTTGTCCGCCCGGGCCACCAGAGCGAAAAGTCTCAATTTCTAAGTCGTTTTTAGTTACAGAAAATAGAAGCTCCTTACTCATTGTTGTCATCATCCTCTTTTTTATAGTTTCTGCATTTACCCTTCTCATCTAAAAAAACTTCATCTGTCCAGCATTCGCCTAAATCATGATATTCGCAATCAGATGCATCGCAATAAGCTCTAGGCATTATTATCACTCTTCAGGGCATAACCTAAAGCCTCATAAAAAGAGCAGCCACCATTATAATACTTTGTTTCAAAGCTTATAGTTCCGTCATCGTTAAAATTAGATTCAAAGATATCATCATAATAAACATCTTCCATTTCAATCCGGTAGATAGTATCATCGATAACAGCAAACTTCTTGTAAGCAGCTTCCAAAAACTGTTCTTCTAAGCTGTCATAATAGCTTTTAACCTCTGTAATACCAGCTACATCTTTCATTTGTTCTTCAAGTGTCATACCTTCAGGCCTTGTCAAAGGCACTAACTGACCCTTAAAATGTACCATTTCACTCATTAAAATCCCTCCATATCAAACTCTTTAACTTCACTTTGGTTATAATCTCTAACTTTAATTAGATTTTCAATTGGTATTTTAGTCCACTTCATACCGACTCTATCGAAAGGGTCCTCGGCAGGGACAACTACCTCAACTTCAGCCTTATCATTTTCTACTTTATTAACTTTAAACTCACAATTGTTATTGATTCCACGGCGTTCGAGCAGTCCTTTGTGATAGACAATATCTCCTTTTTTAATCATCATCATCAACTCCCATTAATATCTACAGTATATACTCCATCATTAATGTATGCGTCTGAAATACATGTAAAAAGAACTCTGTCATTCTTATCAGATACAAGCATTCCATCTGGTTCATACATCTTAAACATATCATCTTTTTTCAAATCGGAGAAGTTAACCTCTTTAAAAACGCCACCATCTTCAAGACGAAAAACTTTTCTAACTTCTTTATTCATTACTAAACCGCTCCCTCTCATAGTATCCATAGTAGAACAATAAAATAGTCATTATAATAAATCTTAAGTTATCTAAAATCCAGGCAGCCAATGTATATGTATATTCGACCTCTCTACCAAGCTCAAAAAGAGAGAGGAGAGCATATAAAAGAACAGTTATAAGATATGCATAAATAGTGATATTCCATAGCTCGCTCTTAAATACCTTTACCTTTTTAAATCTCAAATTAAAACACCTCAATCCTTAAATTTATCTCCATATTTTTTCCTTAGTTTAGTTTTATAAAGCCAGTTATTTCTCATGTAGAAATCCTTACTTAATTTATAAAGCATCCTCCACTTTAATCTTTCAACAGTTTGTTCTTTTCTTTTTTTAGGTATCTTTATTTTTCTGGCCCTCTGGATAGTCTTATAACCCGACTTTATTCTATTACCTTTATAGTAGAACTTATCAAAATCAATCTCAATCAAACCGACAAAAGAAGGGACCTCATCCACAGGGATAACTCCTTTTGGTGCTATGAGATAATTATACTCACCGCCGATGCAGAAACCGTTTTGAAAGTCAGAATAAGAGGCCTTAGCCTCAACCGATTTAATCGTCACATCACCAGAGTAGGTTGCCTTAAACCCAAAAGCATCTGTAATACTTTTGTTATGTATCTTATAACCAAGTTTTAAATCAAACTGTTTTTCTGCAAGACGAGAGAAGTAGTGGGGGATAGTAAATTCATCCGCCACAAAGTTGCAGAGCTGGTTATGTTTTAAATAAAGCTTACCAATTTCTTTTAAAGTAAAATGTTCAAAGCTCTCATTTTTTGGAAATACAATATCTGCCATAAAAAACATTCCTTCTTAAATTTATTTATTCTTATGAACTAAGTATGCTTAAGAATATAAAAACATGTATTGTTATTATGTTTAGTCATTATATGAACTTATGAATATAGAAACAAAAGAACTAACCCCTCTAATTTTAAAAAAGTATTTAGTTATACCCACAAACTAAAAACTTTTGACGATATGAGGCCATATAATTTATTTCATTTTTTCCATTTTATCCCAAAAACCTAGATATCTTGGGATATTGAGACAGAATTTAGAAATAATAAACTTAGATGTTAATTAATTCATAGTAAATTACTAGGAAAACTTCGTAAAATCAGCATTTTACGAATATATTGCGAAACTTTTTTGCGAAGCTTTTTTATAAAAACATCCAATAATATAATACTTTTAATATTTTAAATATTGCATATAGTATCACAAGTGCTCCAATTGTAAATACTGTTCCTATTAAGAAATCCATTTTTAATTCTCCTTTATTCTAGCTCTAGTAAAACTCCATTATCTTTTATATAGTTGTAAAGTTTTCTCATAACCGAATCTCTTTGCATTCGGTATTTAAAAGTTTTAACGATATTTTTATCTGTTAATGTTATTTCTAAATAATATGGCTCAACCATATTTTCTTTTTCATAAATTTCAATATTAATAATTGAGTTGACATTTATTATATTATAATCAAGTTTAATAAAGTTTGGCTCAAAATCCATAATAATCCTCGCTTTCTATTTTGGAGACATCGACTTGACATAAATAAATGCAAGAATTGTAATCCAGCTTAAAAGACATGAAAGAAAAATAGCAGAATAAATATCATTCTTATCTTTTGCTGATGAAGCCTTTATAATATGTTCAAGTGCATCTTCCCAAATATGTTTATTAACTAAATACTGTGACAGCCACAAAAACATTGTGGCCATCACTCCTGCTAAATAAAACCAAAATAATCTCTCAAATAAAACAATCATTTATAGCACCTCTGTTAATTCCGCAAAATCTTCTGGCATTCTAAGATTAATTTTTTCAAAGTCTTCTTCCCTCATATAAAGAACAAGCGCATCATCAACATGCTTTAGTACATCATCAGCTGATAATCTATGATTTTCTGCTACAAGTTTGTTGCCTAAATAAAAACCTTCCCATTCACCATTTTCAAGTCTTACAAAATGGTATTCATGACCATTTTCAAGTCTTACAAAACGGTATTCATGCGGCTTAATCGACATTTTATTGGACTTTTCTATTTCCATCATTTCTATTTCCATCATTGCAGATAGCGTATCTTTATTTGTCCCGTACTGTTCTACCTGCTGTAAAATTTCATCTTTTAATTCTTCCCACATTTTTTCGTAATTCATTTATTTACCTCCTAAATTAGATTGTAATGATAAACAAAGCTTCTTCCTTCATTATATTTTCTTTTTTTATCCTCCATCTTATCAGCAATCTTTTTCATTCTTAAAGCTTTTTGTCTGCTCCCTACATCAAGAGCCCACTTTGCTAAAAGCATAGCTTCAAGCGATTGATACTTCTGATAACCAGGAGCGTTTTTCCAAAGGTGACTCATTTTACCCCCCCTAAAATATAAAGACTATTATTAATGTAAATACATGGGCAAGCTGGTCTGCTATTAAGTAGCCAGAATAATGAGCCTCGCGCTGCAATGAAATTTTCGCCAGGTCGATAATAAAATGTGTAGCAAATAAAAACATAAACTTCCAGAGTGTATAAATTCCAAGAATCTTTAACCCAAGCGACAAGAATAAAGCCCATGTCAGACAGTGTATGAATAAAATAAAAATGTATTTAGCCTTGTATGTTCCGACAAAATCTCCCTGCCAGTGAAAGTCATACATTAAGTGCATAAGTATTAAAATTGCAAACTGCTCTACCATGTTAAACTCAATCATATTCTAATCTCCAATCTTTATAAAATTAAGTACATTAAAAATATGTGCTAATTGTTTTTCGGTCCATTCAGGTGCTCCTGTTTCATATTCCCTAGCTAAACCTCTTTTTAGAAGAAAGTCGCTCAAGGTTCCACCTTCTGGTAGATAAATATCTGCAATATACCTGCCAAAACCACCCTTTTTATTTGTTTTAATTACTAATTCTCTATCTTTTAATAGGTGTTTTACAAACTCAGTAACAAGTATAGCTGCGTTTTTTTCTCTATTATTAGATGTTCTCATCTCTGGTGTATCAACACCCTTGAGTCTGAGCCTTTCTTTTTTTAATGTAGAAAAGCCCAAATCAATTGTTGCATCAAAGGTATCACCATCTATAACCTCATCTATCACGGCATTGTATTGATACATTATTCATCCTCTCCAATATCTAAAGGTATACCAACAGATATATCGTCGACATTAAGGGCTCTGTCGTCCCAATACTGAAAAGCAAACACTTTTATTCCCTCGCCATTAAAATTATTCTTAACCCATTCACAATTTTCATTAGCATAGTCAATAGGTATATCATTTTCGTAGCAGAATTTTATAGCTTCCTCAAGCTCTTTACCAGTCCGACATGTCCAGAGAATAATTACAGTGCCATCTTCATCTTCTCTTCTCATCTCTTCTACAACATGCTTATTAATCTCTCCAATTTCAGGCCATTTATTTTGAACAATAGTTCCGTCAAAGTCGACAGCTATAATTCTAGGCATATCTCCATTTAAATCTTCTTTTTCTGTCATTTAATCACCTTTCATTCTCTATAAATTTTATTAGTCTTTTTAAGTTTATAGGTTTTAATAATAAATTTTCTGCTGAAACACATTTGTGAAACTTAGATTTCTCTTCCTTAACACCATGTACATGTCCGTGAATGTTAATTATGTTGTGTGACTTAAAATAAAGCTCATCTTCTATACTCAATTCCATTGGTCTGTGAGTTAAAACGAAAGTGTAATCATTAACCATCAAGGTAAAACTGTCATATACTTCTTTAAACCCAAGCCTTTCAACGAGCTTTGTTCGTGATTGACCGTCGTGATTACCTCTAATGAGTATAATTTTGCCGTTTAAACGGTCCATAATCTCAATCTGTCGTTTGGTGTTAGTAAGAAAGAAATCTCCTAGATGAAGCACTGTGTCATGTGGACAAACAGTATCATTCCACATTTCAATCATGTATTCATCCATCTCTTCTGCTGTTAAAAAAGGTCTGTTCTCATATTCTATAATGTTATAATGGCCAAAATGGGTGTCAGCAATCAGATATAGATTTTTAACACCCAAGATTGACTCAATTATCCTTTTTCCTCTTTCAATTTCTTCCATTGTTTTCTTTATGTTTGTTTTTCTTTTATTTATTTCTTCTGGTGTAGATTTATGATTTTCAGCTTCTTCTAAAAGTTCATAAAACCTATCAGCTGCTTTTTGCGACTTTATAACAATAGGCTCTGTAAATCTTTTTAAGTAATCTTCCATTTAAAATCTCGAGAGACCAATCTCGATTTCCTTTTCTAAATTTGTATGTTGACCTAGCCAGTTTTTATACTGAAACTTTTTAAGGTACTTGTCATACTTTACTTTCATAAATCTCTTTGTTCTAGGTACAGAACTTCTATTATCAATTAAAGACATTGTTCCTTTATACTTATCCCATGTCCCATCTAAAAACCCAACTTCAAGTTCTTCATTCTTTTCATCTAGAAGATTAAAAAATTCCTTCTTAATATCCTCATACTCTTTTAGTTTTTGTGTAGCTGCCATTATTTTATCCCCCTTGTTTTTACTCTTTATTTGAAACTTCCTTTACCATGTTTTCTATATCTAAAATAGTTTCGTGCTTTACTGTTTCGTAATCTTTTTCAGTTTTATCATAGGCTCGTCCATCCCAATAAGTCTTTTCCAAAAGCAGATGGTATTTTATTTTATCTACTTTAGCTCTTGCTTCTTTCGAAAAGATTTTTTTAATCCATTTAATCATTTTTATATTCCTCCATTTTTTATATGCAAAGCATAATTACTATATATACAAGTGTTGAACCTGTTATAGTGTAAGCCATATCCGTCCATTCAAAGCAACCTTTATCAAGCCACTTGTCCCAGACATATTCCTTTAATATACCAACTGTACTTCCTGTTACTAATCCAAAGAATGGGTTAATCAAACTTAAAATTAGTGTTATTAACCCTCCAGCAAAAAAGTGTTTGATATAATCAATTCTTGGTGGCTTTTCTTTTAAAAATTCCATAAGTCTAACACCCCTTCAATTCCTTCAGAGCCAAGAGGAATTTTGTAAATTGCTACCTTTTCTTCAAGTCCTGCAATTACCCTAACTTTCATCCCAAATATAGAACTAATCTTATCTGCGTTTTCTTTCAACTCAACAGGCATTGTTTCTTTAAATTCTTCAAAACCCTCTTTATTAAAAACAATTACATAATGATAAGACATTTCAGGCAGTGAATTTATTGCCTCATACAAGTCATCAAGGCTTGTTTCGTCTGTATTTATTTCACATTCGACAGAATACCTATCCTTAGATATACTGTCATACCACTCAATCTGGTCTTTTGCTACCTGAGATGTCATGGTCATAAACATTCTAACTTCTGTTGCTTTTAATTCTTTTCCTGTGAACTCATTACTGATTGTATCCATCTCCTCGTAGAAGCATTTTTTACAAAATCAACAAATAAAGGGTGTGGCCTCAAAGGTCTTGACTTAAACTCCGGATGAAACTGCACACCAACAAACCATCTGTGTTCTTTAAGCTCCATTGTTTCAACAAGCTTTCCGTCCGGTGATAGACCTGAGAATACAACCCCGTTAGCTTCAAATAACTTTCTGTAATCATTGTTAAACTCAAAGCGGTGACGATGCCTTTCTTTTAATTCTAAATGGTCGATGTAGGCGCTGTGAACTCTTGACTTTAAAGGCTTTGCTGTAAAATCATAAGAGCCAAGCCTCATTGTTCCGCCCTTGTTAACAACCTCTCTCTGCTCATTCATGAGGGTTATTACAGGGTTTTTAGTTTCACTGTCAAACTCTAAGCTGTTGGCATCTTCTAGTCCTAACTCATTTCTGGCAAATTCAATAGCTGCAACCTGCATGCCAAGACAAATACCAAAGTAAGGGACCTTATTTTCTCTTGCATATTTAGCCGCCTTTATCTTGCCTTCAATGCCTCTCTCACCAAATCCACCAGGGACTAATATTCCATCATATCCTTTTAATGTTATTCTAACTGCTTCATCACAGCTTAAATCTTCAAGCTCTTGAGAGTCAATAAATGTAATATCAACATCGAGATGATTTTTAAGACCTGCATGTATTAAAGCCTCTTTGATGCTGAGATATGCATCTTCGAGCTGTGTATATTTTCCCACAACTGCTATATTTACCTTTTCTTTTTTTTCTTGTAAATTTACAAGCATATGCCCCCAGTCATCTATATCTTGAGGATAACTCTGAAATGATTTAAAACCAAGTTTCTCCATTACCTTTTTAGCCATATCCTGACCTTCATATTTGAGAGGTATTTCATAAATGTGCTCTACATCAACTGACTCAAATATTAATTCCTTGTCTATATCTCCAAATAAAGAAATCTTATCCCTTATTTCTTCAGGCATTTTATCTTTAATTCTGCCGACTACAGCATCAGGCTGAACGCCAAGACTTCTAAGCTCCTTTAAGCTCTGCTGGGTAGGTTTTGATTTGTACTCTCCTACTTTATGCATGTAAGGAATTAATGTGCAGTGAACATGGAATGTGTTATCAAAACCTAAATCATGTCTTAACTGCCTTACAGCCTCCACAAAAGGGAAGCTTTCAATATCTCCTACAGTGCCCCCGAGTTCAATTAGTATCACATCAGTCTTATCGTCTTCCGGCAGGGTCATCCTGCGCTTTATCTCATCAGTGATATGAGGTATTACCTGTATTGTCTTACCTAAGTATTTGCCTTTTCTTTCGTTATCTAAAACTTCCTGATAGATTTGACCTGTTGAGACAGAATTAATTCCAGAAAGCTCTATATCAATAAACCTTTCATAGTGGCCAAGGTCTAAATCAGTTTCTGCTCCATCATTGGTAACAAAAACCTCTCCGTGTTCTATAGGGTTCATTGTCCCAGCATCAACATTTATATAGGGGTCAAATTTCTGAACCTTAATATTTAACCCTCTAGCTTTAAGTAACATTCCAAGCGATGCAGAAGTTAACCCCTTTCCTAATCCAGAGACAACCCCTCCTGTCACGAATATATATTTAGTTTTCTTACTCACACTCATCAACACCGAGAGCCATCATATTATTATCGCAGATAGTCATATCAAGGTATTCCTGAATCTCCAGCAAATCCTCGTCTGTCATATCAGAAAGCTTGTCATACACCTTATCAATTGCTGTCTCTTCAACATAAGTGTGGCTTACAATTTCGATATCTCCACCAACAAACGGTGTAAGGTCCATAGCCGCCAGAATAGACATTGTTATCTTTTCAGTAGGCTCAACTTCATCAAAACTATTTAAAGCGTACATAGCCCCCAAAGCTACCTCTCCACCGGAACCTATAGCGGTAAAGTCTTCACTTCCGATACCAACCTGAAAGTCATAGTCGATTCTATAGAGCTCATTTTTATATGCTACTAAAAACAAACCGCCAAATTCCTTGTTGTCCTGGTCGACACCCATAATACCATTTTTATCAAAAAGTCTCCTAACTGCATCGATAAATGTCGTGGCCATATAGCCGTGGTCTGTCTGAGAGTCTTTCTGTGCCGGAACATCTAATTTATACTGCAATACCTGTCCCATTCTATAAGAGCCCGCAAAACCGATTGTGAAATCACCTGAAGCAAATACCTTGCCGTCTTTCCTGTTTTCTTTTGTGTAATTTGTAGAGCCAACAGTGTCAGCGCCAATATATATTTTGTTTTCTTTTTCTGCTTTAAATCCAACTACACATGTCATTAAATAAACCACTTCCAATCCTTTTTAAAATTAAATTTGCTTTTTTATTTTCTATAATGTAAGATTAAAAAATTTACTGCCTATACTTTTGTTGTTTAAGTAAACCTATATAAGAAGGTGCCTTCTTTTATTGTATTATTGACAATCAAAATCGTACGAGATACAATTAATACAGAGGTGAGGTATATGTCGAAAAAGAAAAAAATAGAAAGAATAGAATTCAGTGGCACTATTGACCCCGACGTGTATTATGAAATTAAGATGCTTTCTTTAAGGCTTAGAAAGATTGGTATTAAGCGTAATATAAATGAATTAACCGAAGAAGGATACCGTTATATCCTTAAAAAATATTACTCAAAATACCAAAAACTAGGCCAGTCACACTCTAAGTATGTCGAAGAAGATTTAGATTAAGAGGCGGAATTATCCGCCTCTCTTTTTTTACAATGAATTTTTCATCTCCCAAATAAGCCAAGCTACCAAGAATAAAAACCCCTCAAGTAATAACTTGCCCGACAAAGCAATGTCTGCCAGTAAAAATGATACTGCAATCAGGAAAAATCCAAATCCTCCAATCATTAGTCCTATAAAATCCTCATCAAACATCATTATTCCATCGCTCCATTAATTTCATTTAAGATACCCATTATACCAGGCATTGAACCTATACCACTTCCGTCTTCTGGAGTAACGATAATCTTCATCTTCTCATTGATACTTGTAACTGCTTTAGTCTGCAGGTCAAGCTTTCTATCAGCAAAATATACATCTGTATAAGCCTGCTGTTTTTCTAATTCTGCTTTCTTTTCCAGGATAGCTGCCTCATATTTATTTTTGGCTGCCATTTTAATAGCCTCTGCTTTTCTTTCAATAGAATAAGCTTCTGCATCCGCTTTTCTTTCCTTCTCGTAAGCATCGGCATCAGCAGCTGCCTTCCTTTGAATAAGTTCCTGCTTTGACTCAGCTTCCTGTCTTGCAACCTCTTTAGCGTTAACCTCCGCCTGTCTTTTAGCATCTAATTCAGCAAGTTCTACCTCATTAATAGCTGATGTTTTACGGTTAATCTCTGCCTGAATTTCCTGTGGAACTAAGATATTTCCGAATTCAAATCTGATTAGTTTGATACCATATTTATCAGAGAGTGTATCTCTTAAATTCTCAAAGATTTCTGCCTGCATATCGCTTACCTTAGCCTGGAAATTGTAGACTGAAGTTTTTCTGGTAACTTTTTTAACTTCACCTTTCATAACCCCGTAAAGTTCGTCATCCACGATAGTCTCGAAGTCTTTTTTAACGCCCCAGTTTTTGATAATCTTAGCAACATTCTCAGGCTGTACTGACATATAGATATCAACTATTACATTTTTACCTTCAATTGTTCCTGCTTCAATAGAATCGTCCTGCTTTGAGCCTTCCTGCTCGTTTTTAGTCCAGTTCCTGCTGATGATAGTAGTAGGTGATATATACATTTCTTGAGTAAAAGGATTTAGCCAAACCAATCCATATCGTGGTTGATTGATTACTGAAGTACCTTCTAATACAGGCACACTATTTTCTCCCGGGTTATCAGGGTCAATAGTTCTATCATATATATAACCAACAAAACCTGGCTCTATGTTATCTGTCACCATAAAAAATCCCACACCTGCTAAAACTACTAAAATACCAAATACTATAAGTCCTATAAAACCTTTTTGCTTAATATTCATTAAATAAATCCCCCTATTTTTTTATTCATCTTTATTTTCTTCATCTTCCCAGTTAAAATACTTATTAATAGCACTTCCTATCTTCGGAAATATAGAAAAGATTGATACTCCTATAACCATAACTATTAATAAAACAAAAAATATAAACATAAAACCCCAACCCATAAAATCATCCTTTCGCTTGATTGGTTTATTAAACTTCACTAAACCTTTAATGCTAAAAAAATTAACTGTTTACATAAAAATTCTTGCCTTTAAAACTTATACCCGGAGCCTTTTTAAATATTCTTTTTATGCTGCCTCTACATTCAGGACATTCTTCTAATGGCTCCTCACTTATCTTCTGCATTTTAGAAAACTGGTAACCGCAATCTTCACACCTATAATTATATGTAGGCAATTCATCTACCTCCTCGTACCCAATAAGTTCAACTTCTTTTTTTGTAACTATCTTCTGATATATGTTTTTTCATGTTTTCTGCCAACTCTTTGTTTACTTCTAATAAATCTACTATATATTGTTTCCTTTTGAAAGGAGCTGAGTTAAAAATAAATATCTGTTTTAAATTATAGTCTTTAATAAAATGTTCTCTTATTTTTGCTACCTTTTTATCAGAGACTTCCATATCCTCAAAAATTAAAGTATCGATTTTTTCTGTATAACCATGAACTCCTTCATATATATTTCTAATCGCAGAATCTGATGTTCCAGATAAAAAGAATATTTTTCTTCTTTCAATTTCATCATTTTTATTTAAAATCCAGTACTGAATTATTCTCCTATCCTTAGTAGTATAACTTATATGATTTTTAAGAGATGATATTTTTTTAATCGCTGATTTAAAACATTCATCTTTTTGCCTACTGTATTTAAAGTATCTTACAACAACTTCATCTCTTAAAGATAAATTATTTGCAAGCTCTGTTTTGCCTGTTATTCTTGCTCCTTTAACTTCTATAACTGATGACTTATCATTAAAAACTTCAAAAACTTCCTCCTGCCATTTATATAACTTTATGGTAAATCCCCCTCTCTTTTTAACCTATAATAAGTATACCATACCCCTATCCATTTTTCAAGGTTTAGTATTATAAACTAAATTAAAATACAATTATTTGCATCATAATCTTTCGTTTCTTATCGCAAAACCCTGAGCCATACCCTGAGCAAACTCAGACTTATTCATGGTGGCCCAGGTGTATGCCCTCCTAAAACCTATAAAGGCAAGTTTGTTTATAAGATAGTCCAAATCATTGAATAAAGTATTAGCAAAATCCTCAAAGCCTAAATCTTTAACATAGATTTGTCTGGCCTGTATGAGCTCATTATAAATATCCTTGTCAACAGGAATCATTAATCTCACTCCTTATATTTGTCGAAATCTATAAAGAAATCCTTCCATTTATAATTATCCTCTACTTTATTCTTCTCTGTTTTATTAGAATCTCCTGCAGCTGTTTTAAGATTGTCTTTTCTAAAAATCTTTTTGAGGTCATCTTTTTTATAAATACCTTTGTCCATCAGAATATCAAGTCTCCTGAAAAAGAATGTCTGGTTGTGGCCACCTAGTGCACAGTACTCTATTGTTTTGAGCAATAGTTCAAAATCGCCACCTTTATCAACAAACTCTGAGAGCTTCTGCTTTTGAAAATTGTTTGGTTTTTTACCGAATGCTTTTTGGAAGTTATCCACAAGCAGTTTTGAATTTTGAGTTTCGGCTTTTTTGTTATTATTATTATTTGTAGTATTCTCTGTAGTATTCTCTGGTAAAATTTCACCCTTTGTCGCAACTGTTATTTCGGGGTTATTAGCACTTTTCTGGTTTGTGGCATTTCCACTAACTTGTTTGTTGGAATCCCCCATACTTGTTTGATTGTTTTCCACATTCTGGTTTGTGGCATTTCCACATTCTTGATTGTTGGAATCCCCCATGCTTGTTTGTGGTAATCCACCATTCTGGACATGACGGGGCTCATCGGGGTTCATTTTTTCATCCCATAAATTATCAAGAACATCATAGTTTATTTTATAAAAGGTCTGGCATGGTAGCCCCTCTTTTTTTTCGGACAATAAACCTCTTTCTTTTAGATGGTCTCTTGCAGTTTCCTGTTCATATCTTGAAAGGCCAGTTTCTTCTTTTATTTCTTCTTGCACTTTATATATCCATCCATCCCCACTTTTTTCTTTTCCCTTCCAATATATAAATTGACATAAAAATATTGTTGCAACTGTAGAACCGGTAATTTTTCTCAGTCTTGGATAGTAAGCTATTGGTCTACCTACTCCTCGTAAAATATCACTTGGTCTAGCCACTATAAAACACCTCCATATAATAGGTAGTCTAATAATTTCTCATATTGTTTTTCTGAAATACTATGCTTTATTCTGATGTTAGTCTCTATGTACCCTTTTGGTTTTTGTTTTTCCTTATTCTTATAAATCTCCATTGCTTTTTTTAAGCTTTCTCTTTTCTTTTTATTCATTTCGTCTACATCTCCTTTTGTTTTCGGAGCATAATAAAGCCCACTGCTGCTAGAGTCTTGGCAAGTATCCAGCAAACAGTGGGCGAGAATAGGAAAAACTTTTAAATAACCCTTGACTAATATTATCTATATGTGTTATTATTAATCCAAGAATTAAACAATTAAATGGTTATTTTTGTTTTTTCTGTTTGTTTTAGTTTATTTTTGTTTGCTGGAGTGACTTGGTGGGTCGCTCCTATTTTTTTTGTTTTAATTTTAGTTTGATAAGTATCACTCTACATACTACATATTTTATAATTTAACTATAACACATTTAATATTAATGTGCAAATAATTTTACTTTTTATCTCTTATAGCTTCAGCGGCTGCAGACACAGCATCGTTGAAGTTTTTTATATATGTTCTTACTGTTTTTCCGCTCATATCAACCCTGTATTTTCTAGTCTTTTCATCTTCTGGAATTATAGAATATTCATTTATTATTGATATGGTAGCAGCAATCATTGATTCATCATCATATACAGTCCAGTCTCCATTATCTTCTTTTAAAGTTTTAATCATTTTTTACCTCCTTTATTTCAAATATATCTTTTTCAAAAAAACTATTAACTTCTATCTTGTTTGATTTACGGGGTTCGGTTCCATCAAAAAGCCAGTGCTGAACAGTCCTTTGAGTTGCTGTTATTTTATTAGAAAGCTTTTTAGTTGAAAGGCTTTTATTAACCATGGCCTGATAAAGCTTTTCATTTTTTATTTCATTTACTGGAGAGCGACTAATCAAGGTTTTTTCTCTGGCTGGAGGAACTTCATACCTTTTATAAAAATTTAAATATTTTCTGCACTCAGAACATATCCTATATCTATTGTCCTCTACTACCTTCCCACACCGGGTACATAGACCATTTTCTCTTCTTCTATCTCTCAAATCTTTCATAGCCTCAGCATTAGTCATTTTAATCCTCCTTTTACCATATTATAACATAAAAAAAGAGAAGGCGAAATGCCTTCTCAACCTTATATAGTATTTACACTTCCATTTGCTGTAATATCACCATTAACATCTTCACAATTTACACTGCCTTTAGAGTATACACTTCCAAAAACGTCGTCACAGTTAATACTTCCGTGAGAACTTATATCTCCATCGACATTGTTGCAGTTTACAGCAAGGTCAGTAGTTAAATTGCCGTTTATATCTCCGTTTATTTTTAGACATTTTATATCATCATCAATATCATCTACTTTGCTGCCATCAACACGAACCTCACCATTTGAAATGCTAATATTGTTACCTTCATACATTCTTCCATTTATAACAACTTTGCTTTTTAAATTGTTATCGCCAACAGAGTTTATATCTCTGCCGGCGACTGTATTGTTATTTCCAGAAACTAAGGAAGAATTTTTCTTAAAAAGATTCAATAATTTTTTAAACATTTTTACCTCCTTATAAACTATAATTATTACTTAAAAGGATTTATCTTTTCAACTATTATTTGCAGTGACTTTCTGCCTCTATACTCATTCCAGCCAACTGTATATGTCAGATTAACTTTACCCTCTCTCAAGGTTCTTTCCATATCAGCCTGCCTAAAAGCTATAGCTTCAACCCCACCAGCTTTAAATTTAACATGTTCATTTCCTGGCAGAACCCAGACTGAAGTTATATCAACATCTTTTGAATAGAATACTGGCTTCCTGTTTCCTTCTCCACATGGTTCTAAAATCTCAAGGTCGTATAGTAGCTCTTCTGAAACCTCACTTATATCTATTTCCTTGTCATATGTTACTGGCATTAAATCTACACTTTCAGCAAGCTCATTTAACCTTAAGCTAAAGTCGTCAAATTTGTTCATTGATACATTTAAGCCTGCAGCCATCGAGTGTCCACCTGCAGAATTTAAGAGTTCTTCTTCTAAGCAGACTTTTAAATTTTCGTAAAGATTAAACGGCTCTATGCTTCTGCCTGAACCCTTACCACTCTTTCTATCAACAACTATTGATGGCTTCTCAAAAGAAGATGATATTCTTCCTGAAATAAGTCCAACTATGCCCTGTGGTATATTGCCATTACAAACTATTACTTTATCACTATCATCGATATCATTTTTCATTTCATCCAATATCTTTTTAGTGATGTCTTTTCTTTGAACGTTTTTTCTATAAAGCTCATCAGCTAATTCAGAACGTTGATATTCATTGTCAGTATATAAAATATCGTATGCTGGTCGAGCGGTTTTAAGTCTTCCAGTAGCGTTGATTAGTGGGCCTATCTTAAAGCCTATGTCAGTTGCTGAAAGTTTTGTTTCATCAACCTCGTTAACTTCAAGTATATTTTTTAGGCCGGAATTCATTATACCCTTTCTCATACGCTTTAGGCCTTCTCTGACGATAATTCTGTTTTCATCAACTAAAGGTACAACATCAGCTACTGTAGCAACTGCTGCTATGTCGATTACATCTAAGAATAAATCATCTAAAAGGTACTGAGAAAACTTCCAAGCTGCTCCAGCTCCACACAGTTCAGCGAAGGGATAATCTCCCGAGTTTGCTTTTAAATCTATAAAGGGAGCATCAACACCATCATCACTTTCGTGGTGGTCGATAACAACTACTTCCATTCCCAAAGAGCGTGCATAATCTATTTCAGCCTGATTAGATATACCGCAATCTAAAGTAATTATTAACTTAGCCCCCTGATGATTCATTATATCTATTGACCTTTTTGATAAGCCATAACCATCTTTAAACCTATTAGCAAAAAAGACATCCACCTTAGCATTGTTTGACAGCTTTTTTAGTGCAGTTCTCAGTATATAAGCAGATGAAACTCCATCAGCATCATAATCTGAATAGATTGCAATCTTTGAAAAGAAGGCATACTCTTTTACTTTATCTGCAAAATCTTTAATGTTTGGTATCTTTTCTGGTTCGTGCAGGTCTTCTAAAGAGCCGTTGAGAAAGAGGTCTAAATCTTTCTCGTTATCAAGACCTCTATCCACCATTAGCTCTGCTACTATTTTATTTATATTTAGTTTTTTTTGTATATCTTCTACTTTTAATTTGCTCAAACTTACCACCTTCCTTTACATTTCATGAATATGAATCACATCCATGTTTAAATTGAGTTTTTTAAATCTGCTTATTATATCTTCTTCTGTCATATCATCTGGAGTGGATATATTTATTTCGTAAAGAGTTCCATATACTTCAAATTCGGTTCCTTTTAAAATTTCTACATTTTTAGCTACTTTATCAAGTCGGTCATTTATGGCCTTTCCTGTTTCTCTTATCTCTTCGTGGTTTGGATTTTCAAGTTTCATATCCCAGTCTGGTTTTCCATAAAGAAACATAGTTGCTTCAATCATTTTTATCTCCTCCTTAATATTTTAATTAGCCTTTTTGAAGAAATCTCCTTCAATCAGTTTAACTTTATCAACCAGCATTGCATTACTTTTATCTTTTTTACCTTCAAGCTTTAGCTTAAAACCTTTTTGGAATAAGTCGTGGTTTGCTCTGTAGGTATCTGGAAAAACTACAAGTTTAATTTTATTTTTATCTGTCTTAACTTTTGCAAAAGCCATCAGCTTATTTGACTTTCTGGTTTTAACCTCTTTAGATTCTGTAATTATACCTTCTACCTCTAAGACCTCTCCACTTTTAGCAAAATCCCATTCAGAAGGATAGGTTAAAGATAAACCGATTGTGCCCATTTCGAATTCAATAATTTCTTCTTTTGTGGGTTCTGGTTCGTCAAAGACTCCCTTACCTTCCTCAGTTTTAAAAGCGTCAAATAGTGACTGTCTCATCTGACCGAACTCTTTAATAGTTTTGTAGTCAGCAAGCAGTTGTTTTCGATTCTTATCAAATGAATCCATTGCCCCAGCTTTAATTAAAGATTCAAAAGCTGTCTTATTAACAACTCTTGTATCAACCTTCTGGTACATATCATCTAGGTCTTTAAACGGTCTTTGATTCATTATTTCGGTGCTTGCTTTTTTACCTAAACCATCAATCGCATTTAAACCCAGTCTTATCTTCCCGTTAACAGCTGTAAAGCGCCCTTCTGACTCGTTAATGTCAGGAGGTAGTATATCTATCTTCTTTTTATAGCAGTCCGAGAAATAGTCCGTAATCGAGCTGTCAGAGCCACTCTTTGCTGCTTCAACACTCATGATAGCTGCATAGAACTCTGCCGGAAAATGGTATTTAAGGTAAGCAGTGGCATAAGATATTAATGCATAGCAAGCAGAATGTGATTTATTAAAGCCATAGCCGGCAAAATATTCGATTAATCTAAACATTTCATCAGCAAATTCTTCTGTGTGGCCATTTTCTTTAGCTCCTGCTTTAAACTTAACTTTCATTTTTTCTAATACTTTTATTTTCTTTTTTCCCATTCCACGCCTTAATATATCTGCCTCTCCCAAACTGAATCCTGCAAGCCTTCTAGCAGCAGCCATAACTTGCTCCTGATACGCCATAAATCCGTAAGTTTCTTTAAGGTCTTCTTCAAGGTCGGGGTGTGGATATTCTACTTTTTCATTACCGTGCATTCTGTCAAAAAACTTTTCTACGATACCAGCTTCTAATGGTCCAGGACGACCGAGAGCTAAAATAGCGATGATGTGCTCGAATTTTGTCGGCCTCATTTTCTTTAACAGCCTTTTAAAAAGCTGTGATTCAACCTGAAAGACTCCATTGGTATCTGCCTTCTGATAGATGTTCTTATATACATCTTCATCATCAAGGGGTAAATCCCAAATATTTTTAACAGTAGGTTTATACTCTAAGCTATCATAATCTTTTCTGTTCTTGATAAACTTAATAGCCTCACCTATGATAACAACAGTCTTTAGCCCTAAGAAATCCATCTTGAGCAAACCTAAATCTTCGCTATCGTGCATCTCTGTCTGAGTTACATATGTTATCTCACCAGTCTGGCTGTTTTTGGTTCGTGCTAAAGGTGTGTAATCATCAACAGGCTCTGGAGTAATAACAACTGCTGAGGCATGTGTACCTAACTGTCTAGGCTTACCTTCTAGCTTTTGAGCTATATCGAATAGTTTTGGATACTGTTCAGCATACATCTTAAGTTCTTTACTTTCTTCCAGTGCTTCCTTGATTGAAATACCTGGGGTATCGGGAAATGCCTTTGATATCTCTTTATTCATTAGATTGTAATCATATCCTAATACTCGGCCTACATCTTTAACAGCTGATTTAGCACCTAGTGTACCAAAGTTACAGATACTTGCTACATTTTCTTCTCCGTATTTGTCGATTACATACTGGATAACTTTTCCTCTATTTCCAAAATCTATATCAATATCAGGCATAGCAGTTCTTTCAGGATTTAAGAATCTTTCAAATAACAATCCATATTTAACAGGGTCCAAAGCTGTAATACCTAAAAGATAAGATAGAAGTGAGCCTGCTGCAGACCCTCGACCAGGACCAACAATGATGTTATTATCTTTAGCCCACTGAACATAATCTTCAACAATTAAAAAGTAGGCAGGATATCCCTTCATATTTATAACCTCAAGCTCCGTATCAAGCCGTCTGGCGTATTTATCCATATCAATGTCTTTTTCTACAGCCAACTCAAAAAGCTTCTTAAAGGCCCTTTCTTCAAGGTATGACTCAAGTGTATAACCTTCAGGAACTTCGAACTTAGGAAGGAGTAAATTACCTAAATCAAGCTCGACTGTATCACATTTATCGGCAATTTTTACTGTATTCTCAACTGCACTATCTCTGGCATCTATAAAATCAGACTCTACACTTTTTGCAAAAAGCTGACTTTTTATTTCATCCTCACCTTTAAAGTAGTATGAGTCTCCATGAAATCTAAATCTGTCATTATCTTCAACCTTTGCCCCTGTTTGAATGCAGAGCATAACGTCATGAGCTTCTATACTGTCCTTTTCTAGATAGTGCATATCTGATGTAGCTACAAGCTCTATATCTAATTTTCTAGCTAAATTTGCAAGCTTTGAGTTCATTACGTACTGCTCTGATACATCGTTGGCCATAATCTCTATATAGAAATCATCACCAAAAAGTTTTTTATATTTTAGAGCTATTTCTTCTGCTCTTTCATTGTTGTTATTCTCTAAGGCTCTTGGTATCTCTCCTGCCAAACATGCGCTGGACACTATTAAACCTTCAGAATGCTTTTTTAAAATTTCAAAATCTATTCTTGGTTTATAATAAAAACCTTCTGTATTTGACTTACTCACCATCTTAAAAATATTATCCAATCCTTTTTTATTTTTAGCAAGGATTATAAGGTGGTGTCTTTTACCTTCTTTATCATGCATGTCATTAGCTACATATACTTCAATTCCAAATATATGTTTAATTTCTTCTTCTTTGGCTGCTTTATAAAGCTCTACGAAATTATGGATACTCAATTGTGTTATCCTACAAGTTTTTTACCATGTAGTTCTTGCAGTTCATTTCCTGCAAGTTCAGCATACCTTTTGCCCACCAGCATTACCTGTGAGGACAGGAGTCTCTTGGAAAAATTATATTCTTTAATACAAATTAAAGTTTCATTTTCTATGCGTTGCCCCTGACTAATATTTTAAAATTAGCCTTCGGTTCGGATTGGCTTCTCAGCTTTCCCGCTTAATACTCCTGTAATAATTCTAAACATTCCTGTTTAGAACGGCAAATTTATCATGTTTTCTCTTTAAATATATATTAGCATCTTTATATAGGTAGTCTTTAATTTTCAAAACAGCAAGCCTTCCTGACTTTCTTATTTTGTACATATCAGATTTATGAAATTTTGGTTTTTGCATAAATATATCATTTTTTTCAAACTCATCAGATATTTCATTTAGCATATCTTTATAGCCCATTATATAAAATTCACAATTTAAAGAGTTCTTGTGATGGTTATCATTTCTTATTGAATATGATATACATCCATCACCGTCAAAGTAACCTCTTATAAAATGATTCATATATTCTTCTTTTATATTTGGTAATGAGTTTGTGTTTTTTACACCTAGTTTTATTAAGTCTTGATATATTTTTTTATTGGTAAAAGACAGAGTATATTGTCCAATATTACTATATCTATCCTTTCTTGGTTTAATGTAATATAATGGACCTGCATAACCAACTTCATTTTTTACATCTAAAAGAAGTTTTTTATCATCTTCTTTTAAACCAATAGAGGCCACATAACTTCTTCCTGAAATATATACGCTTCCATCTGAATAAAATAATCCTAATATATAGGCTTTCTCTTTAGAATTTATTTCAGAAAAATATTTTTGATTTATTTTATATTGTGGTTGACCTCCTGGATTTCTTGATTTTATATTATACTCTTTGAAAGTCGTTTGTATTTTTGAAGCACTTACATTAAAATATTTTCCTATATCTTTATGACTTAAACCATCATTATAAAGATTTTTCATTTCATTAATTTGTTTTGTAGAAAAAATAATTTTTTTAGTAATTTTTATCACCCTCTTTAGCTTAAAGGTGCTAATATATTTATAATTATAACATGATATTAATGTTTACCGTGGTCTGTTATAGCAACAGTTTTTTGACCCATCTCTTTTGCTTTCTTCACAATATCCTTTGGTGAATCAAAGCCGTCCAAAAAAGAGTAGTAACTGTGGTTGTGTAAATTAACATAAGACAAATAACTTCCTCCTTTCGTTTCGTTAAGTTTATTATATCATACTTCACTTGATTATTAAAGAAAAAGGCGCACCATTAAAGCAACGCCTTCTTTTATTATATAACTATACCTGCTAACAACCCAGCTATTAATAAAGCATTAAATAGTCTTAACATTATTCTTCACCTACTTGTGCCAAGGCTTAAAGTCTTTAACTTTATTAATTAACTCTTTATTCCATTTACCCCCAAAATTAATTGCTCTATCATCAATTTGCACTATAGCTGGTACTTTATCTCTAACTACTTTATCTACTTCAATATCATATTTATCTAAATAATCTTCGATAGCTTCAATTCCGCCTTCTTGGTGGCACCTGGAAGAATGGACAACTACTTCATAATCTTTCCTTAATTCCTGAATAGCTTCGTTTACACCTTCAACCGGAGAATCTGGTATATTAGTAACTCCTTGCCAACCAGACTTATAGCTGTGAATAACACCGTCAAAATCTAAAATAATTGTTTTCTTGCCTGACATTTAATTTGCCTCCTCTACTTTCTCATAAGTTTTATGGAATATATCAGGTTTACAAGGATAAAATTCGCCGTTTACGCCTTTGATAATATAGTCTCCAACATTAGCCCTCATTACCCCTTCTAAAGTAGGTATGACAATTTCCCCTAATTTTTTGTTGCTGTAATCAATATAAGAATCCTTACAATCTTTCATAAAAGTTTCAGTAATTAAACTATTAGCCCCATTCCATTCAACAGCCTCAATTACAACTGGTTTTTTACGATATTTTGCCATTTTATCCCCCTTAAAATTGCTTTGAAAGTGTAAAACTAACATTATTTGGAGTCTTACAATCCTGCTTTATCCTTAAATGGCCTAAAGGTAGTTTGCCTTCAACGCCATATACCTTTTTAACGCCCTCTACATAGCAATAGTGCAGCTTTTCCATAACTATAATAAGGAACTCCATCATCTATTAAATCATAATCGTCTCTTTCTGATATGATTGCCCATGCATCTTCGTTTTCTATATGGTATCTAACACCAACCTTTTTAGCTTGTAGTTTACCTCTGGATATTTTATTAACTATCCCTTGGTTGGTTACTCCTATCAACATTGCAAGTTCATTTGCAGATAAATCTCTGCCTCTGTATAATTTTATTCTTGTCTCTGCAAGCGTTATTAAAAATCCAATCCGGGAGTTTAAAAGACCCCTGTTGGTACCTTTCTGAACAAAGTATTTAGAAACAATATTTACCTGAGCATCCTCTTTTAATTCGTTTATTATTCCAGTTATTTCAGGAATATAATCATACTGTCCCTTTATAAAGTAAAATAGTTTTTTTATTTCTTTAGCAAAAGGAAAAGGAAAATCAATTTTTTTATTCTCTATTGGACAGAAAAGTTCCACTGGTTCTTTGTTCACTTCTATGTCTTTTGCGTACTTAAGTTCAAGTTGGATTAATTCACGTAAATTGTTTTCTATATCAGATATAATTTTATTATAAAAACTTTTTCCTTTGAAATCTTTAATACTGTATTCATTCATTTTTTTAAACCCCCTTTTTATTTAGTTTTATTATCTAAACTAATCATAACAGCTGCAAATTACTTTGTCAACAACTTTTTTAGGAATTACTCTTATTTTATATGTGAATTTTTTCTTTTAACATCACTTCTAATTCTCTTTTTGCAATTTCTTTTTCATCTTTTTGCAAATTGTTTTTTAAGCAAAATTCAAAGTCTATATTTGAGTTTTTAATAAATAATGCTGATTTATAAATACACTTCCAATCTTTACCTCCTGTTATAACAACGTTCTTGTGGTAGTTTAAAAAACTGTTCTTTAAAACTAGATATATTTTATCAACTAGGTTCTCATTTGTTATTTTGTATATTTTTGAAACTTTAACCCCATTTGTATATAGTTTTACAACTATATTTTTATGATTATTTTGCAAATATTTCAAAAATTGAACGAGGTCAGTTTGAAGCGTTGCCTCTCCGCCTCTTATGGTAATTTCCTCTAAATTTTTATAATTTATATCTTCTTTATTAAAATTTTCTTTTTTTATTTTTGGAACTAGATGCAAATCCTTACAATCTGCACACCTTAAGTTACATCCCTGAACATAGATTGTTAACTTCTTACCGTCCTCTGAATATTCCTTCTTATAAATATTCATTCCAAACCTCCTAAAATAAAAACCCCCAAAATTAATTGAGGGTTTGAATTTATTTTTTATATTTTTCTTTTATTAAAAATGAGACCTGTATCCCGATTCCTATTAATGCTGCAAGTCCTACACCGCTAAATTTATAAACTGTTATTCCACTTAGTCCAAAAACTATCATCGTAGAAGCTATAAATGTATTCTTTGGACTTGTGAAATCGACTTTATTTGAAACAAAAGTTTTAAAGCCTAGAGTTGCTATATTACCAAAAAGAATAATCATAACTCCTCCAACAACAGCTGTTGGTATTGACTGCAGAAAAGCTGCTAATACACCTACAAAGCTAAATATAATTGCAAATATACCTGCATTTCTTGTAACTTTTGGGTCTCTTATCTTTAATAGACTAACTGCTGATGTTCCTTCTGAGTAAGTTGTATTTGGTACAGAGCCTACAAAAGAAAGCATTGTGCCTATTCCATCAATTAACATCGTCCTGTGCATCCCTGGTGACTTATAATACTTATTACCAGTTGCTTCACTTACTGCAAATACATCACCAAAATGCTCTATTGTTGGAGCTAAGGCAAATGGCAGTATGTAAATTGCTGCGCTTAAATTAAATCTTGGGAGTGTAAATTCAGGCATGCTTACTAGTGGTAGAGAAACAAATGTTACCTCTCCTAGAAGCAAAGCTGATATATATCCTGTTAAAATAGCTATCAAAACTGAATATAATCTTGTTACTCCTTCTGTAAACATCATAAAATATCCTGCTGTAGATAATGTTATAATAGCTAAAAGCCAATTACCTGAAGCCATATCTATACCGGTATCTATCAGGGTCAACCCTATCAGCATAATCATTGTTCCTGAGATTACTGGAGGGAAAAGTTTTTCTGAGATGAAGTCACTGCCTGTTTTTTTAATTACAAATGAAAATAAAACTTTCATAATTCCCGCAACACCTAATGCAAAGAAAACAGATGGCATATCCCATCTATCCTGTATATAAATTATTGGTGCTATATAGGCAAATGATGAGCCTAGAAAAATTATTGGTGCTCCATATTCACCTCTACCAAAATAATGCATAATAAGTGTAGATATTCCTGCTGTAAATAATACTATAGATGTTGAGATACCCGTCAAAAGGGGTATCAAAATCGTAGCGCCAAAGCAGACGACAAGCATCTGTAAACCTAAAAGCCATGTGTTATTTCCAATATTGAAATTCTCTGATTTCATTAATATTGTGCCTCCTGTTTTTTATAACCAATTATATTTTTTTACGTAATAAAAATCTTCGCTTATACCACAATAAGGGCAAACCTTTACTTTCTTTTCTGGATGAGTTTTAAATTTTCTATTTTTGCCACATATAGGACACCATGTATAAATTATTCTTCTGTCTGGTTTTTTGAAATCCTTGTGTTTGTAAAGTGTTACTTTTTTGTACTTCTTTTTTTGTTTTTTGTAATATTTTTCTGCCTCTTTTTTGCTTGTAAACTTTTCTTTTTCATATTTAAATTTTTTCTTAGCTGTAATTACAAACCACTTCAATTAATACCTCCCCCTTTAAGAGATATTTACAGTACTTTATCAAATGTTTTTCTGTCTTTCCACTCTTCTTTTTTTCCTTTATTCCAATGAGAGATAGGTGTTAAAAACCCAACAACTCTGGAATAAATTTCACATCTAGTTCTTTTGCTTTCCATAATTACCACCTCCTTTCTTTAATTTCTTATTCTTACATTATCAATATACTCTTCAGCAATGCTTTTAAATTCCTTTAACTTTTTTTCACTAAAACCATTTTTGCCACAGAGTTCTTTATTATAAGTAGAATCACCTTTGAAATTCTGGATAAAATACCAGTCAGAATTTATTATCTGATAGGCGATTTCTCTAATGTCCTCACTTTCATGCATTCCTGGTACTACTGTGGTTCTGATTTCATACTGAACATCATATTTTTCTTTGGCCTGATATATATTATATAAAGAGCGTTTAATCTTATCTAAATTAATCTTGCCTCCTAATGAGCCGTATCTCTCATATGGCATTTTAAAATCCATTGCTATATAATCTATAAGACCAGAAGACGCAAGGTATAAAAGTTTTTTAGGATAGGAACCGTTAGTATCAATCTTAACTTTTAATCCCATAGTTTTAACTTTTTCAAGGAATAATTTTAAATCATCAATATCCTGCATTAAGGGCTCTCCACCAGTAATAGTAACTCCATCTATCTTTCCTTTTCTTTCGTTTAGGAACATTAAAATTTCATCTTCGTTAATTAAATTTTCTTTGTCTTTTATATCTTCACTTATTAATGATGGGTTGTGGCAGTAAGGACATCGTAAATTACAACCCTGAGTAAATAAGATTGTAGAAATATGTTCTGGATAATCCATCAAAGAAGTCTTTTGTATTCCTGCAAATTTAATCATTTAAACCCTCACCAAACCTTTTTACAAAAGCTTTTTCATCTGCTGGCATTTGCTCAAAGCCAATCTCCACTAATCCATGTAGCCTTATAATTTCATAAAAAATAGCAATAGACTTTTTAAGCTCTCCATCATTATTTTTAATAGTGTAGTCCGCTATTTCTTTATTTTTTCTTTCACGAGTCTTAATCATGTGCCAAACTCTCTTGAATGCAGCTTTAAACCCATCTCTTTTATAAAGTCTTTTTGCAAGCTGATAGAATGGTACATCAATGTAGATAACTCTAACCTCATCACCATACATGCCTTTCATTTGTCTGACTCCGTTTCTGTCCATAATTACAAATACAGAATCGTTATCCTCTAACTTTCTTTCAACTTCTCTTGTTGAGAGGCAGTAATAGTTGCCGGCGTATTCTGTAAACTCAGCTTTATTCATTTTGTCTATGTCTTTTTTGGTAACAAAATAGTAAGTCTCTCCGTGAACTTCTCCTTTTCTCATATCTCTTGAGGTGTGGGATACAAGCTCAGGTAATCCTGAGCCTTTACCGATTGCAGTTTTACCAGAGCCTGAAGGTCCCATTAAGATATATATCATATTTAACCCCCTTAAATTTCTAATTCATTTTCTAAAATAGTTCTTGTCTTATCGGTTAATTTAATTTTTTCTTTATTATTTAAGTAATACTCTTTGGCTGTGTCACCAAATTTCAAACTCATAGCCTCCCAGTCAACTACCATTTGTTGAATATATTTTAGTGGTATCTCCATAGGTTTTCCCTGTGGGCCTATCCAGTGATTCCAATGGTGAGGATTATTATAATAGTGGTGTCTCCATGCCATCTCAAATCGGTGCTTGTATTTTTCTTTATCTTTATAAAAATATCCTGCATAAGCCCAAAATTCGCTACCAGTTAATTTAGATAAATCATGGGTAAAAGCATGAACGAACATACCCTTACCCATTGCAATTTTAAAAACATTCCATTTGTGTTCTAAAACATAAAGTAAATATTTTAAAATATACATTTACTAACCCTCATATCCGTTTTCAGCATCACACTTAGGACAGAATTCGTGTTCTCCTGGCAGATACCCATGTATTGGACAAATACTAAAAGTAGGAGTAATAGAGTAATAAGGAAGTTCATAATTTTCAGCAACTCTTTTAACAAACTTTTTGGTAGCCTCTATTCCAGGCATTCTCTCTCCTAGAAATAAATGTAAAACTGTTCCTCCTGTATAATTTTTCTGAAGTTCATCCTGCCAATCTAAAGCTTCAAAAGGGTCGTCTGTAGCCCCTACAGGTAGCTGAGTTGAATTAGTGTAATACGGGTCAGCATCTTCTGTATAAACCCTTTTATCATTAGCAAAAACAGCTTCTTCTTTCCCAAACTTATCAAGGTCTGATTTGGCCAATCTATAGCTTGTTCCTTCAGCTGGAGTAGCTTCAAGGTTAAAAAGGTCACTTGTTTCTTCCTGGTACTCCACCATTCTTTCTTTCATTTTGTACATAACCCATTTAGTAAATTTAATAGCTTCATGTTCTGTCATATCTTTTCCTAAGAAATTCATAACAGATTCATTCATTCCATTTAATCCGATTGTATTAAAGTGATTTTTCCAGTACTCTCCAAAACGTTCCTTAATACTTCTTAGATAAAACTTAGAATAAGGGTAAAGACCTGCATCTGTTAACTCTTCTAAAATTCTTCTTTTAATTTCTAAACTTTCTTTTGCAATATCCATTAATTCATAGACTCTCTCTAAATAATCATCAGTATTTTCTGCTAAAAGTCCAATTCTGGGCATATTAAGTGTTACTACACCGATAGAGCCTGTCATAGGCGATGAGCCGAATAAACCTCCTCCTCGCTTTCTTAATTGCCGATTATCAAGGCGCAGCCTGCAGTTATGAGTCAAGATTCCAGTTGTGCCAACCGTAAACATTGGTTCTCCATCTTTGACTTCAAAACAATAAGCCGTTTGTTTTTCTTTTAGTTTTTCAACTTTATCTATTTTCATCCACAGTTTTGAGTCTTTTTTAAACCAAACGTCGCCATAACTATTTCTATTTAATTTGTAAAATAAAACAGCATAATTTGGATTATCTCCTAGTCTTCCATCACTTTTTTTTCTGTCATCAGTATAAACATTGGTTGTTGTTCCCAGAGTAGCAGCTAACATATTTAAGCTTTCTACCATTTTTTCTGATGATGTATAAATTCTATTTTTGTTTCCTCCATCAGTTTCATAATAGCCATCAAATAATCCTGTTCTAAAGTGTTTGCTCATTTCAAAAACATTTGCTTTGAAGTATTTATTTAATGCATTATCCCCATCAACAAAACTTTCAATCATTGATTTTACTGCTGGATTATATGTTGAAAGTTTAACTACATTATTTTTTTCTTCTTTTTCGGTAAATTTAGCCCCAAAAAGTTTAGTCAGTATTTCTTTTAAATTTTCAAGCACTGTTAGCTTGGTATTATTATTTAAAGAAAAAACAGTTCCTGTATTTTTATCACAGCTTCCGTCTCCTGCAAAAGCTCCTATTAAATAGCCAAGGTCATAAGTTCCTCCTTCGCCTTTAAAACTTGTTAAGCTATAAGGTAGATAATAACCTTCTTTTAAGTCTTTTCCTGACATTTCTTCAATATCTTTATTTTTATTTTTGATAACAAAATTTAAATGTTCTTCAGTCATCTTTATCTCATGCCCGTTAACCAATCTTACATTTATCATATTTTGATTTTCAAACTTATTGAATCGACCTTCTATAAATTTACCATCAGAATAGACTAATATATCATCATTATCTTTAGTGTCATAATATGTGTGGTTAATTTGGGAGTATCTTACATTGTCATCACCTGTTTTAACTAATACCTTTTCTTTTCCGTCAAGTGGACACATTGAGCGAGCGTCTTCAGCTTTCATATCGGAATTGACGAAGTTCGCAAAATATGGAATTCCGTACTTGGCTGTCATTTCCCAAACAGGATTTAATATTTCGTTATCCCAATCAAAATCTGGAGTAATGTTATAAGTAGGAATAGGGAAAGAAAATACTCTTCCTTTTGAATCTCCCGCCAGCATAACCTCAGCAAAAGCCTTGTTAATCATGTCCATTTCCTTCTGGAAATTTTTAAGCGGCATGTCATAAAGCATTTCGCCACCAATAATAGCTGGGTCCTCTGCCATATTTGATGGACAAACTAAATCCATAGTTAAATTTGTAAAAGGACTTTGAAATCCAACCCGTGTCGGTACATTTAAATTAAAAATAAATTCCTGCATAGCCTGATAAACTTCATCATAATCAAGTCCATCATAAGATACAAACGGTGCAAGATAAGTATCGAAACTTGAAAAAGCTTGAGCTCCAGAACTCTCTCCCTGTAAAGTATATAAAAAATTAACCATTTGTCCTAAAGCAGTTCTGAAGTGTTTTGGTGGTGCCGACTCTATCTTGGTTGACACTCCTGAAAAACCTTCCAATAATAAATCCTGAAGGTCCCATCCACAACAGTAATTACTTAAATTAGCAAGGTCGTGAATGTGCAAATCTCCACTTACATGCTTTTCTTTAATGTGTTTAGGGTAAATTTCATTTAACCAATAATGGCCTGTCACCTCGCTTGCTATATGATTATTTAAACCCTGAAGACTATAACCCATATTGGAGTTCTCATTAACTTTCCAATTGCTTAAATCAAGGTAATTATTAACTGTATCATTTATTCCATTGTATAGTTTTTGAGCATCTCTATACTTTTCATGCTGCTTTCTATATAATATATAGTTTTTTGCTATTTCATAATGTCTGTTTTCCATTAATTCATACTCAACAATATCCTGTAAAGTCTCAACATTAACAGAGTTTAATCCAGAACTAATCATTCCACTTATATTATCTTCTATTTCTTCAACAATATTATTTGCAACAAAATTCCAAAAATCTTCACCTTTTTTTTCTGCTGTTGCCTTCGCTGCTTTATAAACTGCATCTTTAATTTTTTTATTTTTATATTCTACTTTTCTTCCGTCTCTTTTAATTACATAAAACGACATTTTACTCCCCCTTTAAATTATTAACCGTTTATTTTTTACTTTCTGTTTTTTATTTATTACTATTTTTTTATCTTTAAGGTCTTCGTTTAAGTTTACATTATAAAATCTTTTATAAAGCTTTGAGGCCTCATCATTTAGGCAATCTTTTACATTTTGGCCACATGTTTTATGACTATAAAGACAATCTGAACAAAAAACATTTATAGATTCTTCTTCACTTCTCTCGTTTTTATAATCATCACTAATATTTAAATTATTGATTTTACACTTTATAGCATTTTCAGTCCTGTTTATAACTTTAGACAATTCTTTAGCTGAAAGCCTTGGATATTGCAGAAGATAAAACATTTCTGTAGCTGTCCATCTCTTAGAAGCCATACATATCATCCCTTATTTTATATTTTTTAATCTTCTATAGATTGTCATCGGAGTTTTATCCAGCATATCTCCTATTTCTTCAACAGTTTTGTTATTAACTAAGTACTCATTAGCTATTATTTTATTCTCTATGTTCTTATCTTTTATTTTTTCAAGTTTATTTCTGATAGTATTAATCCTTCTTGAAATTGATGATTTAGATTTTCCTAATCTCTCACCTATTTCGTCTAAGATTAAATGGTCTTCAAATCTTAGTTTTAAAATTAACCTTTCTTCAATTGTTAAATCAGAAAATCTATTGTTGCATGTATTTCCATTAACCCAATCTCTATCAATACTTGTTTTTGAAACTTCATCTTTTTCTGTGACTAAAAATGGATTTTGCATAGGCCACTTTTCTATATTATCTGATAAAGGTTCTGTCTTTACATTGTCTACTGTATTGTTTTTTAGTATATAAGGAAAATAAATTGACAAGAAATAATCAAATGGACTTTCAACTTCTTTTCTCTCATCATATTCTGATATATCAAAAACATCTAAAGAAATTAAAAAAGATAATTTTACATCCTGATAGACATCTTCAAAATCATATGCTGAATATATTGCGTTAATAACACTTACAACATTGGTTAATTCTTCTACTGAAGAGCTGCCTCCTGGCTGAAGAAGTCTAAGAAAGTTTTTAACTGAAGTGTTGCTTTTATAAGAGCCGTGATAAATAAGCGAAACAAAGTTTTTTATGAATGCATCATACATGTCTAAAAGTTTTTGTCCTGACTCTTTATTTCCTTTTTTGTATTCTTCTATTAGCTTTAGTTTTTCACTCATCATAATTTCCCTCTTCAAAATCTTCTATTAACTTCCTCAAAGTATCTTCTATATTTCCATTGTAATCTCCAGAAAACCCATCATCCAAACCTTTATCAACTAACAAGTTTGTTTCCGCACTATCAAAAGGATTAAAAAATAAAAATTCAATCTCAGTCCCTAAAGTTTGACTTTCTTTGTCTACCTGTCCTAACATGCATAAAAAATCTTTAATATCCTGTGGGTGTTCAGAAAAAATTTCATCAAAGCTCATTTCTACATCGAAATTATCAAAATTAAATTTCATTTATTATCACGCCTTCTATATTTTTTGCCCCTTTTTCTTATTGAAAAGAAAAGAAAGTGCGATTCCTATAGCATCTGCTTTATCATTTTCTTTCTTAAAATTTAACCCTAAATCAAAGTATTCATTTATTGCTTCTGTCATCTCTTCCTTTGAAGCTCTTCCATTTCCTGAAGCTATTTTTTTTACACTTGTAGGATAATATAAGTACATATCTTTTTGATACATCTCTGCTAAAAACATGCAAACCCCTCTTACATGACTTAATCTTTTTAAAGTTTTAGGGTTAAGAGAGCTGTATTGGTCTTCAATACTTATTATTTCAGGCTTATAAAATTTAATAATTTTTTCTAGCTGTTCATATATTTGATAAAATCTTTTTCTATCTGTCTTATCCGAATCTGTTTCTATATTGTCATAATCTAAAAGCTCTGGTTTGTAGTTACCTTTAAACAAACTCTCTTCTTTTTCAGGTGTTATTATATTTACAAGTTCGTCTTCCTCATATTCCAAAACTGCCCAGCCGGTGCTGGTGATGCTCGGGTCAATCCCTAGTATCCTCTTTTTCATCTTCTGTATCATCTACTTCCTCTTTGTTTTTTTCTTCGTCTGATTCAGATTCTGATAAATTACCTGACCATTCTTCGCCAATCTTTAAGCCTTTTTCTTGGTCTTCAATTATGTTAATTTTTTTGGACATCAAAATCACCTCCCGCGCCAGTTATAACAAATCTCGCTGTATGGACAAGACTTGCATAAGTAGTTTATATTCTGCCAGTAAAGCTCCTGGTTGATAATCTCTGCAATATTATCAAGAGTTGCAACCATCTTCTTAAACTGCCAATTGCTTCTGTATATCTCCAAAAACTTTCCTTTTCTTACACTGTTATAAATAAACTTATCTTCTTTTTGCTTAAATATATTCCTGAATCCATAACTCATAAGAGAAAATTTAAGGTCATTATTTTTTCTAAATGTATCAGGATTATGAGAAGCATTACTGAAATACATTATATGCGTTTTTTTATCTACCATCTTTACCAGCTGCAAGTTGCAGTTTTTTATTTTGTGATTTTCAAGTTCAACATCAAACTTTTCATTTACGGCTATCGGTATTCCTGGGTTATCCCTGTGTTTAATGTAAAACTTTTTGATGAACTCTCCCGGATACTTTTGTGTATATCTCTTTTTTTGCTGGCTTGTTTTAAATTTTAGCAAATCTTCTTTTTCAGCAAATTGAGTTCCATAAAAATTTTTTAATTCAGTTTCTGAAGGTATTCTTTCTTCTTCAAGGATTGTGTTATAAAAAAAGTAAATAGTATTTGTTAATATGTCGTCTATTACTTTTCTGCCCATGTAGCTTTCAACCTTGTCTTTTCTTTGATGCTTGAAAAGATATAAGGCAGGACATGCTAAAAAATCTAATAGTGCTTGATATTCTATTTCCAATTAATTCACCTCATATTATGTTGATTTGTTTATTTTACTTCACTAAACTAATTATAACACAAATCCGTCCACTTTTAAAGTTTTTATCTCTTTTAATATTTTATCGGTTGATTCTTCTATAGAATGAAGGCTTGAGTTGATTATTACTTTGGGGTAATCAAGCATTTTTAAATTATGATTTTTAGTTAGAGTTATAAACTTTCTATTTAATCCGTCCCAATCATAATTGTATTTTTCCATAAAGGTATCTGCTTCATTACTGATAAATGGTTCGTTAGCTATCATTATAACGCCCATATCCGGAGTTGGAAATCCTAACATCTCTTCTATCTTAAATAAATCTTTGTAGTCTAAAACTCCCTTTTCCATGCACTGATAGACAGCTGTTGAAAGGTCGTATCTATCACTTAATATTATAGTGTTGTCATCATTTTCTTTTTCTATTAATGTTTTTGTATGTTCAGCCCTATCAGCCAGGAATATTAATGTTTCAGTTAAAGGAGATATTTTTTCATTTTTATCAAATAAAATCTTTCTTAACTTTAAACCAAACTCTGAGCCTCCCGGCTCTTTAGTTGTCAATACTCTCTTATTAAAGGAAGGAGAAGCCCTTAAGGCCTCTCCCACGCTTTCTAAGAGGGTTGATTTCCCGACCCAATCGGGCCCTTCAAATACTATAAACAAACTAATCATCCTCTCTCTTTTCTGCTTCTTCAATTACTTTACTCATTATTTTGCCAAAATCATCTCCGTCTTCTAAATCCTCTTTGTCAAAATGCATTACAAAGTCGGGTTCTCCAGCGAATGTATACCTGTATACTTCAAAGACTATAAAACCTGAAAGCAGTGTTAAAGCTGAGTATATTAATGAGTAATTAACAAAAACGACCATTGATAATATTCCGAAGATTAAACCTAAGACATAGCTTATTGTTGAAACATGCGACATTAAAAAAATCTCTACATTGTCTAAAAATACTAGAAATTTATTTATTTTACCACCTCCTGGTCATTTGCCAAAAAATCGGCAATATGTACTATCTTAAGAAAATCATTCTCTTTTCTATACCTTAAAGATTGAATTAAGCACTTACCCCCTGTGTGGCCTTCAATCCCCTTCATTATCAAGTCAAAAGCATCTTTATCTTCTTCGTTTGCTATCAAGTATTCATAGTCTAAAAATTTAATTCTTGGCTGAATCAAATGCAAGTGAAAAATTTCATCTTTATCAGCAGTAGAAAATGAATCTAAAAAACAATCATGTAAAAGTGTTGCTGCAAGTACAATATCACGCTTGTAATCGCTAATATCCCAAGCTTTAATTAGCTTTTTAGCTATTTTAAATGCCTTTTTAGAGTGGAGCACAGCTCCTCCGACACCTTCTTCATCTTCAGGAGTTTTGCCGTACTCTGATTTATTAGGCCTAAACCAAAATTCATTTGGTAAACTTTCTAAAATTTTAATAACTATAACTTTTACATTATAATTTTTAATATCATTTATTTCACTGCCAAATACTATATTTTTTTCTTCATCTGTTAAGTTTGTTATTCCATAGATGTTTGTCATATTCTTAAGGTCAGCTTCTTCTCCTACTAAGTTTCCTTCAGCATCAACTAGTTTATCATTTACTAAGAATTTAAGGTAATTCATCTCTATCTTCCCCCAATAATTTTATATTTTATGTCTTCTTCTTACTTCTTTTGGCCAGCACTTATGACAAACAGAAGCTTCCCACTCTTTTTTTCTGTTCTGATTTACATTACCATTGTGGTCTGTCTTTACAAAAATAAGCTGTTTACCGCAGAACTTGCAGTATTTTGTGTGTCCACCATAATCTTTATCAACTCTGTCTTTTTTGTTAATTTCTTGGTTTGCTTTATCACTATTTTGTATCATCTTTTTCCCTCTCAATCTTGAACTCAGTCTCACAACTAGGACACTGGAGCTTTTCGTAATCTTCATCTCCGAGTTTATTTGAGAAAAAATCACCGCATTCAGGACATTTATACAAATCTAGTTTCTCCTCTTCACACTCATCTGCTGTAGCGTAGACCTTAAGGTCTATATCGCTCTGTTTGAATGTGTTGTTTATAAAACTCAACTTCTCCTCTACTTCTTTTTTTAAGTCCTCTCTCATTACTCCTCCACCTTTCTAATAAGCAAATTCTTTTCTTTGGTTGAGTGAGAACAGGTAAGGACTTTGCATCTTCTACACCATTCATACTTACTATTCTTATTTTCACATCTATAATCAATAGGACAAGGGGCGTACTGAGAGCACTCAATGCCTTCATAGTAGCCATCCTTATACCTAATTACTCTTTCTCCGAACGGACCTTCAAATTCTTCATGTTTTTCTGCTACACCCATCGGGTAAGCACCTCCTTAATATTAACACATAAACATATGTTTTGCAAGGGTCATAATCACAATTTCATCAAATTTTAAATAGCAATTTATTACATAATTCGACAACAAAGTGAATAAGCTTTAATTTTGATAAATCAAATTGTTGTAATACTCAACTTCTCCTTCTGTTGCCTCGACAAATAATGCATATTCAGGAACGAACTTATAATAAAGCCTTCCTTTATATGAACTTTGTTTATTTTTGTCGAAATGAACTTCAACTATAGGATTTTTACCTGGTCTATCCTGACTTCTATAAAAGACAGCTGCGTTCTGCTGCTCTAAACCAACCTCATTGTAAAGCATAAGGCAGGCTGTTGCTCTGTAAACAATCTTTCCAGCTTCCTTGATATCCTCTTTTACCGGTCTAACATTTGTGTGGCCAGATGAGCCCTTTCGTAGTTCAGCTGTGCACCAGATTGGAATATTAAATTTCTCTGATAAGTTTCTTAATCTATCAGCTATGTCGCTGTATTTTTCTTTTTCGCTGTAGTATGTCTTATCTTCTGATGTAAGGTCATGAAAGTTGTCAATCTGAACAAAAAGCTTTCTGTCAGAACCTATCTCCTCTAAATAATTTAGGTGCTTTTCAACTTCCTTCTCTACAAGCTCAATCGATTTACCTTTGTCCTGGTCGATGATTTTAAACCTGTCTAAAGAAGAATACAAATCCCTAATTCCATCTTTCCTTTTCTCAAGTATCGTTGGATAATCTAAATACCTTTCAGGAAGTCTGATTGCGTTAATAGGTATATTTTTTTCAGATGCAACAATTCTTGGCAGTAAATCCTTACTACCATCATCAAAAGAAAAATATAAGCTGTAAACATCACCAGCAATAGATGATTGGTTAGCTACATATAACAAAAAACTTGATTTACCAACATTGGACTGAGCTCCGACAAATACTAAACCTGACTGAATACCCATAAATTTATCATCTAAAAGTTTAAACCCTGTAGAGAAACCTTCGCCTCTTTCCCAGGCTACCTTGTCGGAATTTAAAATTGTATAGTACATTTCTTTTTCTATGTCATTTAACTCATCTGGTTTGATATTTGAATTGACTAATAAATCTTCTATAGGAATATCTTCTTTTTCTATCTCCTTTTCTGGAGTATCTTCTTCTATATCTATTTCTTCTTCTAACCATTTTTGAAAATCATACTCCTCTTCACTTTCTAAAAAGTTTTCTATTGCAGTTGTGCTCATTTATTTACACCCCTCTTCTTTAGGTAAGCTTTATAGAAGGGGTGTACTTTTCCAGAGCTTGAATTTTTGACATTTTCCATTCTTTTTTTACCTTCTTTTGTATAGTATATTATCGACTCAGCAACTTTTGTATCCCAGTTCTCTACACTTCCAAGCCTTTTTATTTCGTCTATTGTAAATAATAATAAATCTAAATCATAAGATTTTAAGTATCCATTTATTCTTTTTTTATTTCTATCATAAAGAGTCTCATCTTTATCTTTAATATCAAGTCTTTCGTAAAAATGCTGGACTAAATCCTCTGCTGTAAAAGACTCAACAAGCTCCAAATAAAAAGGTTCTTTTTTCTCGATTATTTTTCCTTCAATTGAAATATCAAGAGAGGCAGGCTCCGAAATTTTATGAAGCCTGCTGTTGTAATAAAACTTATCCTCAAGAAGGTTATTTGGCTTTTTTAGAGGAGGGGTGCTATTAAGGTATGGAACATCGTTTAAACTCTGCACTCCCTCTATGCTGTTGATATCGCAAGATACAATCCTGTTTGTGATGTTGGCTATAGTCCAGCCCTGACTGAGTAAGTTTTTTGACTGTTCATATATCTGTTTAACATATTTTTTTGAAGGTACAGTCTTTGGGTGCAAAACCAGAAAAAAGCACCTTACTATATCATCTATTTTCACACAGCCTTACCTCCTGCCTCCAAATCTATTTTTCCCTGCAGAAAATCGTTAAAATCCTCTATATTCTTTGGTAGAATATCTCCTACACTTTTTGAATTATCATCAAAAAATTCATGCACATAAGGCATTAACTCGCTGTTAGTCTTAAGTCTTAGTTTAGATTTTAACTCCTGAAGTTTTGTTACATCTGCTGCATAAAAGATACTACTTTTGGTTGTCCATTTATTCATATCCTCATCAGTCAGTTCCGATTTTAAAATCTTCTCATTTTCATTTTGCGGTTCTTTCCTTTTAGTCTCTATATTAGCAACTTTACTTTTATCTTTTTTAAGGCTAAAGCCTATATCAAAACTATCAACAAGCTCAACCACAAGCTCAGAGATTTTGTTTTCTATCTCTGTTTTTTTTAAAAGTTTGTCTGATAAAAAACCAATAGCTGTGTTAGTGCCAATATCATCAAGGGTAAGTGATACTTTAATTCTTGCCCCCAACTCTTTTGGCCCTTTTACATCTAAATCTAAATCAATCTTAGGCTTGAAACCTTTACTCCTAAGTTTTGCAAAGTGTTTTAAATAATTCATTTAATACCTCCTTTTACTCTATTGTTGCTATAATGTCTCTTTCATTTATCAACCATAAATCTTCTCCGTCAACTTCAATTTTATGACCTGCATACTGCTTATAAAGTATTTCGTCACCTTTATTAACACTTGTTTCAATTAGTTTATTTGAATTAGGAGTTTTTCTACCTGGTCCAGCCTCAATTACCTCTCCTTTTAAAACTTCATATTTTTCAGTTTGCTTTTCAGGAATAATAAGTCCCGATTTTGTTTTTGTCTTACCTTCTTTTTCTTCTCTTTTAACTAAAATAAAATCATGCATTGGTTTAATCATTTATTTTCAACCCTCTCTATAATTTCTTTTTTCATTAATTTTATTTCTTCTTCTCTTTCTAATGTGTAATTAGATGTTTGAAATACAATATTTCTTTCAAGCTCTTTAACTAGGTCATGAGTTGGGATTATCTTAATCATTTTCTTATCCATTTTTCACAAACTCTCTATCACGGAAACTCATACTTCCTGTTGCTCCGTTTTGACCATTGTATTTCCCGTTGTATAAATTGTCAGGTACATTTTTAGTTTCTGCAAATACAAGCTGACAAATTCTTGTTCCCGGAGTTAATTCGATTGGGATTTCATTGGAATTATATAACTCTAATGTAATTTGACCCCAGAAGCCGTTGTCGACCCAGCCTGCATTCTCAATAAAAAGACCAAGCCTACCAATTGAACTTCTACCTTCAACGAAAGCGGCTATCTTACCGTCAAGTCTTACACTTTCTTTTGTTGTAGCCAAAACAAATTCATGAGGTTTTAGTATAAATTTCTCATCTTTTTCTAAAATTAATTCTTCGTATTCTGTTTTTTGATTAAATTTTATAATTTCATTTTCTTTTTTAATCAAAGAAAAACTATTTCCAAGCCTTAAGTCTACGGAAGCGGGTTCAATCTGCTCTTTTTTTAGAGGTCTTATATCTATAAAGCCAGCCTCCATGTTTCGTTTAATATCTTTATCCGACAAAATCATCTATTCTAACTTCCTCTCTCAATTTAATTTTATTGTACAAATCTTTATTTTTAAATATATTACCTACAATTTCATAATTTTCATTTTGGTAAAATGGACTGATTACTTTATTATCCTTGTAATAGCATTCAAGGTACCAGCCATTTAAAGTCTTTCCATTATAACTAAACTTTCCTCTTTTTAAAATTGATATATACTTTTTGTATTTCAAAATATCATTTTCATATATTAAATTATTATTAATATCTGAACAACCGGGAGAGCCCATTGAGCCTTCGCTCTCCCAACTGTAAATTAAATGGTTCATTTCGCTTCCGTCCCAGGTTCTTATAGGCTCAAAAAACATCAAAAACATCCTCTCTTAAAGATTCATTATATTTCTATTTACAATATATTCAGGCATTAAGGGTAAAATATTTTCTGTAATAACCTGTAATCTTCTCACATCATTACTGCAATGAATTATTTGCGTTTCTTGAAACTCATCAAAACCAATCTCACCTTTTTTGTACTGGTTGACAAGTTCTCCAACATCTATATATGGATATTCTTCTTCCTTTTTAGGGTCAAAGAAGTTAATATAAACATCCTGTAGAGAATTTGATTCTGATGTAGTTACTGAATCTCTTCCACACCAGTCACATCCTTCTGCTTCCTCAAGTTCCATTAATCTTTTATATGTGTCTTTAGTTGTTGTGTACTTAATAGAATTGGCAAAAGCAAGCTCCATTAGGTCATCTTTTCTAAGTGATGACTTTGAAGGCAATTTAACTTCGTAAGTTTTAGTATCAAGGTGTCCTTGAACAATTGGCATCATATCTAAATGTCTTCTGCTTTTAAAAGGCCATTTTAAATTATTTTTTAAAGCCTGTGTTCTTAAAAATGGCAGGTCAAATCCTCCACGATAAGTCTGTGTATTATAACCTACAAGTATTGCTCCTGATAAAGTTTGGCAATAGCTTAGGAAAGTTTCAAGACTTCTAAAATCTAAAACTTTATTTTCTTTTCTTATTATTGCACAAACAAAATCATCTTCTAGACCTGACAATCCTGTTGTTTCAATATCAAAATAGTGCGGTATTAAACCTTCTATTTTATACATTTAATCTCCTCCTTTTATAAGGAAGGTACAAGACCCTCCTTATCTTTAATCTTCGATTTTTTCTTCTTTTATTTTTTCTTTTACTTTTTCTATAATTTCTAATAACTTTTCTTCATCTTTAATCTCAGAAACAAGGGCTATATCCCTTTCTTTTCCCATTTTTTCGAGTTCATCAAAAACAATATCCTGTGTTATTGATTGGTTCTTTTTCCATAGCTGTCTAATTTCTTCTATATTATTATCTTTATGCTCGCTTTTTTTCTGAACTGGAATATCTTTTTTTGTTTTTTTCTTTTTAGGCTTGGGAGCCTCCTGTTTAATCTTAGGAGAATCCATTTCAGGGTCATCACCAGTGCTCAACATGAAATTGTTGATAAGAAAGTATTTAATAGCACCCGTATAAGCTTTATAGATGTGCTTGTCGCCTTCGTCTAAAGCATAGCCTGAATATAAAAGCTTGACTTTTGCCCCAGTATCACCACATCGTAAGGTAAAGTACATGCCTAATTCAATTTCTGTTGAGTTACCTCTTTGAGTTTGGACCTGCTTTTTGCTGTATCCCTTTACTTCACTTGAAATCCATAAATTTTCTTCAGCACATAATGGCCTTAGCGCTTCTTTAATATCTTCAGCTGTTGCATATTCATAATCATCATATTTGTTGTAACCACTCTTTTTTATTTTACCTACTTTACCCATAATTTTTGCTACTTTAGAATAAAGTGTTGCTAAATCTTTCTTGCTTCCGACCTCATCTATTTCCTCAACCTTTTCTTTTGCTTCGGTATTTATATCATAAACAGTAGCTCTATTTTCCATTTTGAAGCCTCCTTTTTTATTCTTAAGTTAAGTATATCAAACAAAACTAAATTATTCAAGTTCTTTAGTTTTCATTATCAATTTTTTTAAAATATTTTTTCATTTTTTCATCAAGCTCTTCTTTGCATTTTTCTGAACAAACGGGAACTTTTCCATAAAGAGTTTTGACAAACATACTCCATTGATGTATTGGTGTTGCAATATAATAATCACAGTTTGAACATTTACCAACTGGTTTTGGTTCATAATGTTCGCAATTTTTTGCCAACTCACTTTCGTCCCAATCATGTGACTCCATAAATTTAATAGTGACATGTGCATTAGAACATTCATTTAGCTCAGGTATTATCTGAAAATCTTCAGTAACAATACTCTCTATATTTCTGGAATGCTTACAGTTTTTACAATGTTTTTCAGGCATTTTACACCTCCTTTTTATATTTTTTGGGTTTTTTTGCATTTCTTTTTTATGAATGTTATAATATCAATACTAGCAAAATTGGAGGATTGATATATTATGAGCGATGAATTTGATAAAAATAAACTTTATTGGTTCAACCCTCAAAAAGAAAATAGCAAGTGTTCAAACAAAGATGAGTTTATTTCAGTCAGCACAAAACATGCTTCAAACAGGATTTATTTCAACTCTGCTTTAGTCAAAAATTATTTTATAGACTGTCCTGGCTATCTGCGTTTTGGCTTTTATGACAATCGTTATCTTATCTTGGAATGTACTAACTCCAATGATGAGCTTGGCTACCCTGCCAAAAAACAAGGAAATAAAACTAGCGAATCTAAAGTCGTTATTTCAAGCCCACTTGTAGAAAAGATAACAGAAATTTCAGGACAAAAAGACAATATAGTAAAAAGATACAAAGCTTCTTTTAATGAAGAACACAAAACAGTTTACGTTGATTTAAAGCAGTAAGAAAAAGCCCGGTTTTATCCGGGCCATTTTTTTATTTATTTCCAAAGTCTGGTCTAATTATTTTGCCATTTCCTTTTTTCTTTTTGTCTACAGCATCTTCAGGCACAAATAACTTGCTGCCCTTTTTATTCTCCTCAGCTTCCTGCATTCTCATGTACTGTTCAACTTGGAATTGGTAATTTTGATATAATGATAGCAGTAAAACTGTATCATAAATTTCTTCATCAAAATTTTCTGAGCCAATACCAACATCATCAAGCCACATCTTAAAACCCTCAAGTGCCTCTTTTTTTACATCTTCTTTTTCAACTTTTTCGTTATTCATTATTAAGTAGTTCCTCTCTTGTATATTTTTTGCCGCAGTCGGCACATACTAAAACTGTTTTTTTATTTAAAACTCTTGATTGAGCTGTAGGATAATCAAGCCCAACATCTTTAGCAATCAAGTAAATTTCATCAAATTTAAAGTAAGGATAGTTACAATTTGGACATCTAAAAAATTCATCACCGTATTTAGCCATTTTAATCTTCCTTTTCTAGTCTGTTTATTTTTTCTTCTAGGTATTTTACTTTATGAAGTAGTTCTAATAAGTACTCGTATTTTGTAGAAAAATACACCTCCTCCATATCATAATCACTTTCTCCCTCAACATTGAATCCATATATTAAAATAGGTATTAAACCATGATTAAAGGCTTCGTCTTCAATTTGGTCATGCCATTCTTTTTTAATTGTTATTTGTTTTTTGCCACCTGATTTAACGTTTTTTTCTTTGCATTCAATTAATGTGTGCACAGTTTTAACATCGCCCTCAAGACCTGTTATTCCTCCAGATAGGGGCATTCTTTTAGCCATGTACTGATTATACTCTGTTCTTACTTTTTCCTCTAAACCCATCCCTTTCTTCTTTTTAGAGGGCGTTTTATACTTACTCATTGAGTTGTAGTTTTTATATTTAACTTCTTTATATTGAGAGCGTCCATCACAAAAAAGACATCTTTCATTTGCATTTTTACAATGAGCTGCTTTTTCGCAGTCATCCACATCCATCATTTTATCCCCACCTTAATCCGGCAATATAGTTATTACATAGTTATAAAACTCAGGCATCACAACAGCTTTAAAGTCCTTTGTTATAACTAAAAGAGAGCCGTCTCTTTGCTCGATTATTTTCTCTCTTCTTTTTTTGATTGACTTAATTATTTTCTGATTTAAGGTATGCTTACCCATATTTTTAATCTTTTTATTTCCTATATATTCATTACCATGCCTATCTTTGAATCTATCTCTAGCATGCTTTCTTACTTTAAACTTACCCTTTAAACTTTTGTTGTAACATCTGTATCCCACAAACGACATCAACCTCCTTTAAGCACTTGCTCCATAACCTGATATAATCTGTGACTCAATCTTACCTGCACCAATATCAGTATTAAGCGCATCTCTTTTAGCTTTAATAGTTGCTATTACAAAGTCTCTAAAGAAATAATATCTTTCTCTAATTCTATTTCTAATCTCAATTAAGTTCTGAGCGTCATCTCTTTCTGTCCCGTAAGGATAATAAATCAGCATCTTATATGCTCGTGACTTTCTCTCTTCAGGATTGTTGCCTTTATCCCGATAGACATACTTAACTGCATCAATATAATCTTCCATATTCTCATACATTGCTCTGTATTTACTAAAAAGATACGAAGCCTCACTGTGCAGTAAATCCAGTTCGTACTCAGCCTTTACTATCATCTCTGGCGAAGAAGCCAGGTCTTTAGGGAGAGTTACATTCTTTATTTTTTTCTCCCATAACTTTCTGGCCTCTTTCCATTTTCTTTCGTTAAAATCATCAATTGTTACTGGTATATTAATTTTACCCACCTCCACTTACTGAAGCAGCTTTTTTCTTTAAAGCGTCAATACTTATACCCAAGCTATTAGATAATGAACTCAGCGCTATTTCTGTCTCAATTCTATCCAGCCTATCTCCAAAAGTTTCTGCAACATTTTCTATTGCTTTTCTTTGAGCTTCATTTACTTCTAAATTAAACTCTTCTAAATATTTATTTGCATAAAACTGCTCTGGGGTTTTTGCATTTTTAAGAATCCAGTCTTTAAATTTAGCTCCCATAATATTTGCCATATCATCAGGGTCCATATTATTTTTGCAGTGAACTATCTTCAGTAGTATGTTTTGTTTATCGAACAAATCTAAACTACGATGTATAGCTTTAACTCCGGAATCGTCTCCGTCAAGAAACAGTATTATATTTTTTGTAAAGCGACTCATTAATTTTATCTGTTCTTCTGTAATCGCAATTCCCATTGATGCGACTACATTTTCAACCCCGACTTTATGAGCTGAAGCAACATCCATATATCCCTCAAACCAGATTACAAAGTTGTTTGTCCTGATTGACTTTTTCGCAAGGTCTAGGCCATATATTAATTTCTTTTTCTTAAATAAAGGATTCTTAGTCTTGCTGCTGTTTACATACTTTGCATATTTACCTTCGTCTTTAGGTAAACTCCTGCCTGAAAACCCACAGATTTCTCCATAGTGGTTGAATACAGGAAATATAATACGGTTTGTAAACTTCTTATATTCATCATCATTTAGAAAATCTTCGTTACAATAGCCAAGTTTATATTTATCTATAACCTCTTTAGTTAATCCTCTTTCGTTCATCAAGTAATCTTTGGCAAAAGAGTATTCTTTTTTATTCATCAGATTATTATAAAAAACTCTTGCCTTCTGCATCATATCTTCTCTTTGGCTTCTTACCCTTTTAAACTTCTCATTTTCTTCAGATGGTATTTCAAGTCCAGCCCTTTCTGCAAGTTTTATAACTGCTTCTGGAAAACTTAGACCTTCCATCTGTTCAAGTAGAGCTATGGAATCCATAATGTTTGTGTCACAACCAAAACAATAGGCAGAATCATTATCGAAAATTGTCATTGATGGTGTCTTTTTATCCTCATGATTAGGGAGTGGGCAGTTACATTTATACCTACCACCCTCCCCTTTTCTTTCAATGTTTGTATATTCAGACATAGTTTCTATTAGAGGATTAGCTCTTTTAACTTCATTTATAAATTCATCATCGAAGTGCATTCAGTCACCCCCTATTAGTAATTTTTTCTCATAAATTCTGCTAAATAGTATTTTTCATCTTCATAATCAAAGTAGGCGTAAGCTTCTCCTTCGTTGCCATATTCCCACTCTTCGTCGTAAAAAATTTCAGCTTCTTCGATATCCTTACTGCCGCTATCCCAAACTTCCTGTACAAATACTCCATCACCAGATTTATTAACCAGGATAACCATACCACCAAAATTGCTCTGTGTCAAATAGGCAGTGTTTTCTATATCATCAAGTGTATCTAGTTTTTTTCTTTCCATAATTTCTTTTAATTCTTCTAAATCAAATGCTATTACTGTTGCTCCCATATTAATTTTCACCCCTTTTATTTTTGTTGTCAACTACTTTTTGCGCTTCTTCTTTAGATTTATAAACCTCATCCCAATCAAGGTTTATATATTCATCCATTTTGCCTAACTCAACATGCCAGCCTCCGAAAGAACATTCTCCAAACTCAGCCTTTTTTAAAAAATCATTAACCTCTTCTTTGCTGTGTTCTCCGATATCCATTAATCCATAGCTTTTACATTTGCTGCACTGACCTACTATAAACATATATATATCCCTCCTTTTTTTATTCTTTAATTCTTTTCATGACTTCTTCTTTACAGTATCTTAGTTCTCTATAGGATTTTTTAGTGTTTTTTATATATGCTTCTCCTGCTAAACTTTCAAATACTTCCAGTAATCTTTCGTTAGAAAGTTTGCTAATCCACTTTTTAGTGATTCTTTCGCTCATCTTGTACCCCCTTATTTCGGGGGCACAAGGCCCCCTTTTTTACTGTTTACCTGTTGAACCTATTCCGCCCCTATTCTCATTTTCTAAATCTTCAACAATCTTAAAATTAATATCAGGCATCTTTTTATTGATTCTAAATTGACAGACCCTGTCATTTTTAGATATTTTTCCATCTTTTAATGCATATCCCATAAATATCCATTGGTCATTATTTCCATTATAGCTTTCGTCTATAATCCCAAAATGGTTGAGCTGTATTAATCCGTAGTGTTTAAATGTGCTGCTTCTTGGCACTGCATTAGCTTCATAACCTTTAGGAAGCTCCATTGCTACTCCCAAACCTATTTTTAACACATCACCTTTTTTAAAACTTAACTCTTTTCCTTTGGGGTCTGCTTTACTTATTTCAACAAAAGACTTCTTATTCCTGCTTAATTTGACTGAGCTGACTCTCAAATCAACCCAGTCACCATGCTCTACTTTTTTTAATTTATCTATATTTTTATCTAAATACTTTATTTTAATTTCCTCTGACAAGATTAGCCAGCCTCCTTGATTTTTTGCATTTTGTTTTTGGTGTAAATTCTTATAGCAAGTGACTTTTTAGCAATTACATAAGTTTCAATAGTTTTTGCCAAAATTACAGCCTGTTTAGGACTGATAGAAAACTTAACTTCATCAATAGGGTTGCCAGAAGGTTTAATCTCTCCTCTATTTCCTACACTACCTCTTCCAATACTGATTTTAAAGTCAAACCAGCCACCTTTGTTGACACCTATAGTTAGTTTTCTTGATTCAACTCCGTTTACTAAAGGCTGCATTTCCTTGCCTTTAAGCTGTTCAGCTAAACCTCTTTTCTTGCTGCCTCCGTAAAATTCATGCCAGCCGATAGTTTTTGAATAATTGCCAGTTAATATCTGTGATAGACAGCCGTTAAGTTCATCTGCATCCACAAATACAGGATATCTTTTTACAGCTGTGTTGCTTTTATTATACTGAACATATTCAAGCTTAAAACTGTTGTAATCCTGCACATCCCACTCATCATTGGTTATATCTTTAACAACCAGCATCTCGCCTCTTTTGTCCATCTTGTGTATTACATTATTATAATAATCACTCATTTATATAACCCTCCTTTTTATTAATAAATCTGTCATGCTGCTTTTGAATTTAAAGCCAAAACTTTATAAACAAAATATTGATTAAGCAGTTCTTCTTGTTTTCTCTCTTTATAAAGTCTAATTTCGAACTCGGTTTCTTCTTCATTCCAGCTTAGTACATCATAACTTTCCAAATCAAAAGCCTCCATAAATGAATCAATTGCATTATCAGGATTTTCAGCTAAAACAGAATAATTATCACATCCTAAATCATAACCTCCAACCTCATATAGAAATGAAAATTCATACATTTCTTTCTTCATCTTTAATACCCCCTTTTAAAATATATCTTTATTTAATTCTTCGACTATATGGTCAAGAGCATCATCTAATCTTGTGTTATGCTCTTCCTGAATACTTTTAATAAGAAAATCCTCATCTTCTTCAACGTCAGGATAAAAAAGAATTTCTTCTTTAATATTGTCTCCAAACATAAAATTACCTCCTAGTTAAACTCAGAGCTTACAACTTCATCAATTTCTTCGTTTACTATCTGTATTGCATACCCCATATTGGCATTCTCAACAGCAGAAACTGCTCTTTCAATATTGTCCTCTGTTAATTCAATTTCATTGTCCTCCATTGCTCCTAGAACATCATCTTCTGTCCAAATTAAACATCCTACCTGTTTACTCATGATTTATTCCTCCTTTTAATAATTCTCATTGTTTATTAAGGTTTCTAATCTCCAACCTGTTAAATCCATCATCAGCTCATCCACAACTGCTTTTTTATCAGAGTTAAGTTCGTTATAAAAATCTGTGATATAAATTTCTTTTTTGTCACTTGATACATCATCATTGTTTATAGCATCAACAATTCTATCAATTAAATTTTCTTCCATTTTATGCCTCCTTTTTACCTGGTTTAAATAAATCTCTGACCTCACTTTTGTGAATAGTTAAACCACAGCTTTTATGCTCAGGACAGTAACCTATAACCTGACATTTAGGCTTGATATATTCTCCAAAGATAGGCCATTTGGCCACAACCTGGTTTCTCATCTGCCAGACAATATCTCTTATTTCCCACTGAGCTCTGGTACATAACCTTTCTTTTGCTAAATCCATAAGTGAATGAAGGTTAATCATTACATCTATTTCTGTTTCAGTTGAATTTGGAAGTATAAATCTTGCGTCTTCTTTTGGTATCCCCATTTCAACAAATTGATTATATAAATCATGGAGCTTAGAAATCATTTCATCATATTCATAGTGAGTAAAACTCTCTTTTTTGATGGTATCTGGTGTTACATAACCAAAACCATCCTCATTTACATAGCGCTGTGAACGCTGAGAATTGTGTACAACAAAACCATTAGCTATAAAATTATGATGTGGATTTTTCATTTCTAAATCATAAGTCATTTCTTTTCCTGAATATTCAATGCTTTTAATTTCTGAAAGTCTTATTTGTTTAACTTTTACTCCATAATGCTGGACTGCGTGGCATGTTCTACAAAGCTCTATTAAATTATCATCTGAATCATTTGAAGGGTTTTTATCTATATGATGAACTTCGGTAAATTTAGTTTCTTTATCGCAAATTTCACATTTATATTTTCTATCAAAATGCCTCTGGACACGAGTATATCCACCAGTATTTTTGATATTATTTCCTTTCCATTGATGATTTTTTTCTCCTACAAATTTTTCACCTTTTTTATAATTAGGGTTATTTTCTCCTTTTAATTTTTCAGAGCTTATTTTCATTGGTTTATAATTATCTTTTGTTTTTCCTTTATTTGGCGGCTCAACACCTAAAGACCAACTTCCTAACTCTTTTTGTAAATTATATTTTCTAATCCATTTCCTAATAGTGTGATGAGAACAGTTACATAAAGTGGCAATCTTTTTTTGTGATAAATTTTCTTTGTGATATTTTTTTTCTAACCAGTTTTTATCCCTATATAATGGCTCTCCATTTGTGTAAATTATATCTCCTTCTTTTATGTTTTTTAATCTTTTCCAGCCGTTATCTGTTAAAAATTTATGCTCTTTTGTAGATTTTATACTATAACCATCTTTTGTTTTTACAGTATAAACATCTTTTATACCAGATTTTATTATGGATATTGGTTTATTTTTAGTAATTATTTTATTTTCTTCATCAACACATCTTACGTTTGTGTGTTTTAATCCATTAATTGTAGTATTATAGAGTTCTTTGAGTGTCTTAGGATGTACACTACCATTTTGATAGTCTGAATATATTCTTGTATCACCACTTAAACAAAAACTTACCCCCGCTCTTTTTCTTACAAGCTGATGAGAAAACACTCTACTTCCCTTTTTGATATTAAAATGAAAAGCTGCAAACTCAGCCATAGAATTATGTCCTGAATTCAATACATTTCTGACTAGCTCTTTTGTCGGTTCCGAATCATAGCAACGACTGGCAGCCATCGCTATACTCATTACTGGATTGTTTGATGTTCCTTCCTCTAATAAAGTCACCTGCATTATTTTAAAACCACCTTTTCTAAATTTGCTGTTATATAATATTCTGTGTCATTGGATACTTCATGCTCAAAACTAGTCTTGCAATTTGTACAGTAAACTTCTTCATCTAAGATGTCCACAGTTTCTTTGTGTTCATAAAACTCCATTTCTACAACCCTTGGTGAATCCTGACTTTCATGACCCATTGAGTAAACTGTTGATTCTTCTGTGATTCTTTCAGTTACAATTTCTCCCTTTTGGCATACTGGACATTCTACCATTTAATCTCCCCCTTTTTTTTTATTTAAAATAAAACGCAAACTCTTTATCTTTGTTAAAAGCTATAAGGTCTAGCTTTCGTTTTATATTAAATTTTTCTTTTAAGCTGTCTATTTTTTGACCAGAAATTTCTTCTATTAAATTAATATCACTTTTATCCATGTAATCAGCATCTAAATGAATCTTCTTTGATATTATATTTTCCTTAGTGTAATCAATAGCAAAAGTATAAATCAGCTTGTCGTATTTTTTCTTTTTGAATAAAGATTTGACATCTTCATAAAGCTCAGAATCAAAGTTTTTAAGTGTGATAAATGCGTCTTTGGAATAATAAAATGAAAATAGGTCTTTGTTTACCGAAAATAAATATTTCTGACCTCTTAATCCATATTTGAAAAATTCTTTCTCTATTTCTAAATTACTTACTGGATGTAGATAGTACACCTCACCATTTGAATTAAATATGTGAGGTATACCATACTTTTACCAATTCCAATTTAATTTACTATCTATAATTCTATTTATTTGAGATTTAACATCCTGTTTGTTGTTTGTGTCTCTGTACAAAATATAGTTTTTACTTTTTTTATTTTTTTTTATTTTCACATCAAACTCTTTTACACTAAACAAAATATCAACTCCTAAATAGCCCTCTTGCTTTTATCACTATAAATCATAAACTTTGAATACTTCATAGGTATTTCATCTATAAACCTTGAAGGCTTTTTATCTACAAACTGATAGAACTGAAATCTTCTCTTGCAGTAGGTAAGAAACAATCTTTCTTCAGCTCTTGTCATAGCTACATAGCATAATCTTCTTTCCTCTTCCTCTCCGTCAGGCTCTTCAAGTGAGAACTTGTGAGGGAATGTCTCTTCTTCCATCCCAACCATGAACACTACAGGAAATTCTAAACCTTTGGCTGCATGTACAGTCATTAATTTAACCTTATCTGAGTCCTGGTCGAGCTGGTCTTGGTCACTTATAAGCTTTACATTTTGCAGAAAGTCTACAAGTGAATCATCGTTGGAATTTTTCTCAACATAGTTATTAACAAAATCAAAAAATGCTTCTACATTCTTCATTCTGTTTTCATAAGTTTCTTCATCCTGTAGTAATATATCTTCAAAGTGAACGTCTTCGTATATTTTTAGTATTGTCTCCTGCAGGCCTAGGTCTTCTTTCCTAATCTCTATAATCGGCTTCAGGTATTCATCAAACATCTTTAATACTGCCTCCCCCTTTACTTTACCTATACCCTTTACAGATGAGGGAGACTTTACTACGTCTATCAGAGGAAGCATTGTATTGTAGCTGTGTTCAAGCATTTTTGCTACAGTTACAGGACCTATGCCGTTACTCTCTAGATTTATTATTCTATTTAAACTAGGAGAGTCTTCAACATTTGCAGTCAATCTAATAAATGCTAGAAGGTCTTTTATTTCTTTTCTATCAAAAAACCCTGTACCTTTAACAACTGTGTAAGGTATTCCTGCATTAACAAAAGCTGTTTCGAAATTCTGCGACTGATAATTACTTCTATAAAGAAGTGTAATATCTTTATAGTCATAATTATTTGCATCTGTAAGAGTTTTGATTGTATTGACTATAAAGTCAGCCTCTTTATATGAGTCAAATGTTTCAGCTATAACTATAGGAAACCCGGGCTTAGCTTTAGTAAAAGCAACTTTCTCTCTTCTTTTTTTATTGTTTTTAACTACCTCATTTGAGGCTTCTATAATGTTAGATGTGCTTCTGTAATTTCTTTCAAGTTTTATTATATTTACATTTTTATACTCTTTTTCAAAATCTATTATATTCTGAATATCAGAACCCCTAAATCCATAAATACTATTGCAGGTTACAATTCCATCCGCTATATATTTGTGATATTTATCAACATTTAAACTATAAACAGGTCCATCATAATCATAAATTCTAAGCTTTTTTATTTTTTTCCACTCTGTCTTCTTTCCTTTAATATGGACTGGAACTTTCATAAGTTCTGGAATAAAATTGCATGCTTTTATTTTTATAATAGATTTTCCGCCACGTCTTTGGTAAACATTTTCAACGTCAAAAAATGGAAATTCTATTTCTCTGTCGTGGTCTTTGAGGCATTTTTTTGCATTTTTATAAAGTCTTTCATATGATAAGTTTTCATAAACAGAACTTATTACTTCTTTTGTTAAATAACCATTAGTCGCTCCGTCATTTGTTTCCTGAAAAGTTAATTGTGGAATTCCATACCTGCTAGCAATAATACTTTCCCAGGCAAATGCTTCTTTTTTAGTTTTTACAACCTTTAAAATCCATGCTTTATCTGCTTTTTCGATTCTTGACCTAACTCCTAAATGAAATCCCCCATCTGCTTTAAATAATTGACACCATCCTACTCTAAATTTGTCATCTTTTTGCATCAAGTAGACTACATTATAGTTAGTAGATTTATTTGTCCACTTAACAAGCCATTTATGGTTATAAGTTGATTTAGATATTTTGCCATCTTCAGTTTCTATTTCATACATTTTGCCTTTGTAATTTCTCATACCTTTTTTAATTTCGTAACCATAATCATCACTTAATCCAATTACATAAGAACCACGCCTGTCATAGCTAGGAACCTTGTCAACACCAGGCTCTAAGTCTTTGATTTTTTTGTAACCTTTAGTAGTTAAGACTTCGGTATTTGGTGGTTGGCACTGGTCGGAATCACCTACGGCCATAATATTTTTGTGTTTATCTGCCAGCATCTTAAGTATTATATACTGACTGTGATTTGTGTCTTGATACTCATCACACTGAATATACTTAAATTTATTTTGATAGTGTTCTAAAACTTCAGGATATTTTCTAAACAGATAAATTGTTTTTGTTATCAGGTCAGTAAAGTCAAAGGCATTATTTTTCTTTAACCTTTTATAATATTCCTTGTATATCTTCTGGATATACCTATCTCTTTCAAAAGGCTCTCTACCAAGCTTTTGCAGATAATTAGCAAATGATATTAAGTTTCTTTTAGCTTCTGTTATTTTAAAGAATACTTTTTTATCTTCATAGACTTTATCATCAAGCCCCATTGAGTTTATGATATCGTTTACTATTTTTACAGAGTCATCAGTGTCATATATGAGGTAGTTTGGTTTGTAGCCTATCTTATCTAAGTTCTCGCTTAAGATTTTCAAACACATTGAGTGAAAAGTCCCAATCCACATGCTTGATATATCACAGTCTACAATCTTTTTTACTCTATCTTCCATCTCGCTTGCTGCCTTATTTGTAAAGGTTACAGTTAGGATTTCAGAAGGAAAAATACCTTCTTTAATAAGTCTTGCTATACGATATGTTATAACTCTTGTTTTTCCACTACCAGCCCCGGCAACAACAAGTGACGGCCCCTTATCGTGCAAAACTGCTTCTTTTTGTTTCTTGTTTAAATCAAGTGTTAAATTCAATATTTGCACCTCCATTTATTTTCTAATCGGCATTAACATATAATTTATATCTCTATCATTTAAAACTACAGCTGTATTTCCCTTATTAAATGATATTTTAAAATCATCACTTCTTGTATCATTTATAAAGTCCAATAAAAATCCTGAATCGAAATTTTTATCTATTGGAGTTTTAAAATCAAAGTTTAACTTTTCAAGGTTTTTCATATCTGAAGAATAAATAAACAAACTCTCATCTTTTGTTTTAATTGTTATAACTTTATCTCCAATCATAAAATCGCTGATAATTTTAACTCTATTGATAGCATCTTTAAACTCTGAAGTCTTAATCTTATTTTCAAATTCTAGATTTTTGGGAATAATTTTTTCGTATAAAGGAAAGCTGCCTGCTATTAATTGGTGCTTTAAAACTAAATCATCTTTTAAAAGTTTGATGTATTCATTATTTAAAATTAGCTTAACTTCCTTTTCTCCTCCATCTAAAACCCCAAGGATATATTTAATCATATTCTTAGGTATTAAATATTGGCCTTCTCTCTCTCCGCTTATATGAAAGTCTTTTAGATTTGAAAAATACATTCTAAATGTATCAGTAGTAACAAAATCAATAGTGCCATCTTCTTTAAGCTTTATATTTAATCCTATTATTGAGTTTTGATGTGATTCATCAGGTATTATTTTGATGAAACGCTTAAAGACATCCATAATTATTGACTCTTTTATTGTGAGTTCTGTTTCTTTTTCTACAATGTATTCTTCAGGAAAATCAATATTTAAAATTGGAACCTTAAATAAGTTATCCTTACTTACAAGTTCTAAGTTGCTGTCATTTAATCTTAAGTGTATTTTTTCATTTTTATATTTTCTAACTAAATTATTAAGCAAAGAGAAAGGAATTAAAACATCTCCTTCCTCCTTTATTTTAACTTCATCAATCTCATCTTTGATATACATATTAAAATTAGTAGCTTTAATAATAACCCTGTCATATTTAACAGAAATTAAAACAGAAGATGAAATTTCTAAAATATTTGTGCTTGTGGAAATACATTTTTGTACTTTTTTAAAAACATTTTGTAGTGCTTTTTTATCCACTATACATTCCATCTAAAAACCTCCGCTATTTAATATTCTTTAAAAAGCATTTCATAATAACTTATTCTTCCAATAGCTTTAAAGAAGTATTCTCTTTTTTTCTTTTGGCTTACATCAAGTCCAGGGCCAACGTTATAGCCCACAATCGCTGATAATCTATCTCCATTGTAGTAGCGTTTTAATAACTTATAGTAGTACCAGATACCGTATTTGACCTGTTTTTCAACGTCAGAACGCAACAATTCTTTGTGATTGATATTTTTTGAACTTCCATAGAGCTTTAATCCATCACCAAAAAAGTCAGAAGCTGCTTGAGCTGTCTGCCATGTTAGTGCAGTCATTCCAAACGACCTACCATTATCCATATCGTAATAGTTTACAAAATGACTTTCTAACTCAACTATAGCAAAGAAATCTTTGGCAACTCTTCTAGGGTGTATTTCAGGATGAAGATAGTTTAGGTCATAAGCATATTTAATTATCCATCCACTTCTGTTTTGAGCCTGCTCAAGTGTTATTGCATCATCAACAGTTAACTCACTTCTGTATCTGCAGTACCACCTATTTACATCCATAGAACGTTCTGTCATAAAATTGTGTAAGTTTACTGCCTCCGCATTAGAAGGCAGTATTGTTGTCGTTAATAATAAAATTGCTAATATCAATAAAGACAAATTAGTTTTATTCAATTTATGTTTCCTCCTCTACCCCTAATGTTTCTCTTTCTCTTAAAGCTAAGCATCCATTTGCGGGGCAAAAATAATAATCATCACTTTTTTTTCTGTCCATTATATTTTTGTGGATTAGAGCGCTTTTTGTCATTTTTTCAGCATATATACACTTTTTAATGACCCCTTCTTTAAGCAGGCACCTTTTCCTTTTCTGCTCCAGTCTGTTCATCTTCTTCTACATCCCCTTCTGTATTAATTTCTGCATCATCTTCTGCATAATATAAAGGTTCTTCTCTTCCGAGTAGTATTCTTTCTTTTATCTCTTTTAGCATTAAGTCTGGATTATCTAAAGAGTAAATAGCCTGAACGAAATTATCCATGCCGTTTTCTTTTAACTCTCTCTCGCTTCCTTCTTCAACACCTAAAGGAGTATATGTTCTCCAGCCACCTGCTTTTTGAATGACACCTGTTTTTTCTCCTGCTGCTAAAATATCCTTGTTTAAATTAAATCCCTTATCGTAGTAGAGGTCTACAAACCCTTGTCTTCCTACAGTACCAACTTTGTTTTTAATAATTCGTGCTCTCAATCTATGTCCGTGAACCACAAGAGTATCGCCTGACCCCTCACTAAAGGTGTCACGTTTTTTAACTTCTATACGTTGGTCGCTATAAAATTTAATTGCTCGACCACCAGGAGTTATTGAGGGGTCTCCATAAAGCTGACCAACCTTTTCTCTCAGCTGGTTAATTAGAATTAATGTACACTTATTTTTATTTAATACAGCCTTTAATTTCTTCATTGCTTTAGACCACATACGAGCGTCTACGGCCATCTGTTGGTCTTCCATTGAAGATGTCAGAATTGCTGCTGCAGAGAGTGCAGCTACTGAATCAATAGCAATTAGTCTTACCTCACCAGTTTTAGCAAGTGCCTCAATAACATCAAGTACTGATTCACCTTCTGATTTCTGTGACATAATTAAATCTTCAGTTTTTACACCAAAAAGGTCAGCAAAATCAGGGTTGTATGAGTTTTCTGCGTCGAAAAAAGCACATTTATGTCCATCTTTTTGAGCCTGAGCTATAATTGACAGTACTAAAGTCGTTTTACCAGAACCCTCTGGTCCATATATTTCAATAATACGGCCAATAGGTATTCCTCCACCACCAGTATTAGGCTGGGTTGCAAGGTCGATATCTAAAACACCTGTTGATATCCATTTAATTTCTAGCTTTTCTCTGTCAGCACCTGAAAATAATGCATCTTCACCGTAAGACTTTTTAATCTGCTTCATGGCTTTATCTAATTCTTTATTCAAATTCTACTCCTCCTTTAATCAAAATGGTACATCAAAATCATAAGCGTCTTCATCATCTGTATAATCTTCAGTGTCAAAATCCTCTACATTATCCTCACTTATATTTTCTTTTTGGCCATCTAGTTTTTCTATATCTCTTTTAGGATTTTTGCTTACACTTTTTCCATCAGGAAAATCTAGATATCTTATTTCATTTGCGGTAATTACTATGTCTGAAAGAATTTTATCTGATGTATTGCTCTGAAATTCTTCCAACTTGACATCGCCCTGGACCATTACAAGTCTTCCCTTACCTAGATTATTATTAGCAGCCTCTGCCTGCCCGTTCCAGCATGTAACTTTAACAAACTGTGTATCATCATCTGTTTTTGAAAATGGATTGTTAACTGCTATTGTGAAGTTGCAGACAGACTTATCTGTCTTAGTTTTTCTTAGCTTCGGGTCTTTTGTAAGCCTGCCGATTGCCGTTCCTTTAAAATACATTCATTCACCTCTTTTGTGATGTGTTTACTTTACATTACTAAACCAGTAGTTTAATTCTAACACAACTTGAACCACTTTGCAAGTAGAGTGTTAAAATTAATAATCTAATTCAAGCTCGCTATAAATTTTTGAAATTAAATCATATATATATTCGTATAAGCCCATAGAAACAAACTCATGGATATCAAAATAGCATTGTCCAAGCTGGTCAATTTCTTTATTTATTTCAAGTTGAATATAATCTCTTAACTCTTCTGCAAGTTCAATTGTATTTAAATCAGCTATTGACCATACTTCACTTTCGTAATAGTTAGCATTTTCAGAGATATTGGTTTCGGAATATTCGCCCTCAATAACTGAAGTTCTTAAATCATCCACAAGCCATTCTTCAAATCCTAAATCTCTGTTTATATCTTCGATAAATTCTAAATATTCTTCTGTTCTTTTACACATATGATTCCTCCTTCGTGCTTTCAAAAACCTCATTAAAGAGCATTTCTATATATTCGTATATTCCAAAACCTAAAATTAAATCTTCAAATTCCATATCGAGATTAAAGTCATTATATTGATTGATGTCTTGATTTATTTCATCTTTAATAATATCCCATAATTTTAAGCCCATCTTTACTACTTCAATATTTTTATAGTTGTTGGATATTTCAACAGTAAAGCTATCAGCAAAATAGCCTGAGCCTACTAAAGGGGCACCATTTTCTGTAACATAATTTTTAAATAAATCAATCAGCATTTCTTTTTCAAAACCTAAATTCCTATTAGATTCCTTAATTGAGCTTAGTGCATCGCTTACCATATCTAGTTCTTTTATATCTTCTGTCATATAGTCAACAAACTCATAACTGTCTTTAAACCCTTTTTTAAACTCTCCTTCAATAAATCTTTCGCACAAAATATCATATCCTATATTATCCAATAAATCTTCACCATAATCTTTTAATAAAACACTATAAATATCAAGGAATCTATTTTCATAAATTCTGTTTATTTCATTCATAGTTTCTAGAAGTGAACCATAAAAATATGGAGTTTTATCTTCTGTTTCGATTTTTGCCAAAGAATAAGCAAAAAGAGATATTGTCTGTTCTTTATTAGGCGTTTTTAACATTTGTAATCCCTCCTTATTATAATTTAAAACTTTTCAAATATTGTGCTTTATAGCAAGATTTTAACTCAGTTATTGTCATTACTGCAAGTTCTTCTGCTTGGTAATGTTCTTTAAGATTTTTAAACAAAGCCTTCCTTTCTAAAGCTTCTTTTCTATCATGAATTTTTTCTTTGACTTCTGAGTTTGTATATCCACCTTCATATTTTTCCCATGTTTTACCATTTTCAAAGTCATCTGCATCATAATCTCTTATATATACATCAATGTTTTCTGATGCAAAAACATCTCTAACAACACTATCCTCTACTTCAATTAATACATTTTTCATTTTTGCCCCCTCCTTTTCTAATTGATTTAGAATCTCTTCTTTTGTTCCAGTTGTATAAGCCCAAGGCCTATCATTTGTGTAGAAGATAAATTCTTTAGGTAAAATTATTTTCCCTTCTACTAATCTTATTGTAGATTCTAAAGGTCCTATGCTGAAATCAAAACTTTTAAACTCATCATCAAAAGCCTCGTAATTCAAACCTTCTAAATCATCATAAAGGGCCTCAAAATCATTACCTAAACCATTTATTATTTCTTGATATTCATTATATGCCTCTAAAAAGATTTCTTTTCCATATTCCATAGCTTACCCCCTTATAGTTTTTTTAATATTTCTTTTGTGAGACTTTCTCCTAAATAATCAGACATATTCTTGACATATTCTTTTACTTCTGTAAAGCCGAAAAGGCCGTGAAGGTTATCTTCTAATTCCAAGTCTACATGACCGCAATGGTCGCACTTTTCTTTGTTCCAGATAGCAACTGAATAAACCTCACCAGATATCCATTCATCAAGTAATTTTATCTCTGTTTCAAGTGTTTCTATTGTCTTTTCTTTAGTTAGATTTCTTTTTTTGTAATCTTCTTCTTTTACATAAATCCACCCTACCTGACCGCTGTCCCACATACTGGAAAAAGGTGTTGTTCTAATAGTAGCTCCTCCATGCTGATAGATATATATAGGCAGATAAATCAAACCATCCATACTGCCAACATGATTTTTGAGTGCATCAAATTCATTATCGCATTTACCAGCATCTACTTTTTCATCTCCGAAATCCATTTTTCTATGCCATTCTACAACTGTACCAAGATTGTCATATAAAACTCTAGGACTTTCTGCAAAATCGTCGTGGTCAACAACAAATTGTATTTTTTTATTCTCAAATTCATATAACCCTTTCATTTACATCACTCCTTTGTGATAATATTCTTCAAGTATTTTTCTGACACCATCGTTATCTTCTTCATATAAAACATTTAAACCTTTCTTATCAGCTATTGTAATAATGTCTGTTATCATCTCCTCTAGTGAATAGCTAAAGGTAACATCAACAGGTAAATCTCTTAACTCTTTTTTGTTTGGAATATAGTCAATAATTACATATTTTTGTTCCATTTTTATCCCCCTTTTTTATTCCCACAATTTCCAGCCTAAATCAATATCATATTTTCCTTCATCTAAATATTCCCAAAAAAGCCTTACTGTTTTATCTCCTTCAATTTGATAAAAAAGAAGCCCATAAACACTACTGACATCTTCTATACTTAATCCATGAATTTCTATTCCAGCCAGTAAATCACTCAATGAATTTTCATTTTTAGAGTCCCAGTACATATCATTTATTCTAGTAAAAGCATCCTCTACCGAGTCAGCAATTAAAATTTTATTTTTCACTCTGTTACCTCCTCTTCAAAGTCATGCCACTGTAAGCCTCTGGCCTTATATAAAGGTATCCAGTGATTATCCATAAAACTGTAGCCGGCACCGTCTACCCCCAGAAAAATATCTCCTGTTGGGTAATATTCAAAGGCTCTTAATCCACATTCTTTTACTTTATCTAAATTGTTTTGTATCCACTCTTCGTCAAAACTACTCTTAGGATTAAAAAGAGTCCCCCACATAGGGAATAATCCCGAATAATCGTCGTATTCAGGTTCAACCTCCCAAGTTTTTACCTCAACATTTTCAAGCTCATCGTCTAAAGGTTCTAAAGTAAGAAATTCGCCGTCAACTTCTAAGACTTCCCAATCTTCTCCATCATAATAGACTATTTCACCTACTGTTATAATATCTCGTGTCAAATCAATCCAGTCACTTAAGTCATCTCCTACAGCATTTTTGATTAAAGCCTCTGAAACAAAATTAAACTCATTAATCCATTTGTTTGTTGCTTCTTTAATATTCATCTTAATCCTCCTTTAAGCTTTTTGGTCTGCTATTACGTACTCAATAAGCTCTTCCTTTTTATCTTCAGCTATCTCAAGTGCTTCCTGACTTCTTTTTTTGCTTCTTCTATTAACTTCTTTAATCAGCATTTTAGTGCCGCTGAAAGCTGTTGTTTCTACAGACATAATACTTCCGTTTTCTCTTCTATTTACAGTCACAGGTGTTACTGATAGGTAATAACCTCTTTTTTCTTTATCTCCGCTAAAATAATTCCAGCCACCTTTATCATAATAGACCTGAATCTTTAATTCTTTAGGAAATCCTTCTTTTTTGATGTATTCTTTTGATAATAATTTATCCATTATTTACACCTCTCTTACGTATTCTGCATAATTAATATCAAGGGTACTACAGATGTTTTTCATTGAAGTTTCGTGCTTGTTCTCTTCTAATATCCATGTATCCTGGTGTTCGTCTAGGTATTCTTCCACGCTTGAGTAAACAAATATACCCATACCAAAACCGGAAGCTAACTCGGCAGCTATTACTTGAAAGTTGCCCACTAACCACGCATTATGTTTTTGGTTTTCATATTCAGAAACTACTATAGCGTCATCAGTAATCATTGCCTTATATAAGTCTAGCGTAATTTTATCACCGTAATCATTTACTACATCCTTCAAAAACTTTTTACTCATTATTTATTCCTCCCTTTTTTTTAGTTGAATTCTTTCTAATTGGTCTTTTGATTCAAAAATATAATCTCCATCAGAGTCATGGTGTCTTACGTTTTTTGAAGTTTCTATTACATTACCATTATCATCTACTCTAAAAGCACAAAGTGTACTTCCATTTTTGCTCTCTATTTCATATACTCTCATTATTTATGCCTCCTAACCTTTAATAACTGCAATAGTTTTTAGTTCATCAATCACGGATACTAAATCTTTTTGATTTTCCATAACCTGATGAATGTCTTTATATGCCTTCATGTATTCTTCTGCAACATCTTTTTTATTAGTTTTACCAAGTACAACATTCTTTTCTTTTAAATCTTCCATAACCTCTTGCACTGAATATTCTTCTTTGGCTGCAGTTCTGGTGTGAGTTCTCCCGGCTCCATGGCTGCAGGACTTGAATGAAGCATCATTCCCAAGACCCTGAGCAATAAAGGAAGATGAACCCATTGCTCCTGGAATAGGCACCATATCTGTACCTCTGGCCCGCACAGCTCCTTTCCTATGCACCATGTAGTTAACACCGTTCACATTTTCATAGGCAGCATAATTGTGGTGGACATTTAATCTTCTTGTAATTTTATAATTATCAATAAGACCTCTTTTTTTAAGTAAATCAATAGTCTTATTTAGAACTAAATCCATAATTTTATCTCTATTTAACTCAGCAACTTTTAAGGCAAAATTCATGAATTTCATATATTCCTGACCCTCATCACTATCGAGTGGTAAAAAGGGCATTGTTACATCATCAGATAAAACATCAACATACCATTTTTTATTTAAACTTTTTGCTAACTTACTAAAATGAGAGTTTATTTTAGCGCCAACACTTCTGGAGCCGGTGTGAATCATAATTGCAAGATTACCCTCTTTGTTTTCCTGTAGCTCAACGAAGTGGTTGCCACCTCCTAGACTTCCAACAATTTCCATAGACTCCATGACAGCTTCCATTAAAAGAGGTTTTTCTTCAATATCTCCACCATAGTTTAAATTATTAATTAGATTTAGAAGCTCCATGTTATCTTTGTTTTCTTCTTTTTTGCAGTGCTGAAATCCTGTTGGTAAATCTCTCATAATTGACCCAACCAGTTCCTGAGCAACTGTTCCTGAATCCATGTGTGTTGTTTGCATAAAGCAGGCCTCAATATCTGTCTGTATAAAGGCGACACCGCACCCTATATCGTTCGAGACTGCATCAGGTACTATAACATCCTTTGTAGCTAAAACCCCGCCAACTGGCATATGGTAGCCCGTAGCGTGTACATCAGGCATCAATGCTATGTGTGATTTAGCGTATGGGAGCTTTGATATTTCTACTGCTTCTTTAAATGTGTTATCATCTAAATCTTCACTTTCATCAATCCAGACTTTAACAGGCAAGCCTGTATATAAACCATTAAAAGTGTACATTAAAAATCACCTTTCTGTAATGCTATCCACATATCTCCTGAATCTCCCGGTTCTAAAACAAGAAACTCCTCTTCTTCTAAGTGTTCAGACATTTCTTCATTGAGCATTTCTTCAACATCCTGTCTGATATATAAAGTCCACTCGTCCATGTATTTAAAGGTGTCTTTTTTATATTCTTCTTCTGTCAGTCCTTCTTCTGTGAAAATATCAAGTAGAGCCTGTGTTTTAAACTGTCCCAAAGCTCCGTCAACAAGAATTTCTACACCCCATAAATTTGAACCTTCTTCATGGTCATCTCCGCTCATTTCAATTCTAGAATTTGCTATCTCATCAGCAAGTTTATCTCTGTAAAATATATCATCAAACTTTTTGGTTTTCATTTTATACATCCCTCCATTTGCCATAATTAGTATCTGCTATATCCTTAATATCATTTAGCAACTCATTTAATACCTGTTTACTTGAATCTTCTGGTGTAAACTCTATCATTTCTGATATGCCCTCAAACTCTTTGTCCATTTCTTCATGTTCGCTTACAATTTTAGCTTTTACTATTTTGTAATCATGCTCTTGAAGCCACTTGTGGAATTTATAGGCTTCACATTGATTTTTACAAAACGGTTTAGCGAAAACCTTAGATAGTTCTTTGCTCAATTCTGTCCCGTTACCATTATCAATTAAATCCTGTATGTCACACTCAACATCTTTGCAATATTCTCGGTTCTTATATTCAATCATTTAGTTAAACTCTCCTTTAATAATTTTCTTCCTATTTCATAACTATTATGATACTTATGATATGGCTCCCAGAAAATTTCCTTAATTATTTCGAATGTCATTTCAGAAATGGTAAGTGATTTATATTCTGAGTCAATATTATCTGGAAGTACCTGATTTGCTGCGTCTGATACTTTATTATAAATTGGAAGGCAAACTTTAAATCTAAAATTATCTGTTTCCTGCCAACCATCTTCGAAGGTAGCAATTAGGTCATCTAAACCATCTATTTCGTCGTTTATTATATCCTCTTTCATTACTGATTCGGTGTCAGCCATCCAGGTAGTTTCTTTTGCATACTGGCTTATTTCATCTAAAAACTGATGTCCGTAATCAATTAACATACAGTCAATTATTTTTTCTTCTTCATCGTCAAAGTAATTTATTTTTTCTTTGATTTTTTCCCTTGCTTTTTTATTATAGTCAAGCATCAAATCACTCCTTAAAATAATTCATCCACCCTGATTTGATTTTTCTTTTTTGTTCAATCAGGATATGAATATCGCCCCACTCTGTTAGATAGTCAATGTAGTCACTGGCAAATTTTTCGATTAAATATAGTTCATATGGTTCCTGTAGGTCAATTTCATCATCTAAAATTCCATCTTCAAGCATTTCATAGTATTTTTCCTGAAAAAGATTGTTTTCTTCCATAATATCCTCAATTATTCTTTCATGATAATCATAAATAAATTCTCTTAAAGGCATGAAATAACTTTTTTCATAGGCACCATAATGGTCAGATGGAATATCTAAATATATTTTTTCATCATGCTGTGTTGTTTTTACTTTAGAACATTCCCACTCTCTCGTTTCAGATTTAGCACCAATACTATAGTAATGATTGATATAATCAGCAATTGAGCTATTTATATTGTCGAAAGTAAGCCCTTTAGAAAATTCTCCCTTTTTTAAGCTGACCCCCTGGGCCAGCCACCTTAAAAGTTCTAATTCTTTTTTAAAGTCCATTGTAACCCTCCTTTTAAATATTAATAACCAGCAAGTTCTCCAGATGAGTGGTATTCTTCTAATAAATTATCGGCAGCAATAATTATTCTTTCAAAGCGACTGTTATTGTCGATGTGGTCTAATTCCATTTCAAGTTTATCTTCAACCATTTTCTGATTATCATTAATAAATCTCTTTATTTTTGGGTGGATATCCAAATCTTTATTGATATAATCAGCAGCTATATTAAAAACAAGCTGGTATAAATTGTCATATAAAACATCTGTTAGATATAAAGAGCATCCACTAAAAAAGGCATCATCTAAATCAGTAAAAGGCTGAGACATATCAACTAAACCGTTTCTCATTGCTTCTTTAACATAACCCTGCAGCTCTTTTCCTTTTTCCCAGTAAACATCTGCATATCTGTCCCCGTATTCTGCAATAGCATCGCCGATATAATCAGTTTCGCTTATCCCTTCCATATCTACAAAGTCATCTAGCATTTCCTGTTCTCTGCCTGTTATAACATCAAAATTATATTCTTTAAATTTAATCAAATTAAAAACCTCCTTTTATTTTGGTGTCCCGTACTTTTCATCTGCCATTTCTTCATAAGTTTTATCTTCGTATTGTGGCAACTCGTAATTTAAAATTTGAAGAGCTTCCCTGATTTCCTTATCTATTTTTTCAATACTTTCTTTGATATCAAACCAGCTGTCCATGTCATGCATTACTGACCAGCCCGGAGCATATTCCAGACCTGTATTTAATTCTTTTATTGATTCTTTTTGATTTTCTAAGGTTTCAATATAGTATTCAATTAAACGTTTTGGTCCTGCAGCCATCTAATTCACCTCCTTTAAGCATTTATAGTTTTAGCGGCTCTATCTAATGATACAGAAAAGGCATTATCAATTATTTCTAGTCGTTCCTGTAATAAATCCCAGTTGGTTGTCCCGATACCATTTACAACCTGGTCCATATAAAACCCAAATAATCCATCAATAGCTGTTATAGCATTTGCTGCATTGAAGAACTCTTCATCCATATCCTCGTATCTGATTAAGTCTTCAGAGCCATCCATTCGCATTCCGTATCCGGTCTCAACGATTATATATTCAATGAAGTCTGTTTCGAAATTCTTCCATTCACCCTCCCAGCCGTAAGCGCTCATAATATCAGATATGGTTTCATCTGAAAGGCTGTCCAAAGTAGGAACCATATAGATATCAATACTTAAAGGTTGGTCTTCAAAATCATAAGGGTCAATGCCAAAAATCTCTTTAATAAGGTAGCCTTCCCAAAAACTTCCGTGTAGTACATACCTATAATCAAAATTAAGGTCGGGTTCTCTGTGCTGATAGACCTTTTTTGAAATATAACTTTTGTGGTAATCAGCATCTTCGACTAAAATAAAATCTTCTAGACTTGTATCACAGGTTCCTGATACACTCCCAAACTCAAACTTTTCTTTTTTATTTTTCATTTGACACCTCCTTATAGTCCCTCACTTACATCTAAGAAATGTTCATATTTAGAGTCAGCTAAACATTCAATTGCAATTTTAAAACTTTCAACATCTCTAACTGGGTTAAAAGCTAGATTTTTATATTTTATACTTCTGATTAGCTCTAATTTTTCACCTATTAAAAGGTAAGCCGGTCTGTCAACAAAATAAAGTGTATCCTCATTCTTTTTCATATTAAGTTTATCCATAATATGATTTGCAGTTGAGGTTGCGTTATGCTTTGTTAAAAATGTTGATTTAGTTTTTAGCTTGTCAGCTTCAATAACTCCTGATTCTAATTTTAAATAATAACTGTCTGGCATATCATCGACATTATAAATCTCCCATCTTTCACTTTCGTTATTCTCTAAGAACTCTCTTAAGTCTGTCTTTTCTATCAGAACACCATCAGCATAATTACTTCTTTCCATTTTCATAATTTATTCCTCCTATTTTTTTATTTAAGTCTAGGACAAAAGCCAAAGCTATAATAAATTTCTCTTTCGTTTTCGTTCAAGAGTTCATCTTCATCGAAAATAACATCAACTACATCTTTAACAAAAAACCATAATTTTTGTAGCATAAAAGCTGACATTAAGTTTTCGTTTTCATAGTATATATTTTGTTGATTGTCTTCAAAAATTATACTATTTAAGAATGCGCCTGTAGCACCTGATTCATGTTCTTTATACTCTAAAGCAGCCCATACTTCTATATAGCCACCATTTTTAAGACTTAAAACTCCCTGGTAATCTGCAAAATCCCCTGTTACTGCATAATCAGATTGGTGTAAATCACCAATATCAAATTTAATAGGGAATTTTTCTAAACCAATTACATAATTTCCTAATATATTCTGATACCTTTTTTTAAAGTAATTTTCTTTTTTTCTTTCTCTTTTTAAAAAATCAATTGCCTTAATAGCTTCTCCTGGAGGTATAATAAAAACATTTTCTGGCATTGATGAATTTTCTATATCATTAGAAAGGTGTGCCATCATATATTCTTTATCACAGTATTCAAGAGTTTGTTGGTCACCGTTATCGTCAGTGAAATTAACCAACCATCCATGTACTACTTTTCTCATTTTTTATCACCTGAACCCCACAATCTTTTATCTTCTTCTTTAAGATAAAAATCAAGACTGACACCAGCATATTCCATAATAAAATTATCTACCGCTTTTTGCTCTTTTGAATCCATTGATTTGTATAAATTTATGGCTTTATCAGAATATTCATCTGGATTTGTAATAGCAATTTCTCCTGCCAACTTTTCCATTATTTTTGAGTTGTTATTCATTTTTTACCCCCTTTTATCTTTAACATACAACTAAATAATCAATATCCTTATTTTCTGACCAGTATTCTTTTAATGACCATCTTTGATTTAACTCCTCATTTATAAAGATTGATTCTAAAATATTTTCTATATTGTCTTTCTGCCAGTAGGGAATGCGTATTAACCTTATATCGTTTTCTTTACAGTACTGGTTTTTGATGTTGTCTCTTCTTCTTCTAATTTTTAAATTGGTTCTAAAAAAATCTTCTTTTTTAAAATGTTGTAAACCGTCATATTCTATTATTAAATTATCCAAATAAAAATCAAATCTTAATTTTCTTTTGTCTTCGCATTTATGATTAGTATAATTATATTTAAAATTATAATTTTTATCATTTAACCAATTAAATATTTTTAATTCTGATTTAGAAGCTAAACTACAAATTGGACACCTACTTCCTTGTAAAAATTTTTGTGGTTTTACTTTATATATATGTCCACATTTATTATGTCTCATTTTAATTTTAGTTTTATTACTAGCATATTCTCCTAAAACAGTATATTCATCACCAACTAATTCATAAACTTCTTTTTTAAATTCTTCTGTTGTTTTTCTTCCATTCCAACGACATTTAGGGCATATTGTTCCTATTAAAAAACTAGAGGGTTTTATTTTATATATATGCCCACATTCATTATGTTTAATTTTTATTTCAGTTTGACAATTATTATATTCTCCTAAAACAGTGTATTCACCACCAACTAATTCATAAACTTCTTTTTTAAATTCTTCTGTTGTTTTTTTAGCGTTTCCAGCACATTTAGCGCATCTTGTCCCTTGCAAAAAATTAGTTGGCTCAATAGTATATAAATAGCCACATTTATTGTGTTTCATTTTTATTTTAATATCAGAATTAATATATTCTCCCAAAACAGTGTATTCATCACCAACTAATTTATAAACTTCTTTTTTAAATTTATTTGTTGTTTTTTGAGCATTCCAACAACATTTAGGACATCTACGTCCCTTTAAAAAGTTTATTGGTTTTGTGTTATATATATTCCCACATTTATTATGTTTAATTTTTATTTTAATATCAGAATTAATATATTCTCCCAAAACAGTGTATTCATCACCAACTAATTTATTTACTTCATATTTAAACTGCTTGTTTGATTTTTTCCTATAATTTAAATTGTACTTTTTTATTTTTTGTCTAATAGTATCAGTGCAACAATTAAAATACTCAGCTAATTCAATCTGATTTAAAAATTTATCCTCGATAAGCTCTCTTAACCTCTCTCCATTGTCCTTATCTATATCTTTATAGCTGCGCTTTTTATTTAATTCTTCTTCTGATATAAGGTCCAGCATATTATCTCACCCTTTTATATTTTTTCTAAAATCATTTTTAAATGTGTATTATCTTTGATTTCGATACCAAAGTCCCGCTCTACAACCCTTTGAGTGTAGGGCAGGGCAAACATAGTTTCATAGCGAATCATGAAGTTGTCTGGAATCAACATATCAAGCCTTTCCCGTGATAGAGGAAAGTAGTTCTCCCTTACTTCACGCTCCCAGTTATCTTTATAACGATATTTCATCAGGTAGTGAATAAGATTCTTATTATTTTTAATAGAACCTTCAATTGACTCATAATCCTGAAGGTATCTTCTATCTGATTTAGAGCGTATCTTCTTAACATCATTAGGATTGCTCGCCCGGTCCATACTCTGTTCAAATATCATGTCACGAATAACAACAATATCTGCTAGTGCAAATACTGTTGCCCAAAAATCATCAATTTCTTCCACATTTCTATAAGAGTAAACTTCATGAACAACAGAAGATAAATTAATAACTATTTTTTCTTTCTTGTAATTTTCATTTAGAAATTTAAACATTCTTGTGAAATTGAAAAAAATTTTTGCATTTGTGTTCTCTCTTGCTTTTTCGGCCATCTTTTCATCTATATCATAGCCGACATATTTATTATCAGGAAAAAAACGCATAACTTCTTTTAGTAAAGAGCCGTCAGCACAACCCCAATCTACAATAACGACATCGTCCGGTATCTTATCTAAGAAAAACATCTTATCTAAGACACTTTTTGACATCGAGTTATTGTACTGTTCTGTATTAGTTATTTCATTCAATATTTTTCCTCCTTTAAAACATACTCATTATCACAACTTCAAATTCTTCATTACAAGAATTGCAGTTTAATAAGAACTCATCTGGTGCAGTTTTCATAATTTCGTCATAATTATCACTTCCGCATTCTGGACAAACTACTTCGTCTAATGTTATAAAAGCTTCAGTCATTTTTATTTACCCCCCAAAATATTCTTTAATATCTTCTTTAAGCTGTCTTGTTATTTCTTTGCCCTCATCAGTTTCCATAAATTTATTAAAAGCGATGCTAGTGTATTCCTGTAAATAGATGCTCTCTATCATCTCATTTACTGTTGGTCTTTCTTTAAGCTCTCCTCTGTAATGTTTAGCTAAAAGACAGTCAGAACAACCCTGACAGCCTCCTGTGCAGTTGTGTTTTTCGGGATTATAGCAGTGATTATCCCAATCTATTTCGTAATTTTTTTTAAAACACTTAAACTCTAAATTTTTAAACTTCTCATAAGACATATTTTTTATATCCATCTTATTTACTCCTTATCTTTTCTTCTTTTATTAATCGATATGCTTTGTCAACAACCCATGGCTCTCCTGTTGGTAAATCAAAGCCTGTTGAGCCGTCAAAATCTTTAAATTCATCATACAGGAGAGTTGATTTTGATATTTCTGGATTATTTTTCTGCAATTCAACAAGTTCATAAGCCCACTCATCGAATGTGCTATCTTCAACAATGCTTGTTCCAAATCTATAGTAAATACAGCTGTGTACTAAGATTTGTCTTCGTCTTCTTCTTATAAGTTCTTTTATTTTCTTTTTCATTTTTTTATCACCTGAATTCTTAAGCTACTTTTTCCTCCTCTAGAACTAAATTATTAAATATAAAGCTGATAACATTAACTGTCCAGCCATTTCCAAGCATCTTATATCTTTGGGTATTGCTTACGCCTTCAGTGTAGTTGTCTGGAACATTTTGCAGTCTTTCATATTCAATAGGTAGCAACTTTCTTGCTCTTCCGTCTTGAAGTACCTTAGCCTGTCTGTGTCCTCCCTGTGCTGTTGTTAAAGTAGGTGATTTATGATTAGGGTTATAAACTCTATTTATAGTGTCATAACTTGATATACTTAATTTAGCTACTACCCTTTTGTTCATATCTATTTTTAGCTTTTCGTCATACCAAAAATTCATTCTGCCGTTATTTTCTATTTCTGTAACAACATCTGCCGGTTCTAAGATATCTCTTAAAACTTGAGTATTCTTTTCTGGTTTTTTATTTATGTTAATGTTTGTCCAGTAATATCTTTTTCTGTCCTGTGCTGAAAATAAAGCACTATTTATTAATTGAGGTTTTGTATAAAGAGTCTCTGATATAATCTCTTTGTCTTCATCTTTCATGCTGGCCACATTTTCAAACATAAATTTAAAAGTTGGATTATATTTTTCTACAAGGTCAAGAACCCTCACAAACTCATAAAAAAGTTTTGATTTCTCTCCCTTAAGCCCCTGGTTGTAACTGTCACGATTAATAACTGCTCTGCTTAAGTTTTGACAGGGACTACCTCCAATTAAAAGATGTATAGGTGATATCTCTTTTATAAAACTATCATCTATTTCTTTTATGTCTCCAACATGGATTGTTTCTGGATAGTTTTTCTTTGTAATTTTTACTGCATATTTATCTATTTCGCTTGCATAATATTTATCAACTTTTATTCCGTTTTTTTCTAGTGCAATCTGGCCGCAACTAATTCCGTCAAATAAGCTTAGTACATTCAATTTTGTTGACCTCCAATTATAGATTTGTTTAAAAAATTAAACTAAACTAATAAAATAAAAAAATACCCCTAATTGAAGACCCACTCCTTTTTTACACCCAAGTCGAAAACCTCAATAACTTCAAACTCAGGTTCTTTATCCTGGTTGACAAGATTTAGTTTTTCTTTGAAACTTTCTATTGCATCTTTGACATTTGCTGCATATACTATATCTTTATATCCTTGAATATTAGTTCTTACATTATATTTTGGCATTTAAAATTGCTCCCTTTTATAAATTTTAGTCTACATATCTATTGATATACCATCTCATAATTTCTGTTGCAGTATTTGGTTCTAAAAATTTACCCCTTATTTGCCCTCTTAAATCTGAAAGACTTTCAATTCGCTTTTGTTGATTTCCAACAATAATATAAATTCTATTGTAGTCATCAATATAAACCTGCACACCATTTATCACAGTTGTATTTTTTGCATGTTCATTAAAAAGTTTAAATTGATAAGTTAACTCTTCAATATCATAAGAGAACCCTACTTCATCTGCAACCTGTTCAAGCTGTTCTCTTTCGTGGTCGTCCATTTTTTCCCAGTTACTGCTTAATCTAATCAACAAGTCTCTGACATTTTCTATATCAGTCTTAACTTTTTCTATTGTACTAATCATTTTTTTCCTCCTTCCAGAATACACATTTTTTTAAGATACTGTAGAAACTTCCATCACAATTAATACTCTTTTTAAAATTTCTCATATGATAAGGACAGCTTCCGCATTTTTCTTTTTTCCACTTAAGCAGAACTTCTTTTTTTGGTTTTTTCATTCTGAACCTTCCTTTTAGCATTGTTCTCAATGTAGTCTTTCTGGTACATTTTAATTTGAGACTTAGCAGACCTTAAATCAGATTCAAGGCTTGTGATTTTGCCTCCTGCAAAAAGCCCTATTGTCAGGGCTCCAGCTATAACACCTACAAAAAGTCCTATTAAAAATAAATTCATTTTAACTACCTCTTTTATATACATATTTTGAATCTAAAAAAATTGAAGTATATGGAGCGTCATCAATAAATATAGGTAAACCATCTATTTCTCTTAAGCTTACATTCTGCTCTGTTATTACTCCCTTTTCTTCTTCTCTTTCAACAGCGTTTACAACATAAAGATTTCTTTTAACATTTTCTGGAATATGCTCAGCATCATCTCTAATTAAAACCATGTCTCCAGGATTTAATCTTTCATACATTTTGGTCTCCTTTCTTAAATGACCTTCTTTAAAAATTCCTTTAACGCTTTTGTTTGGCTGTCAGTATTTTCGACAATTTTATCGAAGTACTTTCGCTTTTTAGTAATTGTTTCATGAATTTGAATGTCTACACTATTTCTAGTAATTAAATTAGTAATGAAAATATCCTTCCATTTAGAGCCTATACGACGTATACGACCGTTTCTTTGGTCTAAGGTTGCTGGGTTCCAAGGTTCATCAAAGTTGATTAGATGGCTGGCATTCTGCAAATTATACCCCTCAGCACCTGCATCGGACATGATAATAATTCTACATTCATCATCGTTTAAGAATTTCTGTATTTCTTCATCTCTTCTATTCTCATTAAAAGCTCCGTAGATTTTGGCTGTTTTCTTAACTTCTGGCATCTGAGAAAGCTCATCTTCTAGTATATTTACCATTCTGGCAAAACGAGAAAATATTATAACCTTGAAGTCATCATTGTAATCAACAATTGCTTTTACAAGCGATTTTAGCTTTTTGGTTTTTGGTGAGGTATAGTTACTATCTATACTTACAAGCTTCTGTATCCAGACTTCTTCTGACATCGATAGTGTTCTTAAGTCATCTGCTGCTGAAGCCTGTATATTTTTAAGTCCCATAATTTTACCGCTAATCTCTTCCATCTCTTTTTCTTTTTTGCTTTTCTTCATCTTAGAGTCAGCTATTGAATCAGCTTCAAGCTTTGCTCCATCTATCATTTGCTCTATCTCTTCATGAACCCTAAACTGCTGAATATCCTGTTCTACAAGGTGTATTCTGTGATGTGGTTTTGGTAATTCTTCATCTAAATCATCCGATTTTCTTCTAATCATTCTTTTGCCTACAATTTTCTTCAAGTCAAAAAGATTTCTGTAAGATACAGGATAACCTCTGGTGTAATCAAATAATACATATTCTTTTCTGAAATCTGTTATCTTACCCAAATAGCCAGGTAATAAGAATTCAAATATACTGTGTACATCAACAGGCTTGTTTTGCATAGGAGTACCTGTTAGCCCAAGGCGATATCTAGGTTTTAATTTTTTAATAGCCTTAGTTCTTAGTGCTCCGTGAGATTTAAAGTAATGAATTTCATCGGCCACGACTAAATCTGGCTTTATTTTCTTTTTAATCATCTCAAAATCATCATCGCTGATAAGCAAGTCATGATTGATAATAAATATATCAGAATCTTCATCATAACATTCAAATCGCTTATCTCTGTTGTAACCATCTATAACTGTGAAGGTTAAATCAGAGAATTTTTCTATTTCATGCCCCCACTGTAGCTTTACGTTTTTAGGACAGCTGACAAGAACCTTTTTTATTTTACCTCTCTTTTTTAAACTGTTGATTACTGCGAGAGCCTGAATCGTTTTACCAAGCCCCATGTCATCAGCTATTAAAAATCCGTTTTCTTTTTCTAAAAAATGAATTGCTGTAGAAACGCCAAGTTTTTGAAAATCCTTCAAGGTCAGGTTCAAACTGTTAATTTCTTTGTCTCTCATAAACTTTTTTATATTTCCATCTATTTCTTTTAGGAATATATCAGCAGAAGTCTTAACATATGGAGCTTTGGTACCCGACAATTCATAAATGTCATAATTTGAGCCTGTCATAAATTTATTTTGTATCCTTTTAATGTTTGACATGTTCTTAGGTATTGTCCATTCCTTAATATCAGGGTTGTAGCTGCTTCCATTTATACTTTTTATATAATCAAGTGCTTTAAAAAATTGATTCCTGCTTCCTGTAGGCTGCACAACCAGCTCATCTTTATCATTTAAATCAAAAATTATCATATTACCACTCCGTTAGTTTCCCTCTTTTTTTCTTTTTTTAAAGTATGTTTCTACTTCAGATTTGTCTGCGGCTACATAATAAAGGCTTTTACATTCTGGACATATTGCATCACCATCAGCTATATTTTCTGCATTTTTTGAATCAGGCCCTCCAGCTACATAAATTATTTTATCCAAGTCAAAAAAACCTTCTTCATTTATTTCAACATCTGAATGTATTATGTCTCTGTCTTCATTTTTCCATAGCCAAATTGCTTTTTTTGAAACAAGTCCACAATCAAGACATTTATTAAAAACTTTATTGTTTTTATTCATTATCTTCACTCTCCTCGTATATCCAGTCCGGAAAATTATCTGAGATTGTGTCTTCAAGTTTTTTTCTTTCTTTTATTACTTCACTTAACTTTTTGGGCTCAAAGTATAAATCTCTCTCAATTTTGAATCCTTTTACATTAACACTTTCAAGCTCATTAAGAGAAAAATAGCCGAGCTCATTTTCATTGCCGCATACCAAACCAAAAAACATTCTTCTTTCAGGGTCATATTCTGTTGCGTACCACCGCCATGGACTTATTCCGTGAAAAAATGAAATATAAACTATTGGGTCTTTAACATCTTCCTGTTCGCCAGGGCCAGCAATTTTCTTTTCTAGCTCTTTAGTTATAAGTTTCATTATTTATTCCTCCTCTATCTTTTCCAGGCTTTCTATATGAACACCATTAGCCCACTCCATTTCACTATAAATAGAGTCAGTTATTAAACCATCATCAATTTCATAATTTCCATCAACTAAATCAGCTGCATCTACAACAACTTCTTCATCTACATATAATACTGCTTTAAATCTCATTCTTAACCCCCTTTTTTATTGCCCCGAGCATAAAGCCCGGGGCTTTTTTAAATTATATTAGTGAACTTAAAAAACCATCTTTAGTAGCATATACTTCTAGTCTGTTTTTTATAGCTATTTTTAATCTTCTTGTTGGTACGTGCCTAACCATCATTGTATTGCCATGTTTTTCAACCTTAAAAGAGTTGATTGGAGTTTTGGAAGGCTGAAGAACAAGTAGTTTTCTGTCTTCATCTATTCCAATTTTCATAAAGTTTGTATTTTTGTCAAAATGTTTTGAAAGTTCCTTATTAATGTAAATAATCCCATTATTATAAAGTGAAATAAATCCTTTAGCTTTTGCTACTTTTCCGTCTGGTGATAAAAAATTAATGTCATGTCTGTGTGGTAATCTTTGTCTTTTCATAATAAAAAATCTCTCCCTTTAAATTATTTTTTGGATTTTTGAATGTATCTTTCTGCATCACTAAAAATTTCTTTTACATTTTTTGCATATGGAAAAAGCCAGTCTGTCCTGTACTGCTCCCAACTTGAATTTTCTATTTCTTTACCCTGTACCATTTGTAGTTTTTTGTTTTTATATAAAAGTCTGGCTCCAACACATCTTAAACCGTGTAAGATATTGTATAGATTTTCATCCTTTCTTTCGGCAATATTTAAGAGTATATACCAGAGTTTTGAATCCTTTACTAAGTCACGCCTAGGGTCATATTTATTCTTCTCTCTTATTTCTTTTATATATTCATTAAATTTCGTCATCTGAAATTTCCTTTTTATAGTATTCTGCGACTTCTTTTATAACCTGACCTAAACTAGCAATAGGTTTTTCTGAAAGTAAACCGTCAATATCCTTATCCATACAGTAAACATCTAAGACTTCTTCAACAAGCTCCATAGGAACTTTTTCCACTCCATATTGTTTAAATTCGTTTCTTATTTCCATTCTGGTAACTGTTGTTGTGATAAAAACCTCATCATCTTCTGAACCATATTCTGTAAACATTTAAACACCCCCTTAATACCATTCAGTTTCAGTAAACCCTATACTAGCAACAGTAAATACTTTTTCATCTATTTGGATAACGTCACCAACCATCATTGAACGGTCATGCTTTACTGCATTCTCATGATAGTCTAAATTCTGACAATCATGCCAGAGTTTATTTAAAATTGTATTTTCGGGAATATCGTTATCCAGCTCAAATTCTAAAACTTTTCTGTAATCTTTTTTTAAAGGAATCTCTTTTTCTTCTCTATAACCTGTTGTCATTCTTAAATACCTTTGCCAAACTTCAGTTCCTCTCTCTCTGTCATCTTCTGGTGGATGTTTAATATAATAAACTTTTATTTTTTGCATTTTTAACCTCCTTAACTTTAAAAAGGAGCGGTTTAACCCGCCCCTAAGTTTTAATTTGCTTTTTTATACTCTTCATAAGAAAAGTTTTTAATAACAAATTGAGTTACTTTACCTTTTCTAGAAGTGATAGGATTATCTATATGAGCGACAAAATCCTGTCCATAAAATTTTTGTATTGCATATGTTAAAGGTATGTTGTTTTTTGAAAATGTTTTGTCATCTATTTGCTTGATATCGCCGCAAATAATAACCTTTGAATTGTTAAGCCTTGTTAAAAGAGACTCTATTTCTCTATATCGCATGTCTTCGGCCTCATCAACAATAACAATTGTATTCTCAAAACTTCTACCTTTAATTTTTTCCAAAGGCTGAAAAGTAATACCGAATGTATCTTCGCCTCTATTTACCATTCTTTGAAAATCCTGACTTGCTCCCATAGAACGGGCATTATCATAAAATGGCATCATATATGGCATAATTTTGTCATCTTCTCCACCAGGGAGAAACCCCTCATCTCTTTCTAGCGTTTGTTTAGGTCTTGATAAAACTATCTTGTTGTATTGACTGTTTTCTACTTTTGAAAGTGCATACGCAAGTGACAAGAAAGTCTTACCACTTCCAGCAACTCCTGTAAGTATTACAAGCTCAATATTGTCTCTTAATAAAGCATCAATTGTGGCCCACTGATATGGGTTATTTCCTGTCTGACCATTAATTGATATATTGTGGTCGACAATTTCTACCATTCCGTTATTATAATAAACTATTGCTCCTGCCGGATAAAAATAAGTTGATGCTGGAAACCCATCATAACTTTTTGAATCGACAGATAGGGATTGCAAATTATCATAAGCATATATATGATAATATCCATCCTCTAAATCGTAGCCATTTGAGCTTATTTTCTTGTTTTGAAATACTGACTGTAGGAATTCCTGGCTTACTTGGGCGTGCTTCACAAATTCTACCTCCTATTATATTTGCTATATTTTTTAGTATATATTATGATAGCTTTATCTTTATTTAAAGAGCATTGGAATCACCCCCTTTTATTATTTGTAATTTTTATATTAAGATACTTTTTCAAATAAGTCATAAACATAATCAACCAAAAATAATTCTTTTTTTCCTTTTTCCCATAACCTCATATCTTCTTCTGTGGCATCATTCCAACCTCTTGGATTTGGAATTTCATATTTTTGGATATAAATTCTTCCGTCTTCAGTATAAATATTTTCTATTTTTATATCGTGAAAATTGGCTATTTTTTTAAATAAATCTTCTTTTGTTTTTGCCTTAAAGTCAACATCCCAACCAATTGAATAGCCTGTGTTTGGAAGTTCTCCATTTATAAAGTCATCTATATTACAATCCCTATAAACTCCTTTTGCTAAAAACATTTTTTCACCCCTTTTTTATTGTTTCAATATCTGTTAAATCCTCATTACAGTAAGGGCATATCCACTTACCACCTTTACTTGCCAAGTGGCTTTATTTCTTACACTTTGGACATTTTTTCTGGTACATTTTTACCACCTAACATTTTTAAAGATTTAACGTAATCATGATTGTCAAAACCCGTTTCTCTTTTTATGTGTACTAGTTTATCTAAAAATGGCTCCATATCTTTATCGTCGTCAATTATTATAAAATCTTTTATATTTTTATTTGACTTTAAATACTTTTTGATTTCTGCACCCCTTGTAGATTCTAAAAAGGGAGTTCTCCCAACTATATTTCTTGTTTTTAGATTGTTTTTTTTAAAAACTTTTATAACCTTTTCCATGTTGTAACGCCACGTACTTGATATTACTACATCTGCACTTTTTACACTTGTAAGCATATTTATTAAAAATACAGATTGAGGTATAAAAATTTTAGCTGCATCAACTTTGTTTCCTTTAAGATAATTTTCTTCTATAGATTTAGTTGAATTTAAAACTCCATCTATATCTAAAAAAATAGTACTCATAGTTTACTCCTTTTAATTTATTTTAACTATTTTAACTATTTAAAACTTTAACAACTGCCTTATCAAATGAGTACCAGCTTAAAAATACAAACTTAAGCATCTTTAAAAAATCAAAACTCTCACTAACAGATGTTACGATATGAGTTCTTTTGTGGTTTGCGATTAAAACTAAAACTATAAAGCTATTTACAATCACTCCAAGAAAGTAAACTCCTAAAATCATATAGATAATATCCATTTGAACTCTCCTTATTTAAGTTTGTTTTTGGCGTGTTTTACAGGTTTTATAGTTGATGGGTCTTGTTCTATGTCCTGCTCAATTAAGTCTCCATATGAGTCAATATATTGTCCTACTATGGTTTCTAGCTTTGTTTCAAGCTGGCATATATCATCAAATTGAGATTGTGTATTTTCTTCTTTTACTTCCTTCATGTTTTTAATGTTTTCTATAAAGTCTGCTTTAATTTTATTAAATTTATTTTGAGTTAATCTTCTTTTCTTTCTGTTTCCTTTAAGAATATAAAACTTTTCTGAGTAAATTACATTAAGCCCGTTTCTTTCCCAGTAGTCAGCTCTTTTGGCAAATTGTTTTGATTTTATTAATCCCATTTTAATTTCCTCCATTTATAGTTTTAGGTCCACATGTGTCCTAAGAGTGCAAATACAAACTGCATAAATACCGTATTGTCTTTTATATCAAGCATAGCGTTCCAGACTGCATCATAGTGAGTATAAGGCCCTTCATCAGGTATCATAGACCTTAAATGGCCTTTTAATACCTCTACTATCTCATTATCTTCCATCCATCTGTCTTCAAGATAATGAATCACTTTGTTATATTCTAAAGTGCCTTCAACTTTAAGATGCATATAATTACCTCTATTACCTTTTGGAACTTCATAATCTTCAAGCCCAAATTTGTCACAGAGCTCACCCCAGTCCCAACCTTTTAGTCTATAGTCTGTAATTTCTGCTTTTTTACCTATATGTTTTTCATAAGTATCCATTTGAAACATTAACCTTCTTGCAACGGATTCTGTAATCCCATTTGCATCATAGTCGCTGTTTTTAAAGCGGTGACTGTAAGAGATTACATCTTTTAGGTCTTCCTTGAAGTAAGACCACATTTTTTTGTAGCTGATTTTTATTCCTCCTCCACAACATATTGATATTTGACCATTAAAGGATTGTCGCTTTTAACGCGCTTTTTATCTACTATTTTCTTTAGGACTATTTTGTTTAAAAATTCATGCTCGCAATCTACCGTAGGCCTTTTGCACCTTAAATTAATTACTGAGTCCTGCTTAAAACTCAAGGGCCCGTAGCTGAATTTACAGGATATACATTTTTCTTTTTGACAGTACCACTCACTATTTCCTTTATAATCAGCTGTATATTCTTTAAAATAATCAGGCATTTTAACCTCCTTATTTATTTTTAGAATGCATTACTTTCAATCATCTTATCCAAAACTTTAATACATCTTTTTGGAACTTCTTTGTGTAGAATATTAAAGTTTACATCTTTTATTCTATTATCCTCATAGATTTCAAGAATATTTTCTCTTAAAAAATCCTTGATAACTCTCGGGATAAGCTTATGCATTAGCGTTCTTTCAAGTTTATGTCCTTCATCAACAACCATTTTAGCTATCATCTTTTTAATTCTCGCCTCATTTACATAAAGCTCAACTGCTAAAGGAGTGTCTGTTTCTTTAGGCTTTGGCTTTTTAGCTTTAGCTTTTTGTCTTTCCAAATACTCATCATTTAAAACTTTGGCAAATAGAGGCTCATTGTATTGGCTTAACCTGTTATAATTTTTAATAACATAACCTTCAGGCTTTTTTGAGTTGTACTTAGAAATTTCTAAAAGTTTATCTCTGTCCATCCCAAGATATTCTTCCATTGTTCCCTCAAATAAGATATTTACAAATTCTAAACCCAGACTTTCAAAAGTCTTTTTGGCGACTTTATAATCAAGTGGCATTCCAGTTTCTTTATCCAGAAGGTCAAACCCTATAAATGGTGGATAATTATCAAAATCATAATTTACTATGTGTTTTTTCATTGCCTCTCCGACATAAATAATATCTCTGCCAAGAGCATTTACATCAAGCTTTTTATTTAGGTATTCAATCTGTTTGCCCCATCCATCACGAGGTCTGACATCTTTAACTTTTCTGGAACTATATACAATCCTGTCTCCTTCTCTCCAGAACCTAAAGTTACTGCCGTCAATTTTTTCTTCAATTACAATTTCATCTTCTTTGTAATTTGTAATCTCTTGATTGCTACTACTGCCTAAAATATAAATTTTATTGTACTCTCTTAATTCCTCTAACTTATCTTTATCCATCAAATCACTCCATTATTATTTTTTCTGTATCTACTCTATAAAAACCACGAGTGTCACATGCTATTAGTGCAATTTTTTTATTTTCTAAAGGGTTATAATCCATTCCATAATCATTTTGTGTGGTATAGCCCCTATAACCTATTGTTCTATAGCCACAAAATATGCCTTCTTTAAATTCTTCAAGTTCTATAGTGTCATACTTCAAATACCCGGTGTCCTTGTCGATTTTGCTGTAATAAGAGTTTACATAAGGTTTCTTTTTTAGATATTCTTTAAATTTAATTTTTTCTCCTAACTCCATAAAAACCTCCTATTTACTATCTTAAGTTTAGTTTACTACACTTCACTTCATTATTCAAGTCTTTTTCTAATATTTTTTTATTTTTTTCTACGTAAAAGCCAAATATTGTCTTATCTAGCTCTTGTGGCAGCACTTTTGCATACTTAAACTCTTTATCCATTTTTTTCACCCCAATAAAAAAAAGACAGACCGATTAAGGCCTGCCTTAGTAATTTTATTAAACTGTAATTCTATCGTACTGTTCGTCTGTGATTACATCGAGCATCAAGTCGTAGGCGGAAACAAACTCACCCTTCATTGTGTGCTCAAAAACAACTGGAGAAGCTCCGCTTACAAGCTGGAATCCTCTTTCGTCTTTGTCAAACTGAAAAACTTCATTTCTTGCTTCAACATTCCAGAAGACTAAATCCGGCATTTTGTAGCCATAATATTTGAATGATTCCTTTAACTTTTCAAAAAGTGTTTTAGTTACTTTGTTACGAGAACTAAGTCCATAACTATTATTTGTACACTGGTCAAATTCCATATCAGAAATAATGTATAACTTTTGAGGTATTTCATCCTGATGGAGATGATTTTCTATAGCAGTATCTAAAATAAGATTAAATACAGCTTCGATATCGGTATTCATATCCCAGTGAGCTCTTCTCATGTTCTTAATTTTCTGCACAAAATCACTGCCTTCTACTTTTACTAAATCAGGACTGGCAGAGAAGGTAATAAACCTATCTTTAAAGGGTCCTGAGTTTCTTTCTGCCATATATAATCCTAATGAAAGGGCAATATGAAGTGGCAACCCATCTGAGCTCATCATAGAGCCTGAAGTATCTACAACGCAAATAGAATTTTCATTTTTATCATTGATATAATCAGGTAATGCTTTCCACTGCTCATTTAAAACATCTCTTTCACTTTCAGAAACTGAATGGCCCCAACCATGACCGATAACTTTTCTTACTAAATCATAAGGATATAAAGTTGAGGCATTAATTTTGTCCTCTCCAGACTTAACATTTTCAATATATTCATGGTAGCCTTCAGGGTCATGTCTTTCAAAAGCATTATTGTAAATCATTTGTGCTCTTGAAGGAACAGATGAGTAGTCAATATCTTCCCAGTCATTATTAGACATTTTTCTTTCGACAACACCTATTTTCTTTCTCAGCTTAGAAAGTGTTTTTCTATATCCTCTTGCGGTCATCTCAAAATGTTTTCTGGTCTTTCTGGCAAGTCTTTTTGTTTCGTCTGAGCTTGCATTTTCTGATTTAAGCCATTTTGCTAATAAGCTTGGTTTTTCAGAATTGATATCCTTAAAGAACTGGGCTTTCATAAAGTTTGCTGCATAGCCTTCAAGTCTTGTATCAAATAAGGCATATAAATCGTCCCATCGACCATAATGAGGTATGTGTTCTAAGTTTTTTAGAACTACCTCAGGCTTTACCTGTGTCAGATATTTTAAAATAACTCTAAATATTCTTCTTTCTCCTAGCCCACCCCTAACATTTCTGGCATAAAAAAGAGTTTTTACTGCTAGAAGGTCATCTTCTGTTAAAGCCTTATCAAAAAGCCTTATAATATCTTCTTTATTCCTGTTTCTTAAAGCTCCCACCTGAGCAAAGAAATCGAGTAGGTTATCTTTAGTTGTATGTTTTGCTGTTGCACCATTTTCTGTTGCTGTGTAATTAACTTTATCTTCCATTGCGTCTAAAAATTTATTTGACATATTAATAATCCCCCTTTTGTTTTTATACTAGGCACATATTTTGTTGGATTTACAGTCCTTGATTTGGTTGCTGATTGTGCCTAAATTTAATTCCTAAGACTCTACTACAAGACAGTATCCGCATTTCGCGGGTTTTATGATACCTTCATAAGAATTGGTTGCTGCATCTGTCTTTAATTTGAAAGGAGTGTTGGTTAACTTAATTTAATTGCCGGCTGATGGTGGCAGTAGCAGGATTTGAACCTACGTCTTTTCTTTTACATAGAATTGTTAGTTGTAGTTTGCTGTAAGGGCCCGCCGGCCTATGCCCATTAACTTTGTTTGCTCTCTACCAGTTGAGCTATACTGCCATATATACAAGGCACCATTACTATTGGATTCAAATTGGAAGTTTGATTTAGTAAGTTTGCTGTTGGCGCCTTTAAGATTTTTATTTTCTAAGTTTTTCTTTTACTTTTTCTTCAGATTCATAAACTTTAATATTATCACTCCCGAGCCAGTTATCAACTCTGTTAAGATTGTCGATAAGCTCTTTTAGCTCTTTGTATTCTAGACTTGCACTGTGGTCGCTGCCCCACATATCCTTATCTAGAGTGATATGTCTTTCAATTATCTCAGCTCCTAAAACTTTAGCTGCTATTGTCGGTTGAATCCCTTTTTCGTGGCCGCTGTAACCTATAATATTTAAAGGATACTTTTCTTTAAGTCTTTCAATTATTCTTAAGTCAAGCTCATTCTCAGCTGATGGATAACTGCTGTTGCAGTGCATGATACTTAACTTATCTTCATATCCTTCAAAAACATTAACTGCTTTATCAATTTCTTCTTCTGTACTCATACCAGTGGATAAAACTACAGGGATTCCTGTCTTTCTTACAGCTTCTAAAAGCTTCATATCTGTGATTGAGGCACTAGCAATTTTTATGAACGGCACATTAAAATCAGTTAGAAATTCAAGAGATTCAATATCCCATACACTTGCTGTCCATTTAACTCCCAGCTTGTGACAGTAAGCATTCAGTGCTACATATTCGCTATAACCAAATTCCATTCTGTATTTATAATCAATATAGTCCATCTCACCCCACGGTGTTTTTTTCTTTTTATGCCACTGGTCTTTGGGCACACACTTTTTAGGGTTTCTTTTCTGAAATTTAACTACATCTGCTCCAGCTTTATATGCCATATCTATTAACTCATAGGCATACTCTAAATTTCCGTTGTGGTTAATACCAACTTCTGCTATAAACAATTTTTACACCTCTTTATACAAAATTAACCGGGTTTAAAAGCACCGGCAAGTTCGAAAGAATATATTATAATGAACAAAATCATAAAGATAAACTAACACCAAGATATCGCCCTTTATTGACCTACCCCGAGGCAAGCCTGCGGGGATTCTTTTTTCAACGAGAATTGCCTACTTAAAGCTAATTATTTAATCAGATTAAGTTAGGTCTTATGCTCTCTCCAAAAGCGTAAATTCCTGTCAGTCCGACAGTATGTAATCTATCTAAGTCCTAAGTCTAATTTACCTTGTTTTAAGAGGTTTAGACTAGCATTTGTATCTCTGTTATGAGTTGCACCACAGCTACAAGTCCAATCTCTGACAGACAAATCTTTGACTTTAGGGTTTTTAGTACCACATATATTACAAGTTTGACTACTAGCAAAAAAGCGATTTACTTTGTGTAAAATGCAGTCATACCATTTTCCTTTATATTCAAGCATAGTAGTAAACTTAGACCAGCTACAATCTGCGATATGTTTAGCCAGTTTAGAATTTTTAATCATCCCCTTCACATTTAAATCTTCTATGACTAGCAGTTGATTCTCCTTAACTAATCTAGTAGATAATTTGTGAAGGAAGTCCAATCTTACATTTTTGATTTTAGTATGCACTTTGGCAATTTTCTTTTTAAGTTTATACCAATTGTTAGAGAATTTCTGTTTTTTAGCTAATCTTCTTTGTAGTTTAGCTAGTTTATCTTGATATTTCGATAAGTGTCTAGGGTTAGATATATGTTCACCATTAGATGTAGTTAGAAAGTCTTTAATACCCAAATCTAATCCTAATTCACCTTGATTGTCTTTAACAGTAGTTACTAAGACTTGACTAACATTAATTGAGATATAATATTTGCCTACTTTAGATTTAGAAACTGTAACATTATTAATTTTACCTTTAACCTCTTTAGATTTAGCGAATCTAACCCAAGATAGCTTAGGTAGTTTGATTTTATTATCATTAATCTCAATGTTAGTGCTACCACTAGGTCTAATAAATTTTTGAGTGCGATAAGATAATCTAGCTTTTCTTTTAGACTTAAACTTAGGAAAGTTATATTTACCACTAAAGAAGTTTTTAAAAGCTCTATCTAAGTCTTTAAGACTTTGTTGTAATGCTATAGAATCTACTTCTTTAAGCCAAGTATATTCTTTCTTTAGTTGAGTTAACTCTTTAGAGTTTTTAGAATAAGATTTATATTGATTATCTTTAGACTTTGCCAGAAATTCATTATAGATGAATCGACTACAACCTATTGTTTTATCAATTAACTCTTGTTGTTCTTGATTAGGATAAATTCTAAATTTATATGCTTTGTTGATTGGCTTGAACTTCTTAATCATTATCTTCACCTCCTATACTAATATTATATATTACAATGAGTTACTTCAAAATTAGGTACTATTCATCCATAGGGGCAAGCCTACTAGGTTTTCTAGTGCCTAAAATCTATAACAAGACGGCTCAGGGATAAAAAAGTGTCAGCCTTATTCGTCTTTTATTATATAATAGTTTGGTTGCTGTGTGCCGTCTTTAAAAATTACAAAAAATTAATCTTTAATTCCTAAAGTTGGTGGAGAGTGGTGGATTCGAACCACCATGGTCATCGACCGCCGGCTTTTCACTTTTTTTGCTGTTAATGTTTAATCTAAACATATTTTGGCCGGTACCTTTGCCATTAGGAGAATCTCTCCTTAAAAAATGGTCGAAGGGGCAGGATTCGAACCTGCAGCAAGCTCCTCCTCAAGGAAAATTGATTGCTGTTAACGCTTAAAACTAAGCATATATTTTAGCTGCTCTACCAGTTGAGCTACCCTTCGAAAAATTGTAATTGGTGAGGACGGGAGTTGAACCCGCGAATCCCGGCTTGACATAGAAGAATTGCTGTTGGTGACTAAACTAGTCACACTTTCTTTTTGCGCCGGAGCCTTTCCATCTTGGCTACCTCACCGTAAATTAACCCGTCGCAACAGCTAGCCCACAGAGCTCGGCAGTTGTTTCCATGTATTTCCTAAGCCTGGCAGTTTGTTTTTAATATTGTAGCCAGGCTGTTTACATGTTGCTGACAGATTAATTTTGAATTAAGCCCTCTGGCAATTTTGTAGAGGAATCTTAATTCTGTCGCATTTATTTGAAGATAGTTTAAATTGCCAAAAACTATCACTGCGACTAAAAATGACCGGGAGAGCAGGATTCGAACCTGCGACACGCTCCTTTAATGGGATGTGATTGCTGTTAATACCTTATACAAGACATATTTTAGCTGCTCTAGCCTGCTGAGCTATCTCCCGAAAAAATGGAGGAAGAGAGGGGATTTGAACCCCTGAACCTGTCGGTAACAGTTTAGCAAACTGTCTCCTTAAACCACTCGGACACTCTTCCTTTAAATTTTGGAGCCGGCAGGGCAGGTAACTAACCTGTAGTTTCCCGAACCGGCATATATATAATGTCATGGGTGAGGGTTTACACCTCACATGAACATTCGCATGTTGCAGAGCTGCTTTTAATTGTGTAAGCATATGCCCCTCTGGTTATTATGTTTCCCACCGAATGCCTTACCATTATAGCGTCTACTTATTCCGCCACCAATGACTTGTTTATCTGTTAAGTTTATTATATCATACTTCACTACATTTTTCAAATAATATAAAATAAATATAATTTCTGGCCATAATAAATATGGCCTTTTAACCCCTTTGAAATTTTCCTTAACCCCTAAATACTAATTTTTCACTTAAATTTCTGAAGTTACACCATAATGTTTTACCATCTTCTGTATTTACTTTTACTTTATTTTTGCTTCTTCCTACAACTCTAACAACTTCTCCCTCTTCTAAAATTAAATGATGCTTTTTGTCCTCTGTTCTACAAATTACAACTGCATTTTTCATTTTTTATCCTCCTTTTAGCTAAGCTTTTATCATTCCTCTCTTTTTATTTTTTGGATATTAGTTTAGCTTCTTGTGAACTTATGAATATATGGAGCTAGAAATATAGCTTCTTAACTTCATACCTTCATTACAATATGTCATTTATATCTTTATCAGCCTCATAGCTGTTAATAAACATAAAAATATCCTTGTTTTTTACTTTTGTCTCCCTGTCAAACCAGTATGGAAACTCAAAATTTTCCATCTCTTCCTTACTGTCAAATTCAATTTCAGCAAAAATAGGAAAGTTATCATATAAAGGAAACTCATCAACTTCTATAATTTTACCCTTATATGGTATTAGATACCTGAGTTTATGAATAGCCCTTTTGTTGTTTACTTCCCAAAGATTATCAAATAATGATGGCGAGATACTGATTTCTGTTTCTTCTCTGATATCTCCACTACCTTCTTTGATAGTTATCTTTTGAGTCTTTTTAGTAAACTTTCCTTTCTTGTTGAAATGAAGCTTTTGTCTGATTCTAATTTCAGAAATAGAGTCTATGTGTAAATACTTTTGCATAATATCATAACTTTTATATTCAGCAGGAAACTCATAATTTTTGCTGACAATAAATTTCTTTTCTATTTCTTTCATTTTTTTACCCCCTAAAAAAGAATTAAGGCAGGGCACAAGGCCCCGCCTTTTTGCCTAAAACGGTACGTCAAAGTCGTCATCATTAAATTGTGAACTTTGGTTCTGGTTTTGATTTTGGTTTTGTGAGTTATTATTATTGTTGTAAGAGCCCTTATTTGAGTTACTGCTTGACTTTCCGCCACCGTTATTATCTCCAAAGTCAAGGAAGCGTACATTGTCAGCCCTTACTTCAGGGTTGATGTACTTACGGCCGTTGTTTTCTGAGTTCCTAATCTGCAGTGAACCGTCAACTCCTACAAGTCTTCCTTTACCAAGGTGCTTAGCACAGCTTTCTGCAAGACCTCTCCAGGTTACGATATTGATGAAGTCCACATCTCTTTCTCCATCACGATTAGTGTAGTTTCTCTCTACCGCCAGTGTAAAATTACATACTGGAGTTCCATTAGATGTATAGCGAAGCTCCGGGTCTCTTGTCAATCTTCCAATTAATACTATTCTGTTTAACATTTTAAACCACTCCTTTTAGTTTTTTAATTTCTTAATACTCTTAACGACGTCTTTACCAATTTCTATAAAACAATAGGTAAAAAACAAAACAAAAAACACAATAATTAAAAATAAAACAGCATTTTGTCCTGATAGAGGGATAGTAAATGGTATTAAGCTCCATAAAAACTCTATCATTTCAAAAAACTCTGCCGTAACCACTCCCATAGCAACAATAATAAAAGCTGAAGCTAAAAGCCCAACAATAAAATAAAATAAATTAGCACCAAACTTTCTAATCAAATCAATATAGACCACCACCTATTAAGAGATTTTTGTCTTACGCTGTAAAGATTTAATTTTAGCCTTTAGAGATTGAGCTTGAGCTCCATACTTCATTAAAGCTTCTTCAGAACTGTATCTGTCATAACTATCTTTTCCTGAGTCCTCATATTCTTTGAAGGCCTCATCTATTTTTTCTCTAATTTCCTGAAGTTTTGCCGTGTAATAAAGTATACTTTTAAAGTTAGTACTCATCTTAACTCCTTTCTAAGCTCCAGCAGCTCCTATTGCAAGCAGTAAGGCAACTACTCCAACCAATATATTACCGCTAAAAAAGTTTGCTATTGCTGATAGAAATAAAATAGCAGCAAGAATGACAGTCATTTTCTCAACTCCCTTCATTTAGTTTATCATACAAAACACAACTAAGCAAGTTTTTAAACTAAATTTCTCCCAAATTTTCTATAACACATGATATTATTTTCTCAGCATTTTTTATAGATATATTATCCACCATAAATTCGTCGTAAACTGTCGTCATATAATTATATTCTTTATTGTCTGGTGTTGGATATATATAAATTGATATAATTTTATCAAAAGAGGCTTTCTCTTTTTCTGAGTGCCTGCCTATATAATAAAGACAGGCTTTTTTATTATTTAATTCATAATTTTCATAAAAATCAATAAGCTTATAAATTCTCTGGTAGTCAAACCACTCCTCAAGCTTTTTATAATGTTCTCCATCAATATATTTATGAGCATAAAACAAACTTACCACCTCTTTATAAAACTCTTATTTCATCAAGTTCTTTTATTTTATCTAAAACTTCAATTAAAGAGTTTAGTCTTTTTATATGAGCTTTTTGTGATTCAAAATCTAAATTCATGGTTCCTATATTTAATTCAAATTTAGGGTCAGGCTCGGCTTTTATATTTGTATCAAAATATATTAACTTAAAAAATGGAGATACCTGTTTCCAAATATGAATATCATCTTTTTCACTGTCATACTCACATTCATAGCCGATATTATTTAGAAACTCAACAGCCTTTTTTTTGCTATTCATTATTATCCTCCTCAACAATTAACTTATAATCAACATCATCTTCTAAACCCTCAACCTCAATAGGTTTACCCTCATCATCTGTGATAATCCTTAAAGGAGTTTTCTCTATCGATAAAGCTTCTAAGATATGATAGTCCACATATTCCTGAAGTGCCTCATTAAAGTTATCACGCTCCTCTTTTTTATTATATTCAAGCATTCCAGCCATCTCATTAAGCTTATCCTTATATGCCTGCTGCATACTTTTAACATTGGCAGTTATGTTAATAGCCATTTTGTTTTTACTTTTTTCATGTATTTTATTTATGCTGAAATCAGCTTCTATTATCGCTGTGTAGCTATCATCATTTTTTCTTAATTTAATATTATACATTATCCTTCCTCCTTTTTGAGCAATTCTTCAACATCTTCTACATTCCTCCATTTTCCATAATTATTATCAGCTATATCCTTAATATCATCTAATAGTTCATTTAAAACTTCCCTCGGTGCATTTTCTGGTCTATATTCAATCATTTCAGCTATACCCTCAAATTCTTTGTCCATTTCTAAATGCTCATCTAATACATTTTCGATAAAATCTTCAACTCTTGATTTTCATATTTGTTGCCGATAACCTCGAAAGTATTAAGTTGTTGACGACAAATTAGATTATCTCTCTTCTTTTTATTCATATCTAATCTTATCCGATACTATCTCCTCTAAACAACTAGCTAAATCTCTAACTTCTAAGCTACCACATTCTGGACATCTTTTTACAGTCTCCTTAACAGTCCAAAATATAAGACCATTCTTTCTAGTCATTTCTGGAAAATCCTTGCCTATATATCCACATTCCTGACATACATCTTTTTCTTCATTACTGAAAATATTCATCGCTATCCCTCCAGCACCTATCTATTTTCTCTTTACTACATCCATCTCTACTTACATTAATATTTAACTCTCTATAATAATTAGAACAATAATCTCTATTAATATAAGCCCAAGACCTTCTAGGTTTATCTCCCTGTCCATAATATGGTCCAGTCTGTATCCAACATCTCCTATATTTCTTACCTTCTATAGATGTATATTTATATTCTGGTTCCTCTTTTAATAGTATGATACCTTTTTCTTCTTTATTAGGTCTAAATAAATCTAATAATATATCAAACATTCTACACCCCCTCTATATAATCAAATGGTAGAAATAGAGGCTCCTCCGAACTATCTATTGAAACTATACATGCTGTAAAAGTTATACCTTCATATATTGATACTACATACCCCTCCTCACCTAAATGCTCATCTCCATCTACTATCCTACACTTATAGGATTTATCCTTATGCCTACTCATCTTAATCATTGATTAAACTCTCAAAGGTATCAATCTCAATAACCTTTAAATCAAATTCCTTTGCTCTATCCTCCAACTCATCAACTGAAACTTCAAAACTACTTGCTAACTCTTTAATCTTCTCATTTCTAATCTCTAATTCACAGCTAGGACATAACCCACTATCATAACCTACAGATATTACTTTTCTTTCACATCTCTCACATTTAATTCTATTATCAGGACTTGTTGAAACTCTTCTAGCTTGACTCATTATTATAACCCCTCTCTTTTCAAATAACACTTTTTTCAAGTCTAATATTCTTCTATTGGGTTGTGGCAATAACCTTCTGGTAATCTAACAACTTTTCCGAGTTCTTTATCGTTATCTTTTACTATTTCTATAATGTTTTCAGCATTGATATCTTTAGTTTTATGTCTTGAGTGACCAGATAATCTTTTGTATTCTTTAATTCTATAAAAACGCTCGTTTGAATAGTAACTCATAAAACCACTCCTATCTAAATATTTTTAACGCTTTGTTTAATCCCGCAAGATATCCGTCTTTCCATTCTGACCCTTTGTTTTTTATATCTTTTTTGGTGTTTTTTATTTCAATTTTTAACTTTTTTATTTTCTTAGACTCTCTGCACTCATCACAAATTGTCATTTCTTTCTTATCAAAGTTATCAGTTATTATCCTTTTGCCACAGAGACTACAAATCATAAAATCACTCCTTAATATATTATTTGGCAGACATCATTTGGGTATACTTTTCTAATATAGTCTAAAGTTGGTGCAGTTATTCCGTGCTTTTTAATAATTCTGGCAATATATACAGTTTCATTCTTACATTCTTCCCTTGTTATGAATATAACTTCATATATGTCTTTATTCTTTGTTTTAAACCTGTCTCCCACGGAAAGTTCATCTGCATTTTTTCTTTTAGACAGGTGCTCAGCAGTTGTGAAAAGTGTTCTGTCCTTATTATTTGGGGTAGTGTAGACAATTCCATAAGGCTTGTTAAACTCCTTAATTACAGCAACAACAGTTGCCTTCATTCTTTTTTGAAACATAACAGGTTCTCCTTCAGTAAATTTCATATTATACACCCTTTCTTCTGGTATGACTTTTATAAAACCTTTTCTTATAATAACTGGCATTTATTTATCCTCCTTATACAGCTGTATTTTTAACCTCATCAAGTAAGTTTATTGTTATTCTAAGTGCATATTCTAATAAATTGTTTTCTTGTAGATAGTCAATAACTTTCATACTTCTATTTCTGGCCCGGACTTGAAGATTCATACAACGATTATTATTAATTGTTTTATAAACTTTATTATATGCATACTTATAAGGAATTTTAGCTTTAGCTGCATACTCTCTAACAGCCTGGTTAAATTGCTGTCTTGTAGTTGATGTATCATCTACCATAATAGCACTGGATACCTGCTTTAATTCTTTTTCATGTGTATCCTGTCGTGATTTAATAATATCCATTTTTTCATTTTGTTCTCTAAGTGCGTCAACCATGGTCTGTAAAATATCTACACTGCTAAAGTCTTCTTTTGTAACCACTACCTTACCTGTCCTTCTTAATTCTTTGATTACTTCTCTGGCAAAATCTCTAAATTCCTGTGCTTTAGGCTGACCTGATAAGAATGTTACTTCAAGTATTCCGTCTTCGGTAAAAACCTTGGTATTTCTTTTTACTTCACGGCTTCCCTCAACCGACATCAATTTGATGTCAGTTGAAAATTTCTTATCTCTAAGCCTTGTGTTTCTACTAATTAAATTATTTATTGCCCTTCTTGGCTTTGAATACTCTAAAGCTCTTCCCAACTGTTCTGCTGTCATATAGATTTTATCAGAGTATTTGTCTTCGTAAAAATCACACTCAACCATGCCAAACTTATCTTGTCTTACTTTTTTTAAATCAATTAATTCTCCCATTTTAAATCACTCCTGTTTTAGAATTTTAAAAACTTATTCTTCCTGATTGATATAAGCTATAGTGAATATACTATAAACTCAAACTTATCTTCAACCTCAAAACTCTGTAATATTTTTTTAATTTTAGACCAACTACCTTTACCTAAACCAGCACCTATACAGGGTATAGCGACCTTCTTAAAACCATACTTTAAACATAAATCTTTGACTTTACGAACAATTTCTTTGAATTTGCTATAATTAAATCTTTTGTGCTTTTTACCATAATAAACTTGAGTGAAAGCATTGATTATAAGCTTACTGCCGACATCAACAGCTTGTATTTTACCTATCAAGTTATTATCAGGACAGTACTTACTATATTCCTCAAATACAACAGGCCATTTAGTCTTAATTTGCTTGGCCACACCAGCACCCATAACTCCTTGACAGTTACAGCCGTGCATAATAACAAGTTCTTCAGCTTTAAGAAGGTCACCAGTTCTTGCTTTCATTAAATAACCCCCTATTCATTTATTTTTAAATAATATACTTTTTCTGCTCCTTTTTCATGTTCTTCACACAAAACTGTTTCTTTAAAATATCTTCTAGGAATTTTTCTTGCATATCCAACACCAAAACTATATTTTCTTAAACCTTTAACATCTGTTAAGTCCCCCTCTTCTTTATTGAAAAGAAATTCTTCTGACTGTTCTTTTATAAACTCCTGTATATTTTTGTAATCTTTGAACGGTGATATAATAATTAAATTGCTGTATCTTAAATTATCATAATCAACATCTGGTGTAGCTTGCGCCTCTTCTAATGTTGATATATTAAAAAATCTACCAAACTTGTCACAGGCTATAGTTAAAAACCTCAGCTCTCCATGTTCGTTTTCAAAATGAGCATTTAACACACCTCTTTCAAAAACATCTTCTGTAAAATTATAAACTTCGTCTTCGTAAATACTATAAAAATCATCTAATAAACTTTGCTTGTGTTCTTCTGTTTCAAAATATTCCATTTTTGCCCCTCCTAGAGTTTATAAAGTGAAAGATTCCAGGCGTTGCCCAACTCATAGTAATAACCGTATCTATCTAAAAGCTGATTAAACGCCTCAGCAAAGTTAGAATTTCGGCTGTAACCGTTAATTACATCATATATTGAGCCACACCCCTCAAAAGTCATCGTGATGGATTCATCATTAGCATAGTCACAATAGTCAGAGCCTTTAAAACCTTCTTCTTCTATCCAGCCCCCTCTATCATTAGTAGTAAAGCACTGCAATCTTTTGCCGTTAAAATATATAGCTGTATCACTGTCGTAGTAATAATCAGATAACAACTTAGCTATCTTATGTGCCAGAACATCAATCTTTACTTTGTGACCTTTCTTTATCATCTTTACAGCCTCCTAGCTTTAATTACATTGGGATTATCTGGTTGTTTTTCAGACTTACTCCAGCACCATATCCAACTTCCTATAGGATAAAGCGCAATTCTTTTACCAGCTTCTGTTTCTATATATATAGCCTCGAATTCTAAATCGGCATTTCTTGTTCCTAAAATAAACATATCTTTTTCTTCATCATATTCATAAGATAAAAAATAATCCTGAGTTAAATCAGCGTCTAAAGTTTCTTCCACAATATCTGTTGCTACATCTTCAGTAAAAAATGGACAATCAAATCCGTTCCAGTAATCTCCAAATGAATACCCTTTTACTTTATACATTCCATCAATTTCAAAAATTTCTTCTTTTAATTTAATATAGCTCATAATAACCCCCTATTTTGTAATAGCCTTCTTATACTCAGCAACTGTCTGAGCCTTAGCTCTTAGCATATCCTCTTTTCTAAACTTAAGAGTTATCATCTCATCTGCATAACAATCAGGGCAAACCATACCATCAAAGTTTTGATACTCTTTTTTTAAGTCACCCACATCCTCTGTAATAGCAGGGTCAATATTAACAAGCTCTTCCTGCTCTTTTTCTGCCTTACATAAATCACAATTTGTTAACATCTTTAAACTCCCCCCTGTGCTAAAACATCAAATAAACCTTCTAACAGTTCCATAACAGAGCCACTTTTATATATACTATTGTTTTTACCTTGTATATATTCAACAGCACTTTTTTTATTCTCAAAACAGCCTATGTCTGAGCCTGAGCCTTTGCCAAATAAATATTTTCCTTCTCTCCAAAGAAAAGAACCATCTCTTTCTGAAAAAACTAAAAAATAAACATCATCATTTATTATTGCTGCATAATGACTATTTTCTATTTCTAAGCCGCTTAAATCATATAAAGTAACAGTATTTACATCTTCTACTACTTTCTGAAACATAAAATCCCTCCTTTTTCCTGATAGATAAAAATTAAACACTAAAATAATTAGACATACCAACAATTAAAGAGGTTAAAGACCTATCCATATAAATACTAACATTATTTTTAATACTGTCATCTACATCTACCCACAACCCCAAAGCACCTATAACGTCATTATAATTCTTATAAGAACACAACTGATAGCTATTGTGAGTGTTCAACCTCTCAAATCTTTTCCAGTAATACTTCTTATGATGACTATCATAGCATAATATAAAAGCTTTACCATCTTCTATAACCCCAAAATTATAACTATCAAAATGAGAACCACTTAAAGAATCTAAAGGTATACTCTCAACTTTGTCACTTATGATTTTCTTCATATAATACCCCTTTCGTTAGTTGTATAAACTAAACTTAACATATAAACAAATAAAAAGCAAGCTAAATCACAAAAAAAACACCAGCACTTATAATAGCAGTGCTTAATTAGTCATAATTATTGTTGATGTAATAATTTACCAATTTAAGCTGAGCCGGCCGGGCCAGTCCAAAACATCTTATCCTGAATGATAAATAATAAAAACAAACAATCTCTATAATTACTCCTTACCACCTACCTCTCATTAATTAAAATATATAAACAAGAACTCTATAAAGATTAATATTATAAACAAAATCAAACTTAAATAAAAGATATTCAAATCTAAAGCCCTCTCTTTTTTAAACTTAATAACTTATATAACAAACTATCAATATCATTACTACTATATAATATACATTCCCTAGTCTCCTTACGCTTAATAACAAACTCTAATGCAGTCTCAATACTGTTATGCTTTAAATTATTGTTAGTATCAGTTTCTCCTAAAATAAAATTTAAATCCTCCCAAGTATAAGAACCATCATCATTTAAAGTTAAAAGATATATGCGAGAATCCTCTATTAAGCCATACTTATTATTTACAAGACTTTTACTCTTAATATTTCCTACTTCTTCAACGTTTTTTAATTCCATTAACATATTAAAACCCCTTTCGTATATTTATTTCATATGTCGATTATTCTTACAACTTCGTATGTCGATTATCCTTACAACTTCGTATGTCGATTATCCTTACAACTTCGTATGTCGATTATCCTTACAACCTATCCTTATAATCCCTGTTACAACAAAGAAAGTGAAACCTAATTTGAAATTGAAAAGTTAAAAACTGAAATGAGAAAAAGTATAAACCCTCAAATCTAGAGTTAAATGTGCGGATAAACTTCTTTTAAATGTGCTGATAAACTTTTAATTTAGAGTGTTAAATATGCGGATTAGCTTAAAACAATCTAAAATAGCTTAAAACAATCTAAAATAGCTTAAAACAATCTAAAATAGATTAAATTTGAGACGTTAATTGTGCGGATTTAGATAGTCCCCGCTAAAGCCTACCTACCCCCTTCCTCTAACGCCTAAGCGTCTAGAATGGACGATTTAGCCCTTTTAAACGGCAATTACATCACTTCAAAGCCCCACGGCATAAAATAGGCCAGAAAAATAGAAGAGAGATGCGGATGGATATCATTTGAGACTAGTTTATGATGTTTTTCACGGCTTGAAACACAGATTATGCTGATTTCTACGCCTTGAAACACTAAAAATGGTGATTTCCACGGTGTAAAGTATAAAAAATGATGTTTTTTACGGTGTAAACCATAAAAAATGGTGTAATATGCGGGTAAAAGCATAGAAATGAGCTTTAAAGAGAATAAAAAGGGAGAAATATAGGAATATTTAAAGGCTCCAGCTCAGCATTAGAGTTAAGGAGATGAAAAAAGGCTCATATACCGCCCGAAGCCCTTGAATAAGCCCACATCGCTCGATTAGGAGTAGGATACTCCGTCACTTCGCTCTGTACGCCCGGATACGCTTGTTTTCATTCTACATTTTAGAATTTATGGTGATTTTTATGGGTTGAAACATAAAAAATGGTGTTTTTTACGGTGTAAATCATAAAAAATGGTGTTTTTTACGGTGTAAAGTATAAAAAGAGGGGCAAATTTAAGTGAAAAATTAGTATTTAAGGCCCCTCCCACTAAAATGTAGCCCACCTGCATGGTGTGTGTGAAGTTTAAAAAGGAATTTCTTTAGCAGAATGCGCATCTAATCACACCCGCAGGGGGTGTTTTTGTCTAAAGATTAAATCTGCGTTCAAATATTTTACAGAGACCACCTACAATCAGCTTGAAATTTTCATAGTTCATTGGTTCGTTTAATCTTTTGTCTATGTCTACGGACAGTTGATATTCTTTCTTTGTTTGCTGGCCCGGGGTTGGTACCGGGAAGATATAATAAGCTCTGAAAGCTGTTATTTTATTGTTTTTGTTAAGGTTAGCTGTAATATATAAAGCTGAGTTGTCTGTATAGTTACCATATTCTTTAGTATTATCAATCAGGGTGACAATCCGGCTTTCATCACTCATCCATTTATCTAATAATTTACTGTGTCCTTCTGGAATATATTCATATTCTGGCATTAAATCACTCCCTTTAGCTTTTTTGATTAACTCCTTCTTTGAAGCCTGAAAATAGTGAACCTACAGATTTACCTAATCTATAGCCTATAGTTTTCTTTTCCTCGTCATTATCAATTTGTTTTTCTTTTAATTTCTTTTTAAATGACTTAGCTGCTTCCATCTGTTTTTCCTTTTTCGACCACAACTTGACTAACTCCTCTGTTTTCTTCAGGTTGCCTTCTTCGACAGTTTTTATAGTTTCTTTTTTAATTAGCTCAATATACTCCTGGCTGTCCTGAAAGTCTGTTTCTTCTTTTACAACTGCGCTCTTATTTTTATTGTTTGACATTTTTTCTTCCTCCTTATAGTTTTTATACAAAACGAACAAAAATCCTGCAACTAAAATCCAAAACAGCAAATTACCACTCCTTTATTTTTGAGATTTAATTCTTTCGTCAAGTCTATTTGCTACCTTCTGAATGAACTTAGCCACCTGATGTTCCAACTTCTTGGACGGGAAGTTATAGTCGCCGAAGGAGACATTTGTGTTTAGGCTTACAGCCACGAGTGTGGTGATTGTTCTTCCCTTGAAGGTACATTTGGTGTGGCCGTAGTAGTCTGTCTCGTCCCAGTCGCTTTCCTGCAGCTTTAAATAAGAATACTCAGCCTTTCCTGATGGAAAAGTTAAAGAGACATCCATTTCTACACCGTAAATCTTATCATTTTCATCGGTCAGGAATTGATAAGGGACGCTCTTTGCTTTGGCCCGGGCGGAATAATCCTTAAACTTTCTTTTAGACTTAGCTGTCAGCGGCACCTTTTCTACATTCTCCATAGTAACCTCAGCCACATCGTTCATAGCCAGTTCCAAAATCTCCTGCTCATTTGCAATACCTTTTTCTTTAAGTGTACTAAGTTTCATCTAAATCACTCCTTTTGATTTTTTGTAATCCTTGTTCTGACAACCTTCACGACTTAAAACTTGAAAAGTGGTTAGCTTTGTGCTATAATAATATTAGGTTAAAAGTTTAGTATAATAAACAAAACACTTGAAAAATGAAGTGGCTTGTGGTATACTAATATTAGGAAATGAGTTTTGGCAACTTTTTTCAAGTTTAGCTTCGCCTATCGGATTAATGGGCCGGTAGGCTTTGCTAAGCTAACTTGGTTTAGTTTAACCTATACAACTAAATATAAACAGTCTTTAATATTCATTAGTGTTCTTTAACCCTATGGTCTACCAATGCTGTGACCGGGAGCGAGGGGCTGGTGAATCTCTTTTAGATGAGCCCTCTTTTGAGGTGGTGGATGCCGTTACACCCTAAAACGTATAAGGTGAGCTCTAGCCGATGCAATAAGTAGAGCCGGCAGGTGAGGTTATTCTGGCCAATATTCCCGTGCGTAACTGGATTGTTGAGCTCATATCCAGGTAAAACGAACATAGCTCGGGGGAAGACTGGTAGTCGCATTGGGATTAGGGTACAACAAGGCAATTATGGTATATGGACAGTCACTATACCTAAGCCTGTTGAGTATTTATACTGTCTGTGCAGAATATTTAAGCAAACACAGATTCTTTATTCTAAGTGTATTTCACGCCACTTAGGGTAATCTATGTCTAATGACTTAAGTTAAAGAGAGAAAAAAGGAAAAAGCGATAATTTTCTAGAGAAAAGTCAAGTGGAAAGTTTTGTAGAAAATCATCGCTTCTTATCGCGGCAGAGTAAAGTTTAAAGCGTTTTTAGTAGCGCATTACTCTACTCGGCATCTTGAAATTTTCATTGAATTCATTACATATTTTAGATTCTATAAGATTGAGCGCACCTTCTGGTAAACTACCTTTAACTGAGATGTACTCACTCTTAATGATAAACTTTAGAGGCTTGCGAGATTCACTGCTGTTGTCTATCAGGACTCCGATAAAGCTGTTTTTAGCTGAAGTCTTTTTGATAGCGATAGTGAAGTTTTTAGATGCTGAAGTTTCCTTGCGAGAGATGGCCCGCTTGGAAGCAATGTACTCCTTGAAATCTTCTTCAAACTGGACGACTCGCTTAGATACTTTCGATTCACTCTCACCAACAGCTTCAACAAGTCCTGGTAGATAAGAACCAAAGTGCCTCTCCATCAGGATAAAGAAGTTTTGTTGAACCTTTCGCATAACATCCGGGCCAACAACATCTAAGACACTTTCATAATCAAAAGCAGAAATAAAACGAAGTCCTTTATCGCAGAGAGCGAAGTAATCGTCCTCTGTAATAACGGAAGCCCAGAGTAAAGCGTCTGCGGATAAATGGACATCCTTTATAGACAACTTCTCATCTAGGTTTCTAAATCTGCAGTAGTCAAAACCTAAACAACCTTTATCCTTTTCAGGACAGTGATAACATATATCATAATCAGCGTTGATATTCTCATGATACTCAACAGCCTTTTCGAATAACTTGCAGTCACTTTCACAACAAGCCTTCTCATCTTCAAGCTGACACATCCGGCAGGTATCTTTCATTTCCTTGTGGATAGTCTCAAGCTCAGCTGT